>LXNJ01000340.1_pt1 | contig 33684 bp, 30 predicted proteins | sample 809081 | NCBI WGS metagenome assembly LXNJ01 (sample SAMN04870510, study PRJNA318959) | sponge metagenome | biome: sponge; feature: marine sponge reef; material: water | host: Petrosia ficiformis | place: Greece: Milos, Mediterranean Sea | collected 2013-05-29 | depth 5-7 m | reverse complement strand
CTCGGCCAGGGCGTCGTTGCGGTGGCTGTCCAGCGGGTCGCCGTGGTCCCACAGCTCCACGAACACGTTGCCGGCACCGGCCGCGCCGATCAGCCGGTCCAGCGCGGCGTCCGCAGCCTTCGGTCCGTGCTCGATCAGCGCCGAGGGCACTGCGCCGCCATGAGCGCCGGTGAGGATCGCCCACCGGTCGCGCTGGGCGGCCGCGGCCTCCAGGAACTCCTCAGTCGACAGCCGGGGCTCGCCCTTGCACCCGGCCATGTGGGCCCGGCTGACCAGCGTCCCCAACGCCGCGTACCCGGCTGCGTCGCGGGCCAGCACCACCACCGAGCGGCCCCGCTCGTGCCTGCCGGACTGACGGAGAGGGCCTGACTGGCGAGACGAGCCGGCCAGGTCGAGGGTGAGCTCCGCGCCGAACACCGTGGGCAGGCCGGCCTCGGTGGCGGCCTCGGCGAAGCGCACCACTCCGTAGAAGCCGTCCCGGTCGGTCAGCGCCAGGGCGTCGAGTTCGAGCCGGGCCGCCTCGGCCACCAGTTCGTCGGGATTCGACGAGCCGTCCATGAAGCTGAACCGCGAGTGCGCGTGCAGCTCCGCATACGGCACCCGACCCACCTCGGAACCTCTGCCGGCTGGGCCGCGGGGGAGGCTCCGGACCACATCGGTCCTGTCGGGGGGCGCGCCGGCACCCCGCCGGTTTCCGTTCGACCAGGACGGTGAGCCGTCCTGGTCCGACAGGCGGCGCTCCAACTCCCGCCAGGGGATGATCGGGTTGTCGAACCCCATTGCCGGACTCTAGTTGATACGAACACATGTTCGTATATCGAGAAGTTCGGCCCTAGGTGTGGTAGCGATATTATGTTGTTTAATTATATTTACTGGTATGGATCTGGTGATATCGCGACTACGTTCCGCTCTCAGGCTGGAGGATCGAAGTGACCGAGTTGGAGAGAGCTCAGGTGATGATCGCGAGGTGGCGCAGGAGCCAGACAGGGGTCAGATTCTCTGATCTGGCCAAGGTATGCCGCCTATACTTCGGCGAGCCTCGCCAGAAAGGGAGCCACCTGATCTATCGCACGCCTAGGCAGGGCATGCCGCGAGTGAACATCCAGAATCATGACGGGGAGGCCAAGCCTTACCAGGTTCGGCAGGTCTTGCGTGCCATACACCTCAAGGAGAGCACCGATGGATGACCCAGGTTACGAGTACCGCACCTCTTGGTCAGAAGATGACGAAGCCTGGGTGGGCGCGTGCAATGGATTCTTGCTGGTGAGCCATTTGGCACCGACCGAGGCCGAGGCGGCAAGCGGCATTCGATCCCTAGTAGCCGACATCGTGTCCGACATGAGAGCCAATGGCGAGCCTCTGCCTCTACCGATCCCCTGGGAAGCGTACGATGCGGCACGACTCGGCACGGTGACTGCTTGGAGCAGTTGACCACGCTGCGCAGTTAGTCGTAGGTCGCCTCGCGCTGCCAACGGCCGGCCTCGAGCACGCAGAGGTGGGCCGAGCCGTCGTCGAGGACCAGTTGGAACCGGGCTTGGCGCCGGCGGGCTGACGGGCGCCACCAGCGCTCGTCCAGCGGCCACGGCCCGGCCCAGGCGACAACAGACTGGCTGTGGCCCGTCGAGTCTGTGAGATGTAGGGGCGGCTCGCTCACTTCGCCCCGTCCGTTGACGGTGACGGGGCTGCCCCCGCTATCGGTGATCGTGACTGGCTCGGGTTGGGCCAGCACCACCGCGGGCTGAGGCGACGGCAGCCGTCCCGGCCATGGGGCGTCCGCTGGCTCGATCTTGGTCGCCTTGGTCGTCTTGCCCGCCTTGGCCCTTCTGGACGGCTTGCGGCCTCGACCTTTCCTTGCTTTGCCCCCGTTGGCGGTGGCCGTTGAGGGTTCCCGTGCCGGGTTGGCACCCGCCTCGGCAGCGTGCAGCGGCACCCGGCGGCCGGTCTCGGCGGGGCGGCGCCCGCCAACCAGCCGGGGCACGGTCACCGCTTCGGCGCCCAGCAGTCCCTGCACCCTGGCCAGCGCCTTGGAGGCCCGCTCGTCGGCCTCGCTCCTCTCTCCCCACATTCTCAGCTGGCGACCGTCGGCGGGTGAGACCACGCAGGGCGTTATCCGGATGAGCGTGACCGGGCCGGTGGGACGCTCGGGTGACCGGTACCAGCCTTCGAGCTGCCAGCGGACCCGGTCGACGATGCCTGCCGCGTTGAAACGGAGCTCATGTCGCCAATGGCGGCGGCTGGCGTGGCCGCTGTCGGACTCTGCCTCGATGCCGATGCTCACGCAGTCCAGGCCGTCGCGGGCCAGCCGGTCCACCATGTCCTCGGCCAGCGCTCGGGCCATGAAGGCCACCGTCTCGATCCGGTCGGCGGGCGGGTCAATCTCGGCCTCCACGGCGGAGCTGTCCGCAGCGGGATGGACCTGCAGCGGGCGGTCGTCGAGTCCGCCGGCCAGACGGTGGGCCAGCAGTCCCGGCCAGCCGAAGCGGCCCAGCACATCGGCCTCGCTCAGCGCGGCCAGATCGCCCAGCGTCCGGATGCCCAGGCGCCACAGCACGTCGAGGAGCGCTTCTGTGGCCTTCTCGTCGGAGTGCAGCGGCGAGACCGGATCGGACAGTGAGATCAGGGGCAGGCCGTCCAGGAACGGCCGGCTCTGCCCGGAGGGCACTATCAGCACAGCCGTGGAGGAGTCGGACGCTTCGGCGGCAAGACCGGCCGCAAAGAGGCCGTCAGCCACGCCCACCCCGGCTCTCGATCCCGACCCGAGCGCATCGGCGACCGCCCTGACGACGAGTTCGGCCAGAGCCTGCTCGCCCCCGAAGTAGCGCGACGGTCCTCTCGCCCCGAACGCATGCAGTCCGGGACGCAGCACCTCCGGCAGGGGAGTGAACTGCTCCAGTGCCGCGGCCACCGGTTCGATGTCGCGGGGGTTGGAGTCTTTGAGGCGAAGGACCACCATCCGCTCTGGTGGTACCGAGTTGGTGGTTTCCATCGGGCTGGTCACCGGTGCGCCGCCATCGGAGCGGGCTGTGCCTGGGGGTGGCTGAGTAGACGGTGAGTAAGCCATTGGCGGTGCCGTGTGGGGGGTCAGCCCGCTCGGCGCTCCTTCATGTGCTCGAAACCGTCGCCGAAGGCCGGAGCCTTATCGGGATCAGCGAAGGCCACCCGGCCGTCGGTTGAGGGCAGCCACAACAGCATCCGTCGGGGCCGCGACGCCGCGCCCCTTCCCCCGACGGTGACCTCGGCCTGACGGGCCAGCAGCCGCCCGTGCCCGTCGTCGATGCCCGTCCACAGCGTCTGCTCGATCATCAAGCGGACCTCCGGCACCAGACCGGCCGCGACCTCCACTGGAGCGCTGCCGAGTGCGCAGATCAGCGAGGTGCCGTGCTCGCGCATCCGGGCCAGCAGCCGCCGTGCCGTCGCACCCGCCACCTTGATCCCAGGTCCCAGTAGCACAAGATCGAAGCCGCCCACCACCGCGCCCAGCACGTCGGCCGCCAGCCCCGCGCTCCACCCGCCCCGGCCTCCGGCGGGGAAGTCCACCAGCGCCCAGTGCTCCAGGTCGACCCCCCTCTCGGCCAGCGCAGCCACGCCCAGGTCGGCCATTCCCACCGCCGCCACCCAGCTGCCCCGCCGGGAGGCCTCGGCCGCCAGCGCCATTGCCAGCGTCACCGAGCCGTGGCCACCGACCGCGACGGCGGTGCCCCGCCGGATGCCGCCCTCCGGCAGCAGCGTCTCCAGCGTCCCCTCCACCGGAATCCGCCGCTCGTGGGCTGCTCCGGCGGGAGCGTCGAGCCGGACCGGTAGTCCCCGCGCCGTGGATGAAGCCGCCATCCGCTCATAATACAAACATACGTTCGCTTCACGCCAGCGCGATCGCAGCTGCTGCCAGATTCAAGTCCTGACGTCTGACAGCCAGTTGAGGATCGTCCGGGCCAGCTCGTCGGAGTGGCCGCGGCCGGTGAAGAGGTGGTCGGCTCCGGCCACGGTGTGCAGCGTGGCCGAGCCCGCCTTGGCCAGGGCCTCGGTCTGGCCGCGGCCGACCACGGTGTCGGCCCCGGCCTGAACCACCAGCATGGGCCGGCCCAGTGAGGCCGCGGCCGCAGCCACGTCGTGCTGGTGCAGATCTTCTAGGAAGTCCCGCCCGACTCTCACCGGCTTCGGGCCGATCCGAACCTCGCCGGAGCCCTCGGAGCGGATCTGCTCCAGGGCCTCGTCGGAGAACAGATGCTCCACATGGGCGACCGAGGCCGGCGAGGCCACCGCCACCACCTGCGCCACCGTGTGCAGGCGGGACGCAGCCAGCACCGCAGCCGCACCGCCCAGGCTGTGCCCCACCAGCACGCACGGCCCGGCCCCTCGCCGGATCAGGGCCACCGCGGCCGCGGTGAGGTCGCTCACGTTGGTGGCCACGGTGGTGTCGGCCAGCTCGCCGCCGCTCTCGCCCAGTCCGGTGAAGTCGAAGGCCAGGGTCAGGTACCCGCCGCCGGCCAGGCCCTTGGCGATGCGGGTGGTGGTGAACATGTCCTTCGAGCACGTGAAGCAGTGGGCCAGCAGAGCCGTCCCGACCACCGCCGTGCCGTCACCGGGCCGGTGCAGCACTCCCGCGAGCGGTGACCCCGTCCCGCCCGGGAACTCGAACCGCTCAGCCGTGGGTGCAGCCGCCATCGGTCAGTCCAGACGTGCGGATTTTGGGCTGCACGCAAGCTGCGGATATGGACGAGCCGTGAGCGATAGCGTTCCGCTTGTGATACTCATTCTCAAGCTCGCGTCTCGCATTCTCGTGGCCCTTGCCGTGTCGCTACTGGTCGCATGCTCGGGAAGCCAGAGTACTGACGCCGCGTTCACAGGTGATCGCTCGACGGCTGGCGACGACGCCCCACTCCCGGACATCTCGACAGTGGACGTCCTCAAGAGGAACGCCGAGCAGTTCGAGTACACGATCGGCACGCCCGGAGGCGCGCTCACCATCGCCACCATCTCCGAGCCGCTCACCTTCAACCTCGCCGTCTCCAACGACGCGTCGTCATCGGGCGTGCTGGGGTACCTGTTCGAGGGGCTCACGGAGACCTCCTGGCTGACCGACCGGGTGGAGCCTCTGCTGGCCGAGTCCTGGGAGCGTTCCGACGACGGCCTGACGTGGACTTTCCATCTGCGCCGGGACGTCACCTGGCACGACGGCGAGCCGTTCACGGCCCACGACGTGGACTTCACCTTCAATCGGATCATCTTCAACCATGAGATCCCCGCCAGCAGCCGATCCACCTTCGAGTTCCTGTACTTGGACGAGAACGGCGACTGGCAGGAGGGCCACATGGACGTCGCCGCGATCGACGACCACACCGTCGAGTTCAGCCTGCCGGTGCCGTTCGCGCCGTTCCTGCGCTCAATGGGCACCGCCATCTACCCGAGGCACATCCTCGAGCCGCACGTCGACGACGGCACCTTCGTCGACACCTGGGACATAGAGACCGATCCGGCCGAGATCATCGGCACCGGTCCCTTCACCATCGAGCGCTACGACCCCGGCGAGCGAGTGGTCATGGCCCGCAACCCCGGCTACTGGCTGACCGATGACGAGGGAAACCGCCTGCCTTACCTCGACCGCGTCGTTCACATGATCGTCGAGGACTTGGACGCCGAACTCGCCAGTTTCATGGCCGGCGACTCCGATGTGCACGGAGTGCTGGGCGAGGAGTACGCCCAGCTCGAACCCCTCCAGGAGGAAGGCAATTTCACGATCCACCGGCGGGGCCCCAATTTCGGCACGACGTTCCTCGCCTTCAACCTGAACCCCGGTCAGAGCCCCGACACCGGGCAGCCCCATGTCGCCGCCCACAAGCTGGACTGGTTCGGGAACCTGCAGTTCCGCCAGGCCGTGGCCCACAGCATCGACAAGGACGCCATCATCGACGGCGTGCAGCACGGCCTCGGCTACCCGCAATGGTCCTCCGTGAGCCCCGCGGCCGGCGACTTCCACAACCCGGACGTCAGGCGCTACCCCTACGACCTGGACCAGGCCAACGAAATCCTCGACAGCCTCGGCTGGACTGACACCGACGGCGACGGCATCCGCGAGGACTCCGCCGGCAACGCCATCGAGTTCACGCTGGTGACCAACACCGGCAACAGCGTGCGCGAAGCGGTCACAGGGATAATCCACCAGGGAATGGAAGCCATCGGGCTCGAGGTGGACTACGAGGCGATCGACTTCGGGGTTATCGTCGGCCAGCTCACCAGCACCTACGACTGGGAGGCCGTGGTCATAGGCCTCACCGGCAGCACCGACCCCTACAGCGGCATCGACATCTGGCACAGCACGGGGGATCTGCACCTGTGGCATCCCAACCAGCCCGAGCCGGCCACCGACTGGGAGGCCGAGATCGACGAGCTGTACATCCTGGGCAGCCAGGAGCTCGACCACGCTGCACGGGTGGAGCACTACCGCAAGGCGCAGGAGATCGCGGCTGAGAACGTGCCCCTCATCTACACGGCGCTGTCCGAGCGGCTCACCGCCGCCCGCAACGTCTTCGGCAACACGACCCCCACCCTCTACGCGCTCTGGGACGTCCGCTACCTGTACCGGACCGACCAGTAGGCGGCTGCCACGGGCTGCCCTGCAGGGGACCGCCCCATGGCTGCCGGCCCGGCGGAGGCCGCTGAGGCCGCTTCCCGCCTAGAGTCGAGCCCATGTATGACCTCAAGATCAGTGGCGGGCTGCTGGTGGACGGCACCGGCGACCCGCCCCGGCCCGCCGACGTAGCCGTGGCCGGAGACACGATCGTCGCCGTCGGTGCTGACCTGCCCGGCGAAGCGGCGCAGACCATCGACGCCACCGGCCAGATCGTCACCCCCGGCTTCGTGGACGTGCACACCCATTACGACGGCCAGGCCACCTGGGACGACCTGCTCGAGCCCAGCTCCGGCCACGGGGTCACCACCGTCGTCATGGGCAACTGCGGCGTCGGCTTCGCGCCGGTGCGCCCCGGCACCGAGGAATGGCTGATCCAGTTGATGGAGGGAGTCGAGGACATCCCCGGAGCGGCCCTCTCGGAGGGCATCGACTGGAACTGGGAGAGCTTCGGCGAATATCTCGACGCCCTCGATGACCGCCGGTGGGCCATCGACGTGGGAACCCAGGTGCCCCACGGCGCGGTCCGGGCCTACGTAATGGGGGAGCGGGGTGCCCGCAACGAGCCCGCTGGCCCCGACGAGATCGCCCGTATGGAGCGCATCGTGGCCGACGCGGTATCCGCCGGCGCGCTGGGCGTGTCGACCTCACGCACCCTGGCCCACAAGGCGATGGACGGCGAACCGGTGCCGGGAACGTTCGCAGCCGAAGACGAGCTGTTCGGTCTGGGCCGCGGGCTGCGGGCCGGCGGGGGCGGCGTCTTCGAGCTGGCCCCGGTTGGGTCCGCGGGCGAGGACATTGTCAAGCCCCGCTCCGAGGTGGAGTGGATGAGACGCCTGTCAGCGGAGATCGGCCAGCCGGTCAGTTTCGCTCTGTTGCAGGTGCCGGCTGCGCCCGACCTGTGGCGCGAGTTGATGGACGTGTCGCTCCAGGCCGCAGAGGAGGGCGCTCAGCTGTATCCGCAGGTGGCAGGCCGTCCCTTCGGCTTGCTAGTGGGCTGGCAGACAAGCCACCCCTTCATGCTGCGCCCGACCTATCGCTCGGTCGAGCACCTCGACATCGCCGAGCGCGCCGCCCGCTTGCGAGACCCGGCGGTGCGGGCTGCCATCCTCTCGGAGGCTGACGGCGAGCGCCGGGGAGGCATGCAGGAGGGCGTGGGGGTGCTGGTCTCCAAGATGCTCGACCAGCTTTACGTGCTCGGCGACCCTCCCGACTACGAGCCGGCCCCGGACCGGTCGGTCGGAGCCATCGCGGCCGCTGCCGGTGTCGATGCGGCTGCGGCCGCCTATGACGCCTTCTGCGCCGAGGGCGGCAAGGCCCTGCTGATGGTGCCGATGTTCAACTACGTGGACGGCAACCATGACGTGATCCGGGAGCAGCTCACTCACTCCCGGGCGGTGGTGGGCCTCTCCGACGGCGGCGCCCACTGCGGGCTGATCTGCGATGCGTCCATGCCGACGACCATGATCAGCCACTGGACGAGGGACCGCAGCCGGGGCCAGCAGCTGCCGCTGGAGTGGGTGATCCGCAAGCAGTCCCGCGACACCGCCGCGCTGTTCGGCCTGCATGACCGGGGCCTGGTCGAGGCGGGCAAGCGAGCCGACATCAACGTGATCGACCACTCCGCCATTAAGCTCCGCGCGCCCCGACTCGTGCACGACCTGCCCGCCGGGGGGAGGCGCCTGCTCCAGCACGCCGACGGCTATACCGCCACCATCGTCGCCGGGCAGCAGACGCGCGACGCCGGCACGGACACGGGTGCCCGTCCCGGCCGGCTGGTGCGCGGTCGTCGAGTCGCCTGAGTCGACCGGAAACAACGACCGAACGCGAGGTGGGCACTGCGATGGGCTGCTGCGACGGGCGGGTCGTGATCGTCACCGGAGCGGGACGGGGCCTGGGTCGGGCCCATGCCCTGGCGTTCGCGGCTGAGGGCGCCCATGTGCTGGTGAACGACCTCGGCGCCGAAGGCGGCGGCTCGCAGCCCGGCCCCGACGATGCCGCCACCGCAGTCGCGGAGGAGATCAACGCCGCGGGTGGATCCGCCGCCGTCAACCACGCCGACGTGGCTGACTGGGAGCAGGCGGGGGCCATGGTGGCCCAGGCGGTTGACACCTGGGGCCGTCTCGACACGCTGGTGTGCAACGCCGGGTTCCTGCGCGACCGGATGCTGGTCAACATGAGCGAGCAGGAGTGGGACGCGGTCGTGCGGGTGCATCTGAAGGGCCATTTCGCACCGGCGCGCCACGCGGTGGGCCACTGGCGGGAACGGCAGAAGGCCTCCGGCGGCGAGCCCCCGGTCGCCCGGATCGTCAACACGTCGTCGGGAGCGGGCCTGATGGGATCCATCGGCCAGGGCAACTACGTCGCGGCCAAGGGCGCCATCGCGTCGCTGACGATCCAGCAGGCCGCGGAATGGGGTCGCTACGGCGTTCTCGCCAATGCGATCGCGCCCGACGCCCGAACCCGGATGACGGCAGTGATCCCCGGCTATCCCGAGCAGCCCGCCGACGGATGGGATCCGAAGGCCCCCGAGAACGTCTCCCCGCTCGTCGTGTGGCTCGGCAGCGCGGCCTGCGACGTGACCGGCAGGGTGTTCGAGTGCACCGCAGGCCAACTCAACGTGTGCGACGGATGGCAGCACGGACCGGTCGTGTCGGTGGGGGAGCGGACGATGACAGTGGCTGAGGCGGGCGACCTGGCACGGCGGTCGGTGGGGGCCGAGCAGCCTCCGGCACCGGTGTACGGCACCCGCTAACCGGGACTCAACCCGGCCGCCGAGAGACATTCAAAAGAAATTTTGACAAGAATGTGACAAACCCGTGACGATGGTGTAACCTGACTGTCAGGAACCGGGTCTGAAGAACAGGATTCGACAGAACCGGATCCGCAATCCCCCCCTCCAGGGACCGTGCGGAGCCCGCCAGTTCAGCTGGCGGGCTCCGGCGCGTTCGGGCTGGCGGGCTCCGCGGTGTTGTGATCTGTGCCCGCCAGTTCAGCTGGCGGGCTCCGGCGCGTTCGGGCTGGCGGGCTCCGCGGTGTTGTGATCTGTGCCCGCCAGTTCAGCTGGCGGGCTTCGGCGGGTTGTACGCTCCGGCCATGAGCGGCCCCATCCTCGACGCCCAGACCTTCTGGGAATTGCTCGACAGACGGGTAGAGGTCACGCCCGATCGCATGATGCTGGTGGATGAGGCCGGCCGGGTCCTGACCTTTTCCGAATTCAAGGATCAGGCCGAGCGGGTGGCCGCGGGTCTAATGACCATGGGTGTCACGCAGGGCACGCCGGTGACCTGGGTGCTGCCGACCCGCATCGAGACGGTGCTGTTGAGCTTCGCCCTCAGCCGGCTCGGGGCGGTCCAGAACCCGATCATCCACATCTACCGCAAGCGCGAGGTCGGGTTCTGCGTCCGCCAGACCGGAGCGAGGCTGATCGTTCATCCCGGAGCGTGGGCAGGATACGACTACAGCGCCATGGTCGACGAGGTCGTCGCGGGACTCGACCACGAGTGCCAGGTCCTGGTCGGCTACGACACCCTGCCGGAGGGCGATCCAGCCACCCTGGATCCTCCGCCCGGTGCCGGAGATGCCGACACCGTTCGCTGGCTGTACTACACCTCGGGGACCACGTCGGACCCCAAGGGCGTGAAGCACACGGACGCGTCGCTGATCGCCGGCGGGATAGGGCTGGCGCGGGCCCTCGACATGAGCGCCGAAGACGTCGGGTCCATCGCCTTCCCCTACGCCCACATCGGCGGACCCGACTACATGGTCACGATGCTCTCGTCCGGATTCGGCGCGGTGCTCGTCGAGCGTTTCGACCCGGCCGCCTCGGTCGCGCTCTACGCCCGGCGCGGCGTCACCATGGCCGGCGGATCAACGGCCTTCTACCAGATGTTCCTGGAGGAGGATCGCAAGTCGCGCCGGACCACCGGACGCCCGGCCATGCCTGCGCTGAGGGTGCTGTCCGGCGGCGGCGCCCCCAAGCCGCCGGAGATCTATTTTCAGGTCAAGGAGCAGATGGGGATCCCGGTGGCCCACGGCTACGGGATGACCGAGTGCCCGATGATCTCGCAGGGCTCGCCCCGCGACACCGACGACCAGCTCGCACACACCGACGGTCGCCCGGTCCACGGCTGCGAGGTGTCGATCGTGGCCATTGCCTCCGACGGCGGGGAGGTGTCCGCCCCGGGAGGGGTGCAGGGGGAAGTGCGGGTGCGGGGGCCGATGCTGTTCGCGGGCTACACCGACCCCAGCCTCGACGAGCGGGCCTTCGACGCGCGAGGCCGCTTCCGCACCGGCGACCTTGGAGTGCTGCGGCCCGACGGGCACCTGATCCTCACCGGGCGGGTGAAGGACATCATCATCCGCAAGGGCGAGAACATCTCGGCCAAGGAGATCGAGGACGTGCTCTACGCGCACGACAAGGTGGCGGCAGCCGCAGTGATCGGCCTCTCCGACCGCGAGCGGGGCGAGAAGGTCTGCGCGGTGGTCGAGACCGCCCCCGACTCCGAGAATCTGACCTTCGATGAGATGGTCGAGGCCTGTGTCGCTGCCGGCCTGGCCCGCCAGAAGGTTCCCGAGCAGCTTGAGATACATCCTGAACCGCTGCCTCGCAATGCCACCCTCAAGATCCTCAAGCACAAGCTGCGAGAGGTCTACGAGGCGAGGCGACCGGTCAAGCTGGCCAAACGAGAGGTCTACGTAGCCCGGCAAGAAGGAGAATGAGGCAAAGCTGATGGCCGACATAACCATCTATCACAACAAGCATTGAAACTCCTCCAAGAATGCCGTGGCGGTCGCCACGGATGCAGGTGCCGACGTCGATGTGGTGCTCTACATGTCCGAGCGCCCCGACCGTGACACACTCATCGGCATCATCGAGCGGCTCGAGGATCCGGTGGAGAACCTGGTTCGCAAGGACTCGCAGTTCTCCAAGCTCGGGCTCGATCCTGACGACTACGTGGCCAACCCCGACGCGGTGGTGGACGTGTTGCTGAGGTACCCGAGGCTCATGCAGCGCCCGGTGCTGGTGCGAGGCGATCGGGCCATCATCGGGCGTCCCCTCGGCGACGCCAAGGCCAAGGACCGCCTGGCAGACTTCCTGCCCTGATCACCCCGGCGCCGGCGCGGTTGACTACCGTGGGCCCGGACACCCACTCACATTGACCACAAGGGAGAGCCGATGCGCATCGTGGTGGACTTCGACCTGTGCGAGAGCAACGCCGTCTGCATGCAGATCGCACCCGACATCTTCGAGGTGCGGGACGACGACTTCCTCTACATCCTCAACGAGACGCCCGGCGAGGCCGATCGGTCACGCGTCGAGGAGTGCGTGCAGCGCTGCCCGAAGCAGGCCATCTCCATCGCCGAGGACTGAACGGTCGAGGCGAGACCACGCCGAGGACCGACGACCCTCGCTCGGATAGACGCAGATGACCTCGACGCCGCGCGCCGTCACCATTGTCGGGGCCTCGCTGGCCGGGCTGAACGCCGCCGAGGCTCTGCGCCGCGACGGCTTCGAGGGTCCGGTCACCCTGATAGGCGCCGAGGACCACCCGCCCTATGACCGCCCCCCGCTGTCCAAGCAGGTGCTGGCCGGCGACTGGGAGCCGGAGCGGGCTTCGCTCACCGACGCCGAGGAGCTGGAGGACGACGAGATCGAAGCTCGCTTCGGTCTGCGGGCCACGGGGCTGGACCTCGACGCCCGCGAGCTCACCCTGCACACCGGCGAGACCGTCGCGTTCGACGGGCTCGTCATCGCCACCGGGGCTCGCTGCCGCACGATGCCGGGCACCGATGGGCTCAGCGGCGTTCACGTGCTGCGGTCGCTGGACGACTGCCTCGCTCTGCGGGCTGATCTGGAGGCCGCGCCGCAGCGAGTAGTGGTGGTCGGCGCAGGGTTCATCGGGGCCGAGGTGGCCGCCACCGCCCGGGGCCGGGGTCTGGATGTGACGGTGGTGGAGGCGCTGCCCACCCCGCTGGGCCGGGTGCTCGGTGACGAGATGGGCAGTGTCTGCGCCGAGGTGCACCGCGACCACGGCGTCGACCTGCGCACCGGCGTGGGGGTGGACCGGATTGAGGGCGACCACAGGGTGGAGCGGGTGGTGCTGTCGGACGGAGCGACCGTCGATGCCGATGTCGTGGTGGTCGGAATCGGCGTCATCCCCAACACCGAGTGGCTCGAGGGCTCCGGCGTCCAGCTCGACGACGGGGTGATCTGCGACGCCTCGTGCCTGGTGGCCGAGCGGGTCACCGCCGCGGGCGACGTGGCCCGCTGGCCCAACCAGCTCTTCGGTGAGACGATGCGGGTCGAGCACTGGGACAACGCCGCCGCCCAGGGCGGCCATGCAGCCCGGCGGCTGTTCGACGAGGGAACCGGGCCGTTCGCTCCGGTGCCGTGGTTCTGGAGCGACCAGTACGACCGCAAGATCCAGCTGGCCGGCCGGGTGCGGCCCGACGACGAGGTCCGGGTGGTGAACGGTTCCGTCGACGAGCGACGCTTCGCGGCGATCTACGGCCGGGCGGGCCGAATCACGGGCGTGCTCGGATTCAACCGGCCCCGCCACGTGATGCGCTACCGAGCCCTGATCGAGCAGGGCGCCAGCTTCGACGAGGCCCTCGCCGCCGAGTTCTAGCCGCCGCGCCCCCGGGTGCAGGCTTCCAGGCGGCCCCGGTCGCCGAGTCCTAGCCGCCGAGTTCCCGTCGTCGCACCCGCCGCGGGGTCACGGCCCGCTTCGCGGGCAAGAGTCTCAAGCACTCGTTGCGCGGGTCGACCTCGGCACCGAGCGTCTCCAACGCGATCACGCCCAGCAGCGGCGCGGCGTGGTCGGCACCGAAGACGACGTTGAGGCCCCCGCGACGCCCCATCGACTCGATGATGGCCGTTCCGACGTCCAGTTCTGCTGTGCTGCCGTCGGCCAGTTCGTAGGTCTCGGAGCCGAACGGCTCGATGCCGATGGCCTCGAGGCGCCCGCGCGGCACGAACGTCTCATGGGCGCCCGTGTCGACGAGGAACTCGCCCTCCCAGGCCAGTTCGGGATCGGCCATGTTCATGATCGTCACCGTCGCATAGGTCTCGCCCATGGTCGTCTTCCTTGCCCCTTCTAGATGCGGAGTTTCGAGCGCTCTATGCAGTGGTTCACGGGGTCCACCTTCACGCCCACCTCCTGCATGGTGATCAGTCCGAGCACCGGCTCGGCGTCGTCGGCGCCGAAGAGCACGGCGCTGGGCGAGTCCTCGCCCATGAAGCTGAGGATGGCCGAGCCGAGGTCGAACTCGATGAGGCTGCCGTCGGCCATTTCGAACATCCGGCGCCCTCGCGGCGCCACGCCGACCGCTTCGAGCCGACGGCGGGGAACGATGCTGTGGCTCGCCCCCGTGTCGGCGAGGAACTCGCCCTCCCACTGCCTGTGCGGCTCCGCCGGATTACTGACCATGACGTTCACATAGGTAGCGCCCATGTCAAACGTCTCCTTTCGCCGAGGGGTCTGCGACGCCGTTGTTGAAACAACTATAGCACCATATCAATATAATTCACACTATTTTGTTCGCAACTGCGGCGGCACCGGCGAGATGTGGGACGACGAGCAACAGCGCTGGAGCGCCGTCGGCAAGGAGCACATCAAGGCGAAGTTCCGCAACGGCGAGATCCAGATCCTCAGCGGCACCGACTCGATGTCGGAGGGGCTGAACCTGCAGACGTGCGACGTGATGGTGAGCTTCGACCTGCCGTGGAACTTCACCAGGGTGGAGCAGCGGATAGGACGCCTGGACCGCATCGGGGGGATGCCCAACATTGCAGTGCACAACCTCTACTACCGCGACACGGTCGAGGTGGACATCTACGACCGCCTGAGAGAGCGCTTCGACAGCTTCGAGGACGTGCTCGGCCGCAGTGCCCCGGTGCTCGCTGCGATGGAGGACACGCTGCTGGACGCGGCCATGGGCGTGATCGGGTCCGAGCAGGCGTTCAAGCGCATCGACGAGTCGATCCGGACCGCCACCGACGCGCCGCTGTCGCTCTACGACCTCGACGCCGTCCCGGAGCAGTCTGGCGAGCTCGAACCGGCCATGGCTCTCCACGGGCTGCGCGACCGGCTCCTGACGATCGGGGGGCGCGACGAACCTGCTGGAGGCCCACCCTCAGCGCCCCGGAGTGTGGTTACTGAGCCTCGACCCCGCAGGTATCGGGCTCACGGCGCCCGCAGCGGTCACCTTCGACCGTGACGTGTGCGACCGCTACGGCGAAGTAGCTCTGCTCACTTGGGGAAGCCCGATGCTCGACGACCTCCTGGACTGCATCGTCTCGCAGCCCTCGCAGTGACCTCGCGGGTGCGCTCCCCTCAAAGGTGTACTGCCGGGAGGTGCCTGAGATGCTGCCTCTTGGGATCCACCTCGAGTGCGAGCGATTCGAGGGCGATCACGCCCAGTAGCGGCGTGACGTTGTCGTCGTCTGCGAAGAGCACTGTGACGCCGGCGTACTCGCCCATGAGCTCGATCCGCGCAATCGCCTTGTCGAAGCGCATCGGGCTGCCGTCGGCGAGTGTGCAGTCTCGGGTGCCCTCAGGCTCGATGCCGATCGCCTCCAGGTGCCGGCGCGGCACCAGGCACTCGTAGGCACCGGTGTCGACGAGGAAGTCGCCCTCCCAGGCCTGCTCGCGATCGGCCGGGTTCCTGACGGTTACGTTCACGCGTATCGATCCCATTGACTCGCCCCTTCCACAAGATTCTATAGCACATCAATATACATCATGAAGTCTCCTGTACAATCTCGACAGCGCGATCAAGGAGTGGTCGCCGGAATTAGCACGCCACCGCTAGCCTGACGGAGTCCCACCACCGGGTGGGACACATCTGTGTGCAGCACGCAGGCTGCCGGTCTCGCATTGCGGGCCATGCAGCAGGGTCCGATACCCAACGGAGAATCCATGCCAACCAGCCTCCCTCCCAAGGCGGACACCATCGCATCGATGGCGGAAACCTTTGGGCTCGCCACCAACGACACCGGTTCACCCGAAGTCCAGGTCGCGCTGTTGTCCGACCGCATCAACCACCTCACCGAGCACCTGAGGGTCCACAAGAAGGACCACCACAGTCGGAGGGGTCTGCTGATGCTGGTGGGCCGGCGCAGGAGGCTGCTCGACTACGTGAAGGAGAACGACGTCGAGCGGTATCGGGCGTTGATCGCCCATCTCGGTCTGCGACGCTGAGCACTAAGGGGCGGCCACAGCGCCGCCCCTCCGGCTGCCGGCGCCGATCGCGGCGCTGACGGGTCGGCGACGATCCCAGTGACAATCAACATGCGGTACGACCGCTCCGGTGCCAGTCGTATCGGCCTCGCCCAGCAGCTTGTAGGCGGGACCGATACGACTGGGAACTGGCGGGGTCGTGCCTGAGATCGGGCCCCGACCGGGGTCCGCAAGGAGTAGATCCATGGCTGAAGCCATTTCCGTTAGCGGCGCGTTCACGCGCGCCGAAGGCAAGGACGCCACCTTCGAGACGGGCCTTCTGGCCCCGCTCGCGGGCGGCGCCGTAACCGTCCAGATGGGCGACACCGTCGTGCTCGTGACCGCCACGGGCGCCAAGGCACCCCGCGAGGGCGCCGACTTCTTCCCGCTCACCGTCGACGTGGAGGAGCGCATGTACGCGGCCGGGCGCATCCCCGGCTCCTTCTTCCGGCGCGAGGCCCGCGCCGGCGAGCAGGCCATCTTGACCTGCCGGCTCATCGACCGCCCGCTGCGTCCCAGCTTCCCTGCCGGGTACCGCAACGAGGTTCACGTCGTGGCCACCATCCTCGGCGCCGACCAGTCCAACCCCTACGACGTCGCCGCCCTCAACGCGGCGTCGCTGGCGCTGAGCATCTCGCCGATCCCGTTCGACGGGCCCATCGGCGCGGTGCGTGTGGCGTGGTCCTCCGAAGGCGAGTGGATCCCGTTCCCGACCTATTCCGAGGGCGACGAGTCGGCCTTCGAGATGGTCGTCGCCGGCCGGCTCGCGGGCGACGACGTGGCCGTCATGATGGTGGAGGCCGGAGGAACGCCCGCCGCCTGGCAGCTGTACCAGGACGGTACGCCGAAGGTCGACGAGGACGTGCTCGCCGGCGGCCTGGAGGCGGCCAAGACCTGGATCCGCGAGATGATCGAACTCCAGCAGCAGCTCATCGACGCCGTCGGCCCGGTCACCAAGATGCAGCCGCCGCTCGTTGTCGACCACAGCGACGAGATCCTCGACGCGGTGCGCGACGGGGCGCTCGACCGCATCGCCGCGGTGCAGACGATCGCCGACAAGGCCGAGCGCCAGGAGGCCGAGGCCGCGCTGGCCGCTGAGGTCGTCGCCGAGATGGAGGCCCGGTTCGGTGACGATTCCGCGGTGGCCAAGCAGGTCAAGAGCGCAGTGCGCTCCGTCACCAAGGAGGTCGTGCGCCGTCGCATCGTCTCCGAGGGCATCCGCGTCGACGGTCGGGCCACCAACCAGCTGCGCCCGCTGATGAGCCGGGTCGGCGTAATCCCGACCGCCCACGGCTCCGGACTGTTCCAACGGGGAGACACCCAGGTGCTCAACTTCACCACGCTGGGAATCGGCCGCAGCGACATGCTGATCGACGACCTTTCGCCCACCGACAAGAAGCGCTACTTCCACCACTACAACTTCCCGCCGTTCTGCACCGGCGAGACCGGGTTCATGCGCGGGCCCAAGCGGCGCGAGATCGGCCACGGGGCACTGGCCGAGCGGGCCGTGTTCGCGGTGATGCCCAACTTTGACGAGTGGCCCTACACCGTTCGCACCGTCTCGGAGGTGATGGCCTCCAACGGGTCGAGTTCGATGGCGTCGGTGTGCGGATCCACGCTGTCGCTGATGGACGCGGGCGTGCCGATCAAGGCGCCGGTGGCCGGCGTGGCCATGGGCCTCGTGCATGCCGACGACGCCTGGGTCACGCTCACCGACATCCTCGGTGCCGAGGACGCCTTCGGCGACATGGACTTCAAGGTCGCGGGCACCACGGACTTCATCACCGCGCTGCAGCTCGACACCAAGATCTCGGGCATCCCGGCATCGGTGCTGGCCGACGCGCTGCGACAGGCCCGTGAGGCTCGCCTCGACATCCTCGACGTGATGGCCGAGACCATCATGGAGCCTCGGCCCGACGTGCGCGACACGGCCCCGAAGGTCGTCACCTTCGAGATCCCCGTCGAGAAGATCGGAGAGGTGATCGGTCCCAAGGGCAAGGTGATCAACGCCATCCAGTCCGAGACCGGAGCAGACATCAGCGTCGACGACGACGGCGCGGTCGGGATCGTGGCCGTCGCGTCCACCGACCGGGGAGCCGTGCTCGAGGCCGAGCGCCAGATCAAGCTCATACTCGATCCGCCGACCGCCGACGTGGGAGCCACGTACCGGGGCCGGGTCGTGAACATCACCAAGTTCGGAGCGTTCGTGAACATCCTTCCCGGCCGCGACGGGCTGGTTCACATCTCCAAGCTGGGGGGCGGCAGGCGCATCGACAGGGTCGAGGACGTCCTGGAGCTCGGCGAGGAGATCGAGGTGGTCGTGGAGGACGTCGACCCCAACGGCAAGATCTCGCTGATTCCCAAGACCGATGACACCGACGGTGCCGAGGCGCCCTCAGCCCGTCCGGAGCCCCGCCGCGACGCAGGCGGCCGTCCGGATCGGCGCCGAGGGCCCGAAAGCGGTGAGATGGACCGCTCCTCGGGACGTTCCGACCGCAACGGAGGCCGCGGCGATCGCGCCGGGTCGGATTTCCGGCGATCGAACGACGGCCGCGGCGACCGTAGGGACTCCGAGCCCCGGCGAGACGGCCGCGGCGGCCGCGGTCGGGAGCCGGCCCCGGTTCCTGGCGCGAAGCAGGTCTCGTTCGAGGACTCCTTCGACCGGGAGCTGGAGAAGGACTTCGGAGACCTGGGTCCCGATCCCCGAGCCCGGCGAACTGGTCGCCGGAACCCTCGCGGCCCTCGCTAAGAGGCCCAGCGGGTAGGGCGGCGACGAGGCGACCATGATCAGAGTCGGCGTGTGCGGCGCCACCGGGCGCATGGGCTCCGAGGCGTGCCGGGCCGTCGAAGCCGACCCCGGCACCGAGCTGGCGGCCGCTATCGGCTCGGCCGGCTCGGTCGAGGAGTTCGTCGACGCCCGTGCCGAGGTGGTGGTCGACTTCACCGTCGCCGAGGCGGTCAGGGCCAACACCCCCCGTCTCGCCGAGGCGGGCATCCACGCCGTCATAGGCACATCCGGGTTGACACCGCACGACACCGACGCGCTGCGGGAGGCCTTCGTGCGCAGCCACTGCATCGTCGCGCCGAACTTCGCTGTCGGTGCCGTGCTGATGACCCGCTTCGCGGCTCTGGCCGCGCCGTACTTCGACACCGCAGAGGTGATCGAGCTTCATCACGACCGCAAGGTCGACGCGCCGTCGGGGACGGCATTGACGACCGCTGAGGCCATGGCCGAAGCATCCGACGACTGGGCGCCGGACCCCACGCTCAACGAGGTGGTGCCCGGCGTCCGCGGCGGCCGGGGCCCCGGTGGGATACCGATCCACTCGGTGCGCCTGAAGGGCCTCGTTGCCCATCAGGAAGTGCTGCTCGGTGGCTCCGGCGAGACGCTGACGATCCGTCACGACTCCATCGACCGGTCGGCGTTCATGCCCGGGATGCTGCTGGCCACCAAGCGGGTCGTGGCGCTCGAGCCGGGTGTGACCGTCGGCCTCGGCGAGGTGCTGGGCATCTAGGTAAGCCGCGGAGGTTCTTGGTGCGCAGGCTGGCATCGCCGGGGTGGGTGGCTTCGCACCTGTTCGCGGTGGCGATGGTCGTGCTCATGGCCAACCTGGGGTTCTGGCAGCTTCGACGGCTCGACGACCGGCGCGCCGAAAACGCCCAGACCGAGGCCGCGATGTCGCAGGCTCCCTCGGACATCGCCGCGTACCTGGACACACTGGGTCTGCCGCCCGAATTCACTGCCGTCGCGGCGACGGGCACCTACCTGTCGAGCGCCGAGGTGCGGATCGGCAACCGCAGCAGCGGGGGGCAGCCCGGCGTCTGGCTGGCCACTCCGCTGCAACTCGCCGACGGCCGGGCTGTGGCGGTGGTCCGGGGCTGGGTTCCCCGTCGCAGTGTGGTGGGGCTCGACGACCGCAGTGCGTTTCCGCCGGCGGGCCAGGTGGTGGTGGCCGGTCTGGCTTTCGGCAGCGTGGACGGCGGAAGGGTTGCGGAGACCGACCCCGGCGAGACGCCGGAGATCTCCCGCATGGACCTGGACCGCTTCACCGAGGTGTCGGGCGTCGACGTGGAGGACGTCTGGATCAGGCTCCGGGCCCAGTCGCCGGCCCAGCCCGAGGGGCTGCCGGAGCCGGTCCCCGATCCCGACCTGACCGAAGGGCCGCACCTGTCGTACGCGTTCCAGTGGTTCTTCTTCTCGGCGGGGGCATTGGTGGTGTACGCCCTGATCCTCCGCCGGGCCGTGACCGGTCGCCAAGAGCCTCCCGCCACCGCGTAGGGTTGTAGGTGATGGGACGGTTCGGACGAGTGCTCACCGCGATGGTCACGCCCTTCACCGACGAGGGGGCCTTGGATCTAGACGGCTCCGCCCGCCTGGCGCAGTGGCTCGTCGCCCACGGCAACGAGGGCCTCGTGGTAGCCGGCACCACCGGCGAGAGCCCGACCCTCACCCACACCGAGCAGGCCGATCTTGTGGCCGCGGTGGTTGACGCGGTCGACGTGCCGGTGATCGCGGGCGCCGGGAGCAACGACACCCGCGCCGCCATCGATCTCACCGAGCGCTGCACGCAGGCCGGAGCATCCGGGATCCTGCACGTGGCCGGCTACTACAACCGCCCGTCGCAGGCCGGTCTCGACTCGCACTTCCGGCACTGTGCGGACGCCACGAACCTTCCGGTCCTCATCTACGACATACCGGGACGGACGGGCCGCAAGGTTGCCACTGAGACCCTGGCCCGGCTGGCCCACGAGGTGCCCAATATCGTCGGGCTCAAGGACGCGGCCGGCTCGCCCGCGGAGACGGCCCGCCTGCTGGAGATGGCCCCCGACGACTTCGAGGTGTACTCCGGCGACGACTCGCTGACCCTGCCCCTGCTGTCGATCGGGGCGGTGGGCATCATCGGCGTCGCCACCCACTGGGCCGGCCGGCAGATGGCAGCCATGTTCGATGCCTTCGAGAGCGGCCGGGTTGCCGAGGCCGCGGCCATCAACCGCAGCCTGCTCGACTCCTACGACTTCGAGACCGGCGACGACGCCCCCAACCCGGTGCCCACCAAATGCATGATGCGGGTGCTGGGACTGCCCGCGGGGCCGTGCCGCCTGCCCATGGGACCCGAGCCGTCCGGACTCGAGGACCGGGCCAGGGAAGTCCTCACTGCGCTGGGCGCAGGCTGATCGTCAGCTGTGGCCGCGCCGGTAGCCGTCACCTTCCTGGGCGGCCTCGGGGAGATCGGACGCAACTGCGCGGTCATCGAGACCGCCGGTCGCCGCGTGCTGCTCGACTGCGGCCGGATGTTCGCGGGGGACGACCTTCCCGGCGTGGACTCTGTGCTGCCCGATTTCGAATGGCTGCTGGACAGCGGGGGCGTGGAGGCCTGTGTCGCCACCCACGCCCATGAGGACCACATCGGCGCCCTGCCGTACCTGCTCGAGCGCCTGTCGTTCCCGGTGTACGGATCGGCGTTCACGCTGGGCCTGGTGCGGCACAAGCTCACCGAGGCGGGCCTGCTCGACCGGGCCGAGCTCCGCGAGGTCCGCGACGGCGACCGCTTCAAAGCGGGACCCTTCGAATGCGAGGCCATGCCGGTCACCCATTCGGTCCCAGGGGGCTTCATCACCGCGTTCTCCACCCCGCAGGGTCTGATCCTGCACTCCAGCGACTTCAAGCTCGACCTCACGCCGGTGGACGGGCGGCGCACCGCGCTGTCCCGCATCGGCGCGCTCGCCGACGACCCGGGTGTACGGCTGCTGCTGGCCGACTCGACCAACGCCGACGACCCCGGGTCGACCCGATCGGAGCGGGATGTGGGCGACGTGCTGCGTGAGGCGATCGGCCGCGAGGAGGGCCGCAGGGTGATCGTGGGGGCCTTCGCCAGCCACATCCACCGCATCCAGCAGGTGATGGACGCAGCCGTCGGCACCGGGCGCACGGTGGCCACGTTGGGCCTGTCGATGCAGCGCAATGTCGGCCTGGCCCGCGAGCTCGGTCTTCTGCGGGTCCCCGATCACGCTTTGCGCGACATCACCGACATCGAGGGAATCGATCCGGCGAAGGTGCTGATCATATGCACCGGGTCCCAGGGCGAGCCCCGCGCCGCTCTGACCCAGATGGCCGAGGGCGCCAGCAAGTGGCTGGAGATCGGCGATCGGGACACGGTCATATTCAGCTCCCATCCGATCCCCGGCAACGAGACCGCGGTGGGAGCGGTTCGCAACGGGCTGGCCCGGCGCGGGGCCCGGGTGCTGCACACCGGCAATCTCAACGTGCACACCTCGGGCCACGGCAAGCAGCAGGAGTTGAAGGTGCTGCACTCGGCCGCGTCGCCGCAATGGTTCGTGCCGGTGCACGGCGAGTACACGCACCTGGTGGCCCACGCCCGGCTGGCGGCCGACATGGGCATGGACTCCGAGCGGGTGCTGCTGTGTTGTGACGGCGACCGGATCGAGCTGACCGACCACGGGCTACGGCACGCCGGCTCGGTCGGCGGCGTCCACGTCTACGTTGACGGCACGGTCGGCGACCTCGGATCGGTCGTCCTCGACGAGCGGCGCAAGCTGGGCTCGGACGGTTTCGTGGCCGTGGTAGTGGACCTGGACCTGGACCGCGGCTTGCTCGTTCAGAGACCCCAGGTCGTGTCGCGTGGCTGGGTGGAGCAGCCGGCCCTGATGGCGCACGAGACCGCGGTTGCCGACGCCGTCGAAGCCGGGGTTCGTGATGCGCTCAACGACGGCCGCACAGACCTCAACGCCTTCGAGGACCTGGTGCTTCGAGCCGCCCGGCGCACGTCCCGGGATCGGACCCGCCGGCGGCCGGTGATCGTCCCGGTGGTGCGCGAGGCCTGAGAATCGATCCCAGGTTCGCTCGCCTACCAGCGCGGCCTCAGGGTTCACAAGGCTGTCGGGTGCCACTGGTAGCGTCACGATGATGGCCAGCAAGGACGCCAAGCGCGCCGGTAACACCTCGAACGGGCCGAAGCAGGCCAGGAAGGGCTCGCGGCGGGGTTCGGCCGCGGTCGGCTCGGTGGTTCGGCGTCATCGCCGCGACATCTGGGGCTTGGCCGCCATCGTGGCCGGCCTGATAGTGGCGGGCAGTGTGTGGTTCGCGGCCGCGGGACCGGTGGGCGAGCAGGTCGATCGGGCCCTGGCCGCGGGGTTCGGCCTGGTGCGTTCTGCCCTGCCTGTCGGGTTGGCGGCCATGGGAGCGGCCGCGCTCTGGGGTGCACGTCGTGGCGAACCCGCCGGGAGCGCAACCGACGACGGCCACGACGCTGAAGGCGCGCCAGTCACTGCGGCGCCCCCGGTCGAGAGGCCTGACTCCGGTGCCAGGATGGTGTTGGGCGGTCTGCTGCTGCTGGTGTCGTCCACGGGGTTGCTGCACTTGGCCAGAGGACGCCCAGGCGTGGGCGACGGCATCGACGAGCTCGGCGCGGCAGGCGGTGCTCTCGGAGTGGGCATCGGCGGGTTCCTGCATGCCTGGACCGCTGTGTGGGGGTCCGTGCTGCTGCTCGTCTTCGTGGGACTCGTCGGCCTCATCGTCGTCACCGGGCTCACCGTGCGATCGGCGCTGGCGGCACTGGCGGTAGCGCTACGCCCGGGATGGCGCCTACTGCGGGCCCTGGTCGTGAACCTGTTCAGCGACATAAAGGAAGCCCCCGCCGGACGCAAGGCCACCGGCCTTCCTCACTACGAGCATCCCGAGAACGCACCCTTCGGGGTGGACCCTGATCCGGATGACGCGGAAATGGACGACGAGCCGCCGCCCGCGGAGCCCGAGCCCCCTGTTGAGGCGGAAGCGGTTGCCGCGCCTGCCGATCCAGCGCGGGCCCTCGCTGCGGGCGCGGGCCCGAAGCGGCGCAACGGCCCGTCCAAGTGGAAGCTGCCGGCCGCCAAGATCCTTACCGTGACGCCCTCGCGGCAGATCGACAAGGCCGCCGTGGCCGAGCGCGGCCAGCTGCTGCAAGCAACCCTCGCTCGTTTCGATGTGCCCACCATCCTGCTGGAGCCGGTGGTGGGGCCGACCGTCACCCGCTTCGTGCTCGAGCTGGGCGAGGGCGTCAAGGTGGCCAAGCTCGAGAGCCTGCGCAAGGACATCGCCTACGCCATGGCATCGCCCGACGTGCGCATCCTGGCCCCCATCCCGGGCCGGCGCGCCATCGGCGTGGAGGTCCCGAACCTCGACCGCCAGATCGTGCGGCTCGGCGATGTCCTGCGATCACCGGAGGCACGGGCCGCGGAGCACCCGCTGGAGGTGGCCATCGGCCGCGACATCAACGGCCAGTCGATGATGATGAACCTGGCGACCACTCCCCATCTGCTGATCGCCGGGGCCACCGGGGCCGGCAAGTCGTCATGCCTCAACTCGCTGATCACCTCGGTGCTGATGCGGTCCACCCCCGACGACGTCCGCATGATCCTGGTCGACCCCAAGCGGGTGGAGATGGGCCAGTACGACCGCGTCCCTCACCTGCTGACCGCTCCGGTCACCGACCCTCGCAAGGCTGCCAACGCGCTGAGTTGGGCGGTGCGGGAGATGGAGCGGCGCTACGACCTGCTGCACGAGACCGGCTTCCGGGACATCACCGGCTACAACGGCGCGGTCGACGAAGACGCCCTGGACCCCCCGCCCGGGGCGAGGGACGCTGACGGCGAGCCGCTGCATTACCAGCGCCTGCCGTTCGTGCTCCTGGTGGTGGACGAGCTGGCCGACCTGATGATGGTGGCCGCCCGAGATGTGGAGGAGTCGATCGCCCGGATAGCCCAGATGGCTCGCGCTGTCGGCATCCATCTGGTGATCGCCACCCAGCGGCCGTCGGTCAACATCATCACCGGGGTGATCAAGGCCAACATCCCGGCCCGGCTCGCCTTCGCGGTGGCGAGCCTGACCGACTCGCGGGTGATCCTCGACCAGCACGGAGCCGAGCGGCTGGTGGGCCAGGGCGACATGCTGTGGCTCGGACCCTCGTCGTCGACGCCTCACCGCATCCAGGGCTGCTGGGTGACCGAGGACGAGGTTCGCGCCGTGGTGAGGCACTGGGTGGAGCAGGCGCCCGACTTCCACGACGATCCCTCGGTCTCCACCGACGGACTGCCCGGCGGTGAGTCCGGAGGCGTGTCGCAACCGGGTCCCGACCTCGGCGGGGCGCCGATCATGCCCACGAGCATCACCGAAGCGCCTCCGGTGGAGGACGACGGCGGCGACGAACTGCTCGACGCGGCCATGGCCCTGGTGGTCGAGACCCAGCTGGGATCCACGTCGATGCTGCAGCGCAGGCTGCGGGTCGGCTTCGCGAGGGCGGGGCGGATCATGGACCTGCTCGAACAGCGCGGTGTGGTCGGCCCTTCGACCGGTTCGAAGGCCCGCGACGTCCTGATCACTCCGGAGGAGTTCGAGGGCAGGCAGGCCGGCTGAGTAGATGCTGCTCGGTCTCGTCTATTCGATCGTCGGCCTGGCGGTGCTGTCACTGGCGGCGGACCAGTTCGTGCGGGGGGCGGCCCGGTTGGCGGTCGTGCTCCGGATGGCACCCCTCGTGGTGGGCGCCATCGTGGTGGGGTTCGGCACCAGTGCGCCCGAGATGCTCGTGTCGGGCGTTGCTGCAGCCAACGGGCGCCTCGACATCGGGGTGGGCAACATCGTCGGCTCCAACGTCGCCAACATCTCGCTGGTGCTCGGCGCCGCGTCGTTCGTGGCGCTCGTTCCCGTGAGCCGCTCCGTGGTGCGGAGGGATGCAGCCGTCTCGGTGGCCGCGGTGGCGATGTTCGCGCTGCTCGTGCAGGGCGAACTCGACCGTCTGAAGGGGGCGCTGCTGCTGGTCGCCCTGGGCGCCTGGTTCGTGCTGATCCTGCGCGGGGCGCGCACCACCGGCAGCGAGGCGGACATGGACGACCTCTCCGAGCTCCTCGGCGAGGATCCTCCGGCTCTCGGGATCGAGACTCTGCGAACACTGGTGTCGCTCGCCCTGGTTGCCGGCTCGGCCTACATCCTCGTGGAGGGTGCCGAGCGGGTCGCCGACGCGCTCAACCTCTCGGGGGGCTTCGTCGGCTACACCATGGTGGCCGTCGGCACGTCGGCACCGGAACTGGTCACGGCGGTGGCCGCGGCCCGGCAGCGGGAGACCGAACTACTTGTGGGCAACCTGCTGGGAAGCAACGTGTTCAACTCGCTGGCCGTGGGCGGCGTCATCAGCCTGGTCGGACCCGGCCCGGTCGGCGATGTCACCCTCCAAACTCTGGGCTCGGTGATGATGGTTGTGATCTGCGTGGTGAGCTGGGTGGGCATGGCCATCGGCCACCGGGTCACCCGCATCGACGGGATCTTGCTGCTGGGTCTGTGGGTGGCGAGCATCGCGCTGCTAGCCGGCTGATTGCAGCGGGGGTGACCGATGGCGTCCTGTCGACGCACACACCGGAGACTCCGGGAACCCCGACAGGCGGGAGGACGTCCTATCGGCATGGCTCTGGAAGGCAACGCAGACCGGTGAGACGGCACGGCTCCGCCCTCCGGGTGCTGGTCTGCGTCGCAGTCCTGTGCGCGGGCTGCACCTCAGACTCGGGTGAGGCAGATTCGCCTGTCAGCGCTGAGACCTCGACTCCGGCCGCCGACGATCATTCCACGCCGGTAGATGCCGCATCGCCGGACATGACGGCCCCAACGCCGGCGAGGGAGTCTTCAGCGGTCGATGCGTCCCCGCGAACTGAGGAGTCCTCGCCACGGGTTGAGCTCGCGCCGGCTGTTGAGTCGCCTTCGGTCGATGCGCCGGCACCTGCGCAAGACGAGCCCCGGGAAGCGTCGGTGTTCCCGCCCCTGAACGAAGGCACCGATGTGGCTCGCTGGACCGTCGAGATCATCGAGTGGTTCCCGCACGATCCCGAGGCGTTCACCCAGGGACTCGAAATCGCGGGCGGGACCATGTACGAGAGCACTGGCCTGCGAGGGCGGTCGTCGTTGCGGACGGTGGATGCAGCCACCGGCGAGGTCACTGAGCGGGTCGATCTGGCCAGGGAGCACTTCGGTGAGGGGCTCACGGTGATCGGCGACCACATCGTCCAGCTCACCTGGCAGAGCGAGACCGCGTTCGTCTATGACCGCTCGTCCCTCGAGGTGGTGGGGGAGCACGGCTACGAAGGCGAGGGCTGGGGCCTGTGCCTGTCGGGCGATGTGCTGATCATGTCGAACGGCTCGGACCGGCTGGCCCGGCGGGATCCGGAGACCTTCCAGCTGTTGGGAGCGGTGTCCGTGACCGCGCCGGGCTACGACGGCCGGCTCGACTACCTCAACGAACTCGAATGCGTAGAGGACCTGGTGATCGCCAACGTGTGGCAGACCGATCGGCTGCTGGTGATCGAACCGGAGTCGGGCCGGGCGGTGGCGGCAATCGATGCCGGCCCCCTCGTCGACGACGTGAGTCGGAGCGCCTCAGGTGATATAGACGTCCTCAACGGGGTGGCATTCGACCCTGACAGCGCCACCCTGTGGATGACCGGCAAGCTCTGGCCCCGGCTCTACCGAGTTCGGGTCGTGGAGGTTCAGTAGATGCGCTTGCGAACCGGCGCGCTCCTGGCGGTGGCCGTGCTGACTGCGTCGGCGTGCACCGGGGGCTCCACGGTCCGCTCGTCGGACGGGGCCTCTCCGACCCTGCCCCCTCCCTCCACCACGGCGTGGGTGCCACCGTCGACATCGTCGATGACTCTCCCGCCGACGACCGAGCCTGACCGGTCCTGGCGGCTGCTGGCCGGCGGCGACGTGCTGATGACGCGAACGGAGCCCGCAGGCATCGACCCCTTCGCGTTGCTCGACCCACCGCTGGGCTCGTCGGACCTCTCGCTGGTGAACGTGGAGATGGCCATCAGCGACCGTGGCGAGCCCCACTGGAAGGAGTTCGTGTTCCGGGCTCCGCCGTCGGCCGCCGAGCGCATCGCGGCCGGCGGTGTCAGCGTGGCCAACCTGGCCAACAACCACGCCAACGACTACGGCACCGCCGCCCTGACCGACACCATCGACCTCCTCGAGGAGGCCGGCGTCACCACCGTCGGCGCGGGCCGCGACGTCGACGAGGCCTACCAGTACCGGCTCCTGTCAGCCGAAAACGGCGTTCGGGTGGCCTTCGTGGGCGCTTCGATGATCGTGCCGTCGGGCTTCCCGGCCGGTACCACCACGCCGGGGATTGCCTCGGCGCATTCGCCGGCTCGGGCGCGGGTCCTCGACACGGTGCGGGCCGCGGCCGCAGAGGCCGACGCGGTGATCGTCGCGGTGCACTGGGGCATCGAGCGCGACACCTGTCCCAGCAACGAGCAGCGCCTCCTCGCCCGGCAGCTTCTCGAAGCGGGCGCCGACGCCGTCATCGGACACCATCCTCACGTGCTCCAGCCGGTGGAGTTGGTCGGCAGCAAGCTGGTGGCCTACTCGCTCGGGAACTTCATCTGGCACGTACGCTCGGGCATCCTCGGCGAGACCGGGATCCTCCAGATCGACTTCGACGGTGACGAGGTCGTGACATGGGAGTTCCACCCGCACGTGCTCGACGCCGACGGTGCGCCCGCCCCGGCCGCCTCCGGCGAGCGGGTCGAACGCATCCGCGACATCATCGCCGGCAACTGCGCTCCCCACGACCCTCCGCCTCCGGAGCGCACCAGCACCACGACCACCACGACCCTGCCCCCTCCGACGGGGACAGCGGGTGTCTGAGAGGCGCAGCGGGATGTCCAACGGGCCCAAGTCCTTCGTGGTGCACACCCTGGGGTGTCCCAAGAACCAGGTCGACTCCGACAAGTTGACCGGGCTGCTGGTCTCCGACGGCCTGGCTCCGGCCGCCGACGCCTCGGAAGCCGATCTCGTCGTCGTCAACACCTGCGCCTTCGTGGAGGAGGCCCGCCAGGAGTCGATCGACACGATCCTGGCGTTGGCGGAGACCAAGGCGCCCGGCACGTCGCTGGTGGTGACCGGCTGCCTCGCCGAGCGCTACGGCGACGAGCTCGCCGGAGCCTTGCCGGAGGTCGACCGGATCGCCGGGTTCGGCATGACGCTCGCCGGCGTGTCCGGTGCCGACACCGCCCCGGCGCCTGCTCCGGTGGCGGTGAAGCTGGGGCGCTCGGACACCGGAGGGGTCCCGGCCTTCGACCTGCTCAACCTTCCCCGGCCGCGGTCGCCTCGCCCGTGGGCCTACGTCAAGATCGCCGAGGGATGCGACCGGGCCTGCGGCTTCTGCGCCATCCCCAGCTTCCGCGGCCCGCAGCGGAGCCGCCCGATCGAGCAGATTCTCACCGAGGTGGAGCAACTCGAAGCGGCCGAGATCGTGCTGGTGGCCCAGGACCTCGCCTCCTACGGCAGGGACCAGGGTCGGGGCGAGCGCCGGATCGTGCCGCTGGTGGAGGCCGTGTCGGACCGGGTCGCCCGCACCCGGCTGCTCTACCTGTACCCGTCGGACCTCAACGACGCCCTGATCGACGCGATCTGCGCCACCGGCGTGCCCTACTTCGACCTGTCGCTCCAGCACGTGTCGCGGCCGCTGTTGCGGCGGATGCGGCGCTGGGGCGACGGCCAGCGGTTCCTGGCCCGCATCGACGCGATCCGCGGGCGCGAGCCCGACGCGGCCTTCCGGACCAACTTCATAGTCGGCTACCCGGGCGAGACCGAGGACGACCACGACCGGCTGTTGCGCTTCGTGGAGGAGGCCCAGCTCGACTGGTGCGGGTTCTTCGCGTACTCCGAGGAGGAGGGGACCCATTCATCGACTCTCGGCGGCAAGGTCGACGAGGGCCTGCGCGCGGAGCGCCTGGCCGAACTCACCGAACTCCAGGACGCCATCACGGCCCGCCGCCGCGACCTGCTGGTCGGACGCCGGGTCTCGGTGCTCGTGGACGAGCCCGGTGTGGGCCGGACCCACCGCGAGGCCCCCGAGATCGACGGGATCGTCGATGTGCCCGAGGCCCTCGCGCCGGGTACCTTCGCAGACGTGACGGTTACCGCCGCTGAAGGCTGCGATCTGGTGGCGAAATGAACTCCCCGAGCGGCGCCGAAGCGACCACGCAGGCCAGCCTGCTTCACCCCGCCAACCTGCTGACCCTCGCCCGGCTGCTGCTGTCGCCCCTCCTGTTCCTTCTGATCCTTCAGGCCGACGGCACCAAGGGCGCGTCCTGGGCGGCCTTCGGGCTGGGCCTGGCCCTGGCCGGCACCGACTTCTTCGATGGCCGGGTGGCTCGGAGGGCCAACGTCACCAGCCGCAGCGGCGCCCTCCTCGACCCTCTCGCCGACAAGGTGGTGGTGCTCGGCGCCGCGTTCTGCCTGGTGGCGGTGGAGCGCTATTGGTGGGTGCCGGTGACAGTCATCGCCTTCCGGGAACTGGGAATAACGGCCTGGAGGGCGCGATGGGCCGGTGCGGGCGTTGTCATCCCGGCTCGCCGCTCAGCGAAGTACAAGACCTCCGTGCAGGGGCTGGCGCTGGCGATGGCGGTCATGCCGACCCTGTCCGACGCCGACGCCGTGCTGACCGCCGCACTGTGGGTGGCGGTGGTGTTCACCGTGGTCACCGGACTCCAGTACCTGATGGACGGTCGCTCCGCGGTAGCGAACAGTCGTGAGATGTGAGGTCGTGGCGGTCGGGACCGAGCTGCTGCTCGGCCAGATCGTCGACACCAACTCGTCGTGGATCGGCGAGCAGCTGGCGCTGGCCGGCATCGACAGTCACTTCCAGACCAAGGTCGGTGACAACCTCGGCCGGATGATGGCGGCGATCGAGCAGGCGCTGGAGCGCAGCGACGCGGTCATCGTGTGCGGGGGCCTCGGTCCCACCCCCGACGACATCACCCGTGACGCCATCGCGGCGGTCATGGGCGTGGAGTTGCGCCGCGACGAGGCGGTGGTCGAGCGGATCAGGTCGATGTTCTACCGCCGCGACCGCCAGATGCCCGCCAACAACCTGCAGCAGGCTGATGTGCCTGTCGGAGCTCGGGTGATGGCCGTGCAGCCGGGAACCGCTCCCGGGCTGATCTGCCCGCTGAGGCCCGGCGCCTCGTCCGACGGCATGGCGCCGGGCGAGGCGGATGCCGGTGCGGAGAAGGTGATCTACGCGGTTCCGGGCGTGCCGTGGGAGATGAAGAAGATGGTCAGCGAGTGTGTCGTGCCTGATCTGCAGGCCCGGGCCGGCGAGCGCCACGTGATCCGCAGCCGGACACTGCGCACTTGGGGCCACTCGGAGTCGGGCCTGGCCGAACTCCTCGAGCCGGAGATGCGCCTGCTCGACTCCACCGGGAAGGCCACAATCGCCTTCCTGGCCAGCGGCATGGAGGGTCTCAAGGTTCGCATCACCGCCAAGGCGGCCGACGACGAGACCGCCGAGACCGTGCTCTCAGGCGTGGAGTCGAGAGCGCGTGCCGTGATCGGTGAGGCCGTGTTCGGCGTCGATGACGACACCATGGAGTCGGTGGTGCTGGACATGATGCGCTCGCAGGGGCTCACGCTGGGGTTGGCCGAGTCGGTCACCGGCGGGCTGATCGCCGCTCGCCTTACGGAAGTGCCGGGTGCGAGCGACGTGCTGCGCGGCGCGGTGGTGCCCTATGACCGGGCGCTCAAGACAGCCGTCCTGGGCGCGCCCGATGTGAACGCGGTCAGCTCCGAGATGGCGCTGGCCATGGCCTCCGGCGCCTGCCGGGTGCTGGGAGCCGACGTGGGTCTGGCCACCACCGGCGCCGCCGGTCCCGACCCCCACGAGGGCGCCGAGGCGGGGACGGTCTGGATCGGTCTGCACCTCGACGGCGAGGGCGAGGCCACCCGGGTGCGCTTCAACATGGCCCGCACAATGGTGCGCCAGCTCGGCACGATCACCGCGTTGAACCTGTTGCGGACCCGCCTGCTGGCCCGCGGCGGCTGATCCCGCTGGCCTGCTCTGGTTCTGTGTGCGGTTTTGCGCCTCGGGGACGGGTTTCCGCACACAGAATCGCGGTTGTCAGGCGAGGCGCGACTCTAGGACGTCGAGGTCGGCCTGCCAGCAGCCCATCAGGTGGGTGGGCTCGAATCCCATCTCGGTGTTGATGGCCAGCATGTAGGAATTGCTGGCCGCGTTGCCGGTCTGCAGCGCGGTCACGGCGGGTTCGGTGGCCCGCAGCCGCTGCCACATGGCGGCCTTGAGCCACCGTCCGATTCCCCGGCCCCGGTGGGCGGGCAGCACCACGGTGGTCCACTGCCAGGAGGCCTCGGGCCGATGCCGGTTGATGAACACTTCGGTGGAGCCGGCCGCCTCGCCGTCAGCGGTGACGGCCAGCACGCACTGGAACTCCAGACCGCGGGCCGCCCGAGCCTCTATCTCGGCCCGCACCATGGCCGCGTCGACGACGGTATCGGCCACGTCCAGGTCGTCGGTAGGGGCATCCTTCATGGCGTTGGCCGTGGCCACCATGGCGTCGATCATTTCCTCGGGGCAGCGGCGTGACCAGTGCACCAACTGCAGGTCGGTCGGGCCGGCCTCGATCCACTGCTCCATGAGATGGGGGTCCACCGCGGCCATGTGGAGGCTGGCCTCCTGCTCGGTGTAGCGCAGTTCGGCTCCCAGCCCGGTCCAGAAGGCGTGGGCGGCCGGGGTGTGGTCGCCCCAGGCGATCACCGACGTTCGGCCGTCGGCCCGGGCTCGCCGCAGCAGCTCGGCCAGTACCGGGGGAGCGGTGCGGTCGTCGGTGGGAGTGATCTCGACCCCGGCCAGGTTGGCATTGGCCGCATCGGACTCAAGTTCCACGTGCCCGATGGCGACGGTGACGCCGTTCTCTGCGAATGCGACGATCCGCTGGTGGCGGCAGTAGTCGGTGGCGTCGTCGTCGAAGGTGGCCCGCAATTCTGCGGCCGGCGTCACGGGAAGTCCGGGGTCGCGCTCGCGGTCCAGCTCCTGCTGGAGTTCCAGCGCCGCGGCGAAGTCGTCGCCGTCCAACGATCGTGCATCGACAATCCGCACCACGCGAGCGTATGGGCGACAAGATGGATCGGGAACCAACCCCTACCGGGGATCGTCATAGCAGTGGGCGAGTCGAACGGACGCGCCACCACCCCCTCAAGAGGAAGATTCGACCATGCTCCATGACCGCAGGACGGCAAGGCTGCTGGCCGCCGCACTCCTGGTGATCGTCACGGGCTGCGGCGGGGCCGGGTCGGTGCTCGACAGCGGCTCGTCGGTTATTGGGACGGTCACTTTCCGGGAGCGGATCGCGCTCACCCCGGGTGCCAAGCTGATTGTCCAGATACGCGACACGTCGTACGCGGACGCCGCCGCGGAGTTGATCGCCGAGCAGGTCATCTCCGACCCGGGCCCGGTGCCGATCTCCTTCGACGTCGACTACGACCCCGACGACATCGAGTCTCGCAACACGTACTCGGTGTCGGCCCGGATCGAGGAGTCCGACGGCCGTCTGGCCTTCATCAACGACACCGCCTACGACGTGATCACGCAGGGCAACCCCAAGCGGGTGGACATGGTGCTGGTGCTGGTGGAGCCGCCGCCGGAGATGGTCGACGGCGAGTTCAGCGCCGAGGACCTGACGCCGGTGGAGGAGCCGGTCCACGTTACCGGCACCGAGATCCTTTGGGAGGGCGACGAGGCCTTCGCCTACGTCCTGTTCGCGATATCCGAGGTCGACGGCTGCTACTCGATCGGACGCCACGAGGCCAGGTTGGACGGCACCCGCATCGTCGTCGACGTCACGGCATGGGTTCCGCCCCCGGCTCCCTGGGCCGTCGACTGCTCTGAGAGGACCTTGGAACTCGACTACTACGTGCACCTCGGCACCGCGGGCGAGACCCTCCTGGCCGGCGAGACCTACACCGTCGAGGTGAACGGCGGAGAAGCGCTGACTCTCGCC
>LXNJ01000339.1_pt1 | contig 33708 bp, 23 predicted proteins | sample 809081 | NCBI WGS metagenome assembly LXNJ01 (sample SAMN04870510, study PRJNA318959) | sponge metagenome | biome: sponge; feature: marine sponge reef; material: water | host: Petrosia ficiformis | place: Greece: Milos, Mediterranean Sea | collected 2013-05-29 | depth 5-7 m | reverse complement strand
TCCTCATTATGTGGGGCCTACCACATTGCTTCGTCATTCCTTGCCAGCGCACCCCTTTCAGCCTCTGAATCTTTGCGGACTTAATCAGAGCATCCTTAAAGGATATACGCCTCAAATGTTTCACGTGAAACATTGAACTGTCAACATGTGCTATTATTTTACAGAATTTTTTGTATAAATCATTTATTATCATATAATTAGAAATAAATTATAACATACCCGAACCCGCTCGACCTGATGAACACCCTGAGCGCGATGAAGCGGTCGCTGCCGCGCATTGCGCCGTCGCACCTGCGCCTCGTGGAATGACGGGACAGATCTCACGCCCCGAATGCGAGGGACTCCATACCGAAGGGGCGAGACCGCGCAGCGGGCTCGACAGGGTAGCCCGGTTCCGAAGCGACACACCCAACGAACACCAGCGAAGGACGGCCTGCATGTGGTGCGGGGCGGCGGTAGATGGTTGGCAGGAGAATGACCGTCCAGGGTGACTGCAAGGCGATAGCCAGAGAAGCGGCCTCGGCGAGCTTTACACCGCTTCAATGATGGAGCACGGCCCCCAGCAGAGGGAGCTTCTTGCGGCGGTGATAGGTGAGCGCCATCGAAATGCAGTGTTTCAACGGGGCAATCGGGAGATCGGCGGTCTTGTGCAAGACGATTGCACGGTTGCCCTCGAACGTGAGCACGTTGGGGTAGATCTCCTTGAACGTATCTACCAACTTGGTCCCGCAGTGGAACAACAGCTGGTATTCGTCAGGTCGGGATGTCTTCCAGCCCAGTCTTATGGTGCTGCCGGTTTTCGTCACATAGCTCGGCTCGCCCCATTTCAGGGTTTCCTCCACTTCACCAACCTCGGCCAATGCTGCCGCAGTATCCAACACAAGCTGGCGCAGCCGCATGGCTTGCTTGCGAATTTCCGGAGGGTAGGTCTCAAAGACAGCGGATACGCCTGTGCTGGTGTTTGGAATCGATGGCATGGCTACGGCTCATTTCCATTATTTTTCCGCATGAACCATTTGTTCCTGATCCGCGTCGGGCGCTGCACCGTTTTCCCCCACGTTGTCGGCGGAGGGGGGGACGATAGTCGCCTCGCCCCCGACGGCCAGACGCCCTTCATGGTAGACGTATACCCGGCTCCTGACGTGTTTCCGTTTCTCGATCTTTTCGCTGATCTTGATCTCGACCGTGATTTCAGACCCCACGGGCACGGGGCGCAGAAAACGGCAGGAAATGGAGGCGGCAATGCAACCGTGGCCGGGAAAATCCCGCCCGAGCACTTTGGAGATGATACCCAACAGCAAGATGCCGTGTACGATCGGCCGCTCGAATTGCGTCGTGGCTGCGTATTCGGGGTCTACATGGATCGGATTGTCGTCCCCGGTCAGGTCCGCGAACGTCTGCACATCTTCCGCGGACAGAAAGCGCGTGGTTGAAAAGGAATCGCCTATGTTTATCTTCTCGTACGTATTCATTTATCAGGTCATCTATGGCGGGCTTTAACGGGCGTTTGTGGAACGCGTTTATTGCATGCCAAGCTGTAATAAACGAACCTCCGGCGAAAATCGAAACCCGGTTGTTTCCCGCAAACACCCCTGCAATACGGAACTTCTTCAAAAAATCCTTATTTTCGACGCGCCTTGTACGGGCTTGTTGCCCGGCGTGCTCCCTGATTGCCGACCCTCTGTGCATCCGTCTCCCCAAAGAGTTCTTCTTCTGGCGCCTTACTTCCTGCCCCGCCGCCGTGTAGGGTCCATGCGCCCGTTCCGGTTTGCCATTCATCTGCGTGAATTCGGCTGGGAGCCGACGATTCTGACCATTGCATCTCCGGGTGCGCAACTCACCGACAAAGAGGCGCATCTTCTGAAGGACATTCGCGTGCTGAGTATTGCATCGCCCATAGACCGCACGTTCCGTTCCGAGAGTCAGTTGGGAACGCTGTCGGGAAAAGGGGTCAGGTCCCGTCAGGGCGCGCCGGCTTCGTGGATTGCCGCGCTGGATCGGCAGTTTCCCGTAGATACCTGGCTTCCTCTCTTCGCCGCAAAATTCGGGACGATGCTGCGGCAAGCGACCGAAGTCAATCCGCAGGTTGTCTGGGCTACCGGCAATCCCTGGTCCAGCCTGGTGGCAGGGCAGTGGTTGAGCAAGCGGCTCGGTGTCCCGTACATCGCGGATTTTCGCGACCCCTGGACGCTGTCCGAGGTGCGCACCCGAAAAAAATGGGCCTGGGTGCAACGGATCGATGAGCGAGCGGAACGTCGTGTGGTCGCTGGAGCGGATGTACTCATGTTTCAAACCCGGCGAATGGCCGATGCATACCGGGAACGCTATGCCCGCCTTGACCCTGCGACGGTCGTCATTGGAAACAGTTTCGATCCGGATGTTTTTGACGATCCCATTTCCGTAGAGAGCCGTTTCAATAGGGAGGATGTTCTTTCGGATCCCTCGTCCATGTTGCGGATCGGTTTTTTCGGGCGTTTCCGGGCCATATCGCCTGCTATGCCCATTATGGATGTACTGGTCGAACTTCGGAAGCGGCAAGCTTCTCTCGTCGAGCGTGTTTGCATACATTCTTTCGGGCCGCTCTCCGAGACCGACGCTGCACAAGCGCGCGCCCATGGGCTCGAGGAGCAGTTCGTATGCGAGGACGCTGTTCCGCTCGAACGGGCGCTTTCCACGCTTCGCCGGTTCGATCTTTTGCTTGTAATCACCGATATGCACCCCCGCCATGTCGTCCCGGCAAAGATTTTCGAGTATCTTGCGGCGGGGCGCCCCATCCTCTCGCTCTCGTCGAATCTGGAAGTGGGGGAAATGCTCCAGCGCACCGGGACCGGGGTACAGATACAGGACAAGACAGCGGCGGTGCGCCTTTTGACGGATTGCATCCATGCTCGTGAGCTCGGGCAGCCGCTACCCATCCCGTTCGATCCGAAACCGGAAGAAATCATGCGGCACGATGCGCGAGCGACCACGCGCGAATTTGTCCGCACGCTTGACGCCCTCGCAGGCCGGTAGCCATGAACCTTCCTCCCATTCTGGAACGCTGGCGGGCGTTTGCCGGCACGGCCGCCGGCAAACGGCTGCTACGTGTTCTGCGAGGTGTTTTCCTCGTGGCGATCGTCGGTGTACTGATCTACCAGATCCGGAAAATCGGGTGGGATCGTCTGTTCCATGCGCTTCCGTCCGAGCCGGCGTTCTATGTACTGTTGCTCGCCATGTATTTTCTGCTTCCGGTTACGGAGGCCATGATTTACGGGCGGATCTGGTCGATGCATCCCTGGCAATGCATCGCCGTGATGATTCGCAAACGGGTGCTGAATATGGATGTGCTCGGCTATTCCGGCGAAGTGTACCTGTTCATGTGGGCGAAGGACCGTGTGCAGCGTACGCGCAAGGCCGTAATGGGCGTCATCAAGGATAACCTGATCGCTTCCTCGGTCTCCTCTCTGCTTTCCGCGTCGCTTCTTATAGGGGGCGTGCTCCTTTCCCATCCTCTTGCTCTCGGCGAAGTCGTCGAAATACCCGGTCCGCTGTATGTAAGCCTTGGCGTTCTGATCGCTGTGTTCATCGGTGTGCTCCTATACCGTTTTCGGCACGAGATTTTCTCGCTTTCCCGCCGTACGCTGGCCATCCTGACTGCTGCGCATGTATCCCGTTTTCTGGTGGGGTTCGTGCTGCAGGTAGCGGCCTGGTGGGTGGTTCTTCCCGACGTCCCCTTCGAGACATGGGCTATCCTGCTCGTGGTCTTTGTCGTCATCAACAGAACGCCGTTCGTGCCCTCGAGCGATCTTGTATTCGTGAGCGCGGGGGCGAGCATTACGCCGTTCCTCGACGTGCCGGCGGCGCCGGTGGTCGGCATGTTGCTGGTTAACAGCGCCGTGAATCGTTTTCTCAGCCTGTGTTTCTTTGTGCCAAGCGTGTGGTGGGAGCGCCGCCACGGGATGCCCCCGACGCCCGCACCGGATGCCGCCGTGCTCGCGGATTGGTCGGGGAAAGACGAAACCGGGGCAGATATCCCCGGGACCGATCGATCGTAAAAAATCGTTAGTATGTAAAGGATGCTCCGATCAAGTCCACTTCGATCAGCGCTTCACTTTCACGCGTAAGGAACGACATGCTTGCATCGTTGCAATCAGTGCAAAACACGGCGGATTCGGGTCGTCGCGGTCGTGAAGCGCCCTTCGGGAGGCTGAAAGGGGTGCGCTGGCTGTGTCGTTCCTCATTATGTGGTACCTGCCGCATTGCTTCGTCATTCCTTGCTAGCGCACCCCTTTCAGCTTCCGAGCTTTGCGGACTTAATCAGAGTATCCTGAAAAAGGTCTTTTCAGGAACACTTTTTGCTGAAAAGGGCGTTTCGCAATGCACCGCGTTTTATCCCCGCAGGTATCCTGTACCCGGATGTTGCCGTACAGAACAGGGAGGGACGGTCGGATATTCGGGACGAATTAACATGCAGCGGCAGGTATGAGTACGCTTTCTCCCATAGTCGGTCTGTTGCTGGTCTTTGGTGCGCCGTCGTCGTGCACCGCCCCCCCCGACACGACCGTCGTACTGGAGAACTTCGAAGCGGAGGTCGAGGGCGGCCTGCCTGCCGCGTGGCGCTTCTTTTCCCGCTCGAAACGCCGTTTCGAAGCGCCGGATCGGCTTATGAACGCCGAGGGAAGGTTTGTTGTGATGCGGGAAGACGGCAATCTTTTTCTCCGCGCCTATACGGCGGGTGCGGCACGGCGCGTCTCGTTGCCGGGCGAAGCCTTCCACTGGGAGCTGCCGGAGTTGCCCTGCCTGCGATGGGTGTGGCGCGCCCACCGTTTGCCCGAAGGCGCTCGCGAGGATCGGGTCAACGACTCCGGCGCGGCGGTCTATGTATCGTTTGCGAAAACCGACTGGCTGGGGCGTCCGCTCAGCATAAAGTACGTGTACAGCACGGCGTTGCCCCGGGAATCCGTGATTTCGACGGGCAACGTAAAAATCATTGTGGTTTCCAGCGGGCTTGAGGAAACGGGCGAGTGGGTACAGGTCACGCGCAATGTGGTGGAGGATTATCGGAATATATTCGGCACAGCGCCGCCGAACGCTCCGACGGCGATCACGCTATGGAGCGATTCGGACAATACGAACTCCGTGGCGGAGGTTGATTTCGACAACATTATGCTCGCGAACCTCCCATGAGTCGTCTATCCGACGCGCTGCGCGTCTTTATCCGTTTGGTGGTTCGGCAGGCCTGGGCGGTAGTGTTCCTTGCTATCGTCGTTTCTGTAGTGGGTTTCTGGTTCGCCCGGCAACTTCGCATCGACACGGATTTTTCCAACCTCGTTCCGCGCGATTATCCGAGTGTGCAGGCTTTGGAGGCGCTGCGCGAAACCGTGGGAAGCGAAGCGACTGTGGACGTGGCGATCGTGAGTCCGTCGTTTGAAGCCAACAAGGCATTTGCCGAACGGTTGATCCCACGTGCGCTGGCCCTTGCGCCGGGGCCGCAGGCCGAACCGTACCTGCGTCGGGTCGATTTCGAAAAGGACACGGCGTTTCTGGAGCAAAACGCGCTGTATTTCGCGACGTATGCGGAACTGGACAGTCTGGAGTCGTACCTCCGCGACAAGATCCGCGATGCGAGACTGGAGGCCAATCCTTTTTTCTTCGATCTGGACGACGAAGAGGACGAATCCGAGAACGAAACGGCATACGATCCCGAGCGGGACCTCGAAGAAGTGTATGACCATATTGTCGGGAAGCGCTATCCGGTCAACGAGGACAGCACGATCATGGCGCTCCGGTTCTATCCGAGCGGATCGCAGACGGACATCGGATTCATTGAGACGCTGTATAACGATCTGGATACGCTGATCGCCGGGTTGAATCCGACCGCCTATCACCCGGAAATGGAGGTAGTTCCGGCGGGGCGGCTGCTGCGACAGCTCGTGGAAGTGCGGGCGATCTCCGACGATGTCCTCAATTCCTTTGCGGTGGGCGTGACGGCCGTCCTGCTGCTGGTGGTGGGGTATTTTTTCTACAAGGGGTATACGGCCCGTGCAGGTCATCGATTTTCCCGGCGCGTATTGATTGCGCAAATGGTGCGCATTCCGGCGCTTGCCTGCCTGATCGGGATACCGCTGCTTATGAGCCTTTCCTGGACACTGGGTGTGGCCTGGTTCGCGTTCGGGATGCTCAATATGATGACGTCGACGCTTGGGCTTGTGCTTTTCGGTCTCGGTATCGACTACGGCATACATTTTTATGCCCGCTATACGGAAGAACGCAGCCTGGGCCGTACGGTAGCGGATGCGGCGGAAAGCACGTTCACCAGTACGGGGAAGGCTATCGCACTGGGTGCTTTTACCACGGCCGCCGCGCTGTATGTGTTGACCGGCGCGGATTTCCGCGGGTTCAGCGAATTCGGTTTCATCGCGGGTACGGGTATCCTTTTTGCCGTGGGGGCCATGACGGTCGTAATGCCGGCGCTGCTGGTCCTTTTCGAGCGTTATCGCCTGCTCAATTTCGAGGCGGGCGCCGGGGTGCGGGCGGCCTTGCAGGGATATGGGAGGATTCCGGGCGCCCGGGGGTTGGCGCTGGGTAGTGCAGGGCTGGTTATCGCCGCGCTCGCGTTCCTTCCGAGAGTAGGCTTTCAGTACGATTTCGGAGCCCTCGATCCCGTTTATGAAGCGTACGACGCCAAAAGGAACCTCATCCGCGAGGTATATCCGTCGAGAGGACGCAACCCGGCCTATGTGCTTCTGGACGATCCGTCCGAAGCGCCTGCAGTCGAGGAGGCTATCGAACGGCATGCGCAGGCAGACACGCTGTCGCCCACGATCGACCGCGCAGAAACCCTTCAGGAAAGGTTCCCTATGGCCGACCGGGAACAGCAGCACAAACTGGATCGCATCGCCGAAATCCGCGCACTGCTCGCCGACCCGTTCGTGCAGGCGGACACCGACGAAGGGCTTGCGCGCGTGGAGCGTGCAGCTGGCACGGTCCGGCCACTTGCGATCGAACAGTTGCCCGAGAGTATTCGCAATCGATTTATATCCAAAACCGGCGAGTTGGGCGGATTCGTCGTGATATATCCTTCGGTGGGGCTTGCCGACGGGCGAGCCTCCATGGCGTTCGCGGACGATGTGGGAAAGATCGTTACCGAAGACGGGAGCACGTACTACGCGGGTTCTCCATCCATTGTCGCCGCGGATATGCTGCGGCTGATGCGCGGCGATGCGCCATGGATGATGGCGGGCGCCCTGATTATGGTGATTCTGCTCATGTGGATCAACTTCCGCGCGTTGCGGTGGGTCGTGCTGGCTACGGCGCCGCTTGTGGTGGGGGTGTTATGGATGATTCTTGTCATAGAAATAATCGGCCTCCAGCTCAATTTCTATAACATGATCGTACTGCCCGCCATTCTGGGTATCGGCAACGATGCGGGTGTACATCTGGTCCATCGCTACCGGGAGGAAGGACCCGGTTCCATCCGGCGCGTGCTCCGTTATACGGGGGAGCATATCGCCATGGGGTCCTTCACGACCATGATCGGATTTGCAGGATTGCTGCTGAGTTTTCACCCCGGCCTGCATTCGATCGGCGAGTTGGCCGTAGTGGGTATCGGAGCGACGCTGCTTGCAGCGCTCCTCTTTCTACCGGCGGCCTTGCAATGGCTGGAAGATCGCCGTGCTCCCGCCGTGGTCGATGCGGGCGCGTCGTAGCCGCATCGCTCTTTTCATGCGACAGCGCGCCGCCGGGAGGAGCAGGTCCTTAGCACGCGCAGGTACTTTTCCGCCGCTGCACGCCAGCCGAAGTGTTCCAGCACATGGCTTACCGTGCGCCGGCCAGCCTCTTCGAGCATTTCCGGTTCGCGGCGATACTCCAGAATGGCCTCGCAGAAGGCCTCGGCGTTTCCCGAGCGCACAAGCCATCCGTTCTTTCCGTCTTCGATGACATCCGCGATACCTTCAAGGTCGGCGCCGATGGTGGGCAACCCGCACAACCCTGCCTCCAGCATGACTACGCCGAACCCTTCCATATCTCCCGGAACGGGCACGTTCGGCATGATGAAGAGATCGGCGGCGCGGTACATACCTTCCAGCTCCTTGTCCGACAGGCGGCCGAGGAGCCGTACCCGGTGCGCGACGCCGGATCGTTCGGCAGTTTGCAGAATGCGTTCCGCTTCCGGGCCTTCCCCGGCCAGCCAGTAATGCACGTCTTCGGGGAGCCGGGGCAGGACGTGCTCGACAAACCATACGAACCCCTTCCGTTTTACCTGACGACCCGCGCTGCACAAGAGCAGAACGCGTCCGGGTTTTTTTTCGACAGTGCCTTCCGGTTGTCCGAATCGCTCGAACAGCATCGTGCGCGCAGTGGCCCGGGACCAGTCCGATGCGAAGCGGTCCGGCGACACGCCGTTCGGTACGACATGCAGCTTCGCTACCGCCAGCCCGCGTTCGAAGCAGGCTTCTCCGGTGGCGCGGCTGACAGGGAATACGGCGTCAAGCGCAGCGAATATGCGCGGCACCAGCAACTGGTACGGGGCCGAAAGCAGGGTTGCGTCCCGACCATGCACGATAGCTCCCGAGACAACGCCGTGCTTGCGAAGCGTTCTTTGCAAAAGGGGCGCAAGCGATGCCGTCACCATCGACGAATAGAGTACGGCGTCAACCTCTCCCCGCTTCACCGATGCTGCAATTCTGAACAGGCTCGATCCGAGAAACAGGCTTGTCCGGATGTGCGTCCAGCGCCAGGACGTACGCAGGATAACCGGCTCGACGCTTGCATTGCATTCGAACAATGCGTTGTGCAAGTCCGCCGCGACGCGCTGCATGCCGCCGATATTCGCCAGCGGGCGGTTCCTCGGGGGAAAGGAATGGGAAACGTACAGGATGCGCACAGGCGGCTACGGGATACAGCCTCAGGGCACCCGAATGGCCTGGGTGGTCGGCGCCTCGATCCCGTTGCCGGCATAGCCGTCTCCCGCATAGCCGTCGCCGCTCCACGGCCCCTCCGGATACAAGATCTCGTCGTAGTAGCGCACCATGTGGGCCATGACCGTATTCCAGTCGTATTGGCGTGCGCAGTCACGGGCCGCGGCGCCCATGCGGCGGCGTTCGGGTTCGTGCCGGATCAGATGCTGCACGGCCTGCACAAAGGCGCGGGTGTCGCCGGGAGCGGCCAGCAGGCCGGTTTTGCCATGTTCCACAAGGGTGCGGCTTCCCGTGGCGTCGGCGCACACCGTCGGCAGCCCGGAAGCCATGGCTTCGAGCGTAACGTTGCCGAATGTCTCCGTATCGCTTGGGAAGAGAAAAACCTCCGACGAGGCGTATGCGCGGGCGAGTTGCTCGTTTTCGAGCCGCCCGGTGAAGATAGTATGAGGAAGTCGATCCCGGAGCTCGTTCAGCACGGGTCCGTCTCCCACAATCATGCTCCGGTGCTTTATGCCCTGCTGTTGCAGGTTCTTCAAGACATCCGTAAAGATGTGCACGCCCTTTTCCCGGACGACTCGTCCGATAAAGCTGACGAGCACCTCGTCGTCTTCCACGCCGATCGAACGACGCCATCCCGTGTCGTAATGCGCCGGATTGAAGCGGTGCGTGTCGACGCCGCGCATCCAGAGGCGTATTCCCTTGCTGATACCTCGGGAATGCAGTACTTCGGCCATGGACTGCGAGGGTACGTACACATGCCGGCACCGATCGTAAAAATGCTGGAGGTATTTCCATGACTGGCCCTCCAGCCGACCGAAACCGTAGTACTTGAGATACGAAGAGAAGTGCGTATGGTAGGAGGCGACCGAAGGAATGCCTTCCCTTCCGGCGAAGCGCAGGGCCTGGTAGCCCAGCAAATCGGGTGTGGCGATGTGGAACAGGTGGGGCCGGAACGTCCGGAGCAGGGAGCGGGCGTTCGACGTGAGTCCCAGCGAGAGACGGTACTCGGATCGTTGCGGTACCGGCACCGAGGGAACAGGGGCCAGGATGCCGGCATGATCCACAGGGGGGTCGGTAATGGTCGGCGCAAAGATCAGCACCTCCGTATCGTGCGCTTCGAGATAGGACACCAGCCGGTTCAACGTGAGCGATACGCCGTCGGCGATGTGGTTGTATGCGCCCGTAAAGAGCGCCACCCGACGCAGGGCCGGCGGCCCTACCCGAATGCGTTCCCGGTGTATCGTATACGTTTCGTATTGCATGGAGCCTATGTGCGCAACAGCTGCCCGGAGAACGCGTTGCCCTCCCGGAATTCTCCGCACACTTGAGTAAGCCGCAGGAAAGCCCGGAAAAGTAACACGTCTACGACAGTATGTTTTTCAAAAAATGTCCAGTGTGGCTGTCGGATATGGCGGCAATCTCTTCGGGCGTTCCTTCCGCTACCACGAATCCGCCGCGCCTTCCGCCTTCCGGGCCGAGGTCGATCACCCAATCCGCGCATTTTATCACATCCATATTGTGTTCGATGAGGATGACGGAATGACCTTCTTCAACGAGCGCGTTCAATGCCGCCACGAGTTTGCGGATATCGTCGAAATGCAGGCCCGTGGTAGGTTCGTCCAGCATGTACAACACACGGTCCCGAGAGGGCTTCCCGAGAAAGGAAGCCAGTTTCAGCCGCTGCGATTCGCCTCCCGAAAGCGTGTTGGAAGGCTGCCCCAGAGTCAGGTATCCGAGGCCGATATTCTGCAGCACCCGCAACTTGCCCATGATGGGAGCATGGTCCGCAAAGAAGTCGCCCGCCTCGTCGATGGTCATCCGGAGGATATCGTCCACATGTTTGCCCCGGTACCGGATTTCGAGGGTTTCCTTTTTGTACCGGCTTCCCCGGCACGCCTGACATTCGAGATACAGGTCCGCAAGGAATTGCATCTCGACCTTCACGATACCCTCACCCTGACAGGTTTCGCACCGTCCGCCGGGCACGTTGAACGAAAAGTAGCCGGGCTTCAATCCCTGCATCCGGGCCTGGTGCGTGCCGGCCAGGAGATCTCGCACATGATCGAACACTTTCGTGTAGGTAGCCGGATTGGAGCGGGGCGATTTTCCGATAGGATTTTGATCGACCATTTCGATGCGGTCAACGAGCTGGTAACCGCGGATAATGTCGTGTGCGCCTACGCCGCCCTCGACCCGGTAGCCTTTCAGGCGCATCAGCCCGTTGTATAGTGTCTGGTGCACCAGCGTCGATTTGCCGGAGCCGCTTACTCCGGTTACACAGGTGATCGTATCCAGAGGAAACTGCACATCGAGGCGTTTCAGATTGTGCTGCCGGGCATGCTCGACGTACAGGGCATTGTCGTCGTTGACTGGCCGTCGCGTTGCGGGCACGGGAATCTGTTCCCTGCCGCTCAGGTAGGCTCCGGTCAGCGAGCGTGGGTCGCGCAGCAGTTCGTCGTGGTCGCCCTGAAAGATTACTTCCCCGCCAAGCCGACCGGCGCCGGGGCCGAGATCGACCACCTGATCCGCCCGTTCCATCATGGCCGCCTCATGTTCCACGACCAGCACGGTATTTCCGATATCGCGCAGGTTTTCGAGGATGCTTATCAGCCGATCGTTATCCCGGGGGTGTAGTCCGATGGAGGGTTCGTCGAGCACATAGAGCGAGCCGACCAGCGACGATCCGAGCGAGGTCGAAAGATGAATGCGCTGGCTTTCGCCGCCCGAAAGCGTCTGCGAGAGGCGGTCCAGCGAGAGATAGTCGAGCCCCACATCGACGAGATAGCTCAGCCGCTTGCGAATCTCTTCCAGTACGCGGCCGGCAATCTTTTCTTCATGATCGGAGAGCGTCAGGCTCCTGAAGAAGTCGCGGGCGTCTTTTGTCGTCAGTTCGCATATCTCGCCGATATGCAGCCCTCCGATTTTCACGTACTGCGCTTCCCGGCGCACGCGGTACCCCTCGCATTCCAGGCACGGCATGTAGCCCCGAAACCGGGCGTGGAAGATCCGGTAATGCATCTTGTATTTCTTCTTCTCCAGAAATTCGAAGAAGCCCCGGATGCCGATGTAGTCGCCTTCCCCGTTCCACGCCAGTTCGCGTATATCCTCCGGCAGTTCGCGCCAGGGCGTGTCGATATCGATCCGGCGTTCGGCGGCGACCCGGACCAGGTCCCGGAAATATCGACTCCAGCGTTCTGTGCGGAACGGGGCGATGGCGCCCTGCCGGATCGAAAGGTTTCGATCCGGGATGATGAGGTTTTCGTCCAGGCCCGCGACCCGGCCGAATCCCTGACAGGCAGGGCATGCTCCCAACGGGCTGTTGAACGAGAAGAGCAGGGGCGACGGTTCTTCGAAGCGCATCCCGTCGCGTTCGAAGAATTCGCTGAAATGCAGCGTCTCTCCCTCGTGAAGATGCACGACGCAGCGTCCGGCGCTCTCCCGGAAAGCCTGCTCCGCCGAATCCGAGATGCGCGAAAGGTTGTCTTCGTCTCCGTGGCGGACGGCCAGACGATCTACCAGCACGAGCAAGCGCTTGCGGGGATATCCGGCGGCTTTTTCCGGGGTTTCGTCGTTCAGGTCGAGAATGCGTTCCTCGTTGCCGGTATTTTTTCCTTTCCTCGAAGGGAGGAGCAGCATCCGAAAGAACCCTCGCTGTCTTAGCGTACCCAGTTCCTTTGCGAGGGAGGTTTTTTTGTGATCGGGAATCGGAAAGCACACGTAGAACCGTGTCCGATTCTCCGTGATCGCGTGCAGCCGCTCCGCCACGGAACGGGGAGCGTCCCGCGTCACTTCTTCGCCGCTCACAGGGGAGATCGTGCGGCCGATGCGTGCAAAAAGGAGCCGGAGATGATCGTAGATTTCCGTTTGCGTAGCGATCGTCGAGCGAGGATTTTTCGATGTCGTTTTCTGCTCGATGGCGATAGCCGGCGCGAGTCCGGCGATCAGATCGACATCCGGCTTGTCCATGCGTTCCAGGAACTGCCGGGCATAGGCGCTCAGGCTTTCCACATAGCGCCGCTGGCCCTCGGCGTAGATCGTATCGAAGGCGAGTGACGATTTACCCGAGCCGGACGGTCCGGTGAAGACAATGATTTTGTTGCGCGGCAACTCCAGGTCAATCCCTTTCAGATTGTGTTGCCGGGCGCCGCGAATGACGATGGGTCGCCGGGAAGAGCGCGGCGAGCGGGATACGGCGCCGCGGAGCGCGCCGGGTTGCGCCTTCGCAGGAATTGGTTTCCGGGTAGTCGCCATGCGCGCAGATGCGGGCCGCGTGCATGTGCAAGGCGTTAAGCGAGCCGTTGCACGCACTGCAGGGAATTGCGAAGCGGTAAAGAGGAAAAAGGACAAACAATATCTAACGCATAGGGAGCGGATAGGATGCAGGCGGAACGATTCGTGTCGAGTACCTGAGGAACGGAAGGGGCGACGCAGTATGATCGAAGAACGATTCGTAACATATGTACAAGCGCCATGCAGCTTAAAAAGTAAGGAACGCTAATACAATCGTAAAGAATTTGTGAAACCGGCGATATGCATGAAGTGAGAAACAATCTCGAAAGCGGGCCTCAGACTTCGTACCCGAGGTTGGGCCGGAGCAGCCGTTCGACCTCTGCAACCGGCAGCCCCTTGCGCCGGGCATAGTCCTCGACCTGATCTTTGTCGATCAACCCTACGTCGAAGTAGCGCGCCTTCGGGTGCGAGAAGTACCACCCGCTGACAGAGGCTCCCGGCAACATTGCCCAGGATTCGGTGAGTTCCACGCCGATGCCTCGTCGCACGCCGAGCAGTTCCCAGAGTTTCTCTTTTTCGCTGTGTTCCGGGCAGGCCGGGTAGCCCGGGGCGGGGCGAATGCCCCGGTACGATTCTGCGATCAGATCGGCATTGCCCAGCGATTCCTTTGGTGCATAGCCCCAGAATTCGCGGCGCACCCGAAGATGCATAACCTCGGCGAATGCCTCGGCCAGTCGGTCCGCCAGTACCTGCAGCATGATCGCGCTGTAATCGTCGCCCGCCTTCTTGAAGGCGGCTGTCCGTTCCGATGCTCCCAACCCTGCAGTGACGGCGAATGCCCCGACCCAGTCGTCGATGCTGTGCTGGATGGGCGCCACATAATCCGACAATGCACGATGCGGCATGCCTTCGGGCAATGCCCGCTGCTGGCGGAGCGTCGAGAGGCGCATCCTTTCGGTATGCCGTCGTTCGTCGGTAAAAACAAGGATATCGTCGTCTTCCGACGCTGCTGCCGGAAAGAGGCCGCACATGCCGCGTGCGACGAGCCATTCCTGTTTCACGATGCGGTCCAGCATCGCGCGTCCGGCATCGTAGAGCTCTCTTGCGGCCTCGCCCTTAACCGGATCCTGGAGGATGGCCGGGAACAGCCCGTTCATTTCCCAAGCCGAGAAAAAGGGTCGCCAGTCGATGTAATCGACGAGTTCTCCGAGCGGTTGCCGATCGATCGTATGTATGCCGGGTTGGCTCGGCCTTGGCGGTGGGGAGGTATTCCAATCCCCATCGAAACGGTTTGCACGGGCTGCTTCGAGGCTTAGGCTCGGCAGTCGGCGCTTCGGTCTCGCATGCCGTTTTCGCCGGGCGGCATGCTCGCGATCCACCGTTGCGACATAGTCGCCGCACCGGTCTCCGACCAGTTCTTTCATCACGCCTACGGCGCGGGAAGCATCCTTCACATACACGACGGGCCCGGCGTAGATCGGGTCGATCTTGACCGATGTATGAATCGGCGAGGTGGTAGCGCCGCCGATCAGCAGCGGCATACCGAATCCCTGCTTCTGCATTTCCCCGGCGACATGCACCATTTCGTCGAGCGATGGCGTAATCAGTCCGGACAAACCGATCATATCCGCATGTTTCTCGCGGGCTGTGTCCAGGATGCGCTGGCAAGGCGTCATGACGCCCAGGTCCTCGACCGTGAAACCATTGCATTGCAGGACCACGCTGACGATGTTTTTTCCGATATCGTGCACATCGCCCTTGACCGTCGCCATCACTACCTTGCCGCGGCCATGCGTGACCGAAGCGGATTCGTTTCCTCGCATGAACGGCACGAGATGCTCTACGGCCTGTTTCATCACGCGCGCCGATTTGACGACCTGCGGGAGAAACATCTTCCCGGCCCCGAACAGGTCCCCCACCCGGTTCATGCCGTTCATCAGGGGGCCTTCGATGACATGCAGCGGGCGCGCTGCCGCCAGCCTTGCTTCCTCGACATCGCTCAGGATGTGTTCATCGAGGCCATGCACCAGCGCATGCTCAAGCCGGGCCTCGACGGGCAATTCGCGCCAGGCGTCCACCACGGCATGACTTTTTTCGGGCGTTTTGCCCACATATTGAGCTATCTCAAGCAATCGCTCGGTAGCGTCGGGGCGCCGGTTCAGGATCGCGTCCTCGACCGCCTCGCGCAGTGCCTCCGGAATGTCGTCGTATGCGATCAGAGAGCCTGCGTTCACGATCGCCAGATCCAACCCGGCGCGGGTCGCATGATACAGGAATACGGCATGTATGGCGCGGCGCACCGGCTCGTTGCCTCGAAAGGCAAAAGAAACGTTGCTTACCCCGCCGCTCACCAGCGCGCCGGGGCAGGCGGCCTTGATGTGCGGGATGGCGTCGATGAACGAGCGGGCGTATCCGTTGTGTTCTTCGATTCCGGTGGCTATGGCCAGAATGTTGGGATCGAAAACAATATCTTCGGGTGCGAAGTCAAGCTGCTCCACAAGCAGTGCGTAGCTCCGCGCGCATATTTCCACCCGCCGTTCGGCGGTCGTTGCCTGCCCCTCCCGGTCGAACGCCATGACCACCAGCGCATGCCCCAGATCGCGGATCGTCCGGGCCTGATGCAGGAAGGTATCCTCGCCTTCCTTTAGGCTGATCGAGTTGGCCACGCCTTTGCCCTGCAGGCATTCAAGGCCGGCTTTGAGCACCTCGAAGCGCGAGGAATCCACCATGATCGGTACGCGGCTGATTCCAGGTTCGGAGGCCAACAGGTTCAGGAACCGTTGCATGACCGCCTTGCTGTCGAGCATGCCTTCGTCCATGTTGACATCGATGACGTTGGCGCCGCCTGTCACCTGTTCGGCTGCGATTTTCAGCGCGCCAGGGAAATCTTCGGCCCGGATATATCGCAGGAAAACCTTCGAACCGGCCACATTGGTGCGCTCTCCGATATGCAGCAGGCCGGTGGTCTCCGTCCTGGTAAGCGGCTCGAGCCCCGACAACCGCATCCGTCGCTTCGTCTCGGGTGTATTGCGCGGCGCTGCCGAGGCGATCGCATCCCGGATCGCTTCAATATGCGCCGGGGTCGTACCGCAGCAGCCGCCGAGAATGTTCACGACACCATCCTCGGCGATCTCTTTCAGAATCGCCGCCGTGGTTTCGGGCGTCTCGTCGTACGCGCCGAACTCGTTCGGCAGTCCGGCGTTCGGGTGCAGGCTGAGCGGCGTATCGGCGATATGGGATAATTCGCGGATATGCCGGTCGAGATCGCTGGCCCCGAGTGCGCAGTTGAGGCCCACTGCCAGAGGGCGGGCGTGGCGAATGGAAATAAAAAACGCCTCCAGCGTTTGTCCCGACAACGTGCGCCCCGATTGATCGGTGACGGTCCCCGATACGATCACCGGAATCGTTGTTCCTGTGTCCCGCTCGAGCCGGGCGATCGCATACAGAGCCGCTTTCGCATTCAACGTATCGAAAATCGTTTCCAGCAGCAACAGATCGGCGCCTCCCCGGCACAGGCCGTTTGCCGCCTCGTAGTATGTGCTGCTCAGTTCTTCGAACGTGGTTGCCCGGTAGCCAGGATCTTCGACCTTTGGCGACATGGACAGGGTGCGGTTGGTGGGGCCCATACTGCCCGCCACCAGCCTGGGCTCGCCCGTTTTTCCAGTCCACTTGTCGGCTTCTTCCCGTGCAAGCGCCGCCGCACTGCGGTTCATCTCGAACACGAAATGCTCAAGGCCGTAGTCGGCCTGGGACGGTCCGTTCGCCGTGAAACTGTTGGTAGTCAGGATGTCTGCGCCGGCGGCCAGATACTGACGGTGAATGTGGGCGATGGCATGCGGCTGCGTCAGGCACAAGACATCGATGTTGCCCCTGAGATCCTGTTCGGCATGCTTGAATCGCTGCCCGCGAAAGGCGTCTTCGTCCAGTCCAAGGGACTGCGCCATGGTGCCGTATGCCCCATCGAGCAGGACAATGCGCCTGCTCATGGTCTGGCGAAGCCAGTCGAGGCGCTTCGTTCGGCTGTTCATGTTTTCAGGGACCGAACAATTTCTGTCGCCAGACGGCGCCGGTTCAGCGTATACAGGTGCATGTGCTCCACGCCTTCCGCTTTAAGCCGCAAGGCCTGCCTGCAGACGATATCCCGGGCGATCTCAAACGTTTCCGCGTCGCTTTTCGCCTCGAATCTGGCCCGCAGCGCATTCGGCACGACGGTTCCGCATTTGTCGGCGAATCCGAATACCTGTTTAGGGTTGTGGATGGGCATGATGCCTGGCCAGACAGGCGCAGAGATACCGCGTCGGGCACACTCGTCCCGAAACGTCAGGAAGGCGTCCGTGTCGAAGAAAAGTTGCGAAATAGTGAAATGGGCGCCAGCCTCCAGCTTGCGTTTCAGCACCGTGAACCGGTCGTTGGGACTGCGGTCTTCGGGGTGTCCCTCCGGATAGCAACTAACGCCTATTTCAACCTCCGGGACGACCTCCCTGAGCCCTGCAATCAATTCCCAGGACGATGTGTAGTGTGCTGCACCCGACGCATAGCCGTCCGGCTTGTCGCCTCGCAGGGCGATGCAGCGCCGGATCCCAAGTTGCGCATACGCCCGCGCCATGTCGGCGATCTGGGTGCGCGTGCGGCCAATACTTGACATGTGGGGACAGCACGTCGCGCGGTGATTCGTGTGCAATGCATGCACCAGTTCGAACGTACCTTGCTGCGACGATCCCGCCGCCCCACAGGACACGCTCACGAAATGCGGCTCCAGCGCAAGCAGCGTTGGGAGTCTTGCTTCGAGTCGTTCCTCGGCGAGCGCTGTGCGCGGCGGAAAGAATTCCAGCGAGAAGGTCATTGTGCAGGACGGTGGGGTGGCCTGAGTCGGGCGGCCGGGTAGTCCCCGGACGATGCGGCGGCAGCCGATTGCGCCAATAGCTGGTTTTCGAACGGTTCCTCAGCGGGGCCGAAGCAGCGATTCGTTCAGACAAGCGGGGAGTGAGGGAGGTGTACTGGCAAGGAGGCGCGTCGCTTTTTGCCATGGCGTCGGGCAACACGTTGCGTCCGGTTTGCAAGGGATACTCTAACGTCGGGCGGCTACCGTGTTCCCGATACGGGAAACCGCCGCGGGCGGAAGGCCCCTTTCCATCGCCGGCCTTCGCGCAGCGCGATACGAGCCGCGATAAAGTCTGTGAATAATTCGTTACGGCCTGTCCGAATATTCCGATGAGTCGTATTATTACGCATCTCTATGTAGATTAAGTCTAAATAAATATTATTATACGCATGCCGCTTTTGTACTCCGCCATCACGGTGCTGGCCATCGCCACCCCGGCCATTGCGCAGTCTTCGGATTCCCTGACCGCTGTCCGAACGAGGATCGGTATTTCGGGCTACGGTACGATCAACTACTTTCATTACGAGTGGGATACGGATCCGAGCCGGCGAAACGCCATCGACACCGAGCGTCTCGTACTGTATCCGACGTACCGCTTCAACGACAAAACGTTTGTCAAGGCCGAAATCGAGTTCGAACACGGGGGTACCGGCGTCACCAAGGAATTCGACCGATTCGAGGAATTCGGAGAATTCGAAACGGAAGTGGAAGCTGGAGGAGAAGTGCTCCTTGAGCAGTTGCATGTAGACTTCACTCTGTCGCGGCGTCTCGGTATCCGCGTAGGGCGGGTCAAGCTGCCCTTCGGCATCGCTTCCTACGCCGATGAACCGGCGGAATACTACACCACGGTCAGAAGCCCGGCCGAGCGCGCCATCATTCCGGTTAACTGGTATGAAGTCGGGATACAGGCCTACGCGCGCCTGTCCTCGATCGAAGCGATGGTTTCCGTCGTCAATGGCCTCGACGCTACAGGGTTCAGTTCTGCTTCCTGGGTTGCGCGAGGCAACCAAAAGCGTTTCGAAACCGTCAACGCCGAAAACTTCGCAGTAGCCGCCAGATTGGACTGGTTTTACCTGCAGAATACGGACAGCCGCTTCGGGATTTCCTTCTATGTCGGCGACAGCGCCGATAACAGACCCAAGCCGGATCTGAAAACCGGCGCTGTCGTGGCCATCGCCGACGCGCACTGGGCGTTACACCGGGGGCCCCTGCACGCTCGCGCCCTCGTGCTCTACGGCCATCTCGGTAATGCGGAGGCCGTTACGAAGGCCAACAGATCGCTTTCCAACAACCTGAATGTCAAGCGTACGCCTGTCGCCAGTTCTGCATTGGCGTACTACGTGGAAGCCGGCTACGACGTTTTGCGATTTTCGGGAGACGGCGAGCGACGGCTTTTTGCATTCGGCAGATTCGAATGCTACGACTCCATGCACCGCACCACCGGTGGGGTGTTCGACAACCCCCGTTGGGAGCGTACCGCCTACACCGCCGGACTGAACTGGCACGTACTCGAGCATGTGGTTTTCAAGGCCACGTACGCGCACCGCAAGCTTGGCGTCAAGACGAGCAACGTGGAAAACACCTTCTCGACAGGCTTGGGTTTTGCATTTTGACCACATTCATCAATCTCCCGCATACGACATGAATTTGCTAAAACATAAGGCCATCGTCTGCCTTTCAGCGTTCGGCCTCCTCTTGATGGCAGGCTGTGATTCCTCGGACGAATCCGGCAGTGACAAGGTCATTGACCTCGCGCCCACGCTTGCCAACATTGGCCCCAACGTCATCGTGGCCACCTACGCAGATCTCGCCAACGAGGCGGCCGGGCTGCTCACGTCCGTTGAAGCGCTGGCCGCCGGCACGACGGACCCCAATCTGCGGATCGCCCAGTCCGCGTGGGTCGCTACTCGTGCGCCTTGGGAAGCCTCTGAAGGATTTCTTTTCGGACCCGTGGACCAATACGGCCTGGACCCCTCTCTTGACACGTGGCCCGTGGACGAGGTGATCATTCAGAGCATCCTTGACGGCAGCGACGACATAACCGAGGACTACGTGGCGAATCAGGATGTGGATAGTGGTCTTAAAGGCTTTCACGTGATCGAACTCCTGATGTACGGCAAGTACGGGGACAAGAGCGCCGCATCGTTTTCGCAACGCGAACTGGAGTATCTGGTCGCCGCAGCGAGGGTGCTGGATGCGGACGCGTCTCTGCTCCATTCCTCCTGGTCGCCGTCGGGCGAGAATTTCCTGGTCAATGTTACGGATGCGGGCGGGTCCAACAGTCAGTTCGTAAGCCGCAAGGACGCCGTGCTTACGCTGTCCGACGCGCTCATAGGTATCGCCGACGAAGTGGGCGCCGGCAAAATGCAGGGGCCGCTGGATGAAGGCGTAGTCCAGGTCGAATCGCGCTTCAGCGGCAATTCCAAGAACGACTTTCAGAATAACATCCGCAGCATCCGCAACATCTACCTCGGAGACTATGGCTCGAATACGGGCACAGGCCTTACGGATATCGCGAATCAACTGGATAGCGCGCTCGATGCGAAGGTCCAGAACGAAATCACCGTGGCCATTGACGCGATAGGGGCTATTCCCGGCGCTTTCCGGGAGGCCATCGCAACGGACCGGGCAAGCGTGGAGACTGCTATCGACGCAGTCCTGAACCTTAAAACTACGCTCGAACAACTCAATGCTCGCTTCGAATCGGATTTGTAACGGCCTGATCGCCTGGGCAGCCTCCGGCCTGTCGCTCCTTGTCCTGCTGCCGATAGCGGCATGCGATATGGTAGAGAGCAAGGCGGAACCGGATCCTACGTTGGCCGGAGGCGAAACCACGCTGTTCAGGGCTACGCCGGAGTCCTTCGCCATGCCGGCGCCCAATTTGACGGGTGACCGGCTGGAAAAGCATCTCGTCGGCGATTTCGAATTCGAGAAAAAATTCGTAACGGCGCCTGCAGAGGTGAATAGCGGGCTGGGCCCGCTGTTCAACCGCACGTCTTGCGCCAGCTGTCACACCAGGAACGGGCGCGATAAACCGGACGTGTCGTTGCTCGTGCGCATCAGTTCCGGGCAGGACTTCTTGCAAGGTCCCGTGCCGGTGGCCGGGCTGGGGCTGCAGATCCAGGACCGGGCCGTGGCAGGCGCTCGGCCGGAGGCCCGGGTCGTTATAGAATATGAGGAGATATCCGGCTCATTCGCCGACGGCGAACCCTATAGCCTTCGGAAGCCCGCTTATCGACTTGAGGACCTGGATGCGCCGCTTCCGGCCGGGGTGGACCTTTCGCCGCGCATGGCCCGGCCGGTGTTCGGACTGGGTCTTTTGGAAGCCGTGTCCGAAGTGACGCTGGAGGACATCGCAGCCGAGCAGGCGGCTGGCGGAGAAGTGTCCGGCCGCATCAACTACGTGTGGGGCATGGAAAGCGAGACGGTCCGGGTAGGTCGTTTCGGCTGGAAAGCGAACCAGCCCACCGTCCGGCAACAGACTGCCGATGCCTATCGGAGCGACATGGGCATTACGTCCCCTCTGATCCCTGTCGAGACAAGTATAGTGAGCGGGCAGCACGATGGACTCGAGGACGATCCCGAAATCTCCGCCGAAACCGTGGACGCGGTCGCCTTTTATATGCAGACGCTGGCCGTGCCCGCGGCGCGCGATGTCGGCCAGCCGAAGGTGGAAGGGGGCCGAACGCTTTTTACGCGAATCGGCTGCGCGTCCTGCCATCGGCCCAGCCTCGAAACAGGCCTGGCCCCGGACCTGCCGGAGGTTTCCTCCCAAACCATCTTTGCATACACCGATCTTCTCCTGCACGACATGGGCGAAGGTCTTGCGGACCACAGAGAGGATTTTCGCGCCGGAGCAAGGGAATGGCGCACCCCTCCTCTCTGGGGCGTCGGGCTGACGGAAATCGTCAACCAGCACACGTTCTTCCTGCATGACGGCCGCGCGCGCAACCTGAAAGAGGCTATTCTGTGGCATGACGGCGAGGCCTCGTCGGCGCGCGAACGATTCAGAACGCTTTCCCGCTCGGAAAGAGACGCGCTACTGGAATTCCTCAGATCATTGTAGGTTTGCCGCCGTTTCGCGCCGATATGCGAGAAGGCGCGAAATCCCGCCAAGGTCTACTGGTTCTGCGTCGGCGGCAACCGGATCCGGCACACAGAGCAGCGGAGCATGGTGCGCGATCCTGGCACGTTCGCGGCGTATTTTTTCCCGTACTTGCCCGCACGAGGCGCTTTACTATCGAGTATAAGCATTCGCCGTGCAACGAGACGCCATCCGAGAGCGTATTGAGGGCGCGCCATCCTGTAATCGTACTCCATGGAGTTTCTCAATCCATTCATGCTTTTTGCGCTGGGAGCGGCAGCGCTCCCGGTGATCGTGCATCTGTTTCATTTCCGCCGTCCGCGGAAGGTGGATTTCAGTTCGCTGACGTTCGTCCGGGAGTTGCAGAAAACCACGATGCAGCGGGTGCGGCTGCGGCAGTGGCTTCTGCTTGCGCTTCGCCTCCTTGCGATCGTCTGTCTGGTGTGCGCCTTTGCCCGTCCTTCTCTTACGGGACAGGTGGCCGGGGCCGTCGGCGGTGCGGCGCGGTCTTCTGCGGCGCTCGTCGTCGACAATTCCCTCTCCATGACGCTACGGGATGCGGAGGGGGAATACCTCCGCCAGGCCAAAGACATCGTTTCCGGCCTGATCCGCGAATTCGAGGAGCGCGACGAGATTTTTCTGCGGACCACGGCCGGGGACGATGTGCCCCGGAGACCTCTTTCGCCCGCTGCCGCCATAGATGCGGTCGAGGACATCCGGGCTTCCGCCGCTGGAGTGTCGCTGCTCGAAGCCGTTGCCTCCGCTACGGAGGCGCTTGAAGAAGCCGCTCACCCCAACCGGGAAGTGTACATCGTGAGCGACATGCAGGCCCCGGCGCTGGCTGACACCGTACGTGCTGTGCAAGTGGAGGGCATCCGGGCGTATTTGCTGCCGATCGGGGGCAGAAAGCAGGCCAACGTAGCCGTGGTCGATGTGCGTATCGACAGCCGTATTGTCGAAGCGGGTCGGCCGGTGCGTTTGTCGGCCACGCTGGCGAATTACGCAGACGAACCTGTCGAGGGGTATGTGGCGAGCGTTTTTCTGGAAGGCCGCCGTCTGGCCCAGGCCACTGCGGATCTTCTGCCGGGCGAGCCGACGGAGGTGAACTTCACGGTCACGCCGCCCGGCAGCGGGTGGCTCTCCGGCGTGGTTCAGATCGAGGAGGATGTGTATCCCTTCGACGACCAACGCTATTTCACGCTGCACGTGCCCGAGAGGCGGCGCATTCTGATCGTACGGGGGGAAGGCGAGAATACCGGTTTTCTGGAACTGGCTCTGTCGCCGGAACTGGCGAGGGGACAGGTTGCCTTCGACGTGACGATTATTCCGGAAACGAGTCTGGCGGCGACGGGGCCGGAAGGATACGATGCGGTGGTGGTTGCGGGTGCGCAGACCCTGTCCAGCGGAGAAACGGAGGTGCTTGCGCGGTACGTCGCCGGCGGGGGCGGATTGCTGCTCAGTCCGTCCTCCTCGGGACAGGATTACAACGCTTTACTGGAAAGGGTCGGGGGCGGCCGCATATCCGGTTTTAATGGATCGCTCGGGTCGCAAACCCGCATCGCCTCGTTCGACCGCGTCGAACTGGAGCACCCGCTTTTCGAGGGCGTTTTTCATACCGAGGAGGAAGGAGACGCACCGAATGTGGAGCGTCCGGAGATATGGTTCGCCGCGCGCTACGAGCCGGAAAGCGCCGGGGAGCAGTCCATTATTCGCCTTTCCAACGGCGATCCGTTCCTGCAGGAAATCCGGCATGAGCGGGGCGTGGCGCTGCTGCTCGCTGTGGCGCCCGACGCGCGCTGGAGCGAACTGCCCGTTCGCGGCCTGTTCATCCCGCTCATGTATCGCTCCCTGTACTATCTGTCGGCCTACGAATCCATTTCCGGCGAGCAATTTCCGGCGGCCCGCTCTGCCGAACTCCGCATTGCTCGCCCTCCCGGAGAGGCGTTGTTGCGTTTGGCGGGCCCCGACGGAACGGAATATGTGCCCGAGCAGCGCGATTTGTTCGATGCCGCGTTGCTGATGATCGACGAGGAGGCCGTCGAGCGTTCCGGCGTCTACGACGTATCCGCCGGCGACGAGATCGTGCGGCGCATCGCGTTCAATGTGGACGAGCGGGAGTCGGATATGTTCGTTCTGGAAGCCGAAGAGGCGCGGCGACGTCTCGCCGAAGTTGTCGGCGCGCCCGTCGAAATCATAGCAGCGGGCGAGCGCTCTGTCGGGGATGTTGTCGAGGCGGTGGCGGAGCAGCGTAGAGGGCGGGAACTGTGGAAGGCGTTCCTGCTCCTGGCGCTACTGTTTCTTGCGGCGGAAATGGTGGTGGCGAAGGGATGGCGCCCGACGGCGAAGGAAGGAACATCCTTGTTTGCCGGGACAGGGTCATAGGGCGGCTCCGTATTCCGTGTACCGGGACCCTTCAACAGGGCGGCGCCCCCTTGCAGGGAGGGCCTCCGCCGCCGCAAACAGCCTTACGCTCACGGTGTTGTTTTAGAGCCGCAGCACGCTTCCGTACGGCGAGGCGATTCGGAAAGGCTCGCAACTCCGATCTCTGTCCTGCGTATACCGGGAATACTCCGTTTTTTACGTACTGTGAGGATGTACCCATTCGCTGAAACATCCCAAGCCCTACCCTCTCTTTGCACGAACGCAGACTTCCCGACACCGAAACGGCGGTGCTTGTGGGTGTCGTGACGCCTGATGCCTCTCGCTGGGACGTCAACGACTCGCTCGACGAACTGGCCGAACTGGCCTCCACGGCCGGCGCCGTCGTTACCGATCGGATGACGCAGTCCCTCGCCAGGGTGAATCCGACGACGTATATCGGGACGGGCAAGGTCGCTGAATTGAAGAGTCTTATCGGGGCGCGGGGCAGCGATCTTGTCATTTTCGACGACGATTTGTCTCCGATGCAGCTCCGCAACCTGGAAAAGGCACTCGACTGCAAGCTGCTCGACCGCTCGGGGCTGATTCTGGATATTTTCGCCACGAGGGCCCGCACGGCGGCCGCGCAGACCCAGGTCGAACTGGCGCAACTCGATTATCTCAGGACGCGCCTTACCCGGCACTGGACCCACCTTTCCCGCCAGAAGGGCGGCATTGGCACGAAGGGACCGGGGGAAACGCAGATCGAAACCGACCGCAGGCTCATCGGAAATCGTATTGCCGTCCTCAAGGAGCGCCTGGAGAAGATCGATCGGCAGCGCACCATCCAGCGCAAGGGGCGCAAAGGGTTTACCCGCGTTGCGCTGGTCGGGTACACGAATGCGGGCAAGTCCACGCTGATGAATGTCCTGTCCGACGCGGAGGTGTTTGCCGAGGACCGTCTCTTCGCCACGCTCGACGCCACGACGCGGCAGGTCCGACTGGGCGCCAACAGGCAGGTGCTGCTTTCCGACACGGTCGGATTCATCCGCAAACTGCCCCACAACCTGATCGAAAGTTTCAAGAGCACCCTCGACGAGGTCCGGGAGAGCGACGTGCTGGTGCATGTGATCGACATGACGCATCCCCGGCACGAGGATCACATCGACGTGGTTCGGGCCACGCTGGGCGAACTGGGCGTGGCGGACAAACCGCTCCTTCCCGTATTCAACAAGGTGGACCGACTGGAAGAACCGGAACTCCTCGACGCGCTCCGGTCCCGTTTTCCCGAGGCGGCTTTCGTGTCGGCGCTGCGCGGAATCGGCCTCGGCGACCTGAAGGAGCGCCTGCTGGGCGTGATCGAACACGATTTCGTGGAGCGGATCGCGTACGTTCCCGTTGTCGAGGCGAAGACGATCGCGCGCATTCATCGGGAGGCGGAAGTAATGTCCGAAGACTATCTGTACGCACGAAACGGGGAGCCGGTGGGAGAAGAATCGCCCGAAGATCCGATTCCTGTCGCCCGGCTGCGTTTCCGGTGCCCCCGGAAGTTCGAGCGGGACATCCGCCCCGTCCTGAAACGATTCGCCGGGTTGCGGATTTGCGCGCAGGAGTGATACCGGTTCTGCGTTGCGGTTCCGGGGTTTTTTCCGTATCCATAAAACAGGATCGAATCATGAGTACCCTTAAACGCATCGTGGGCGTATATCTCCTTCTGGTGGGCGTCGCGGTTGCGGTGCACACCGTCGTGGAGCCGCTCTATCACGTGTCCACCGAAGCGCAGCCGTACAGCGCGTTCTGGAATATCCTGAATCCGTGCATGGCTCTGGCCATCGCGCTGGCCGTGTTGTTCGGGCATCTCCGCATGAAACGCGTGTGCAGCGAAGGGGAAAGCGGGCCGGTAACCCGCGCCTACCTGTGCGCGAACGTGCTGTATTTCGGCACGCTCTTTATCGGCATTATGTTCTTCTGGAACTGGTTCAACCTCTGGAGTCCCGAATTCACAGCCATAGGCCCGCAGGCGGTTTCGCTCACATGGATTGTCATCGACGCTGCGCTGCCCCTGCTTTTGGGCGCGATGGGCGCGCACCTGATGGGCTGCAGCTGGTGTGCCGACAAGGAGTAGAGTGGTTCGGAATGGAGGTGATCAGGTAGCAGTGCGCCTGGCAAGTTCCGCCGTGAAACGCGCTATTACGCGTTCGTTGATGTGGAGGGGGTTGCATGCCATTTACCCCACCCATTCACGCGCATATTTTCTCATTTCATCACGGTGGAGCCCCAGAATTTCGGCGGCACGCCCAAGGGAGATATATTCTTGCTCAAGCGCTTGTCGCACAAGCCGCACGAGGCGATCCTCGATAAAATCGTGTCGTGAGAGACCTTCGGGTTCGCCGGAGCGGTTCCAGTTCCAGGCGAATTCGCTTTTATCAAGAGCACTGGGCTCCTGGGTTTTTCGCAGTGTCTTTCCGAAATGGTGGCGGTGCTGGCGCTGAAATGTACGCCAGATATCCGGGGTTGCACGGTCCGACTCAACCAGCCGGTAGAGCACGGTTTTATAACTTACCCGGAAGATGCGCTTGACCTTTAGGACGCGCACGAGGAGCGGGTGTCCCCGGGTTTCGTCCCACTCCGGTTTGAATCCGGCTTCCGGCATCAGGAAGTGACTTGCGAAGGTGTCGGCTTCGCGCTCTGCCTGTACAGGAAGTTCGGTCACATCGCGCTGATATTGAGTCGGGTGGAGCAGCAGGTGGCCAAGTTCATGTACCGCGGTGAATATCCAGCGCTCCACGGAAATGCGGTCCCAGGTGTTGACCACTACCGCGGGGCCGCCGTCTTTTGGGCCAACGCTGAGTCCAAAGAAGGAGTCGCTGTTCTTATTGAGAAGCAGGAGTTTTACTCCATTGTCCTCAAGCAGCCCGCAGATGTCTCGCACGGGTTCTTGTGGGCTCAAACCAATGGCCTGGCGCGCAGCTTGTGCGGTATCCACTGGTTTCCCGGATTGTGCCCCAATGGTCTCGAACTGGAAGGGGCACGATGCGTCGAGGTCAGCCTCGACTTGGATATAGGCATCAAGCCGGTTTGCAACCTCGGCCAGGATTTGTGCTCGAGCGTGTACCCTTGCCCGGGCTCGGAATCGCACGGTTTCGAGAGGCCGTACAGGTCTGACGAGATCGTCAAGTGGAACCTGTAGAGCTTTTGCGAGCGCGGCAATGGTCTTGGCACGTGGGGTAGCAGTACCTCGTTCAATATTTCCCAGCGCCATCCGTGAAAGACCCGCTTTTCGAGCGAGCTCTTCCTGGGTCAACTTCCGATCCAGCCTCAGCCGGGCGATATTCGAGGCAATGATTTTTTCGTCAGTCATTTTTCTTTTTTTCGTGGATATTTAAAAATAATCATTTTTAATTTTTTTGTCAAGATGACAATTTATAATGATGATGCAACTTTCGATGAATCGCTGTAAAAACGATGCATACGACGGCGGATATTGATACCGGCAGGAATGTGCAGCGCTTGCAATCGGCAGCCGATCACATCCTTCGAGCAAATGGTTGCTTGCCCCCTGACAGTTTCCGGGCCTACGAACTGGCTTTCCCCAGCCCCTCCCGTTCATATCCCCTGCACCGCAACACCGGAAGGCGCGGGTACTTCGGGTACGCCGGGTCGGTCCTGGAGCGTTTGCACAGGTAGAACCGGCTTTCCGCCCGGGAAACCACGATGCGGGCGTGCCGGCAATGGAGGCAAAGCCCCGCCTGCGCTTCCTCGTCAGATGTTTTCGTGGCCATTCCAGTATCTCCACCCGCGTCCGCGGTGTCCGAAATCGAAGCGCCCCGGATACAGAAACTCCGCCAGAATTTCGGCCGATTCCACCATGCGCGGTCCGGGGCGATTGAAGAAGTGATTGCCGTCCGTCACGGCCACGCGCCCCTGTTTGACGGCGGACAGTTCCCGCCATAGCGGGTGTGTCGCCAGCGGCGTCATTTCCCGGCAGGACCGCTCGATGCCGAAACCGCACGGCATGATGGCGATCACGTCCGGATCGGCTTCGGCGAGTTGCTCGATATCGAAATATCCGGAGTGTTTTCCGGGCTCGCCAAAGAGGTTCGCGCCGCCCGCGCATTCGACCAGTTCCGGCACCCAGTTGCCTGCGGTCATCAGGGGGTCGATCCACTCGATGCATGCGATGGAAGGGCGGCTTCCGGCAGAGGCCGTTTCGGCGCGAAGCGCTTCGAGCCGGTCCGTGAGGCGCGCCGCGAGATCGTCTCCCCGCGCCGGGTCGCCGAGGTCTGCCGCGACGATCCGTATGTCCTCCCACACATCGCCGAGGCACATGGGTTCGAGGGACACGATCCGGGGCCGTGAACCCACGAGTTCGCACACGGCTTTTTCCACGTTCTTGAGGCTCACGGCGCAGACTTCGCACTGGGTCTGCGTAATGATGACGGTCGGCGCGAGGCGGTCGAGAAGTTCGGCGTCCACGCGGTACACGGACAGGCCGTCGGCCACGATCGCCCGTACCTGATCGTCGATGGAGCGGCTATTGGCTTTCACCTCGATTTTCGAGCTCGAACAGACCGGAAGCGAGGCGGTGGAGCGCGGATAATCGCATTCGTGGGATCGCCCCACGAGCTGATCCTCGAAGCCCAGGGCGCACACGATTTCCGTAGCGCTGGCGATGAGGGTAATGATGCGATTGGTCATGGCGCCGGGGTGCCGAACGAAGCCGCAGCGTTCAGATAGGGAGAGAAAAGGAGTAGAAAAGGTATAAAAAAGGAGTAGAAATAGAGTAAAAAGGCACTTTATCCGGATTTTGGCTGGATGTTTGTTGGGATTCCCGTGATCCGAAACGAGCCCGATCCGGATTTTCGCTGGGTGTTTCCTTGCTATTCCCGCCTTCCGAAACGAGATTGGGCCAATTTAGCCGACGGGGCCTGTCGAATCAAGAGATGGGGTGATGGGGAGGTTTGCGAAGCCGTCGGCGCCCGTTCGCTATGCGTCCCGAAAGAGAAACCGGGCGGAACCCTGGCGGGTGCGGGCGTTTTCCCGCCGCCTGGCGATCGATCATCTGGACTGGCTGGCCTTGTTTCCGGGCCATGTGTGCCTGATATCTGATCTTGAGCGCTTGTTTTGCGAGGGAGAAGATATTGTCAGTCGGGGAGAATCTCTGTGGGGGGTCGCATTGCCCGAAGGCGGGCGGGAATGGATGTGGGAGTTGGGCCCGAAACCGGAGATAGATCCCAGGCACGACGTACGCCACCGGGTGGTAGGTTACGTCGAGTTTCCGAAGGGGGTTTGGTTGGAAAGGGAGGGGGTGTGAAGAAAAAAATGAAGACACTGTGCTTTGCTCCGTCTCTTGCAAGAGATATCTGTACAAGATGGGGAACCGGTCCGAACTTCTCTTTGTCGTCGGCATTGAGGATTGGATGAAGGGCAGGGAGGCGTTATCTTGGCATGGCGTTTCTTGTGGGCGCTGCGCCGGGACAACCTGTAGCCGACGCCCGGTATGCCGAACCGGTCGATATGGAGCGGCGCTTAACGGGATGAGTTGTCGTTTTGCTAAAGTTTTACGGGCAATAACGGATAAGACCGCAATCCCGTCTTATTGATTGCCTCCATTGTTTGCGCCGCCCGGTTTTGAGATATCGGATCGTCGAGGAGCACTCATAATGAGCGAAACGAAAATCAGACATATCTGGAATCCCTCGACCGGCATTACAGATCTGGCAGGCGATTCAAAAAAGCTCGCTGCGACAGAAATTCCGGGCATCCGGGCGACCTGGAGGGACCAGCGCGATCTTTTGCACGGGACGAAGCTGCTCCACGATTTCAACGAACGGCTTGGCCGGGAGTGGGCGATTGAGACCGGCGTTATCGAGAATCTGTACGAGGTCGAACGGGGCGTAACGCAAACGCTTATCGAGCAGGGGTTTCGCGCCGAGTTGCTGACGCATGGTTCGACGAATCGCCCGAGGGAGTTTGTTCTCAAGTTACTGGCGGACCAGAAAAGCGCTCTTGACGGGGTGTTCGATTTCGTCAAGAGCGAACGCGTATTGTCGACCTCCTGGATCAGGGAGCTTCACGCCGTGCTGCTGCGGAGCCAGGAAGTTACGGAGGGCGTTGACAATTTCGGCCGCGATGTGGAAATATCCCTGATCAAGGGCGACTGGAAAGACTTGCCGAATTCGCCAGTACGAGACGGAGTGCTTTACGCGTATTGTTCTCCCGAACATGTCGCGTCCGAAATGGACAGACTGGTCGAGATGCATGCGGAGCACGATACGCGGGGAGTTCCTACGGAAGTACAGGCCGCATGGCTGCATCATCGATTTACGCAGATTCATCCGTTTCAGGACGGCAACGGTCGGATTGCGCGCGCGATCGCATCGTTGGTGTTGATCAAGGGAGGGCTGTTTCCTCTGGTCGTGACGCGAGACGACAGGACGAATTATCTGGATGCGCTCGAAGCGGCCGACGATGGCGACCTCAAGCCGCTTGTGGATATGATCGCCAGACTTCAGAGGATCCGGTTTGCGAAAGCGACGGCTATTTCCGAGGCCATACGGTCCGAGAAAGCGGACGAAAGAGAAGCGCTCCAGGGGCTTCTTGAGGCTGTCGATAAAAAGGCGGCTGAAAGAAAAAAGGAATATGCGGAAGTAAAGAAACGAGCGGAGGATATTAAGCAGAATCTACGCGCCCGGCTCGAAGAAATCCGTCCCGAGATCGGTAATGCATTGAGGCGGGTCGTGAAGTACGGAAACGCCACTGTGAAGGTTGCGGACGAAACAAGCGATCACTACTACCGTGCGCAGATCATTCAGAATGCGAATGAGCATCTGAATTACTACGTAAACTTCGGTCAATATCGTTCCTGGGTATCGCTGAATATGTGGTGGGAGCGGCACGCCCGGTTGGTATTCGCCATCCACGGGATCGGATACGAATTCAGCGGGAGCCTGATCTGCGCGCCTTTTCTCGAGTTCCGGGACAAGGGGGAAGACGAAGAGACCCGTTCCACGCTGGTGCCGTTAGCAGAGGAAGGATTCATCTTTTTCTACAATGAAAAGAAAAAGGCGGTGCTTGACCGATTCCGGCCCTGGCGCATACAAGTTATAGGGGTTGCGCTGAAAGAGTTGACTCGGAATCTGTGATTGCAGGGGCAGGAATGGATGTGGGAACTGGGCCCGAAACCGGAAATAGACCCCAGGCACGACGTACGCCACCGGGTGGTGGGCTACATCGAGTTTCCGAAGGAGGTTTGGTTGGAAAGGGATGGGTGCCGGCAACCCTCTTCATAATACGAGCCTACCGGGTACGGACGACCAATACTATTCCGCTGCTCCAGTCCAGCTTTACGAGCCGACAATCTTTTCGGCTCTCGATTTGCGATACCAATCGCTCGACATTGGCTTCGTGTCCATCCGGCCAATTATCCTGTGGCAGCATGTCGTCAATCACATAAAAACCGCCGACGGACAGTGCCTTCCACGCAAGGTCGAAATGCTCGTATTTGCCGGGCATGGCATCTGCAAATATCAGGTCGAACGCCTCTTCCGCCACATTCTGAAGCCATATGCTCGCATCATCGACTACCAGAGTCAGTCGGCGATCCTCCCCCAGATGCCGAGAGGCGATATCGCTCACCTTTTGATCGGCGTCGACCGATATCAGTGTTGAACGCGCATCCATCCCGCTCAGCAGCCAGGCGGTTGCCAAACCGGTTCCCGTACCGATTTCCAGAAACCGGCCGTTCGGTTTGCTTGCCGCCAGAAGCTGTAAAAGAGCCCCTGTCCGGCGTTCGGATGGCATATCGAACCCGGAGGCCATGGTATCGGCTTCGATTGCCGGCAAAGCGGCCGGAATGAGCGTTATCTCGGAATCATCCATGTCACTGATGCTCCTGATCGTGCCGATGCGGCGTTTACTTGATTGACGACATGGATGTTGATTACAGGCTTGGCCCTGCGGGTTTCGGTTCTTCCGTATTCCTCTCTCTATGGAAATCAGAACCCTACTCCACGCTGAAGGGAACGGATAATTCCGTTATATCCCACTGTAGTTTGAGCACGCCGCCTTCGTCCGTTTCCTCGACGCGAATGGTGAAAACCTCGACCGATTCTTCGAGAGTGGTCCGAGTCAGGTCGACGCGGCCCAGGTCCAGGTCCTCATTGTAGGTCGTACCGCCCTGACCCGTCTGCGTGTTGATGAGCAGCAGGCCGCCTTCTTCGGAGGGGATGGAGTAGAGGGTGTATTCGCCGGCAGGCACTTCGAGGTCGCGGACGACGAGGTTGCGGTCCGTGGTAAAGTGCGTGGCCCGGTTGGCGCCGGTCCGCCAGACTTCGCCGTAGGGCACCAGTGCGCCGAAGAGTTCGCGGCCCCGCTTCGAGGGCGTGCCGTAGTCGACCTGGATAGCCGCGCCGTGCACCGTGGTGTTGACCTCGCCCCGGCCCGACAGCGCGCCGAACGAGCGGCCTTCCCGGTCCCGCGCGGCAAAGGACTCCGCCAGTCCTTCGATATCTACCGACGGTACGCGTTCGACGGTCAGTTTGCGCGTGGTGGCTCCGGCGTCGAGGTGGAGCAGCCGCCCCACTTCGTCTACCCGGACGTCCATCGTGCCCCGGAAGGGGTGCTGCGCGGTCATGGCGTTGTCGGAGATGCGCCGGACAATGAACGACATGGAGCCTCGACCGGTGAAGAGGTCCTGCGAGACGCTGTCGGCGCCGGAAGCGTAGGCGCGCGTCAGCATCAGTTCGAAGGGCCAGTGGATCATGTCGAGAAAGGGCAGCATGCCGCCGTGCGCGGCCATGGCGCGGGTCTGCGTTTCGTCTCCTTCTGTGATGGTCACAACCAGGCTGTCGCCGACAAGGGTTCTCACCTCGTGACGGACAGGCGAAGCGTCGGCAGGCTCGGAAGCCGCTCGGATGGTTGCTTGGTACCGTTGCAATGCGCCGGCCTCGTCCATCTCCAGCACATAATGACGCACGGTGGTAGTGGGGGTGCGAAGGACCACATCGGCCTCCATCCGGGTGGGCGTCTGGACGAACTGCTCCACGGCAAGCGTATCGTTGCCCAGCAGGGTGACGAAGGCTGCGTTGTTCGGGTCGGCGTCCTGGGCAGAACTCGGGAGCGCCGTAAAAGGCAGCAGTGTCAGCGGGATCAGGGCGGCCAGGATTACGGCCCGGAGAGGGAGGCGTGGGACGGTCATGGGTGGTATTCGGGCGAGGAAGTAGGTGTCGGGCGTGCGGAAGCAAAAAACTCCT
>LXNJ01000338.1_pt1 | contig 33729 bp, 28 predicted proteins | sample 809081 | NCBI WGS metagenome assembly LXNJ01 (sample SAMN04870510, study PRJNA318959) | sponge metagenome | biome: sponge; feature: marine sponge reef; material: water | host: Petrosia ficiformis | place: Greece: Milos, Mediterranean Sea | collected 2013-05-29 | depth 5-7 m | reverse complement strand
GCCCGAGATGTAGGTGGTGGACGAGGCGTAGGCGCCGGTGTCGAACGGCGTCATGTCGGTGTCGCTGGAGTACACCTTGATGTCGTCGAGGGGCACGCCCAGGACCTCGGCCGCGATCTGGCCGATCACGGTGTCGGCGCCGGTACCCAGGTCGGTGGCCCCGATGAGCATGTTGAACGACCCGTCGTCGTTGAGCTTGATCGAGCAGCCCCCCATGTCCAGGAACGGGATGGCCGTGCCATGCATGCAGAAGGCGAAGCCGAGACCCCGGCGGATGTTGGGACGGTCCGAGGGCGCCTTCCAGGCGGCGTCGTTGCGCCGGCTCCAGTCGACCTCGCGCATGCCCTGGGCCACGCACTCCTCGATCCCCGACGACATGACCTTCGGGTACTCGTCGAGTTCCTCCTCCTCCACGGCCCGCTCTCCCAGGTGGGGGGCGATGTCCATCTCGTCGCCCACCTTGACCCAGTTGCGTCGCTTGAAGTCGATGGGGTCGAGGCCGAGGGCCCCGGCGATGTCCTCCATGTGGGCTTCCAGGGCGAACTCGGCCTGGGGCGCGCCGTAACCCCGGTAGGCGCCCGGCACTGGGATGTTGGTGTACACGACGTGGCAGTCGAAGCGCTTCGACGCCGCGTTGTACGAAGTGAGGCCCCGCAGCCCCGACACGATCTGCACCGTGAAGCCGTGGGTGCCGTACGGGCCGGTGTTGCCGATGATGCGCATGTCCTGGGCCAGCAGCGTGGCGTCGTCGTCGACCGCGGTGCGGAACGTGATGGTCTGGGGATGGCGGGTGCGGCTGGCGTAGAACTCCTCGGCACGGTCCAGTTCCAGGCGCACCGGCCGGCGGGTGGCTATGGCCAGATGAGCGACGATGTCCTCGATCAGCATCTCCTGCTTGGCCCCGAAGCCGCCCCCGATACGGGGCTTGATCACCCTGATGTCCTTGATCTCCATGTCGATGAGGGGGGCCAGCATCCGGCGGGTGTGGAACGGCACCTGGGTGGCGGTGCGGACCACCATGCGCTCGTCGGAGTCGAGCCACGCCATCGAGATGTGGGGCTCGATGGGGCACTGCTGGACCTGGTGCACCCTGAAGGTCTGCTCGAAGACGTGGGGCGCGGCCGCGAGGTTGCCGTCGACATCGCCGCGCTGGGCCGCCATGTGGTGCACCAGGTTGCGCTCGGGGTCGCAGATGTGGGTGGTGTCGTCCTCGTCGTGGACCTTGGGGGCCTCGGGGTCCATGGCGAAGCGCTCGTCGAACACCGCCGGCAGCACCTCGTATTCGACCTCGATGAGGCGCACGGCCTCCTCGGCGGCCTCGATGGTCTCGGCGGCCACTGCGGCCACCCGGTCGCCCACGTGGCGCACCCTGTCGTCGAAGCTGACCTGGTCGTAGGGGTGGGGGTTGGGCCAGCTCTGCCCGCCGGACGCGTACTTCACCCGGGGCGTGTTCCCGTGGTGCAGTACCGCATGCACGCCGGGAACGGCTCGAGCCGCCGAGTCGTCGATGCTGAGGATGCGAGCGTGGGCGTGAGGGCTGCGCAGCACCTTGGCGTACAGCATCCCCCGGGGCTCGATGTCGTCGGTGAAGGCCGGGTTGCCCTTGGCCAGCCGCACCGCGTCCACCTTGACCTCGGGCTTGCCCACCACAGCCATGTCGGGCACCTCCCGCGACGGCACCAGCCGGGGCACGGCGTGGGGCGCTTGGGGAGCCGGGCTGCCGGTGGGAGGCTCGGCGGGAGGCCGATAGCCGTCGGTGAGCGGCTCGATGACCAGCGGTGTGAACGGCTCGGTCTCCTCGCCCCGAAGCACCGCCGCCGCCCGCTTGACGGCCTCCACCGGCTTCACGTAGGCGGTCTCGCGGTCGAGGATGCCCGAGAGCATGTCCCGGATCTCGTCCTCGGACGGGTCGGGGCTCTCCTCCAGCAGGGCGAGCGTGCCGAGGATCATCGCACCCGCGGAGTAGCCGGACTGGAAGGCTCCGACGGCCACGAATGCGGTCTGCACGGGATGCAGGTCGGGCGAGACGTTGAGCGACTCGACGGTGGTGACCCGGTGGCCGTCGGCGGAGGCGGCCAGGATCACGTCGGCGGAGGCGAGTCGCCCGTCGTAGAGCACCGCGGCCGCGCCGGTCTCGCCGCTGTCGGAGCCGAAGTGGACCGAGAACATGCCCAGCCGGCGCAGGGCCTCCCTCAGCGTGTGATGGGGCTCGACGGCCAGGGTGGCCGGAGCGCCGTTGAGTTCGAACGTGACGTCGATGGTCATGGGTACAGCTCCTGCATTACCCGGGCCGTGAGCGTGACAGCCAGGTGCAGGCGGTACTCGCGGCTGCCCCTGAAGTCCCCGGCCGGGTCCAGGCCTGCGGTCGGGTCGTGCACGTCCACCAGCACCGGGTGGTCGGCCACTCCGGTGAGGGCCATGGCCACGAAGCCGTCGGTGCGCCGCCCGTAGGCGCCGACGATGGGGACGTCGGCAGGGGTGCGGCCGGTGCGGGACACCGCGGTGCTCCCGGACGGATCGACGGTCACCGCGGTTATCAGCGAGCCCGCCGTCAGCCCGGCGGCCAGCAGCTCTCCGAGCCCGTGCTCCGCGGAACCGGCGTCGCCGGGGCCCGCCAGCTCCACCCGGGCCTCGTGGGCCAGCAGGGCGGCCAGCAGCAGGCTCTCAGCCGAGGCTTTGGCCACGAGACCGCCCACCGTGGCCAGCGTCCGAAGCGTGGACGGCTGCTCGGCCCGGGCCAGCTCCCTCAAAGACTCGGGCAGCAGCTCGCTGCGGCGGACCGCATCGAGGGTGGCGGTGGCCCCCAGGCTCACCCGGCCGCCGCCGGCCGCGGCGATCCGGTCCAGGCCGAGCGCCTGCAGATCGACGGCCTCCAAGTCGGAGGGCTCACGGTCTGAATTGAGTGTCGTCCCGCCGCCGAGGGCCACTCGCTGAGGAGAACTCAGCAGGTCGAGCGCCTCGCCCTGGGACGCGGGTCGGTGGTACGCGGTCACGAGAGGCACGGAGAGAAACGGTAGCGGTCCGCAGCGTTGAATCGCTCAGCGGAGCCCGGTTCCCGCCCGCCGTTTCTTCGGCACGCGGTACCGTCTAGACCTGTGAGGGTCGCCGTCGTCTACAACCGGGACAGCCGGAACGTCATCAACCTCTTCGGCATGCCCAACCAGGAGAGGATCGGCCTAGCCACCATCAAGCGGCTCACCGAGGCCCTGCGTCGAGGCGGCCACCGGGTGACTGCGTTCGAGGCGGACAAGGAGCTGATCTCCAAGCTGGAGTCGTTCATGCCCCGAGTCGTCAAGGGCGAACGTCCCGGCATGGTCTTCAACGTCTCCTACGGCCTGCAGGGCCAGGCCCGCTACACCCACGTTCCGAGCATTCTCGAGATGATCGGGATCCCGTATGTCGCCTCCGGGCCGCTGGGACACTCGCTGGCGCTGGACAAGGTCGTCACCAAGATGATCCTGCGCCAGAACGGCATCCCCACGCCGGAGTTCGCGGTGCTGGACACGCCGGAGACACCGATCCCGGCCGGCCTGCCCTATCCGATGGTGGTCAAGCCCAAGAACGAGGCCGTGTCGTTCGGTCTGGCCGTGGTGAGCGACGAAGACGAGTTGCGCAAGTCCGCGAAGGTCATCTTCGACCGGTTCGGCCAGCCCGTTCTGGCCGAGCAGTACATCGAGGGCCGCGAGATCAACGTCGGCCTGTTGGGCAACGGCCCCCCGGAGGCCTTCCCGCCGGTGCTGCTGAGCTTCGGCGACGGTCCCCAGATCTACACCTACGAGGACAAGACCGGCCGCAGCGGTCGCCAGATCCAGCCGGTGTGCCCGGCGCCGATCTCCGCACAGTTGACGGAGCGGGCTCAGGAGATCGCAGTGCGCACGTTCACCGCGCTGGGCCTCTACGACTGCGCCCGCGTCGACATGCGCATGGACGCCGACGACAACCTCTATGTGCTGGAGGCCAACAGCCTGCCCAGCCTGGGAGAGCACGGGTCCTACCTGGTGGGCGCGGCCCATGTCGGCCTGGACTTCGGGGCCTTCGTGAACCGGCTGGTCGAGGTGGCCAGCGCTCGCTACTTCGGCACCCCGCAGCCCCCACCGGTCGACACCCGGGCCGCGGACCGGTCCGAGCGGGCCTTCCAGTACATAACCCAGCGCCGCGACGCCATGGAGCGCTCGTTGCAGCGCTGGGTGCAGGTCTCCAGCCGGACCGACGACCCGCTGGGCCTGTCACGGGCCGCGGAACGGGCCGACCGCATCTTCGCCGACCTGGGGATGCGGTCCGTGCCCGAGCTCACCGATGGACCCGAGGCCTACACATGGGAGACAGTCCGGGGGCTGGAGGGAGGCATCCTGCTGTTGGCCCACATCGATGTGCCCGTCGTCACCGACTGGGTGCGCCAGGGGTTCCGGCGGGACCCTGAATGGCTCTACGGCGAGGGGGTCGGGCGGTCCCGGGGCCCGCTGGTGATGCTGGAGTACTCGCTGCGAGCGCTGCGCAGCATCCGCAGCCTGCGCAGGCTGCCGCTGGGCGTGATGCTGTACGCCGACGAAGGCCGTGACGCAGTGCAGAGCCAGCACCTGATCCGGCAGGCCGCGGAGCGGGCCGACCATGTTCTCGTGTGCCGGCCCGGAACCGTCGGCAACGGAGTCCTCACCCAGCGACGGGGAAGCCGCCGCTACGAGCTGACCGTGGAGGGCGACCGGCTCAGCCCGGCCCAGATCGGCCGCCGCCGCACGGTCGTCGGCTGGACCTGCGAGAAGCTGCAGTCCATCGGCGCGCTGAGCTCCCCCCGGAAGCGCATCTCGATAGCCGCGCTCGACGTGAGGACCGAGCGGCATGCGATGTTCGTGCCCCACCGGGTCGAGGTGTCGCTGATGATGTCGTACCTGGAGGCCGGGCAGGCGGACGAGACCGAGGCGGCGATGCGGGCCGCGCTGGGCCGCGGCGGACCGAAGTGGCACCTCGACCGGCTCGACGACCGGCCGCCCATGCCGGACCGCCCCAACAACGCAGCGCTGGTGGAGGCGCTCGAGGCTGCCGCGGTCCGCTGGGAGATCCCGCTGGAGCGGGAATCGTCCGCCTGGCCGTCGGTTGCCGGACTGGTCCCCGCCGACACGGCAGTGGTGTGCGGGATGGCCCCGGTGACCAGGGACCGGGGAACACCCGACGAGGCCGTCCAGCGGATCAGCCTCGTGCAACGGACGCTGCTGCTGACGGAGTACCTGATCGGCCGGCTCGAGCGCTGACCGGATGACCGAACTCGGGGCGCAACCGCACCCGTCCACACAGGCTGACCGCAAAGTGGAGGGGCCGCGCCCACGGCGCCGGCGGGAGACCGACACCGATCTGCTGGAGTTGACCGACACCGGTGTCAACGAGCCGCAACGCATCGCCGCATCTCGGAGCGGGATGGTCAGCTCGGCCCACTCCTCGGCCACGGCCGCGGGCGTGCGGATGCTGGAGAAGGGCGGCAACGCGATCGACGCCGCGGTGGCCGGCGCGCTGGCACTCGGGGTGTGCGAGCCCGCGGCATCGGGTCTGGGAGGCCAGACCATGATGCTCGTCCATCACCAGGCTTCCGGCACGACCGTGGCCGTGGACGGATCCTCGCGGGCCCCGAACCGGGCCGTGATCGACGCCTTCGCCGACCTTCCGGCCGACCGGCGACGGGGACACCTTGCCACCACCGTCCCCAGCTCGCTGGCCACCTATGCCCACGCGCTGGAGCGCTACGGGCAGCTCGACTGGCCCACCGTCATGGAGCCGGCCATCGCACTGGCTGAGGACGGATACGAGATCAGCCTGCTGCAGCACCGTCTCACCAAGAGGGAGCGGCGGCACCTGCAAGCTCACTCCGCAGGGCAGCTGTTCCTGCAGGACGGGCGGCGGGTGCGGCGGGCCGGGACGAGGTTCGTCCAGCCCGTGCTGGCCGCGACCCTGCACCGCCTGGCCGAGCACGGCTACGAGGACTTCTACCTGGGCGAGACCGCTCGCCTGATCCACGAGGACATGGAGTCGAACGGCGGGATCCTGCGAGCCGACGACCTGGCGCAGATCCCTCATCCGGTCGAGCGAGAGCCACTGTCGGGACGTTTCGGCGCCAACCAGGTCCTCACCATGCCGCTGCCCGGCGCGGGCCGCACCCTGCTGGAGATGCTCAACATCCACCAGAGCCTCCCTCGCGAGTTCCGGAACATCGACACGCCCGACGGTGCCGTGTGCCTGGCCAGGACCATCCGCCACGCCCTGATCGACCGCCGGGACCGCCCCTTCGACCCCAACCTGTACTCCCAGGTCACCGACAAGCAGATGCTGAACCGCCGGTACGCCCGCGAGGTGGCCCGGCAGATCGCGCCGGGCCAGGGGCACGGCGAGACCACGCACCTCTCTGCGATGGACTCGTCCGGCAACGTGGTGGCGCTCACCCAGTCCATCGAGAACGTGTACGGCTCGTGCGCGGCGTCGCCGCAACTCGGGTTCCTCTACAACAACTACATGAGCGCCTTCGAGTACGAGGACGCCTCGCACCCCTACTACCTGCGGCCCAACGCCCCGCCGTGGGCCAGCGTGGCTCCCTCGATCATCTTCAGAGGAGGGACGCCGTGGCTGGCGATCGGCTCGCCCGGCAGCGAGCGGATCCCGCCTGCCATCCTGCAGGTGCTGCTCCGCCTCCGGAAGTCCTCGCCTCTTGAGGCCGTGGCCGCTCCCCGCCTTCACTGCTCGCTGGACGGTGTCGTGTCGGTTGAGGCACCCAGAATGGCGACCGACGTGCTGGTTGCCCTCGAGGACGCTGGATTCGAGCTGAACCGGCGCGAGCCGTACTCGTTCTACATGGGCTGCGTTCAGATGGTGATGAGCGAGGGCGGCCGCCTCATCGGGGTGGCCGACCCCAGGCGTGACGGCGCGGCCCGGGGTCCCGACCCGACTCTGTCGCCACCGCCATGACGCTCCCACTTCTGGTGTCGGTGCCCCATGCCGGGCTGCGGGTGCCGGCCGAAGTCGAGTCGGTTTGCACGCTCTCGCCGGCGGAGATCGCAGCCGACTCCGACGGGGGCGCCTATGAGATCTACGCGATCGAGGCGGAGGTCGGGGCGTTCGTGACCACTGACGTCGCCCGGGCCGTGGTCGACATGAACAGGGCGAGAGACGACCGCCGGCTCGACGGAGTCGTCAAGACCCACTCCTCATACATGGCGGGCGTGTTTGACCGCCTGCTGACAGAGACCGAGACCGAGGGCCTCCTGGCCGCGTACTACGACCCCTACCACGCCCAGCTCACCGAACTGGGGACGGCGGGTCGCTGGCCACTCGGGGTGGACTGCCACACCATGGCCGCGGTGGGCCCCCCGGTCGGGCCGGACCCCGGCCGCGAGCGTCCGTGGGTGTGCGTGAGCAACGCCGACGGCACCTGCCCGCAGGAGTGGGTCGACACCCTGCAGGAAGGCTTCCAGCAGCAGCTCGACGGGTCGGTGAAGATCAACGACCCCTTCCGGGGCGGCTACACCTGCCGCTCCCACTCAGCCGAGATGCCCTGGGTCCAGATCGAGTTGTCCCGCGCCGAGTACCTGCCCTACGACGCAAAGCGCCAGGTGGTGCTGGCCGCCCTGGCGCACTGGGCCGAGCGCCACGCCTGAGCATGGGCGCTCGTCGCTCGGCCTCTCAGGTCCGGGTGACGCGGGAGGCTATGCCGGCCCGGTCGAACAGACGGCGGGCGGCGGCGCCGGCTTCGGCCATTATCCGGCGCTCGTCGGCCACGACGAGTTGGCCGTCTCGCAGCAGGACGCGGCCGTCCACCACGACGTCTCGCACATCTCTGGGGGTGGCGTTGTAGACGAGCGCGCTCGGCACCCGGTGCACCGGCGCGACGAACGGCGAGCCCAGGTCCACGACCAGCAGATCGGCCCGCTGGCCCTCAGCCACCATCCCGAACGAAGCGGGCATGCCGAAGGCCGCCGACCCATTCCGGCAGGCCATCTGCAGCACGTCGGTGGGCTGCAGCACCAGGGGGTCGAGGTGGTGCACCTTCTGGAGGAGCACGGTTGCCTTGAGCACCTCGAACATGTCCTGGCGATTGTTGCTCCCCGGACCGTCGCTGGCCAGGGCCACCGTGATCCCTCGGGCTCGCATCTCGGGCACACGGGCCACGCCCGAGGCCAGGTACATGTTCGACACCGGGCAGTGCACCACCACCGAGCCGGAGGCGGCGATCAGGTCGAGTTCGTCGTCGTCGAGCCAGACACTGTGGGCGAGCTGCATGTCCGGGCCGAGGACGCCCAGCGAGTCGAGCCACGTCACATGCCGCGTCCCCCGTTCGTCGAGGCTCATGTCCACCTCGACCGCGGTCTCCGCGCAGTGGATGTGGGTGCCGCGGCCCCACTTGCGGGCCGCGGCCACGGTGGTGCGCATGGCCTCGTCCGAGCATCCCCACGGGATCAGGGGTGCCAGCTCCACCCGGAGGCGGTCGTCGTGGCGGCCGTCCCAGCGACGCCGGGCGGCGTCGGCCCGGGCGACGGCCTGCTCGGCATTCTGCTCCAGGGTCGGGTGGTAGTTGCGGTCGGCCCAGCCGTGGGCCAGCAGGAACCGCACCCCCAGCTGGTCGGCAGCCCCGCACACGGCGTCGTTGATGCCCTCGTCGGTGTGGATGTACTGGTGGTCGATCACCGAGGTGGCCCCGCCCCGCAGGTTCTCGACCAGACCGGCCATGGCCGCGGCTCCGGCAGTCTCGGCGTCCAAGTGCACAGCGGCGGGCCAGATGCAGTCGCGCAGCCAGTCGAGCAGGGCCTTGTCGTCGGCCAGTCCCCGGAACAGCGTCTGGAACAGGTGGGTGTGGGCGTTGGTCATGCCCGGCATGACCGCGCATCCCGCGGCGTCGATCACCTCGTCCGCCTGCCGGATACGGCTCGCCGGAGGCTCGCCGGCACCCACCTCGGCCACCCGGTTGCCCCGCACATACACCCAGCCCGGGTCGTGGACCGTTGAGCCGTCATCAACAGTCACCACCGCCCCGCCGTGCACCAGGATGTCGACAGCCGGCTTCAGGCCCGACACCGCGGAACGAGTCTCAGGCACGGACTCGGGGCTCTCAGCGCTCAGAGTCGGCCCACGAACTCAACGAGGCGCCCCTCCAACGGGTCGACTGCGAACCTCAAGCCTTCGAGTGTGTACGCCCCGAGCAGCACGGTCTCTTCGTCCTCGCCGAATACCACCAAGGTCTCGATGGTGCGGCCCTGCACCGTTGCCACGGCCTTGCCCAGCGGGTACTCCACGCGGTGTCCGTCAGCGAGCGACAGCCACACGGTGTCGAAGGGCTCCACACCCATCCCGACGAGCTTGTGCGAAGGCACCACCGTAAGGGCGGCACCGGTGTCGACGAGCGCCACCGTCTCGAGGAAGCGATCCCCGTCAACATGGTCGAGCCGCATGCGGCAGGTGAGCATCCCCATGGTCATGCCTCCCATTTCTAGATGATCGCTGGATGATCAATAGTCATCTACAACACATGATACTGTCTGGAAACCTCGTTATACACCGATTACGGAGACCAGTGGGCGAAGGCGTCGATCACCGGCTCCATGTTGTCCATCAGCGGGTAGAGCACGGGGCAGGTGACGCCGGCGTCGATGAACTCGGCCACCTTGTCGCGGCATTCCGAGGCGGAGCCGACGGCCATGATGCCGCGCACCAGGTCGTCGCCGATGAGCGGAGCCGCCTTGTAGTAGTCGGCCTCGGTGGCCGGCCAGCCAACCACCTCCTTGACCCGGTCGATCAGCTCGGGGTCGGCGCCGGAGGCGGCCATGATGTGCGGCTCGGTGCCCAGGTAGTAGGCCACCAGCGACTTGCCGGTCAGCAGGGCCAGCTCAGGATCGTCCTCGGACAGCGAGCAGATCAGCAGCTCGGGGCGGTCGATGTGGTCGATGGTGCGCCCCGACTTGGCGGCCCCGACGGAGACGCGGGCGATGGCGTCGCGGATGTAGTCGACCGGCACCACGTAGTTGAGCATGGCCCCATCTGCGATCTCGCCGGTCAGCTCCAGCATCTTCGGACCGGTCGCCCCGATGTAGATGGGGATGTCGCGGGGTGAGGTGTCACCGTAGGCCACATCGAGGCTGACCCGGTCGAGATGCACGAACTCGCCCTCGTAGGTGACCTCCTCCATGGTGAACAACGCCCTGATGGCCTCGACGTTCTCGCGCATGGCGGTGAGCGGCTTGCGCCGGCCGGCCCCGACCCGTCCCGCGATCGGCTCCCACCAGGCCCCGAGCCCCAGCATGACCCGGCTGCCGCCGTCGGGCGCGGGTCCGGCCATCTCGTGCATGGTGCTCCATGTGGCCGCGATCACCGCGGGGTTGCGGGTGTAGATCGGCAGCACCCCGCTGGCGATGCGGAGCCGCTCGGTGGACGCCAGCAGGGCGCTCATCATCACCACGCAGTCGCGGGCCAAGCGGGTGTCGCCCTGCCAGATCTCGCTGAAGCCCCGCTCCTCGGCGTACCGGGCCATCTCGATCTCGTAGCCGATGGGGTGCTTGTCCTGGAAGTACAGAGCCATGCGCTGTGCCATGGCGCAGAGTGTGCCACGCCTCCGGCAAGCCGCCATAACGCGGGCCGCGCACGGTGCCGAGCCGCTAATGGTCGCGGGACGCCGCGGCTACCATCGCCGCAATGTCTTCACGAGTGATCAGTCCAGCCGGCATCGCGCCGCCCGCGGCCCGCTACGCCCACGCCGTCGCCACCACCGGCGCCCAACAATGGCTGCACACGTCGGGCGTGGTGCCCACCCGCGGTGACGGGTCGGTCCCAGGCGATGTGGGCGAGCAGGCCCGGACGGTCTGGCAGAACATTGCGGCCGTGCTGTCGGAGGCCGGCATGTCCGGTGGCGACATCGTCTCGATAACGACCTACGTCGTTCCGGGCCAGAACCTCAGCGCGGTCATGGCCGAGCGCGACCAGTTCCTGGGCGGCCATCTGGCCGCCTCGACGCTGGTGGTGGTGCCCGAACTGGCCCAACCCGCCTGGAAGGTCGAGATCGCAGTGGTGGCCGCCCGCTGACAGCGTCCCCGCCGCTAGCTCAGCAATCCCTGCAATTCAGGCGCCGACCGCGACCACTTCCGAGCCGGCGCGATCGACGAAAGCGGATATCTCATCCGGTGTGCGCTGGTCCACGCCATACAGGGCGACCCAGCGCAGTCGCGTCCCGGGAGCGCACAGACGAGCCACCGAGCGCCGCAGCAGATGGCGCCCGGGCTCGCCCTGGAGCCAGTTCACCCGGCCAGGGGAGCCGTGAGTGGTCACGGCCACGAGATGCTTGACGGTGCGCAGGGGCGAGGTCGCCGGATCGGCAGAACCGTCGAGCCAGGCCGCCAGCTCGCGCTGCACCCACGAGAGCATCGGCGCGGGCAGACCGCCCCACCAGGTCGGGTAGACGAGCACCAGGCCCTCGGCGCCCAGGACGCTGACTCCGTCGATCCACTCTCCCTGTGTCAGCCGCACGAGGTCCACATCGTGGCCGGCTTGCTCCAGCGTCTCCACCACCCGGTCGCGGAGAGCCACATTGAGACACTCCTGTTGCGGGTGGGCGTGCAGCACCACGAATCGCACAGCCCGAGCGTACCCACCCACAACCCGCCTAAATTCTCACCATGGCCGACGACGCAGTGACCTGGGCCAACTTCGAGCAGGCCGACGGGGCGCTGGCCCAGAGGGTCATGGCGAGGCTAGGAAGCCACCGCCACGCGGTCATCGCCACGCTGAAGGCGGACGGCTCGCCTCGAACCTCCGGCATGGAGGCGCCCATCCGGTCCGGGCAGTTGTGGCTGGGGATGACACCGGGATCGCGCAAGGCCGCCGATCTCGGGCGCGACCCCCGCTTCTCGCTCCACAGCGCCCCCGACACCGAGGACCTGGCCAAGGGCGACGCTCGCATCGACGGCGTCGCACAGCTTGCGGACGCCGCGCAGCAGGATGAGTTCATTGCAGGACACCGCTATTTGATCGACGATCCGTCGATCATGGTGCTCCTTGTGGCCATGATCACGAGGGTCGTCCTCGTTCGAGTGTCAGGGGACAGCCTGCTAATCGAGTCATGGACGCCGGCCGCAGGACGCGACACGCAGCGCATCCAGTGACCCGCGCAGCCCCCTAGAGTTCCTGGCGTGGATCTACGGGACTGGATCGTCGGAGACCTGCGGTCGCTGCAGGCCAAGCTCGACGGCGGTGTGCTCGGCCTGATCCCGCCGGAGCGACGCCGGGAACGGGCCGACGGCGGGGGGATCGCGCCGATCTACGTGCTGTGGCACCTGGCCCGCCACCACGACGTGGCCGTCAACGGCGTGCTACGGGGCACCGGCGCGGTGGTCGAGGGCTGGACCGATCGCCTCGGCATCGGCGAGGACCTCTGGCGAGGCCTGGCCGAGGGCGAGGACGCGGACCTGGTGGATGTGCTGGATCCAGAGGCCGTCGGCGGTTACACGCTCGACGTGATGGCGTCCACCGCGGCCTGGCTGGAGGACAGCGGCCTGCCGACGATGGACCAGCAGCCCGACACGACCGCCGCCCTGGAAGCCATAGGCACCCCTGCTGACCGCTTCGACTGGCTCTACTCCATGTGGGAGGGCAAACCCATGGCGTGGTTCCTGCAGTGGAGCGCCGTCGGCCACGGCTTCAACCATCTGGGCGAGCTGGTCTCTATACGCAACCGCCTGGGCCTGAGCCCCTTCTAGAACCAGACCGGACGGGTCGTGCAGGCGCGCTGGCACCCAGAGACGGGGCCGGGGTCGCAACCACGGGCTACGGTCTCGATCGTGCCTTCGAGCCGACGCCTCGCCACGCGAGCGGCCATATGCGTCCTGCTCGTCGTGGCGTCGTGCGCCAGCCCCCCGGAACGCACCTCTGTCCCGGCCCCGGCCGACACCGACTTGGAGTCCGCCTTGGCCACGGGCTCCGGGACTACCAGTTCCCTGGCACCCACATCGACCACTGAAGCGACCCGACCCAGCATCGCTGCCGTCGGCGGCGGCCTGATCGCGGCTTCAGGTCCGACCGGCCTCCGGTTCCTGCAGTCCGACGGCAGCCAGGTGGCCGAACTGGCTGGAGACCAGGTCGTCGTCCAGCCCACGTGGTCCCGCGACGGTCGCCAGCTGGCCGCAACCATCGTCGACCCCAGCAGCGGTACAAGTGTTGTGGCGGTGGTGGACACCTCCATCTGGGATGTCGCGACGTCGGTGGCAAGCCGCGACTATTTCTTCTACTCCTGGAACCATGACGGCACCCGTCTGGCCGCCCTGGGGCCGGGCGAGTCGGGCGGCACTTCGCTGGACATCCTCGACGACAGCGGCGCGCTGTCCTCGAACTTCTCGTTGGAGAGCAGCAGCATCTACGTGGCCTGGGAACCGGGCGGCGATCGGCTGCTGGTCCACGCCGGGCCCAACCTGTGGTTGATGACGGACCCCGACTCGCCCCAGGAGCACAAGGACTTCGGATCGGTGGGCTTCGGCTTTCAAGCGCCGGCCTGGGTGCCCGGCACCGAGGACTTCCTGTACGTGGAGGGTCTGGCGCAGCCCCCCGAAGCCGGTTCGGACGCGAGCGCGAACGGAGTCGTTCCCGAGGAGACGATCACCCTCAGCAACCCGCGGCTCGTGCGCCGCAGCGCGGGCACCGGAGAGCTGACCGACCTTGGCGACGCCGAGGGCCTGGTCATGATGTCCGTTCACCCGGGGGGCGGCTTGGCCGCGCTGTCGCTGGTGGCTACACCGGCCGGCTCGGCCAATCCAGATGACGGCTCGGAGGCGGCCTCCGGGGCATCGGCATCCGACGCCGCGGCCGAGTCGGAATTGTCGAGCGGTGCCGTGTGGATCATCAACCTGGACACCGGCGAGCGCGCCGCAGTGCTGGACAGCACCGGATTCTGGCTCGAATGGAGCCACGACGGTCTCAGTCTGCTGATCGCGGCCCCCACAACACGAGACCCGGACGGCGCCACTCTGGCCTGGCACGTCTGGGACGGCCAGGAAGCCGTGGAACTGGCCCGCTTCACCCCCACCGTCGCCTTCGTGCGCGACTACATGCGCTTCGCCGACCAGTACGTTGAGACGCCCCGTCTGTGGTCACCCGACAGCGACGCCATCGTGTTCGGCGCCACCTCCGTCGGGCTCGACACCACCGCGGTGGCCCGTCTCGACGGAATGGGCGGGGTCAGGAACCTCGGCGTCGCCGATGTCTCGTTCTGGAGCCCGCCACCGCTCGACGCAACCTCGACGGGGTCGGGGTAGGGGCCGTCGCGGGTACCTTGGGAGCCATGTCCAACACTCCCAGTCGCCGCCTCGAGGACCTCAGCGGACCCGAGATCGCTGACCGGATCACGGAGTCGTCAGTGATCGTGCAGCCGATCGGCGCGGTGGAACAGCACGGCCCGCACCTGCCCCTGTCGGTGGACCACGTGATCGCCCACGAGGCCGCTGCAGCCCTCGTCGCCGAGCACGGCGATGCCTGTGACCTGTGGCTGCTGCCCACGCTGTCGGTGTCGAAGTCGAACGAGCATGCCTGGTCGCCGGGGACGCTGTGGCTGTCGGCGGAGACCTTGCTGGCGGTTCTGCGTGACATCGGCCGCTGCGTCGCCTCGACCAGGGCCAAGCGACTGGTGTTCCTCAACGGCCACGGGGGCAACTCATCGCTGCTGAACGTGGCCTGCCGGGAGGTGCGGCTGGCCCACGGTCTGATGACCTTCCTGGTGCACCCGTTCGTTCCGCCGGACCAGGGCGGTGCGCCCGCCGAGGGGAGAGACGAGCTGGGAATGGGGATCCACGGCGGGCACCGCGAGACGTCGGTGTTCATGCACCTGCGTCCCCACCTCGTGCATCTCGAGCGAGCCAAGCGGGCCGTGCCGGAACGCCTGGCGGGCAACCGCTACGTGCGCTTCGGAGGGATGGCCTCATTCGGCTGGCTCTCCAACGACTTCGGGCCCGACGGCCACATCGGCGACCCGACGGGAGCCAACATCGAGGAGGGCAAGCTGCTCTTCGAGACCGCGGTGGCTCTGCTCGGCGAGCAGATGGCGGAAATCGCGACCTTCGACTTCGGCCGCGGCCCAGAGGCCGAGCGGGTGGGCCGCAATCCAGCGTAGATTCGCGACGCGCTGAGCGAGGCCGTGGGCCGTGTTGCCTAGGTTGATCGGGGCCCGCTCGCGGCCTGTGCCATTCTCAGCGGCCCTGCCAGCGGGGGGCGCGTCCCTCGGTGAAGGCGGTGGGTCCCTCGGCCGCGTCGGCCGATCCGAGCATGGCCTCGTAGGCGGCCAGCTCCCCTGAGCGCAGTAGTTCGAAGGCATCTGCCAGCGGAAGGTGCCGGGTGCGGTCGCGTATCTGACCGACGGCTGCCACCGACAGGGGGGCGGCCTCGACCACTCTGGCTGCGAGCGCTCGGGCCTCGCTCATCAGGTCGGAGGCGGCGACCACCGAGTTGACGAGCCCCCAGCGCTGCGCCTCGGCCGCATCGAGGCGCCGGCCCGCGTACAGGATCTCGTTCGCCACCACGGGCGGCAGCATCCTTGGTAGGCGCACCGACCCGCTGTCGGGAACGAGCCCCAGAGAGGCTTCCGGAAGCCAGAAGCGGGCGTGCTCCGCGGCGACCACGAGGTCGGCGGCGAGGACGATCTCGAATCCGCCGCCGACCGCCATGCCGTTGACTGCGGCGATCACGGGCTTGAGCAGGCCGGGCAGCTCGACGAAGCCGCCGAAGCCGCCCTCGCCGTAGTCGGCCTCGAACTCCTCGCCCTCCGCGGCCGCGTTCAGGTCCCAACCGGCGCAGAAGAACCGGTCGCCCGCGCCGGTGAGGATCGCCACCCGGAGGTCGGGGTCATCACGGAAGCCGGCGAACACTCGGCTCAGCTCGCGGCTGGTGGCCGCGTCGATGGCGTTGGCCTTGCCGCGGTCGAGGGTGACCTCGAGCACCGGGCCGTCGGCAACGGCGGTGACCGCAGCAGAAGCAGCCGCGTCAGCCACCGGCCACAACCATCAGCGCGTCGACGGCCACGGCGGCGTGCGGCGTGACGACGAGGGGGTTGATCTCGACTTCGATGATGCTGTGATCGTCTCGCACCAGTGCGCCCAGCGCAGCCACCGCCTCCATCACCGCATGGACCGCGCCGGGCGGACGGCCCCGGTAGCCGGCCAGCAGCGGCCAGATCCTGAGGCTCTGGAGAGCCTCAAGCGCCTCGCTGGCCTCGACCGGCAGCAGGAGGCCGGCGCTGTCGGTGGCCAGCTCCGTGAGGGTGCCGCCGGCACCGAGGGTCAGCAGCATCCCCACGGACGGCGCCGACCGCACGCTCACCAGCAACTCCGCGACCGGGTCGCAGACCATCGACTCGACCAGGGCGGTCCCGTCTCCGGCCGCGGCCAGCCGCTCGGCAGCTGACGCCACTCCTTCAGGATCGACGAGCCCTAGCTCCACAGCGTGAGTGTCGGACTTGTGCGCGACGCCGCTGGCCTTGACCGCAACGGGATAGCCGACTTCGGCTGCCGCGGTCGCTGCGCCCTGCGCCGTCACCAGCATCCCCGCCGGCACGGTGATCCCGGCCGCGGCCAGCCGCCGCTTGGCGTCGTGCTCGGACAGGGCTGTGACGCCGCGTCCCGGATCGCGAGCCGCGGCCAGCCAGGAGCTGTCCCGGATATCGCCCCGGCGCCCCCAAGCGGCGGCGGCCTCCAGCGCCGACAGGGCAGTGTCGATGTCGCCGCATGTCGCCAGACCCAGACCGGCGGCCCGGGCGCGGGCGTCGGCGGGGAGGTTCTCCGCCATCGAGGCCGCCACCACCCCCGGAGTGCCGCTGGCCGTGCACGCCGCGGCGAAGGCCTGCAGGGTTGGCCACCAGCGCGACCGGTCGAGCCCCCGGGCGGGGAAGTCGAGCATCAGGAGCGCGGCATCGAACGGTGCCGGGCCGGCATCGGCAGCGCCGGCGCCCAGGCCGGCGCCGAAGCAGCCGGCCAGCCGGGCCTCATCGCCCCAGATGAAGGTGTGGTAGTCGAGCGGGTTGGTGACCGCGACGCGGCCGTCCAGCGTGGACGCCACCCGGGCGGCGTGATCGGGAGTGAACGACGGGAACCACAGGTTGCGATCCCGGCTGCGGTCGGCGACGAGTGCGGCCTCGCCGCCGGAGCAGCTGAACGACACCAGCCGGTTGCCCTTGAGCGGTCCGGTAACGGACACGACGGCCAGGGTGTCGAGCAGCTCCGGGAGGCTGTGCGCCCGCCGGATGCCCAGTTCATCGAACAGCGCGTCGTAGGCGGCGTCGTCACCCACCAGCGAAGCGGTGTGGGTGACCGCGATGGTGCCCGAGGCCCTCGACGCGCCCAGCTTGAGGGCCACCACCGGAAGACCTCTGCGCCGTGCCGCCACTGCGGCCGCTACGAAGCGTTCGACGTCGTCGAGCCCCTCGATGCAGAGACCAACCCCGGTGGCTGCCTCGTCGGCGGCCACAGCTTCGAAGACCTCTGAAATGCCGACGTCGGCCTGGTTCCCCAGAGTCACTACCCAGGCGATGTCGAGGCCTCGGCGCTGCATGGTGAGGTTCACCGCGATGTTCCCGCTCTGGCTCAGCAGTGCTACTCCCCGTTCGCAGCGGGCCAGGCCGTGCACGTCGGGCCACAGTGCGGCGCCAGTCAGCGCCGACAGCATCCCGTAGCAGTTGGGACCCAGCAGCGGCATTCCCGCCGCGGCGGCCACCAGGTCGTCCTGGAGGGCCGCGCCGGCCTCTCCCGTCTCGGCGAACCCCGAGGCGTGGCACACGGCCGCGCCGGTGCCTGCCGCAGCCAGCTGGCCCACCACCTCGACGGAGGCTCGGCGATCCACGCCCACGAAGGCGGCGTCGACACCGGCGGTGAGTTCTGTGACGGAGGTGACCGTGGGCAGGCCGCCCAGCTGCCGGCGTGGGTTGACGGCCCACATGTCCCCCGCGAAACCGAACGAGCGGCAGGCGTCGATGGCCAACTCCGCGGCCGCTCCCCCGACGAAGGCCAGCGACCGGGGCCTGAGCAGCCGCTCGAGCCGACTCACCGCTCGGCCTCTCAGCAGCCCAGGGGACGCAGCATGTCCCGGGACACGATGTGGCGCTGGATCTCGCTGGTGCCGTCCCAGATGCGGTCGACGCGGGCATCCCGCCAGATCCGCTCCAGCGGCAGCTCGTCCATCAACCCCATCCCGCCGAGGATCTGGATGGCCTCGTCCGACACGAACTGGAGCATCTCGGTGGCCGACAGCTTGGCCATGGCCGCGTCGGCGTCGGTCATCTCGCCTTGTGCCGACAGCCACGCGGCACGGTAGGTCATCAGCTCGGCCTGAAGCAGCCGGGTGCGCATGTCGGCCAGCTTGAACGACACCCCCTGGAACCGCCCGATCCGCTGCCCGAACTGCTCCCGGCTGGCGGCCCACTCGAGGGCCACCGACAGGGCCCGGTCGGCCCGGCCCAGGCACACCGCCGCCACCTGGAGGCGGGTACTGCCGAGCCACTCGTTGGCCACATCGAAGCCCCGGTGCTCGGTGCCGAGCAGCTTGGAGGCCGGCACCCGGGCGTTGTCGAAGTTGAGGATGAAGTTGTGGTAGCCCCGGTTGGACACGCAGTTGTAGCCGGGAACGCGCTCCACTCCCGGCGTGTCGAGGTCCACCAGCAGCGACGAGATCCGCTTGCGCGGGCCGCGGTCGGTGTCGACGGTGCCGGTGGCCGCGAACAGGATCACATAGTCGGCCAGGTCGGCGTGGCTGATGAAGTGTTTGGTGCCGTTCACCACGAAGTCGCCGCCCCGGCGCTCGGCCCGGCAGGTCATGCCCCGCAGGTCGGAGCCGGCGCCGGGCTCGCTCATGGCCAGGCACTCCACCCGCTCCCCCCGCACCGTCGGCAGCAGGTACTCGTCGATCTGGTCTCCGTTGCAGGCCCGCAGGATGTTGGACGGCCTGGCCACGATGTAGTGCAGGGCGTAGGCGGTCCAGCCGAAGGTCCGCTCGGCCATGGCCAGCGTGAGGTCGTCGAGCCCGCCCCCGCCGAGCTCGACGGGCATGTTGGCCGCGTAGAGGCCGGAGTCGATGGACCGGCTGCGGATCTGCTGCACGAGCTCGGGCGGGACCTCGCCGGTGCGCTCGACCTCCGCTTCGTGGGGCACGAGCTCGCGCTGCACGAAGGCCCGCACGGTGTCGACCACCATCTGCTGGGAGTCGTCGATCGAGAAGTCCAAGTCAGCCTCCTGGTGGGTGCTCAGTGCCTGGTGCCCATGCCGATGCGGCTGCCGGCCTCCGGCGGCGTCCGCATGGAAGCGTGGGCCGCGGCGATGGCGGCCACTGCGGCCGCCGGACCGTCGAGAAGCGGCGCGCTGCGGCCCGCCTCCGTGTCCACGTGGACCAGCATCTGCTCGCCGGTGCAGACGACCTCGCCCCCGGCGGCACCGCCGGCGTCGCCCCGGTACATGGTGTGGAAGATGTGCAGCCGCTTGGCGTCGCTGCCCAGCACCTGGGTGGTGACCCGCAGCCGCTCATCGAGCGAAGCCTCCCGAAGGTGGTTCAGGTGGGTCTCGACCGTGAAATAGGAGTGCCCACCGGCCCGGTAGTCCTCGTCGATGCCCACATACCGGAACAGCGCGTCGGAGGCCCACCCGAAGGCGGCCAGGAACGCCCACTCGGTCATATGGCCGTTGTAGTCCACCCAGTCGGGCTCCACGACCGCGGCGTACAGCTCCAGGGGAGCTGAGACCTCGGCGCCCGGGGCCCACGGCTCGGCCGCGGCCTCGGCGGAGACGGCCAGGATGCGGGCCTCGCGCTCGGCGATCAGGCGGCCGGCGCCCATGCCGCTGGGGCGCAGCGCCCTCATCACCGCCAGCAGGCAGTCGTCCCGCTGCCGCTCCAGCTCGGCGACCGACCGCCCCGCGGCCTGGTCCTCGCAGCCCGCGGCCATTGTCTCCACCAGTTCGCCGGTGAGCTCAGGGGCTTGGAGCCTGGTCCACGGCAGCTTCAGCGCCGGCCCGAACTGACCCAGCATGTGGCGCATACCGCCGCGGCCGCCGGCCAGGTGGAACGTGAGGTTGGTGCCCATGGCCGCCCAGCGCAGACCCGGCCCGTAGACGATGGCGTCGTCGAGCTCGGCGGTGGTGGCGATGCCGTCGTTGACGAGGTGCAGGTTCTCGCGCCACAGAGCCTCCTGGAGGCGATCCGACAGGTAGCCCTCGATCTCGTTGCGCACCACCAGCGGGTGCATCACCAGATCGTCATAGTGGGCGAGGGCCGCGGCCACGGCCTCACCGCTCGTGGCCTCACCGGGCACTACCTCAACCAGTGGCAGCAGGTACACCGGGTTGAAGGGATGACCGACCAGGAGCCGCTCGGGATGGCTGAACCCGTCAGCCAAGCGGCTGGACAGCAGGCCCGACGAGCTGCTGGCAATGGGTGTGGCCGGGTCGGCGGCCGCGTCCAGGCGGCGCAACAGCGACTGCTTGACCGCCTCGACCTCCGGGGCGCTCTCCTGCACGAAGTCGGCTGCCTCGGCGACCTCCTCGGGACTGGCGGCCCAGCGCAGGCGGTCCGGATCGGCTCCGGGGAACAGCCCGAGGCGAGTGGCCGACGGCCAGGCCCGGCCTACTGTGTCCCGGAGCCGCTCCTCGGCCCCGTCGGCTGGATCCCAGGCGACCACGTCGTGTCCTCGGGCCAGGACGCGCACCGCCCACCCGGAGCCGATCACCCCCGTTCCCGCCAGACCGATGGTCCTCACCGTCAGCGCGCCCTCCCTGGAAGTGCTCCGGTCCGGCCCGCAGTATCGCACCGCAGGATCTTTTTCGGGAGCGCTCGCCCGACCTGACGTAGCATCAGCGGTATGTCTTCGCCGCTGGTGTACAACCCGTATGCCTTCACGGTCCACGACAACCCGTACGACACGTACCGGCGGCTGCGCGACGAGGCGCCCGCCTACTGGAACTCCGACCTGAGGTTCTGGGTGCTGAGCCGCTTCGACGACGTACAGAGCGCGTTCCGGGACCACGAGACCTACTCATCGGCCGGTGGCGTGGCCCTGGAGGGCAGGCGGCCCATCGACCGAGACAACCCCAGGTTCCGGGAGATCATCGAGGTCGACCCGCCGGAGCACACCGCTCTTCGGGCGCTGGTGTCGCGGGTGTTCACGGTCCGGCGCGTGGCCCTGATGGAGGACGAGATCCGCAGGATCGTCAACCACTACATCGACACGGTGATCGAGTCGGGTCGCGCCGACCTGATGTCCGATGTGGCCGGCTGTTTCCCGATGGATGTGATCTCGGCCGTGCTCGGCATACCCGAGTCGGACCGCGACACGCTGAGGGACTGCGCCGACCGGGGCCTGGTCCGCGAGGACGGGTCCATGGAGATCCCCGGGGAGGCGGTCGAGGCGATCCTCGAGGTGCTCGCCTACTTCACCGAGGATCTTCAGCGGCGGCGGACCAGCCAGGCCCCCGGCGACGGGCTGCTGTCGGACCTGCTGGGGTTGGAGGTCGACGGCCGGGCGCTGACCGAAGTTGAGCTGCTGGGGTTCTGCCTGCTGTTCGTGTTCGCCGGATTCGAGACGACAGCCAAGATGGTGGGCAACGCCGTCGAGCTGCTGTCGCGCCATCCCGATCAGCGGGCCGCCCTGGTGGCCGACCCGTCGCTGGTGCCCCAGACGGTGGAGGAGGTCGTCCGATTCCACAGCTCCACCCAGTACATGCATCGCACCCTCACCCGCGACGTCGAGATGCACGGCCAGCGGATGCGGGAGGGAGACTCGGTGCTGCTGCTGATCGGTGCGGCCAACCAGGACGAGCGGGAGTTCGGGCCGACTGCGACGGAGTTCGACATCTTCCGCAATCCGGAGCGACATCTGGGCTTCGGGTACGGCGTCCACTTCTGCCTCGGCGCGGCCCTGGCCCGCCTGGAGGGCAAGGTGGCGCTGGAGGAGATCCACCGGCGCATGGGCGACTACACGGTGGACCACGACAACAAGGTGCGCTTCCACAGCGGCAACGTCAGCGGCTGGAAGAGCCTGCCCATCAGCTTCACCCCCGGTCCCCGGCTGGAGAGCGCCACCGCGTGACCCGCTACGGCTACATCGGCCTGGGCATGATGGGCTCGGCCATGGCCGAGAACCTGATCCGCCACGGCAGCGGATCCGTCACGGTCCACGATCGCGATCCCGCCGCGGTGGGCGCGGCCGTCTCGCTGGGAGCCGAAGCGGGCGCGGACGCGGCCGCAGTGGCACGGGCGAGCGACGTCGTGAGCGTCTGCGTGCCCGCCGCGGCTCACATCGAAGCGGTGCTGTCCGGCCCGGGCGGCATCGTTGAGGGAGCCCACGAGGCGCTCACCGTGCCCATCCACTCCACCGTCCACCCCGACACGGTGCTGGCGGCGCGGGGCACGGCCGCCGGATGGGGCGTCGCCGTGTTCGACGCCTCAGTGGCCGGCGGCGCAGGCAACGCCAGGGACGGCAACCTGACAGTGCTGGCCGGGGGGCTGGCTGACATGCCTCCGGCGGCTCGGGAGTTGCTCGAGGTCTACGCCGGGACGCTCATCGACGCCGGGCCGGTGGGCTCGGGCGCGGCGCTGAAGATCGCCGTCAACGTGATGACCTACGCCCAGTTCGCGGCGGCGGCCGCGTCCCACGACATGGTGGCCGGCACCGGCGGGGAGCCGGCTGCGCTGCTGGAGGCGTGGCGGTCGATGGGCCAGCTCGGGGCCCTGACCGAGCAGTACTGCGTCCTGCTGGAGATGCCCCGAGAGCACATCCGGGGTGAGCTGCGGTCCATGCTGGAGACCCAGGCCGGCATCGCCGCCAAGGATCTATCGCTGGCGCTGGAGTTGGGTGGCACCCGGCCCGGCACCGACGCCCTCCTCGAGGCTCTGATGCGCGTCATGCCCGCTGTCTACAACGTCCACGAGGACACAGAGGAGTCCCGATGAGCACTGACAACTCCCCCGACACCCCCTCTGACGGCACCTACGAACGGGGCGTCGCCATGGTCACCGAGATCTACCAGGGCGAGGTGCCTGCCCTGCCCGAGGGCACCATGGCCTTCAACGACGTGATGATGCGCAGCCTGTTCGCCGAGGTCTGGGACCGCGACGTGCTGTCGATCCGTGACCGGCGCCTGCTCATCATGGGCGTGATCGCGGCCCGGGGCTCCACCGACGTGTGGAAGCTGCAGGCCCAGTCAGCCCTCAGGCGGGGCGAACTGACCCCCGACGAGCTGCGCGAGACGCTGATCGCGCTGGCCCCCTACGCCGGCTACCCGGTCGTGGCCCCGCTGATAGGCCCCTGCGAGACCGCCATCAACGAATGGACCGACTCCCAGGGTTGATCTGCAGCGGTCAGCCGCCGTCATCGGGCTGAGGTTGGCCGTCAGCCCACCGTCCAGACGAGAGCGTTGAAGGCGCCCATGCCGGCCGGGTCCAGCAGGGCCTCGGCCTCCCGTGCCCGGCTGCGGGCCCTGAGGGCGTCGAGATCGCCGACGCCGGCCCGTTCGTGCCAAAGGGCTCGACCCTCGTCCACCAGTTGGTCAATGCCGTGAATCCGCAAGAACTCGGCCTGAGTGCACACCTCGGCCTGGTGAAGGGTCTGTAGCTGGTCCAAAGCGACATCGGTGGTGATGTCGCACGATCCTGGATCGGCCAGCCACCAGGAGCCGCCGTCGTGATCCCGGTGGGTGCGCATCCAACCCAACCGGGCCGCCGGATCGGGCGAACCGCCGGCTCGCCCGGCCAGCACGTCGGTGGTCGCGCCGTAGTCGAACGCGACGATCCGGCCCTCCCCCACCGTCTCGTGGGCCCCGGCCACCCAGTCACGAGCGGCCCGCTGCACCGGAACTCGCGCTCCAACCGCGATGTCGGGCAGTCCGGCCACCAGCTCTGCGGCCGCGGGCACGGCCACCAGCGAGAAGCGGCCCGTCGACGCGCCGTCGGCATCGACCCGCAACTCCTCCCAGCCGTCTTCCGTGCGACGAACCACGTCGAAGGGAAGGTTGTCCAGCAGCTCGTTGGCCACCACCACCCCTGCCGGCCCGGCTTCCGGCACCCCGGCCACGCTGGTCACGCTGGTCACGATCGGATGCTCGGGATGCAGGTTCCGCTGCGCGGGCGACAACTCCACCAGCACCAGCCGCAGCGCGCCGGCCGCAAGGCAACCAGGCTCCGCGGCCAGTATCGAGCGAGCCAGGGTGCCCGGGCCTGCCCCCCAGTCGATCACCGTGAACGGGTCGGGCTCTCCCAGCTCGGTCCACCAGGAGTCCAGTGCCCGGGCCAGCACTGCGCCGAACAGCGGGCCGACCTCCGGTGCGGTCAGGAAGTGCCCGGACCGGCCTCCGGACCGCCCCCCAGCGGGACGCATGTAGAAGCCGCCGTCGGGGTCGTACAGGCAGGCCTCCACATATTCCGACACCGGGATCGGCCCCCGCTCCTGGATCCGGCGAGCGATCCGCTCCCCGAGCCGGCCGTCGCCTCGCCCTACGGGCTCGCCGGGCGAGGATCGGGAAGCCTGATCAGCCACGCCCCCACGCTAGGGGCGGTCGCCTACGGGTTGGAATGCAGCCTCGCGGGAGCGACGCTGCGGTGGGCGTGACGCTCAAGCGACTCCATAGGAGAATGTGAGCATGGGTGTGCCGCAGATCGAGCCGATGCCGCCGGTTGCGGACTGCCTGATGCCTTGGGACGGACCGGTCGCCGACACCGTGGCAGCCATCGGCGCCGCCCGGTCGACCTGCGGCGACACATTCGTGATCGACAGCGGCGGAGACCGCTACCTGTTCCTGTTCTCGGCGCAGGGCCTTGCAGGAGTTCTATGCCGTGCCCGAGCGGGTCGCCAGCAAGGGCCTCGCCGACTGGAAGATGCTGGTGCGCAAGCTGCCGCAGGAGCTCTTCGAGGGCCGCCGCACTCTGCCCCACGAGCTGTTCGGTCGCTCCGACGTGCGCAGCTACCTCGACGCGCTGGAGGAGGCCATCTCGCGCCGGCTCGCCGGTCTGAGCCCCGGCGACGAGATCGAACTGTTCGACTTCACCCGCCGCCTGGGCCACAGCATGGGCCTGGCCAGCTGGGCCGGAATGGAGATCCTGGACTCGCCGCGCTTCGACGAGCTGATCGACGCACTGGACGCGCTCGACGGCGCGGAGGCGTTCGTGGTGCCGACCCGGATGCAGGAGGTGGCGCGGTCGCACAAGGCCGCGGAGTACGAGGCGATGGCCGCAGCCGAGGAGATCATCGCCGAGTCGATCGCTACGCGCAGCCCGGTCGGAGACGATCTGCTGGGCACCATCATCGAGAGGTGGGCCGACACCGCCGGGCAGCCACGGCTGAGCGGCATCGCCCGGGACGTGATCCTGGTGCATCTGGCCTCGATGTCGAACATGTTCGCGGCGCTCGGGTGGTCGCTGGTGCATCTGGTGCGGCATCCCGCCGTGCTGGCCCGGGTGCGGACCGCGAGCGGCGCCGACCGGGACCTTGCATCGCGCTGCGTGCTCGAGTCCACCCGCATCGGCCAGCGGTCCATCATGCTGCGTGCCGTTCTGGCGCCGGTGACCGTGCACGACGGCTCGGTCCCTACGACGTGTCCCCGGGGGCGACGCTCGCCACGTTCCTGCCGCTCACGAACCTGGCCGGAGCCTCCGGGCTCGACCGGTACGACCCCGACAGGTGGCAGGGACGCTCTCTGGTATCGCCCGCGGGGCTCCCAGCAGAGGCGGTCACCACCTTCGGCCACGGCGTGCACGCCTGCCCGGCCCGCCCGTTCTCGGTGACGGCGATGGTGCGGGTGATCGAGCGCCTGTTCGCCGCGTTCAATCTGGAACCGAGGTTCAGCCACGCCTCGCCCAGGCCGGGCCAGATCGGAGGCGTAGCCCGAGCCGCCCAGCCCTGCACAGTGCAGCTGCAATCCCGCTAACCGGCCCGGCGAGTCTCTGTTACCGGCCCGCCGCGCAGCCCGCCTCGCGGCCCGGACGATGCCTGAGTGGTAGCCCGAAGCGAGATCTACTGGGCCGACCTCGGTCCGCCGGCCCGACGGCGGCCGGTGTGCGTGCTGACCCGGGACGCGGCTCTCGGCGTGCGCGACGACACCCGTTCCAGGAGCTGTCCAAGGGAATTCACCGCCGAGCGCTGCCAGCGCATCGACGCCACGAAGCGCGAACTGCTCGCGGAGATGCCGCTACATGAACTGCGCCTTATCGTCCATGCGATGCCGCAAGGGCCTGAAGCGGCGCCGACGATCCCGTCGCCGCAGCGCCAACGACTCCAAGGTCGCGGATGCCGCAGGCCGCATGGACACCGCCCATAGGGTCCCAGCCGATTGATTGCGATTCTTTCGAATTCGAGTATCATCTGACCGGAACGAAGGGACAGCACGCATGACCGCTTCGATGCTTGAACGCACGGTTCTCCCGCCCGAGGAGCCCCTCGACGAACTGGTGGCAGCGCTAGGCCGTCTCGATGCTGGGCCGAGCACTATCCTGTCCGGTCCTGACGGCGAGCGACTGGTGCTCCCAGCCGAAGTCTTCAGAGTGCTCCGTGGCGTGGTCGCCGCCATGGCTGACGGCCAGGCCGTCACAATCGCATCCGTCCATCAGCGTCTCACCACCCAGGAGGCGGCCGACCTTCTGGGTGTCAGCCGCCCGACCTTCGTCAAACTGCTGGAGTCCGGCGAGATTCCCTTCGAACAGCCGGGCCGACACCGCCGGGTCCGCCTGACCGATGTGCTGTCCTACCGGCAGCGGCGGTCCATCCAACGGCGCAAGTCGCTCGACCGCATGGTCGAGATCGCAGACGACAGCGGCATGTACGAACAAGCCGCCACCCCACAGAGCACACGCTGAGACGACCAGGTGCCATTCGAGGTCGTCCTCGACACGTGCGCGCTCTACCCCGCGCACCTGCGCGACACCCTCCTGCGCCTCGCCGAGCGTGGCCTCTACCGCAATCTCTGGTCGGGTGAGATCATTGAGGAGCTCGATCGCAGCCTGATCAGGGCGGGGATCTCGCCAGACTCCGTCGAGCGACTCATCGCAGAGATGCGCGGTGCGTTCCCCGATGCCGAAGTCACGGGATACCTGCCGCTTGTCGACTCGATGACCTGTGATCACAAGGACCGCCACGTGCTGGCGGCGGCCGTGCGCTCCAATGCTGCCGCCGTCGTGACGTTCAATGTGGGCGACTTTCCCAGCGCGAGCACAGATCCGTTCGACGTGGACATCATCCATCCGGACGCATTCCTACTCGATCTACTAGACCTAGCACCCCCGATCGTCATCGCCGAGATCCGAGATCAAGCCGCAGCGAATCGTCGGGAGCCCCAGACCCTCGAGTCATTGCTCGATGCCCTTGGCACAGCCGGGGTACCCAACTTCGCGGGCGAGGCCCTCAAACGTGCTCTCTGATCAGCAACCGCAAAGCAACCGATCGCTACGATCGACGCCGGTTACGCGACCGTACGAGGTACCCAGATGGCACCTGTTACGTCCCCGTAGGCATCTGCCTCCCCGCGCCAGTAGCGAAGTGCAGACCACGCGCACACTATGCTGTCGATTGCGTCCTCGTAGCGCTTGAGTGCTTCGAACGTTGGAACCTGAGCGGCTACCGGAAGCTCAATCTCGATGCCGTGCAGATGCTGCCCGAGGCACTCCAGGATGAAGGTGAACTCAGCGAGCAGCAGCCTGATGCGTTCATCAGAGTCGATGTCGGGCCAGTATGTCCAACGCTTCTCGACCTTGTAGGGGAGACGATAGTTCGCTCCGGTGAGACCGAGAAGCGAGGCGTGCGGATAGACCTCTATCAGGGCCGGACTCGTACGCCCGGTCGGCTGCGATCTCGCGGGGAATGTCTTCGTGGCGAGCGGGTAGTTGTGGGCAGCGAAATCGGCTCGGAGCGAATCAGATAGGGATCCCGGCCTTTCGGCAGAGGGAGTGTACGCGGGGGCGCCCCGGGCACTGAAGGCACGCGAGACGGCCCTGTCCGCTGGCCGCCGCCCGGTAATCGGCAAGAGGGACAGTGGCAAGTCGATCGCGACGACTTCCACCGAGTCCGCCCCGAGTGCCCGAGCGGCAGACAGCAACTTTCTGACTTCGACAGACCCTCCTGTGGGACGACTCTCCCAGTCAACGGGCGTGCCTGCTGCGAGATCAAGGAATGCGCTATAGCTTGGGGCGAGCGCAGCGCAACGCCACTCACCCCCCTCGTCGCGAGTAAGCAGCGAGACCCCGCTCGGCTTCTCGTACGTCCACGCTGCGTCGATGCCGAGAAGGGCGGTCAATTGCTAGCTGACCTCGAACCAACGACACGGCGAGACATAGTGTGCGGATCGATCCGTCGGGGCCAGCAGCCTTGCGTCCTCTTACGCAACCTAACCCCCGTCATACCGCACCATCCAACGCACTGCTCGGTGGCGATCACGTGCATCGTCAGCCCGCGAGAGCTACCAGGGTTACGTCGGTGAAGTGGCCTATCCATTGGGGGAGGATTCCGAAGGCGAGGGTGGCTGCGCCGGTCAGGATCAGGGCAGCTGAGACTGAGGTGGGGGGCTTGATGGGGGTGGTGGTGTCGAAGTCGGCGGACTCGGGCGGGGCATCCACCCACATGTAGGACGCGATGCGGGCGTAGTAGTAGAGGGCTATCACCGAGTTGACGGCCACAATCACGCCCAGGGCCACTCCCCAGGCCGTGCCCGGCGAGAGCAGGGCCAGCACGATCTCGAACTTGGCGAACCAGCCGCCCAGCGGCGGGATCCCGGCCAGGGCCATGAGGAAGATCGTCATGGCGACGGCCATACCCGGCGAGTAGCGGAACAGGCCCTTGTAGGTGCCGATCTCAGCCGAGGCGGTTCGCCGGGCGACCGCGATGATCACCGCGAACGCCCCCAGGTTCATGGCGGCGTAGATGGCGAGGTAGGTCACCACCGCAGCCAGGGCGTCGTCGGCCGTGGCCAGGGACTCCCCCGCCACTGCCAGCGGGGCCAGCATGTAGCCGGCTTGGGCCACGCCCGAATAGGCCAGCAGCCGCACCAGGTTGGTCTGGCGCAGCGCCATCAGGTTGCCGCCGAACATTGACGCCGCGGCCAGCACCCACATCAGGGGCTGGTAGACGTCGGCCCGCCCCCAGAAGCCCACGAACACGAGCGACAGCAGGGCCACGAACCCGGCCGTCTTCGAGGCCACCGACAAGAACGCGGTCACCGGCGTGGGCGCGCCCTCGTAGGTGTCTGGCGCCCAAGTGTGGAACGGGAAGGCCGACACCTTGAACCCGAAGCCGACCACCACGAAGATCACCCCGAGGGTGACCACCGCCAGGGGCGCCCCGCCGCCCGAGACCCCGGCGTCGATGTCGGTGAGCATGGTTGAGCCGGTGGCGCCGTACAGCAGTGACATGCCGTAGAGCAGCACCGCGGAGGCGAACACCCCCATCAGGTAGTACTTGAGGCCGGCCTCGTTGCTGCGCAGGTCCCGCTTGCGCCAGGTCGCCATCAGGTAGGCCGGGATCGAGAGCAGCTCCAGAGCCACGAAGATCGTCACCAGGTCGCGGGCCGAGGCCATCACCACCATGCCCAGCACCGCGGACAGCAGCATCTGGTAGTACTCGTTCTCCCAGTAGTCGCCCTCGGCGATGTAGTTGGTGGACAGCAGCACCACCACATACCCGGCCAACAGGAACACGGCCTTCATCACCAGCGCGTAGTCGTCGACCACGTAGGCGCCCCAGAACGTGGAGCGGTCGGCGCCGTCCCACGCCAGGGTCACCACCGGCACCATCGACGCCAGCAGCCCGAACGACGCCAGCGCCGACACCACGGCCCGGCCCCGTTCCAGCCAGACGATGTCGACCAGCGTAAGCAGCGCGCCGAAGCCGAGCAGGGTCAACTCGGGCGCGATCGCGTGCCAGTCGATCGCGGGCCGCTCGAAGGCGAAGACCAGGACGGAGCCCAGCATCAGCGGTCAGTCTCCCTGCGCCCACCCCGCTCGGAACTGGCAGCACAACGACCCCCATAAGGGGCAAAACGCTGCCAATTCACCCAGCCCGCCCCGGCGACGGCGGAACTGGCAGCACAACGACCCCCATAAGGGGCAAAACGCTGCCAATTCCGGTCTGGTGGCCGGGAGCGAACCTGGTGCATGCCGGCTCAGCCTCCGGACGCCAGCAGGCCGACCACGGCCGGGTCGGTCACGTCGAAGATCAGGCCGGGCGCCACCCCGAACAGGATGATTCCCACCAGCAGCGGCACCCACGCGATCCACTCGGTGCGGGTGACGTCGACGATGTCGGTGCTGTCGGCGAACTCTGCTTTGGGCGGGCCCATGGCGGTGCGCTGGAGCAGCCACAGCAGGTACCCCGCGGCCAGCACCGTGCCCACCGCGGCCACCACCATGTAGGTCCGGAAGGTCTCGACGGGGAGGCCGTCCGCCGGCGAGTAGGCCGACAGGATGGCCGGAAACTCACCCCAGAAGCCGGCCAACCCCGGAAGACCCAGAGACGCCATCGACACGAACCCGAGGATCCAGCCCATCCGGGGCGCTTGGATCAGCATCCCGCCCAGCCGGCGGATCTCGAGCGTGTGGTAACGCTCCTTCACCGAGCCGGCCAGGAAGAACAGCATCCCGGTGATGATCCCGTGGGCGACCATGCCGAAGATGGCCGCGTTGATCCCGAAGTCGGTGAGCGTGGCGATCCCCAGCATCACGAAGCCCATATGGGCTACCGACGAGAAGGCGATCAGGCGCTTCATGTCGGTCTGGGCCAGGCACCCGAGAGCGCCGTAGATGATGCCGATCACCGCCAGCAGGCCGATCCAGGGTGCCCACGACTCGGCGCCGGAGGGCAGCATGGGCACCGCGATGCGCACGAACCCGTAGGTGCCGAGCTTCAACAGCACGGCGGCCAGGATCACCGACCCCACCGTGGGCGCCTCGGTGTGGGCGTCGGGCAGCCACGTGTGGAACGGGAACATCGGCACCTTCACCCCGAAGCCGATGAACATGCCCGCGAAGATCCAGATCTGGGTCGCGCCGAGGATGCCCGCGCCGGCCAGGTCGGTCAGGACCCGCATGTCGAAGGTGCGCAGCGACTCGCCGGTAGCCGGATCGGTGGACAGGAAGAACAGCGCCAGGAACGACAGCAGCATCAGCGCCGAGCCGAACAGGGTGAACAGGAAGAACTTGATCGAGGCGTAGCGCCGGTTCTCGCCACCCCAGACGCCGATCATGAAGAACATCGGCAGCAGCACGATCTCGAAGAACACGAAGAACAGGATCAAGTCCTGGGCCACGAACGTGCCCACCATGCCCGTCTCGAGGATGAGCATCAGGATGAAGAAAGCCTTGGGGTTGCCCGGCTCGGGAATATGGTCCCAGGAGTAGATCACGCACAGCGGCACCACCACCAGGGTGAGCGCCATGAGCGGCAGCGATATCCCGTCCAGTCCGAGGATGTAGCGGCTGTTGATCACCTCGATCCAGCGGGCGTCCACCACATACTGGAGGGCCCCGGCGTTGCCGTAGTCGAAGTCGAGCAGCAGCAGGCCGCCGATCACCATCGCGGCCAGCGACGCCAGCAGCGCCACCTGCTTAATAAGCCGCTCCTCGGCGGCCGGGATCGCCATCAACACCAGCGCCCCGACCAGCGGGACGAAGGTGACCGCGGTGAGGCCCCAATCATTGAGAAAGTCGGTCATGGTGTGGTCCTAGAGGCTCCTGGTTTCGGCGGGGATTTCAGGGTCGGTCACGATCTCGGTCCCGGATCTCACAGCAACAGCACGAGGATGACGAACACGCTGGCCAGCACGCCGGCGGCCGCGAACGGGGTGACGGCGCGCTGCTGGACCTTGCCGGTCTGCTTGTTCCGCAGGCTCGCGCCGCCGATCGCCATCAACACCAGCGCCCCGACCAGCGGAACGAAGGTGACCACGGTGAGGCCCCAATCGTTGAGAAAGTCGGTCATGGTGTGGTCCTAGAGGCTCCTGGATTCGGTGGGGGGTTGCAGGTGCAGCACGGTCTGGGGGTCATATCGACAGCACGAGGATGAACACGCCGGCCAGCACGGTGGCGGCTGCGAAGAGTATGGCGGCGTACTGCTGGACCTTGCCGGTCTGCATGGTCCGCAGGCCCTCGCCGGCACCGTCGGAGGCCCGGCCCGAGCCGTCGACGATGACGTTGTCGATGAGGCCCTGGTCGACATGGTCATAGACGGCGCGGCCTGCGGCCACCGACTGCCGGCCGGCCTGGTTGACGGCACCGTCGATGATGCGCTGGTTGGACCAGTAGGTGGCCTTGGCCAGCGGGCCCTTCACCGCCTTGACGATGACGCCGGTGTAGAGGTGGTCGAAGTAGTACTTGTTGACCAGCGCGGTGTGGACGGCCTTGGGCAGACCGCCCCGCGACACCGGGCCGTCGTCGATCTCGGTGAGCGACGCGCCCGCGGCCTGCGACCGGCTCTGCACGCCCTTGAAGTAGTAGCGCCCGGCCAGGCCCGCTCCGGTCAGCGCCACCAGGGTGGAGACGATGGCCAGCGACCAGCTCGGCTTGGCGTGGCCGATGGCCGGGAAGTAGGCCGCCACCGGTTCGACGTAGTGGCCGAAGCGCTCCTGCCAGGCCTCGGGCCACAGCTGGAAGCCCTTGGGCATGTTGAACAGCCCGGCCACCACCGCGAAGAAGGCCAGCACGTACAGCGGCCCCAGGATCCGCGGCCCGGACTCGTGGGGATGGCCGTGGCCCCGATAGGTGCCATGGAAGGTGAGATAGACGACCCGGGTCATGTAGGCCGCGGTGACGGCCGCACCGACCATGCCCATGACCAGCATGAGGGTGTAGTTCCCGTTGCCGTGGGTGCCGCCGAACAGACCCCAGCCGCCGGTGCCGGCCAGGATCTCGTCCTTGGACCAGAACCCGGCCAGAGGGGGCAGCCCCATCAGCGCCACCGTGGCCACCATGAAGGTGCGGTAGGTGTGGGGCATCACCTTGCGCAGGCCCCCCATGTCCTTCTTCATGTCGAAGCTGTGCACCGCGTGGCTCACCGAGCCCGAACCGAGGAACAGGCAGGCCTTGAAGAAGGCGTGGGTGAACAGGTGGAACATGGCCGCGGTCCAGGCGCCCACCCCGAGAGCCATCACCATGTAGCCGAGTTGGCTGACAGTGGAGTAGGCCAGCACCTTCTTGATGTCGTTCTGGGTGAAGGCCAGCAACCCCCCGAACAGCAGCGTGACCGCCCCGACCAGCGCCAGCACGTTGATGCTGGACCCGCCGATCGACATGCCCTCCCAGAACACCGGGTACAGGCGGGCCACCATGTAGATGCCGGCCACCACCATCGTGGCGGCGTGGATGAGCGCGGACACCGGCGTGGGTCCGGCCATGGCGTCGGGCAGCCAGGTGTGGAGGATGAACTGGCCCGACTTGGACATCACCGCGGCCAGCAGGCACAGCGATGCCACCACCAGCGCGGTGTGGCTCACGTCGCCGGCGTTGATGCGCTCGCTGAGGGTCAGCGTGTCGAAGGTGCCGCCCGCGGCGAAGAACAGGATCGACACGCCCACCAGCAGCCCGATGTCGCCCACCCGGTTGGTGAAGAAGGCCTTGAGAGCGGCGTCGGAGTTCTCCTTCTGCTCCCACCAGTGGCCGATCAGCACGAACGAGCACACGCCGACGAGTTCCCAGCCGACGATCATCTGCAGCAGGTTGTCGCTGAGGACGAAGAACAGCATGGCCGCGGTGAACAGGCTCAGGAACGAGAAGAAGTGGGTGTAGCGG
>LXNJ01000337.1_pt1 | contig 33735 bp, 41 predicted proteins | sample 809081 | NCBI WGS metagenome assembly LXNJ01 (sample SAMN04870510, study PRJNA318959) | sponge metagenome | biome: sponge; feature: marine sponge reef; material: water | host: Petrosia ficiformis | place: Greece: Milos, Mediterranean Sea | collected 2013-05-29 | depth 5-7 m | reverse complement strand
CCCCCCCCCCCCTCCGCCCAGCAGCCCGGCGCCGACACCGCCAGCACCGGCATTCCCGTCACCGACGAGACCCTCATCGCTTCGTGCGACCGCTGCCACGCCGTCGACGACGACGGCATGATGACGCGGGTCTCGTACATGCGGAAAACCCCGGAGGGCTGGCAGCAGTCGATTCGCCGGATGGTGACCCTGAACGACGCCGAGCTGGACGCCGAGACGGCGCGCGACATCGTCCGCTACCTCTCCGACAACCACGGACTCGCGCCCGAGGAGCTCCGGCCCGGCCGCTTCGAAGTGGAGCGCCGGCTGATCGACTGGTCGTACGAGGAGTCGCATGAGGGGGATGAGGACATCGATCGGGTGTGCAGCAGCTGTCACTCGATGGGACGGGTCGTGATCCAGCGCAGGACGAAGGAAGAGTGGGATCTTCTCATGGCCATGCACCGGGGCTATTACCCGCTTTCCGACACGCAGGGGTTCCGGCGCTTCGGGCCGCCGGCGCCGGGCGCGACCGATACGCGGCATCCGATGGACAAGGCCGTGGCCGAGCTGTCGGGGAAGTTCCCCTTGACCACCGCTGCGTGGACTTCGTGGTCGGCGACGATGCGGCCGCCGCGACTGGCCGGCACGTGGGCGCTCAAGGGCCACGATCCCGGCAAGGGGCCGATCTACGGCACGGTCGAGATCTCGGAAGCGGCCGACGGGGCGGACTTCACGACCCGGGTCCGGTACGCGTACGCGCGTTCGGGCGAGCAGGTCGAGCGTGAGGGCCGCGCGATCGTCTACACGGGCTACCAGTGGCGCGGCCGTTCCTTCGAGGGCGGTGACGAAGCGGCGGGGCTGCGCGAGGTGATGATGGTCGAGCGCGGCTGGAACGAAATCAACGGCCGCTGGTTCGCGGGCGACTACGACGAGTTCGGGCCCGACGTGACGCTGCTGCGCGGCGACGGACCGGTCCTGCTCGGCCTGCACCCGGTCGCCCTGCGCTCGGGCAGCAGCGCGACCGTCACCGTCCACGGCATGAACCTGCCCACCGGCCTGGGCGCCGCGGACCTGGACCTGGGGCCCGGCGTGGAGGTCGTGAGCGTGACCCGCAGCGACTCCGAGGTCCTGGCCGCCGAGGTCACCGCGAGCGACGATGCCGCGGTCGGCGCCCGCGACGTGTTCCTGGCGGGCCGCCCGGTCCCCGGCCACCTGACCGTCTACGAGACCGTCGACCGGATCCTGGTCACGCCCGAGGCGGGCATGGCGCGGCTGGGCGGCGGCGCATTCCCGAAGGGATTCGCACAGTTCGAGGCCACCGCCTTCAGCGACGGCCCGGACGGCAAGCCCGAGACGGACGACGACCTCGACCTCGGCTTCGTCGACGTCGAATGGTCGATGGAGGAGTACTCCGCGATCTTCGACGACGACGACATCGAATACGTGGGCACGCTCGGCGCGGACGGGCTCTTCCAGCCGGCGCTGGACGGCCCCAACCCCGAACGCGATGGCCTGCGCAACAACGTCGGCGACGTGTGGGCGGTGGCGACCTACCGCGGACCCGACGGCAACGAGGTGCGGGGGCGCGCCCACCTGATCGTCACGGTGCCGCTCTACATGCGCTGGGAGCCGTGGCGGGTGCAGGAGATGCCGCTGGGGCTGCCGAGGAGGACTTCGGAGATGGGAAACGAGCGATGAGCACCGGACTTGCCACGGACCCCGTCTTCCTCGCCCAGCGCGAGTTCCACCCCTTCGAGGCGGGGGGCGAGACCTTCCTCTACCTGGTGCCCTCGGCCGCCGTCTTCCACCTCGACGAGCCCTCGCTCGGCGTGCTTCAGGCGCTCGACACGGGCGCCGCGAGCGAAGACGCGCTGGTCACCGAGCTCGCCCCGCGCTTCGGCGAGTCCACCGTGCGGCGGAGCCTGGGCGAACTGGTGCGCGTGCAGGCGATCGGCCTCACCACGGCCCCGAAGGAGACGTTCCCGCGGGTGCTTCCCCAGGCGGACTTCCCGCTCACCACGATGGTCCTCAACGTCACCAACAAGTGCAACCTGGCGTGCACGTACTGCTACGAGTACGGCGAGGACAAGATCGTCGATACGACCTGCGACCCCGCGCCCACCTACATGAGCGAAGAGACCGCGCGGCAGAGCGTCGACTTCATGTTCGAGCAGTCGGGCGATCTGCCGGTCGCGCACCTCACGTTCTTCGGCGGCGAGACGCTGCTCAACTTCAAGGTGCTCGAGAAGACGGTGGCCTACGCGCGGGAACGCGCGAGGGAGCTGGGCAAGGACGTCGACTTCTCGATGACCACCAACGGTACGCTGCTGCGCGACAAGGTGATCGACTGGCTGGCCGACAACCGGATCGGAGTCACCGTCAGCATCGATGGCCCGAAGGAGATGCAGGACAAGTTCCGTGTCTTCAAGAACGGGATGGGCAGCTACGATTACGCGATGCCGAAGATCAAGCGCCTGCTGGAGCGCCACCGCACGCGTCCCATCGGGGCCCGCGTGACGCTCACCCGCCAGACGCTGGACGTGACGCGCATCTTCCACCATCTGCGCAACGAGCTGGGGTTCTGGGAGGTCGGTTTCGCCCCGGTGACGACCGCCGACCAGCGCGGCTACGCGATCGAGGACGCCGGCTTCGACCGCATGCTGGGCCAGTTCGAGGAGCTGGCGCAGGAGTTCCTCGAGTTCGCGGTCGACGACCGGCACCACGGATTCTCGAACGTCAAGGACACGATCGAGGAGATCCACAAGGGCGTCAGCAAGGCCTTCCCGTGCGGCGCCGGGCTGGGGCTGATGGGCGTCGCCACCGACGGCGACGTGGCGCTCTGCCACCGGTTCGCGGGCTCGGACGACCACAGCATCGGGTCGGTGCACACCGGGCTCGACCGCAAGCGCCAGTTCGAGTTCCTCGGACACCACCACGTGGCCAACAAGACCGACTGCAACACCTGCTGGGCACGGCCGCTGTGCGCCGGCGGCTGCTATCACGAGGCGCACGTGCGCTACGGCGACACGGGCGTGGCGAACCTGCACTACTGCGACTGGATCCGGAGCTGGACCAACACCTGTCTCGAGGTCTACGGCGAGATCGCGGTCAGGAATCCGGGGTACCTGGAGCAGTTTGAATCATGACGAAGGAGGCGAACAAGTGGACCACCTGAAAGCCATCAACCAGAAGGCGCGGCGGATCCAGGAGCATGTGGAGCCGCCGGTGCCTTCGGCCGCGCCCGCCGACCTCGACGTCGTGGGCCTGGAGAGTCGTCAGGGGCCGCACATCCCGCTGGGGTGCTCGCTCGTGTTCGCTCCGGGTTGGGAAGTGGACTCGACCGGGGGGACCGCCGGACTCTGTCAACCCGTCGAACGCGACCTCTTCGACTGCCACCTGGCCTGCTTCTGGCCCGCCCACGTCCCGGACCAGCTCAACCACGCGCCGGACTGGACCGGCAAGTGCGCGGCGGCGCAGAAGGACTGGCGCAAGATCGACCTGATCTTCCCGTGATGCGTGCTAGGCTGCTGCTTCTGACCCCCGGGCTGCTCGCACTCGCGGGCGCCCCCACCGCGGCCCACGCCCAGGGCGGCGGCAACGGTGTCATCTACATGGCGGCGTACGACCACTCGATCAAGGTCATCGACGAGAACACGCTCGATATCGTGGACGAGATGTCGACGTCGATCGGGATCCCGATCGGTCTGACGCTGTCGGCCAACCACGAGCGCATCTACGTGCGGGACGCCGAGTTCGAGGAGATCGAGATCTTCGACGTCGCCACCCGCCAGTCCCTGGACAGCTTCACCCTGAGCCGCGGGGACCGGAAGGTGCGGATCTGGGGGATGGAGGTCGACCCGGCCGAAGAGTTCGTCGTCCTCAACACCATGCGGTACACCAAGCGTATCGACCGCTGGGAGATCGACGAAGCGGTGCTGCTCAAGTACGACCTGGAGGACAAGCAGGTCACCGACACGATTCCCTGGCCCGAGGGCGAGGGCGGCCGCCGGGCGCGCCTCATGTTCTCGCCCGAGGGGGAGTACCTGTACTTCTTCAGCCGGGGCAGCATCATCGTGCTGGAGACCGAGGGCTTCACGGAAGTGGACCGCTGGGATCTGTCGCGCCCGCTCGAAGAGGGACTGGGCCGCTTCAGCTTCGGGTTCCCCACCAGCCTACACGACGAAAGGGGCTTTCACACCGGCCTCTTCAACTTCACCGATCCCGTGCAGAACCGGCGCATGATGGGGATCGCGCGGGTCAACCTGGCGGAGCGGGACGTCGACTTCTTCACGCTGGGGCCGAGCCAGCCAGTCAGCTTCCGCCTCGCGCCCGGCGGCAACCGGGGCTACGGCCTGGTGCAGCAGATCGGGAACTACGAGTTCTGGACCTTCGACCTGGAGGGCCGCCGCGTGGAGAACCGCCAGCGCTTCGCGGGCCGTCCCCGCATGGGCCTGGAGATCAGCTCCAACGGTGAACTGCTGTACATCTACAACGCGGGCGCCACGATCGACGTCTACGACGCCGCCACCTACGAGTTCATCCGGACCGTGACCTTCGACGCGGATATGACAAGCTTTGTCATGATTCCGGAGGGGACGGGGCGGGCGGGCTGAGGGGGGGCACGGTTTCCGAGGCCGACGGCATGAAGGGTGTGGGAGCGAAACCGCCGTTGGTTCGACCGGGGGGTCGGTCGCTGGGTTGCACGTTTTCCGACTGCCGACTGTTGTAGGGGTACAGGTCGGACCACGTTCCGGCCAAGATCAGTCTGAACCAGGTCGGTACTGGCTGACCAGCACCCCAACCAATGAGGAGAATCATCATGAAATCCCTACTTTCCTCCATCCGGTTGCTCGCCGCCCTCATCGTCTTGACCGCGGTACTCGGCACGGCTAGCGAAGCCGTAGCGTCGTTCAGTCAGCGTGAGCAAGACGGGGATGCCCCTAGCGGATGCCGACCAGCGGACGGGTATCTGTGTATGACACCCAGAGTCTGGAAGATGAACAAAGCATGTGGGACGGCAGACAGCTGCGTCACATGCCAACGAGCGCCCGGCCATGATTGCTACCTCGGTGACGGTCCGCTCAAATCCGGATGGTATGACGTCGACGGTGGCGGCGACATCGATTAGGCGGCGAACTGGACACTGGATCCCATGCGACCGGACTTGCACTCAAGCCGCCAACTCCAACTGCGCGTTCGCGTACCAACAGCCCTGGTTGTCGCCCTCTTTGCGCCGTTGGCGGCTACGTGCGATGCGCCTCCAGCCCCAAGTGGCGTCCCGGTCGACTCCCTTGTAGCTGACCTACTGGTTCGGCACCCGGCAATCGGCACCCCGGGCTACATACAGCCCTGGAGGGACTGGATACTGGTTTCCGACTGGCAGGGAGATCCCAATCTTCACGCCATTCACGCGTCGACTGGAGAGTTGATGGTTTCTTTTGGGCGTGTGGGCGGAGGTCCGGGCGAATTCGTTGGTTCGCTCACAGGGATTCAGGTGCCGTTGCACGATAGCGCGGCATGGGTGTACGACACGAGGAAGCTGACGCGGATTGACGGGCCTGGTGCCATCGCGGCGAACGCTGTCACTGTCGATTTGACGGCGGTGCCACAGCTGTTGCGAGCGAGCTGGCTGGACTCGGCAACTATCTTGGGCGTCAACCTGCAACCCGCCGAAGAGCGCTTTGTGTTTTTCGACAACATGGGCAACGTCACCAGGGCGGTCCCTGGGAGCCTCTTGGGTAACGATGATATTCCCGAGTCCCAGAGATTGAGGGCCAGCGCCGGTTTCTCATTCTGTTCCCATCCCAAGGGACGAGGATTCGCGATGGCCTACAAGCACGCCGCGAAAGTGGAGATTTACGATCGCGCGGCTGAGCGTGTGGTTGATGCAGATGTGCCGATCCCCAATAGCCCACGCTTCGAGGGTGTGGATGATGATGTCCGATTTGTCCCTGAACGGCTGAACTATTCGTCTTGCTGGGCGTCCAGTCAGTACTTGTACGTGCTTTATTCGGGGGACCGGTATGGTTCCCAACCTCTGGCCGGAATCGGGGATGGCCAAGAGATTCACGCATTCGACTGGGACACTGGCCGGTTGGTACGGGAGTTCTATCTGGGTGTTCCGGTCCTTGGCTTCAGCGTTGTCGAGACGGCAGGTTGGCTGTACGGCGGCTCGCTGGCGGACGGTGGCGTCTACCGATTTCGGCTCCCCGCAGACAGATGAGGATGGTCACCCGAGCTGTGAACATCGCCTCGATTCTGATTGTGGCACTCGCTTTTGCCGTTGGTCTCCGGGCTTGGCTGTGGAACGATGCCGACAACGCTTCCGAGTTTATCGTGTCAGACGGAATGTCCCCCGAATTTCTGCGTGCGGCAGGCTCTGGTCACCGCCTCGGGCCGGACGACGCACCGGTTGTGCTTGTGCTCTACTCGGACTACGGCTGCTCTTTCTGCCGCGAATTCGACCGAGCGCTACGAGTTGTGAGGAATCGGTACCCCGAGCACTTCGCAGTGGTTGTCAAGCCATTTGCCGTCCTGGACACATCCATGTCCACGAGACTATTCTTGGCCGCCGAGTGCGCGGAGGAGCATGGTGTCTTCGAAGAGTTCCATGCAGCGGCTATGCGAATGCTCAACAGCACGGGCGGCGTTGCCGAATGGACCACTATAGCGGACTCGGTTGGTATACCCCAACGATCGGAATTCGATCTCTGTGTTGGCACTGCCAAGTATGCGGACCGAGTACGCCGTGATTACGAAGAGGGATTGTCTTTCGGCGTTCGAGTGGTGCCAACGTCTATCATCAACGGGAACATGTACGCAGGCTCGCTGGAAGCGGCGGAACTGGACACTCTAATCGCCCAAGCGATCCCACGTGCGTGGTAGTGGCCGCACCCATGATTGGATGAAGCGGCGTGGCTGACCCATCCGGGGGCCTTCATTCGAGGTCGTCGCCCACCGGAGCGTGACCGGCCTCATACCTTTGACGCCCTCCGAATTGATGCTACGATGTGATGTCAGTTGACACCATCAAGCAGGCGTCAGTGAATGAAGAACATCACGGTTCGGAACGTGCTACCCAATCTGGCCGCGGCTCTTGACCGGGCGCAGCGGCGGTACTGGCATTCCGTGGAATCGCACGGTGATCGGCCAGCGCCAACAGCGCCCAGGGGTCGGGCGATCCCGAGACATCGATCCCGAGATGTGGAAGTGAGCCGATACTGTCTCGACACTCCGGCCTGCATCCAGGTTCTTGGGCAAGGGCACCCGTGAGACGTGTCTTGCTTGCGGGAGGGTGACCCTTGTTTGACGCCGAACTCCGCCGCGGCCTCGCCTACGTCGTCCCCTACAAGGGCCGCCTGGCTGTCATTCTCGCGCTGAACCTCGCGGGGACCGCGCTCGCCCTCTACGTCCCCTACCTCACCCGCACCCTGGTTGACGACGCGCTACTGGGCGGCGACGCCGACGCTCTCGCCCGGGTGGTCGGGCTCTTCCTCGCCGTCACCGCCGCCAGCTTCGGCCTGAACGTCGCGAGCGGGCTGCGGTACACGAAGGTTTCGGCGGAAATCCTCTTCGACATGCGGCTCGCGGTCTACCGTCACCTGCAGCGCCTGTCGCCCCGCTTTTTCGCGCGCACCCCGCTCGGCGAGATCATGTCGCGGATCAACAACGACGTGGGCGAGATCCAGCGGGTGCTCGCGGACACGGCGCTCGCGTGGGTGGGGAACGTGGCGTTTCTGGTGGGGACGGTGGGCATGCTGCTGTGGCTGGACTGGCGGCTGTTCCTGGCGGCCGCGGTGCTCCTGCCGCCCGCGATCTGGGCGCTGGTGCGCTACCGGCGGCGCCTCGAGGTGCGCGTCCGCGTCATACGCGAGCGCAGCGCCGACATCGGCACGTTCCTGATCGAGACCCTGCGCGGCGTGCGCCTGGTCGCCGCCTCGAACGCGGCCGAGCGGGAAGCGGCGCGCTTTCGCGACCGCAACGACTCGTTCGTGGACTCGCTCATGAAGATGCAGCGCCTGCGCTACCTGGCCGGCGGACTCCCCGGGCTGCTGCTGTCGGCCAGCACGGCGGTGGTGTTCCTGTACGGCGGGTCGCGCGTAATCGGCGGCGTGATCACGCTGGGTACCTTCACCGCGTTCATGGCCTACCAGATGCGCCTGATCGGTCCCGTGCAGGGCCTCATGGGGCTGTACACGGGGATCGCGACCGCGCGGGTGTCGCTGCGCCGCGTGCACGAGCTTCTCGACGAGCCGATCGAGGTGGTCGACGCCGAGTCGCCGGCCGCGCTGGGTCCCGTGCGCGGGGAGCTGGTATTCGAGAACGTGTCGTGCGGGCACGGCCGCGGCGGCGCGGTCCTGGAGGGGTTCGGGATGACCGTCGCGCCGGGTGAGGTGGTGGCCCTGGTGGGTCCTTCAGGGGGTGGCAAGTCGACGGTGGCCGACCTGATTGTCCGCCATCTCGACCCCGATTCCGGGCGCGTCTTGCTGGACGGGAGGGATGTTCGAGACATCAGCCTGGCGGAGCTGCGGGCGCACGTCTCGCTCGTCGACCAGACCGCGTTCGTCTTCAACACCTCGATCCTGGAGAACGTGCGGTACGCACGGCCGGACGCCGACGAGGCGGCGGTGATGCGGGCCGTCGAGCGCGCGGGGCTGGGCGACTTCGTGACGGGGCTCCCCGACGGGCTCGCCACGGTTGTGGGCGAGGACGGTGGGCAGCTCTCGGCGGGGGAGCGGCAGCGCGTGGCGATCGCGCGTGCCCTGCTGGCCGATCCGGCCGTGCTCGTGCTGGACGAGGCGACGAGCGCGCTGGACGCGAAAGCCCAGGCGCACGTGGTGCGCGCATACCGCGAGGTGATGAGGGGGCGGACGACCGTGCTGATCACGCACCGCGAAGAGATGCTGCGGGGGGTGGACAGGGTGGTGGGGGTGGGTGGGTAGGCCGTAGGGGGATGGATTGCCGGAGGCGGCGAAGCCAGTCTGACCCGCTGCTGCAGCCGCCCAGCCGGAGACCGGATTGCACGTTTTACGGGTGAGATCTGTTGGATCGGTACAGCGGGGAGGAAAGGCCCCGCGAAACAGTTCTCCGGCAATGTTGCCTCAGGGAACGGATTGGCATACGCAGCATGACGAAAGGAGAGTACGAAATGAATGTTATCGCTGATACGACACGAGTCCGTGTTGCTTGCCTGGCCCTCGCGTTGGCAGTCGTGCCCAGTCTTCTGGTCGGCTCTACGACCGCACCAAGAGCAATGGCAGATATCTGTTGCGAGCAGACGGAAGGGGAGTGTCAGGGTGGGCATTCGTATTGCGGCGCTCTTTCACTCCCTGGTGGGGTCATTCTTTGTTACAAGGGCGCTCCGCTCTCGTGTGACGAGTGAAGTCTGCCGCAAGCCATCAAGATCACCTGACAAAGGGGAGGCCTGGATCATCATGAAGAACACACCCATCCGAACGATTGTTGCTCTGCTTGTCGCCCTGTCCATCGGCGCGTGGACTGCGGCACGACCCGCGACCAGCGCTATGGACGATCTATGCTGCGATTCAGTTGATTGTGCCGGAGGACCGTATCGCTGTGCGACCGTAGCGCCGGCGCCGGTCCCAGGGGGGATGATGACTTGCTACAAGGGTGCTCCGCTTGAGTGCGACGAGTAGCCAAGCTCACAACATACACCGGAACCTGGAATGACGATGACTCCTGCTCGGATCTATGCTGCCAGTCTCGTTCTTGGCATTGTGCTTGCATACGGCGCATCGGTACTGTCCCCAAAGCGCACTTCTGTATGGACTGGCCTCGTGTCAGATGGGATCGAACTGGTCTTGGTCATGACTCCGGCAAACTGCGGGATAGACGGTGCGGAGATTCGCCGACTGAACGAGGCGGTGGCGATCAGCGAAATACCCATCCGCGGTGTGTTTCTTACGCAAGTGCAAGCGGATGACCGAGAGAAGGTACGTGACATGTTCGGATTCGAGATGCCGATATCCTTCGATATCGAGGCCAAATGGGCCAATGCTATCGTGACCACTGGGCTGCCGACGCAGGTGGCCATCGTGGCGCGGCGAGGGCGAGTCGAACATGTAGCCCCGGTTGAGGAGTGGGAGTCTCTCTTGGGCAGAATCGGTGCGATACCGACGACATGATGCTTCAAGATCTGGAGGGAGATACTTGAGAATGAGTGAGAGTGCGGAACGTCATGTGACTACGCGAATACATGTAGGCCTCTTGGCCATCGCGTTCGCTGTGGTCCCCAGTCTTCTTGTCGGCGCCACCAGCCCGAAGCAAGGTGTAGTGGGAGGTTTCTGCTGTGAGGAAGCGGGCGAGGAGTGCGTATTTGGGCCTAGACGATGCGCTACTTTTGAAGTCGGGGAGCAGATTGTGTTCTGTTACCAGGGCACTACCGCCGATTGCGAACAGTGAATCTCTCCTACGTAAGGAAGCTCCGATGAGACATCAGCGAGGTGGCACTCTCAGGTCTGGTCTTCGCGCCGCGCTTATTGCGTGGCTCCCGTTGCTCCTGTCCGCTGGAAGTACCTTGGGGCAGCCGCGTCCTGAACGACGTGAGATAGACGTCTCCTGGGAGTTGTTGTGGGAGCTGCCACCGGAATTGGACTCGCCCATTCAAGCGCCAGGGTTGCTAGCCGCAGACGGCACGGGTGGTGTCGTTACCTTCGACTACGGGGATCGGGCGTTGAAGGGCGTCACATCGACCGGAGTCAATTGGGCCTTCGGACGATCGGGGCAGGGGCCGCGCGAGTTCCTCCGGCCCACGGGTATTTCACTGGTGGGACAGGACGTGTGGGTACTGGATCCAGACAACCAGCGGCTCACCAAAGTGTCGACGACGGGCCAGGACGCTGCTGTCATTCGATTGACCGGAGTTACACGAGCGATCCGACTCATGGACGGAAGCGGTGTCGGCCTGGTGCAGGGCCCGGGCCCGCTGCTGAAGGTCTTTGATGAAGAAGGGAACGTGACAGGACATGTGACACCCGACGGGTTTCCAACACGAACAGGCCCGATGGTGCGGGAAGGTGTCATCACGGGTGGGGAACGATCGCCGCATTTTCTTGTCGCGTTCTTGCACGCCGGGCAACTGGTTCACGGTACGGCCATGCAGAACGGCATTCAGACAACCTTGGTGCCCACGGTCGAGCCATCCCCTTTCCCCGAGTTGGTCACCTGGAAGAACGCTCGCGGGTATACCCTGATACGTGTTGATCCGGCCGCTCCAGAAAGCGCACGCTGGGTGGATCACGATGCGAGGTTTTTTTACGTTGCCTACGAAGGAATGACCCGTACGGATGACCGGCTTGTTGATCTGTACCGAACTGAAGACGCGAGCTACTGGGGCAGCTTCTTGCTCCCCAAGACCGTCGCATTCGGTGCAATTGTGGGCGATGGATTGATGGCCGGTCTCATCTTTGAGCCGATCCCACACATCAAGGTATGGCGCTTCGACTTTGACGAAGGCGCTGCTCTGCAGCGCCAGACGAAGTAACCCCAGGGCAGAACCCCCTCAACCTGAAACAAATGGGAGGAATCGAGAATGAGTACAGTGCGAAGGAAACCATCGACTAGCTGGGTGATAGCAGTGGGACTGGTGATTGGCCCCGGTCTGTTTTCTGCAGCCTCCGTTCCGGACACAGCGGCAGTGGTTGTCATGCAGGACGAGTGTTGCGACGTAGCGAACTGTGAGAGCGGTCCTCATAACTGCATATCTTGGACCGATCCAGAGACCGGGAAGGAGAAAAAGTGCAGCAAAGGAGGTGCGGGGGAATGTGACCAGTGAGTCTGATGGGTCACGTGTTGTGGGAGCTGCCACCGGAATTGGACTCCGTCATTCTCCAGGTTGATCTCGATCGCGACCACCGCGCGCGGATCCAGGGTCATGGGGGGACGGGTGGCTCTTCCGTGTCGACCGGAAGGCCTGTTTTGACCGGCGCCGGGGAGCAACCAGTGGATCGCAAGACTCGCGGTCGGCGTACTCTGGATGTCGCCAGGCTGGTGTTGATGGTCGCTGCTGCGGTGTGGGTTTGGAAGCTGGCGTCGCTGAACGGAGAGGTCGAGGCGGCACTGCGGGTCATGGGACCGCTCGCCGAGAGATCGTCCGTTCAGGATCGGCTCGTTGGCACCCGGTTGTCTCTGCCCACCCTGGACCGGCAAGCGCCCTCGGTGGACGGCCGATCCGGAGACGGAGAACTTCGCCTGCTTTGGATCGTCGATCTCGCGCGTTGCCCGGCATGCTTTGGTGTCGGGCTAGCCATCTGGAATGCCTTGGCGGAAGACCGTTCGCTGAGGCGCCATGTGCTTGTGCTCGGAGACCTGGAAGTAGCCGATGATGCGCGCCGGGCTTTGCGAGGCACGACGATCACTTCGGTGTCCCGAGAAGAAATGGACTTGGCTCTGGGGCCGCTACTACCGAATACGAAGATTCTTGTAGACGGGAGCGGGACAGTCCTGATGGCCGATTCGAGAGCCGCAGCCTCGGAGTGCGGCTGGAGCTTCGAGGCCCAGGTGGGAGCCCTTCGCGGGGTTCTTACCAGCGGCGTCATCCGCAGTCAACCCTAGGATCCCGAGGAGGATCAAAATGGACCGCATCACACAAATCATCCGCTTGGCGACCACACTCGTCTTGGTTTGCATCGTAACGATGGCCTACACCACGGTGAAGGCAACACCGGTGATGGGGCAGACCGAGACATGCATTGAGGGGATCGAGACCTGCGTCGCGCTGGCTCACGAATACCGGGGCTCCTGCGAGGGTGACGTCTGCTACACTGAATGGGAGTACTGCTGCCTCGAGGGGATCTCCAACTAGGATGACGCTGGAGCCCGCGTCAGGGTGGCGTCGCGGTTTCGCGTCCCCGATCAGGATTCGGAGTGTAGCTTTTCTGGCGGTGGGACTGGTGGTGCCGTCCTGCGGGGAATCGCGGGTGCGATCGCCATCGGTTGGCCAAGCGACGCTCGATGATGTCTTCTCCGTTGAGGTCGTCCTTGAGTTGGAAGAAGACCCAGCCGACTCCATCGCGGAGATTGGGGCCTTTGCAGAGCGGGCGAACGGCGGCTTCCTGATTGCCGACCGACTGCTCCCACGGGTGCGCAGTTACGCCGAGGACGGGCGGCTGGATGCGGCGTTTGGACGGTTCGGCGAAGGTCCGTTCGAGTTCCGCCGAATCGATGGCGTGGCAGAGGGCCCTTCCGGTCAGGTCGTGGTGGTTGACCGACGACTTCAAGGATTGACATACCTCACCCAGGACCTGCAGCCGGACAGGCAGGTGTCTTTGCCCGGAGTTCCTTACGACGTCCGGTCAATGAATGCGGATTTCGTCTTGAATATGCAGATCACGGACGGGGACGAGGGCTTTTCTCGGCTCTTGAGGCGCCCCGCGTTGGTTCATCGGCTGACGGGCGGTGCGGTGGCATGGAGCTCATACCAGTTTCCATTCGTCCGGATCGAGAGGCCATATTGGGGCTCCTACGTGAGGTTCCCCATGGCCGTCGCGGGCGATTCGGTTTTCGTGATGTCCAGTCTGAGGTATCCGGTTTCGATCCTGAACGGCAGCGGGGATACCGTGGGCACGATGGGGGTGCCGTCAGCGTCCTTCCGACCAATACCGGTCTTGGAGCGGGGTGCTTTCTCCGATCCTGGGGAATACACTTCCTTGCCCGATCTATTGGCCAGCTTCGACGTGATTGACAGGGTGGATGCAGTCGGGTCCCGTCTTGTCCTCACGCAGGCTCGGTTCGACGACACGCGGCCAACGAGCTTCCGCCCGTTGCATTCCTCTCTCGAAGTCTACGACCGTCACACCGGCGCCAAACTCTACGAGGATGTGCCGCTACCAGCGGGGTCGAGGGTGCTCGGCGGCGGTCGATTCCTCTACCTGCTGGTGGACAGGGATTTTCCGCCGTGGCAGATCGCAAAGCTGCGGTTGCGAGAGGAGTGAGCGGGAGGTAGGCCCAGGCGGCCCCTCGAGGTGCGCGTCCGTGTCATGCGGGCACGGCCGTGGCGGCGCCGTGCTGGAGGAGTTCGGGATGACCGTTGCGCCGGGTCGTCATAGGATGCCCTACAGGTTTGGGTTTGCGGGTGTCCGACGATGCGACCCCCTCATCATCGATCCATCATCGTCCGGCCCTTCAGAATACTGGGTCGCCGGGCCGGCCATGCACCCGTATACTGAGACGGCCCGATTCCCGCCGGTGTGAACACCGTGAATCGGGGCGATGTCCCAAGGGTTCCGATGCCCGTTCTCCGCAGGTCGCCGTCGGCCTCCCCCCGCGGCACCTCTCCTCCCGAAGAGCCTAAACGCGCGTGTCACTGGCCACCGAAAATCTGACACTTCTGGCCATCGAAAATCCGACACTTTGAGGTCCGCCCAGCGGAGGAAGCGAAGCGACCGGAGCGGGGCGGACGTGGAGTCTCGGGTGGGCGCTCATCACAGGGTCTCTCCATCGCCGGAGCGCTCGGCTGACATGGCGCGGGCGGACGTCGGGTGGATCGCCCGGGCGTTGAGGTCGTCGTCCGAGACGAAGTCCCGGCCGTAGAAGAAGCTCTCGCGAATGTACCGGATCGGCCGTTCCACCTTGCCCTTCGTCTGCGCCCGGTAGGGGCGGCACGCCCGAATCCGGAAGCCCCAGTGATGGCTGAAGCGCAGGAACTCCGGGTTCTCGACCAGCCGCCCGCCCTTTGCACGGCCGTCCGCGGTGATCACCGCCTTCATCTGGTCGATCATCCGCTCCTTGTACTCGGGCGGATACCGCCCTCGTCTTCTTCCCGCCATGACTCACCTCCTTGGTTCGACCCAATGGAAAGGTGTCCGTCATAGCGGGGCAACTCCAGCGCGTCCGGGACCACCATTACGAGGACCACCTCCTCAAGGCTATCGGCAAGAGTTACTGGGACTGACTGAGTTCTTCCGGTCGGCCGACCGCCCGACCCCCGCACGATTCCAGTGAACCGAACACGCGCTCGGCGCAGTGGACCACCGCCCTGGGGAAGGATCTTGCGGACGGCGGCGGGCCGACTCTGGAGGAATGGTTCTCACTGCCGGTTGGGGCGGGGCTTAGCTCGTCCTAACCGGCGGATCTACGGCTGTCAGCTTCCTTAATCGCCGCCTTCGCCGCCAATCGGCGGACGTACGCGTGCGCGCATAGGTGGCGGTGATCATAGTCCCAGGCTTCGCCAGCCAGTTCGCGGGCGAGGGCGCGCAGCTTCTCGATGATCGTCATTGGATGCCCTACAGGTTTGAGGTTGCCGGTGGCAACCCCAGCGCCCAAACTGTCCTGGGCGTGAGCCTTCGGTCGACACTCCGGCCGCCTCGGACAGTTCGCACCAGCGCCAGATACTGCCCCCATGGGCACCACCCCCATCGCCCGACCGTCCACCCGGCCAACGGGAATGGCGACCTGACGTGCACGGATGCGCACGACAGGGACGGGGGACTGAGACTCCCCGCCTACCGGACTACCGCGGCGGAACCCCGCCGGCCACCGCACCCGCGAAGGCAAGTGCACCGACCTAAGACTCTAGGAACTTCCTCACTGGCCGGCCTCCGATGGCGGCGGATGCGACGGAACGATTCGTCGTTCTGGATCCCGAATATCGCTGAAACCATCTACCATCAGGCACTCGAAAAGAGTTCTCGCATCGGTCTCACGAGCCATGCAAAAAGCATTATCGAGGTCTCCACGACTGTACCTGAATCTCTCTTCTGGACTCATCATGATGTACTTGCCATTACTGCATGGGATGACCCAAGCGATCTGTTCACCGACTGACAGTTGAGGATCTCTCATGGCTAGTCTCACCGAGCTTTCTTCCGCAGGTGGATTTATCGTCGGGATTTGGACGATTCCCTTGGCACCTGCAACGTCGCAGACCGCGTTGACGGCGTCAAAGGCATCTCGGGCTCCCATGTCGGGTTGCCAGAACTTGATTGCAGTGCGGAGTACCCGAGTCGCGAATCTCGGCAAGGAATCTGCTAAGTTGAACTGGGACTGCACGATCTGCGTTTCTTGCTGTTCGACCATACGGGAGTCCGTCGCCCCACAATCGCGGGAAAATCGCTATCGAATGGCGGGAACCCGGAATCGGCGCGAACTGTTAGGCGCTGCCTCCCGGCATGGATCGCTGCTGGCGACCGGGCAGCTCGGGGACGCATCGTTTCAGCCGCGTTCCTCAGGATGACTACACGGCCGCTGACCGAGCCGCTCCCACGCTTATCAGGTGTCTCCCGGATGGCCTGAATCTCAGCAAGAAATCGTCTAAAGTCAATCAGGACTGCACGATCTGCCATTCTTGCCGTGAGGCCGTGACCGGGTCTGCCGTGCTCAAACAGCGGACAAATCGGGTCAAATGGCGGACATTTGGCGGACCGTTTGACGCTGCCCTTCATCACCGCCGCGAGGCTGTCCGGTACGAGACGGTCGTCGGCTTCGTTTCCGCGATCGTCGAAGCCGCCAGAGGTTGGCAGCCCGTTCGGTCAACGCTGTAATGACCGCGACGTACTGGTTGATCGGCGACACGGTCCCAAATCGAAAGTGGGGGGCGGAAGGTCGGCGAAGTCTCCATACGGTACACAGGAGAGGCCCAGCCTGAGCGGTGTCAACAGCCCGCATCCACGCGATCTTGCAGCACGAGGGAGCAGGGTTAGATTCGCAAGTTGGTTTGGCAAAAGAAACCAGTTCTCTGGAGGAGTGAACCGCAACGATGCTCTCAGGACTCAGGCTCAGGAACTTCAAGGCGTTCGGTGATGTGGAGCAAAGGGTGCCGCTGTCCAAGATCACGCTCATATACGGCCCGAACTCCGGCGGAAAGAGCTCCATCATCCAAGCGATATTGATGCTCAAGCAGTCGGCGCTGGAAGCCGGGTCGGCCGCTACGATCTGGGGTCTGGTCACGAGGGGCGAATACGTGGACCTCGGGAATCATGTGGCTCTGCTGCATAATCATGACCCGGAGAAACAGCTTGCAGTCGGCTTGTCGTACGGCGACCCCGCTTCTCGCCTAAGCGCGGAAATGGCGTTCGCCGGGGTGGTGGATGGTGGCGACCTGCAGGACTCGGCGATCCTCTCCGAAGTCACCTATCAGATCGCCAAGCGGGGGGACGTGCTTGCCAAGGCAAGGTTGGAAAACGCGGGCGGAAGTTGGTGGACCGCGCACGTCTCGGCCGGTGGGGTGTCCGCGGTCCACGAGATATTGGATTTCGGGATGGACAGAAACTTCCTACCGGAGTTGAAACTGCTCGAATTGGAATCTCTCATCGAGCAACGGCAGGAAGAGTTGCCGGAACGCCAACGGGGCCTCGTGAGGGAACGTGCCAGACTGCGGAGAGCCGAACGCGAGGATACGATCAAGCAGGTAGAGAAGCTGGAACAGATGTCCCGTGAGGAGTTGTCGAGGCTTCCTCCGTTGGACAGAGACATCGCGAAGGCCAGGGGACGGATGCAAGCGTTGGCCAGGGAACCCGGAGCCCCACTTCTCCGAGCGCTGGAATCGAAACTTGATCTCTCGCAGATGCTGGATCTAAAGGGTATTCCGGATTCCTTCAAGGAAACACTATCGGGCGTCAGATACCTGGGACCGCTCCGCAGCTATCCCGAGAGACTCTACAGGATTCCGGGAGTGGACAGCTATTTTTCGGGCCTCAGAGGCGAATTCGCGCACCACCGACTCTACTACCAACCCGGACTCGTCCACTTGGTCAATGAATGGTTCACCCGGTTTCGGATACCGTACGAACTGAACGTCAAACGGGTTGGGGACATCGCGGTGTCCGGGGAGCATGTCGCCTTGGTCCTTGTCGATCGACGTTCCAACACTCGGGTGACCCTGCCCGACGTGGGATTCGGCATCAACCAGATTCTACCGGTGATCGTGGAAGGGGTCGATTTCTTTACCGGGCGGGAACGCCGCACGCTGTGTGTCGAACAGCCCGAGATTCACCTTCATCCAAGACTTCAGGCGGAGTTGGCCGACTTGATGATCGCGAACAGCGAGGGCCGCGGCGAGAAACAGTGGATTGTGGAGACCCACAGCGAGTTGTTGATCCTGCGGATCCAGCGACGCATCCGGGAAGGAAAGCTCGATCCTTCTGCCGTGTCCGTGCTGTACGTGGATCCGAATCCCGAGGGGGAAAGCGGTAGCACGATAACGCCGCTACGCCTAGACGAGAACGGCGATTTCATGGACGACTGGCCGGACGGGTTCTTCGAAGAGGGTTTCGGCGAACTGATGGCCTAGGGGGGCACTGGATTGCTGGTACAGCTCGCGATCGAAACGGAGGCCATCGACAACTCCGCAACGCCAGCCCACATCAAGCGGCTATTGGACCATTGGGAGCGGTTCGGCATTCTGGTCTACCCCAGACGTGGAGATCCCGCTCTCGTGAACACGATAGCCGATCTCGCACCCACACCCCGGAAGCACTGGAAGACGGCGTGGGCGACAGCAGCCAAGAACAACGGCAACGCATACCGATGGGTTCGTGGGGATGGGCCCGCGTTTGAATGGAACAAGGTAGACACCCCGGAAGCTCTGGCGTCGGTCCATCACGAGTTCGAATTGGCGGTGTTGGAGGAGTCGCGCGCCGCCGATTTGGAGGTGCCGGTTGGCGAGAGCAGGCGCTGTGGGAAGGTGGAAGGCATCCGGTTGCGCGATTTCGACGTGTCCGAGGAATTCTCGAGGTCGAAAACGCTTGGCAGCGCCGCCATCGATTGCGACGATTCCATCAAGGACATCTGGAATCGCCGGTTCCAGAGGTTCGCCGCGCATTCCAGAAAGATTGTCGTTGTCGACCAATGGGCCGTCCGCGGCAACAACTTGGACGGGATACTCCAGTTGCTCAGGTTGCTCGACCGAGACGCCAGGGGCTGCCGTGTAACCATTTACTCGCGTCCAGACGGTGGTGGGCGAGGAACGAGTCGTGTCGAACGCAAGGTAAGGGCTGAGATCGCCCGGTTGAGCGGCAGGGGTGTTGCATCGGTCGGCGTGCGACTGTTCCGCCGTAAGGACTTCCAGAAGTATGCCCACGACAGGCATCTGCGGTTCGACAACAGTGTCTTCGGTCTTGGACGAGGAATGAGGGTATTCGAGGACCCCTACACGAAGGAGGCCACGGATGTCCACTTCTCTGTCCTGAAACCGGGAACGCCGGAGGAAAAGGAAATGAACCTGGAGCGGTCCGGCAAGCTGGTGGGTGGATTCCGGGTCCGCGTGTAGTATTTAGGCGGGCTCAGAGGCATCGAGCGGCCTCGGCTGGAAAACGTCTCCGCAATAGGCCGCGAGCGTGGCATCTGCGACCTGATGTCCGTGAGCGAACAAGAGATCGTACTCACGTCTCGTGCACTTCCGCAGAGTGGTGCCGAAGCTGGCTGCCTGTTGGACCTCCGAGTCGCGGAGAGAATTGTCACGGATGTGCTCCACCATGGCGGGGCGGTTGGCGTCACGGTAGATGCACGCCTCGGTGTTGCCCAATTTCAGATACACGCCGGCACCTGGATTCCGCTGGAGATGCGAGACGACCGTACGGGCGCGGAGACCTCGGACCTGGTCGGTCGCGACGTTCAGTAGGCGTAGCGGCGCGTGAAGCTGCCGTGTCTCGGATCCGAGCCGAGCGGATGCATCCGAGACAATCAGGAAGTCGAATCCATCCCTGAAGAGGCCAGACGGCTTGAACAGCGCTTCCACGCCGAGATTGTCGTAGACACCACCATCCCAAAGGTTGAGGGTGGGGTATTCAGGTGCGTGGCGTCGCGGCGTCTGCTGCCTGTCAAAGGCAAACCACTCGAACCGACGGGTATGGAGCTTCAGGGAACCCACCAGCCCGGGAACTGCGGACGAGGCGGCGACCGCCTGGGCGATCGGTAGCTGTGGCGACGCGACATAGCCGGCGACGTAGTCGCCCATGCGCTTCTTCATGAAACGCCAGTTCTTGCCGGTCTCGTAACATGTGGCATTGATGATCCATCTGGGATTGTCCGGCAAGTCGGACAACATGCCGCCCACGGACCACCGGTCCTGAAGAGCTCCGGCCAACGCACCCGCGCGACCGTGACGAAGCACCCATGGACAGAGAAACATCTGTTGCAGACAGGCGCGGTCGAGCCCATGGGCGGTGAGTAGCCGACGTGCCCTCGGGATGGTGCTTCGCAGAATGGTGTCGCTACAGGGCCAGGCTTTGCCGGAGCAGGCCCAGACCAGAGCCACCGCGAGGCTACCGCCCGATACGGTCGAGACAAACGTGATGTTCTCTATCACCGATTGCCGGGCGAGTCGCGCGAGCGCACCGAGATGGAAGATGGTTGCCCGGACGCCGCCACCCGACAGTGCGAGGCCTATCCTCATCCGTCATACTGCTCGATGCTGAAACTGCTAGAGGAAACGATGACCTGCACGCGTCCACCGCGCTTCGTGGTGTAGTACTTGACAGTCTTGCCCGAGGGAAACCGCACGCCGAGGGGATTGCTGCGAAAGGCTGGGTGTGTCTCGGAAGCCCCCCAAACATCACTGATGAACGTGGCGTGCGGCTGAACGGCGTCCATCATGCCCTTGCAGTAGCCGCTCCTGCGACCGTGATGTGGCGCAACGAGGAACCGGTATTCCGCATCTTCGATCAGTGCGCGGAAGCTCGATTCGTAGCGACGCCAAAGCTCTTGCCACCCTGGCGGCTCGATGTCTCCCGGACAAACGAACAGCACGCCCCCGTAAAGCAACATAACGACGACGGACGTGTTGTTGCCTTCGATACTGGCGCCGTTCACGCGGGTTCCGTGGTCGAGCGACCGAATCGCGTATCGGACTCCGCCATTGCGTTCGGGGTTGGTCGGGCTGTCGTCGCGAGGTACTGAGGAGGTGTACCGATTGTGAAGATGGGCGAAGTCTTTCTGGTACTGGAAGGTACGCTGCCCAAACATGTCAATGGCCGGGAGCGACTTGTTGCGTCGCAACGCTCTCGGGTCGCCGAAAGTTTCCCTGAACTGGGGGAGATCTTCGAGGTGATCCTTGTCGGGATGGCTGATGACAAGATAGTCGATCTCCGACACCCGGTACGCGCGCCCGACGTGTTCGCTCGGCGAAAACTTTGGCGTTCGGCCGAGATCGATCCAATGGTTGGATCCGTTAGGGGTCTTAATCCAGATGGACACCCCGTGTCCCACATCCCAAACGGTGAACATCAGCTTCTGATCGGTCATGGTCGAGCAGGTCCCGCAAGCGTGAACGCCAATACCCAAGGTGGACCGACAAAGATTATCACGGAGGCCTTCGGGTTCAACCGGCAGCGTTGCACGCCCGCCGTTTGAGCCCGATGTGCGGAGTCGCTTTCAGCGGGGGACGAGGCGGTCGGTTCGCCACGCATGGCTGTCGGCGGTCGGCCGCATGCCCCAGACGACGACCGCCAAAACATCTCTGCACCCAAGCTTGGTGGCTGCGCCGGTCAACATGGCTATGAAAGCCCGGCGACGACCAACGACCGTGACCCGCGAACAGCGGGGATGAAGTTGCTCGGCCCTGAGGCCTTCTCAAGTGCACAGCGCCGTCTCCGCATGCGTGTGGATGAACTCGCCATGCGACGTCGCTGGCGGTAGAATCGCAGTCAAGTCGTCCAAGGGAACCACGATGGTCCCTCCGCAGCAAGCCTTACTCGCGCCCCCGCGCGCGAAAGCTCGGGCCAAATGCGTCGGACGCTGATCCGGCAACTCCTTGGAGCAGTGCTCTGATAACTGCGTACAGATAATGCGGGCGTTGGGTGCCGCGTCGCGAACGGCGCGAATAGTTTCGGGGTTGGGGGTGGCGTAATGTCCGCGACCGATCGAGAAGACGACGAGTCTCGGGTTCACTGCACCCAGCAGTGTCTTAGCGTACGAGCTTGGGTCCATCGAGCCTCCGGGACGGCCTCCGTGGTGCGGATACACAAGAACGGGAGCGCGAATATCGATGCCGTTCTCGAGTAGATCTTGAAGTCCAACACTGTCAAGATCCCCCGGTAGCACCGCGAGCGTAGCGCCAGCGACGGTGACGGATATGACAGCACTGATTGAGTTGGTTTGAATTCTCCCCCCCGAGCGATGTGTGTTGCCGGCTCCTCTTGTAGCCAAATACAGGCTGGGCCCCAGCACACGTAGGCCCACGTCGCCCGGGAGATCCTGCGTCCTGCCTTCGACCAGTCCCACGATTGGCTCGAGAGCGCCGGCTTGGTAAGCGCGGTTGAGCTCATACGCCAAGTCTTCCCAAGTCTTCGAGCCCTGCGCCGCATCGCTGTTCAGGAACACACGATCGATCGACACTTGTTGGGTAGCCAATATGCCAGCGAGCGCACCGATATGGTCTGCGTCGGCGTGTGACAAGTAAATGGAGTCTATATGGGTGATTCCCTGCTGCAGCAGGAATTCTGACAATGCACTCTGTCTCCCGACGTCAACCACCACGACGCTCTCGTCTCCGGCGATTAGCACGGTGCTGTTTCCATGTCCGACATCGAGGATGCAAAGATGCCGTCGCAGTGGCTCCTGAAAGTTCACTCTGCCTCCCAACTGTCGAAGAACAGGTCACGAGAACTATCGGCCCCGGTGTTCACAAGGGCATGAAGGCGACGGTCGGGTTCGAGAAGTGCTCGGATGCTCGGTGGCAGGTTGTCGTTGTAGATGCGGACTTTGGTGCGCACGTCCCACGCGGGCACGACGGCGTAAAAGCAATGCCGGTCGTGGTCGATGTCGTCAACCCGAACGAGAGTTCGCCATGGGCGCCGGTCCGGTGCGAACTCTCCTTCCAGCTCCCGCACGCACCGCTTCAATGCACCAATCAAGTCGGCTGGCTGCGGATTGCCGGTTCTGACGATTCCGGGGATATATCTCAAGCAGTCGCGCCGAATCCACGGTTCGGCGATGCTTGTGCAGAGCACGCCGGGGACACCCTTGGCTCGAAAACACTCGGCCAAAACCTGATCGCCATTGCACGGAGCGTAGTTGCGCTTCTTCAAGTGGAAATCACACAGAATAGCGTCCCCCGATTCAATTGTGGAGAGGAAGGAGTCCATGCTGTCTCGAAGCCCGTCCACAACCTTGTACGGCACGACGCCCATGTCTTCCACGGCATACACATGGGCGTCTCGCGCATTCGGTTCGTCGTCAACGATTAGGGCACGTTCTATCTGGTGGTCTTGGATGGTTATCATGCCTAGGCCCCGATGATGGGGATGTGAACCGTGATGACGGCCCCGCCGCGCGGTCCGTTCTCTAGGGCACGGACGGATCCGCCCAGGTCGTGCGCCGCGTCGCGAACGATGGTTAGGCCCAGGCCCGTGCCTCGCCTGCGTGTCGTACGGCCAGGAAGCCAGATGTCGGACCTGCGGATACCGACGATGCCCGGCCCGCTGTCACTGACGGCCAAGGACCATTGGTCATTGGAGATGTGAGTAGATACTTCTACGACTCGATGTCGTGTTGCCGCGTCTTCAAAAGCCGCGAGGCTGTTGGTGAGCAGGTTTGTGATGATTGATTCCACAGAGGCGCGCTGGCCGCGCAGAAACGGTGTACCCGATGCGAAAGACTTGACAAGCTCGACGTCTCGACCCTTGAGGAAGGGACCATAGGTATCCAAAACGGCGTCTATGACTTCGTGCAGGTCGATTCGGGCGGTCCGACGCTTATCGTGGTCCAACAGGTCCAGCGTTGCTCTACTCAGAACGCTAAGGCTCGCGACTGCTCGCGCGATGCCGTCGATGGGGCGTTTGAATTTGCTAGTGTAGAGATCACCTAAGTGTTCCTTGGCGCGGCGACGGATGGCCCCAAGCGATTGCGAAATAATCTTGACAGGGTTCGCGTTGGACTCGTGGGCGAATGTCGCTGCGGTGATCCCGGCCGTGCTGAGCGTACGATATAGCTGGACCTCCTTCTTGAGCACGTTCACCTCGCGATCCCGGTGTGACTCATAGGACTCGAACGCGTTTTCCAAGTCCGCTCGCGTGTCCTTCGGCGTCGCGGCGATGGCGCCTTGTATGCGCTCCTTGGCCTGGCCGGAACGCTTGGGTGCACGCGCCCTTGCGTGACGGCGGCGTTGTTCGGCCTCACGGAGTCTGCGGCTGGCCATCCAATCCAGGGAATCTCGTGCAAAGGTGCGCAGTTCGCGGAAGTGGCCGTCTTCAATGAAGCCCGACCGATCGGTCTTCTCGACAAGCTGACTCTGCTGATCGCGAACATTGATGCGGCCAATGGAAGTATTGGTGCCGGGACGTTCTTCTGGACTTCGAACGCGCCGCAGATTCATGCTGAGCCAGTCATCGTCGGGACCACCGTACGGACTTACTCTTAGGCCGTTGTAATAGAAGTGGACGCCGCCGAACTCGGAGAGCCAGGTACGGACCTCGCCTACGGAAGACTGCCGCAACGAGAACGCCTCTCTCTTCAGGATGAACACCCAAAGTTCGAATTTCGCGGATGGACAGTTATAGCTATCAGTACCGCTACGGGAAGCGATGTCCTTGTGTCTTGCGCGATAGAGGCGTTTTCCCTTCCAGTCGAAGACCTCGGCAGAAGCCCGGCCATCGGCACGCACTTCAGCAGTGAGGCGGTATTCGGCATCTTCGAAATACCGATTGCGGACGAGCGATTCGAGATCGTCGTACTCAGGAACAAGTAGCTCCGGCTGGAACCCCTTTGGGTCGTCAACGAAGGGATCGGCGAGAAGGAGGATCTCGCGCGCGAGACGCTTCACTGGGACTCGACCGAAGCCCGTGTGTAAGTCGCTGATCACAACCTGAGTGCCGGATTGCAAGCGCTTGTTGGTGCGGCGGGTCGTGATCTCCAGAGCAAAATCCTCAACTATCTTGGCCTTGTCGAATTCCTCCCAGTCGATGAGTATTTCGTGGCGGCTACTGGGGTCCTGCCTGGAGGAGGTAGAAAGCAGGGCCGTCCGACCCATTCGCAACGCGGCCAACCTCCCTAGTCCCTTGCTGCCGGCGGGTATCCGGCCAAGGCGAGTTTCCTTCGTCGGCATCTTGGACGATCGCCCAAGGACGAGCCAACCATCGGCAATCTGGTCGGCGGTCATCCCGTCTCCATTGTCTCGCACGATGATCTCGCCGCCGGCCCGATCCGTACCATGGAGTTCAATCCGACACTCGGTAGCATCCGCGTCGTAGGCGTTCTTGACGAGCTCCAAGACGCCTTTGTCGAGGGTTGGATTGAGTTCCTCCCCCAGTCGCCTCACGATCTCTGTGGAGAACCGGAGGTGTGCGCTGGTCCGGAGATCGTCGGTCACGGTTTGTACCACCAGGGCATTTCGGCCAGCGCTCCCGTGGTGAGGTGTCTACAGCGCAGCCGCGAATCGAGCCAAGCGTCTGTCTTCGCAGAGCGCAGGCGCTGCACCAACTGACGGCAAGTCTGGACCTCGCCGTCCTTGGGAAGCAGTATGATGAGGTGGTTCTCGACAGCAACGGGATCGGCGCCGAGCACCAAAGTCGCAACGGCCCGACGACCGCCATCAGGCCTTGAAGTCCTCCTGACGGTGACAAACGGTGGATCGAAGACCCGACCCGAGAATCGACGGGTTTCCTGGAGTTCGGCGCATTCCCTCCACGCCGGGAGCGACCGCGCGTGGATGTACCGGACGGCTGGACCTTCTTCCGCGTGTCGATGTGGGACGACCGGACCGACGTGCACCCGGAAGCGCTTCCCTACGCCGAAGGTTGGTCTCCTCGTCGGTCGAGCTTCGCAGGATGAGTGCCGGCACGTCTTCTTGTCGAAGTGGAAGAGATAGACATCGACGTCGGTCCAGGGATCGAATAGACCTAAAGGGGTCTCTCGGGTCACGCAGCCCAATGCTTGCGTGGCTTCGCGCCACGCGACATAGCGGCTTCCTGATCGAAGGACGTCCGGGAGTAGAGCCACTATTCGCGCACCATCGGACACATTATCGATGGCACGATCCACGAAGAGAGCCGCGGTGTTGACGCGGCCTGTTGCCCAAGTGCAGTCGGCAGGAGCCGCCGTGTATCCGAAGGGCGGATTCATGACGATGACGTCGCCGCCTGCCCAGCATCGTGAGGAAGCCAAGGAGTCGCCAACTACGATGTTGGGGAACACATCGTCCGATGCAGCAGAGTCGAGCGGTGGACGGACTCGGCAGCGTTGAGCCGCCAAGAGGGTCAGGCGCGCCTTCGCTAACCGGACGAAATCAGCGGACAGGTCGCATCCGCTGAGCTGGGCGCCCCATGCCTCCAGTGTGGCCGGCAAATCGCCTTGACGGGGCAATCTCCGGGCAATCGCGAGAAGCAGGTCGCCCGCGCCACAGGCCGGATCATGATAGACCGGTGCGATTTCGGAACCACCAGTCGCCGTCGTCGCCACTCGCCGAGCAAGCTTGGGCCCGGTGAAATAGGCGCCTTGCTGTCTCAGTTCGGATTGTGGCACTCGTTCGCGAAGAACTCGGTGGGGCTCACCGTCTAGGCAGACGGCGAGTCTCTCGCGCCATTCGGACGAGGGGATTGAACGGCGAGACTGAACCAACTCGCGGATCGAATCAACGTATTCGGCGAAGTTCTTCAACTTGAGGTGTGCCTACCGTTCTCCCGCATCGGGCGGCCAAGGTGGAAGCGGGTCCAGGAGTCGCCCTCGAATTGAGGTCGCTCGGCCCAGCCGACGAGCCTTCTGGCTCAGCCGGGGCGTGCTCCAGTCATCGAATCGCACTGACAGGGTTCCGTTTGGATCATCTCCTTTCGCGGTTCTCCCGCAACCGGGAAACCGGGGGCGAGGCACGTTGTTGCCTTCCCAAAGTACCTAGAGGCTCCTCCAAGCGCCAAGTGTTTTCGGGCTTCCGCGCGTGGGAATTGACGGTTCCGGGGAGTCTCTTGGCCCAACGCTCGCGGGGGCCATCTGCAGGATCCACTTCCGGAAGCGCTTGGGCGTCGGCCTTGCGCCTTGCGGTCAGGGTCGTATTCCAGCAGCAGACTGCTCGGACCGGGCGGTGGCCCTCGAAGACCGGACCCAGCGGTCCCTACCCCAATTCCGTCGCGATCACCGTCGGGCGTCTGGTGGCCGAGCCCATGCCCTCAAGCGCCGCCCGAATGGACCGCATGCTGCACAGGCGTTAGCGGATGGGTAGCCTAAAGAAAGGGCCAGGATCGCGTTGGGAAGCCAACGGGCGACTAACAGGCTGGCCACGCCTTCCTACCGCACCGGCGAGTGGCAAAGTGCTGAACGGGAGGATGGCGGTCCCGTTGGGCCAAATCCCCCATCTGCCTCCAGGACGAGTCCTGCCAGCAAGAGGCCGCCCGGCGCACCGATTCATGTGACTCGTGAACAGGAACGCTCGTCCAACGAGCGGCCACCCGCAGCGATCGTCGGAATGGCCGAGAAGCTCGTTTCGATCCCCCGCCCCGAACGCTGCCCGGAATTATCATGAACGCCAGTTCATCGTCGGCGCCGAGCCTGGATAGGTCGAGGAGCGGGCCCCGCGTTGAGCGCGAATGGGGTTATTCGCCTCCCGCCGATAGCAAGCTCTGGGCCACCTCGGCGAGGTGCCGTCCGTGACCGTCGGCAACGACCTGACCCTGCCCGTCGACCGCGAAAACCCACGGCGTCCGCTTCGCAATGGCATGGTTGACGGGCTCAGCAGATGTCGCGACGACTGGCCATTGTCGCTCGCGTAGGTAGTCTGTGGCCATTGGGCCGGCGGAGATGGCAATGATCCGATAGCCCTCGTGGGCGGACCCCTCCAGCCAGTCAGACCAAAGGGTTGCTACGCGGCGAGAATGGGCGCAGTCAGGGTCGAAGACCAGGAGGAGTGTGGGCTGCCCCGCGCCAAGCGCTTGCAACGCCCCACGGGAGTCTCTCAGCGACAGATCCGAGACGTCATATCCGACCTGTACGAATGGGGCCGGGCCATTGGAGTTGGCCCTGATGTAGACCATACCGATGGCTTGAACGACCGCCACGGCAGCCAAGGCGACTACGACCACAGACCTTGGCGGGCGTCTCGAGGCCCATCTGCCGTCCTCGCGAGAACTCTCGGTGCTCGTGGCTTCACTCGATGTCATCGGGGCTTCCCGTTGGAATAATCCCAGGCAGGGGAACCGGTACCTGCCTTCACCATGCCCCCTAACAGTTGAGCGGCCTGTGGCGTGCAACGAGCGCGCGCGGTAGCCGATGGGGGCGAATTGCACGGATCCGTACTGGGCTCTGTTGACTGGTGAAGGAGGGGAGTGATCCCGCACCTGAGGCCATTGTGGTCCTGTGAGAGCTTTCCCCAGTGGCCTCGTTTTCTTCCAAGAGGGAGTGGAGACTTGCGAGTTACCGTGATAGTGCTCATCCTGCTGAACCTTGTCCTCGGCGCGGGTCTGCTGGCGTCGACCAGGAACGATGCGACGCGAGCGACCAGATTCGCCGATTGCTGCCTTGGAGATGGTGAGGAGGCCTACTGCTGTTTCAGTTGTTGTTGGTTCTGGTCCGACTGTGACACCAATAGCGATTGCCGGGACGCCTGACAGATAGACTGCAGCGGGTGATCAGGAGCACTGCACGAATGACGACAAGTGGGCGCCACCGGGGAATCGCCGTCTGGGCCAGACCCATCTTCCGAGCCATGGTGCCCTGGCTGTTGCTGCTGGTGATCAGCAGGGTCATCCTGACCGAGATTTGGTCGCCGCTTGATGAGGTGTCCTCGCTCCCCCGCTGGCTGCCACGCATTGCTCACGATACCGCTCTGGCGCTTCCGTTCCTCCTGTTCGCGGCGGGACTTGCTCTGGGACGCGTACTGGGGCACTCGCGCCGGGCGGTGCGGGTTGCCGTCTTCGTCGGCATGTCGTTGGGCATCCTGTCCTACAGCCTGGGCGCCTGGGTTGCACCGGAAATCGAAGACCGGATTCGGGCCGCACGCGGTGCCGAAACGGTCGACGTACGGCGGTTTGGGAGTCGAACGCCGGTTGGCCTTCTCCGCAATCTCGAGTTCGTGCAGACCAATCCGCCGCCTCGATACAGCCTTCAGACGACCACCCCACAGGAGTTCCCTCCCAACGTGCTGCTCTGGCACCTTCACCAGCCACTGGCCCTCGCCGTATTCGGGATTGCCAATGTACTCCTGGGGTTACTGGCTTCCGAGTTGACGGTTGATTTGTCCAACCGGGTGAGGCGAAATGTGCGGTTGGCCATCGGTGTTGGAGGTGGGATCGCTTTCTTGATCTGCATGGCGGCGACTTCCCCTGTGGGGCCGTTCCTGCGGGACGGCTCAATGCGATCGGGAATCGCCAGCGCCTGGGTGCCGCTCCTGATACCCTTGATTGAGGGCTTGGTCCTTCGGCACCTCGTCAAGAATCAGCGGTACGGATGACTGGCGCGATTGTCGGCGTGCCCCGGGCACGATCAGGCGGTGTGGCGGCCGCACAGGAGGGTCCGGGCTCGTCTGACGACGACGACATGCCGGGCACGGAGCGCGATTCCATTGACGTTGTGGCCTTTCGAAATGGGGACGACAAGTGCTTTCGTGCTGTCCTGGGCCGTTTTGAACCCCTGATTCGCAAGGTCGTGTGGTCGTATGCTGATTCCTTTGACGACCGGGAGGACCTGTATCAGGAAGTCTGTATCCGGATTCTGGAGCAGCGGGCCAGGTACCGGGAGCAAGGGTCGATGGGCGGATGGATCTCCACGGTGGCACGCCACGCGGCCCGGAACTGGCACGCGTCGCGATCCGCACGTGAGTTCGGGAAGGACAGGTATGCGATCGAAATCGCGCCAATCGAAGCGGCAGGGCACATCACCGCAGACCCATCCAGGCTCTTGGACTACAGGGAGTGCCTGGCCAACCTGGAGCGGGCACTCGATGCCATTCCAGAGCAGCAAGGGAATGCGTTCAGATTGGTCCAGATCGAGGGGTACAGCGCCAGGGAGGCTGCCCGGATCCTGGATTCCGAGCCGGCGACCGTGCGGTCCAATTTGCGCCATGCCCGGAAGAAACTTCGTGAACAGCTGGTGGAGTTGACAGATGAAGTGTCCTGACTTGAGAACGCTGAGCCGAGTCGGCACGCCCAATGCCGATCCGGCCGTCGTGGAACATGTGTCCAATTGCGAATCGTGCTGGCTGGACTGGCAGATCCAGCAAGGGTTGCGGTACCTGAACGATCCGTTGGTCAAAGCTGCTTCGGACGAAAACGACCGGGCGATTGCCAGGGTCCTCATCAGGTCGCGCCAACATTCGGAGCCGCCGGCGAGGTGGCGCGATGCCGCGTTATTCGGCGCCGTCGTCGCGGTTGCCGTGCTCGCCTTCCTGGTGGCAGTCCCGGCGGCGGCAGTGGCGATACCATTCGTTCCGGCTGTGGCGTACGCCCTCTTGGCGGGTGTTTTGGGCGCGCTCTATGTCAAGAGGCGAGACGAGAATCGCCTTTCCGCCAATGCCGGCGGGCCAGCGGAAGGCTTCGACTCGCCCCCTCCCAACGCCAGCACTTGACAACCAACCATGGCTTCGATGGACACAACTAAACTCCGTACTACCGTCGTGAATGCCCTCACCTTCGCCGTGCTGGCGGGCTCGGTTCTCGCTCGGCCTGCGGCCTCTCAGGACCTTGGCCCGACCCTTATCCTGGAGGACAGCGTGGTCCTGCAGGAGGGCGAGGACCTCTACATCGGACAACCCCTGGAAATGATCCTGGGGCCGGAGGGCTCGTTTGTCGTAGTCGACCAGTTTGCTGCGACCGCGACTCGATTTGACCGCACGGGACGACCGATTCGGACCTTCGGAAGAAGTGGCAGAGGCCCCGGCGAGTTCTACCAGATTGGAATCGGCGGGTTTGTCGAGGCCGGAATCATCGGGATCACCGACGGTCAACCACCGGAAATGGAGATCGAGTTCTTCGCCTGGGATTCGGGCGAGCACCTGGGTCAGGCCAGGGCGGACGGCCTCGTGAGTTCGCTGGGAGCGACCGACCGTGGCCGGCTGTGGGCGGGTGGCGTCAATCTGGACACGTGGACAGCGCTTGGCTCTCGGCGCTTGCGGGATTTGCTGCGGCCGCGGGTTTCGCGGCAACCGTCGAGCATCTCGCTGGATCGAATCGCGGTGCCGCGCCCATATGTTGAAGACAGGACGATCCTGGGCATCGGAGGACATACGCGGATGCACGTTTCGGACGAGAGCATTGTCTTCGGATTCGGTGCCAGCCCATTCCTGCTGATGGTCGACCTGAATGGCGAAGTCGTTGACACGATCCCGCTGAACTCCGCCCGGCGACGTGGCGTGCCGCCGGACGATGAGTTCATCGAGATGATGAGTGTCGACGCCGAAGAATTCCCCGACCCCGAAGAGTATTTTGCGCTCGAGGAGGAGTTGTTTGCGAAGACATCGAGCCTCATGAAGGTGTCCCGTGACGAGGTCGGCAACATCCATACGATCCACCAGGACGGCGAGCTCGACGGAATGCGGGTGAGCGGCAGGCTGTACTTGAGCAGCCTGAGCCACGACGGCACCACGCAATGCCCGGATACCCCTGTTCCCACCTCGGATGTCGGCCGGCCGATAACTGCGCTACGGGACAAGGAGTTGTTCGTCCTGGATCAGCGAATCGACGCTGATCAGGACATCCTTCGGACCGTGGTGAGGCGCTTCACGATCGATTCCGTGAACTGTACCGGAGAGGTCAGGCGACGGTTTTGATGTGTAAGGCACCGAGATTCTTACTTTCCGGACCGTTGCGTTGGATTGCTGCGCGCCGCGTACTTCCGCTGGCCGTCCTTCTCGGGGTCACTTTGCCCTGCGCGGCCCAGGCCCAGGTCGTGCGCGGCCGGCTGGTCGAGGAGCGCGCGGATCTTCTCGAGCGCCCCGCCGAGGAGGAGAGCGGAATCGGCGGCGCCATGATGACCCTGATCGACACAAGCGGGAACGACGTGGAGCAGGTGCTCACGCGAACCGGCACCGGGCTTTTCGAACTGTCCCCGCCCGATCCCGGCGAGTATCGGCTCAAGGCGGAGCGAATCGGGTATGAGAGCACCTTTTCCGACTACTTCCGCGTCGAGGTGGGCGATACCGTCACCGTCCGGATGACAGCGCGTGTGGAAGCGGTATCCCTCGTTGGAATCGAGGCCGATGTCGGACGCAGATGCGAGGTGCGGCCGGAGGAGGGCCTGGCTGTGGCCAAGGTCTGGAACGAGGCGCGCAAGGCTCTGGCCGCGGCCGCCTGGACCCAGGAACGCGGCCTTTACCAGTACGAGATGCTGAGGATCAGGCGGCATCTGGATCGCAGAGGCCGAAGGATCGAGGCGGAGGACCGGAGTATCGACAGCGCGTACACCGACGCCCCGTATGTCGCACGTCCCGTCGATTCCCTTGTGGCCGGCGGGTTCGCCCGCGTCACGTCGAGCGAGTCGGTTTTCTGGGCCCCCGATGCTGCGGTACTGCTCTCCGACCAGTTCCTGGACACCCATTGCCTGAAGGTGACGGACGGAGGCACCGACGCACCGGGCATGGTCGGCCTCTCCTTCGAGCCGGTTCGGGAGCGGCAACTTGCCGACATCGCCGGGACGATGTGGCTGGACCCCCGGACAGCGCGGCTCAGATGGCTTGACTTCAGCTATGTGCACCTCAATGTGCCCGGCTCGCTCCTGGCGGCCGCGCCCGGCGGCCGCGTGGAATTCGAGACCCTGCCCAACGGCACCTGGATTGTGACTTCGTGGAGCATTCGGATGTTCCTGCCGGGCGAAGCCATCCATCCTCTCACCGGGCGACCGGCAGCGACTCTTGATGGAATCACCGTGCAAAGCGGAGACGTGCTGCGGGTCCACGGTACCGAGGGAGTCGTCTACCAGGGACACACGGGAGGCCGTATCGTCGGCACCGTTCGCGACTCGCTGCAGGTCGGGCTGCCGGGCGCTCGCGTGTTCCTCGAGGGCTCGGGGACCGAGGTTGTCACCGACGCCCAGGGACGGTTCGAACTGACGCACCTGCGACCGGGTGTCTACACGGTGTACTACACCCACCCGTACCTGGAAGACCTCTGGTATGAGCCCGATGGGTCCGAGGTGGAAGTGGAGAACGCGTGGGTCCCCGCAGAATTGGAGCTGTCGGCTCCACCGCTTGAAGAGGTGCTGGACGACATCTGCAACGACGGAAGCCGGCCTCGCGCCCCCGTGGTCGCAGTAGACAAGGTGGCTTGGCGTAACGGGGTCTTGACTGGCGTGGTGACCGACGAAGCAGGACAACCCCTCCCGGAAGCCACCGTCTACCTGCAGGCGGTGGCCTACGAGGCGGGCAGGACTCTCGTCGAGTCGAGCAACAGAATGGGCGGCAACGAAGGGCTGGAAAACATGCGCTTGCGCTTCAACGAGCGAACCAGTGACTCGGGCTTCTACCGAGCCTGCTGGGTGCCGGTCGGAATCCCGCTCGAAGTGTTGGTGGTCGAGAAAGACGAGAGGATCGATCGCGACGCCCTTGAGGAGGCTCCAAGTCTGGCTGACCTCTTCCCCGGCAGGGTGCAGGTCATCACAATCGCCCTCGACAACCCGTACCACTCCCTCGACCTTCGGGTCGGGCAAGCACGCTAGAGGCGAAGCCGGATCTCCCGGTCGCTGAAGATGTTGCCAATTCTTGCCACGGCCGTTAGTGGTTCTGCGGGCGGCGGCCCGACGGGACGTCGACGACGCGCTCAACCACTACCTGGTGGAAGCCGGGCGTAAGACCGCACTGCGCTTCATCGACCGTGTGGAAGAGGCGTTCCTCCACGTCGCCATGAACCCGGAATCGGGGTCGGCCCGCTACGGCCACGAACTCAATCT
>LXNJ01000336.1_pt1 | contig 33781 bp, 33 predicted proteins | sample 809081 | NCBI WGS metagenome assembly LXNJ01 (sample SAMN04870510, study PRJNA318959) | sponge metagenome | biome: sponge; feature: marine sponge reef; material: water | host: Petrosia ficiformis | place: Greece: Milos, Mediterranean Sea | collected 2013-05-29 | depth 5-7 m | reverse complement strand
CGCGCCCTCGCGCGCCGATTGGGCTCCCTCCCCGCCGCCGCGTGAACCGCCAGAACACCCGCTTCAAGAACGGGGTTTTTCAACAGGCCCTTGAGGGGGCTGTTGAAAAAGTCATCATTTCGTGATTTGGCGTATGGAGCCGACCGGGGAGAGAGGGGTAGGGACAGGCGGCGGTTCTCCCGCAACCTCCCGGGCCCGAAGAGCAACCCCCCCTACCCCCCCTTGTCAGGGGGGTATAAAAAGGCGAATGCTCCCACCCTCGTAAGGGCGATGCGCCCCCGCCGGGCAGAGGTGACTTTGCTCTTGCCCGTTCGATGGGGGGTTGCTTTTTCTTGCCCCCCTGACAAGGGGGGTAGGGGGGGTTGCCTTTACGGGGTTTCCCTTTCAAGGGGATCGCCTTTACCCACTCAAGGGCAGCGAACCCGCCCTCCCCGCCTGGCTCTAAACGCCGAATCACGCAAACAGGGTTTTTCAACAACCCCTGAAGCGAAACCCAGCGCAGGGATGTGGACAATGCCGAAATGAGTGGAGCACGGCGCGCTGCAAACGACGCCCGGTCATCAGCCCTCTCACGGCCCCTGGCCGAGGAAACGGCTCGGCGCCTCGGAGAGCGCGTCGACCGCCTCGCGGACGATCCGCGCAACCAGTTCGCCCGCGCCCGGGCGGTCGGTTATCAGGTCCAGTCCCTCGCCGGCGAAGGTGGCCGCCATATCCGTATCCCCCCCGCGCAGTGCCTCGAAGAAGCGCTCACGCATCGATGGGTTCTGCTCCCGCAGTTCGTCGTCGCGGCCATGCCATGTTTCGGCGAATGCGTTGCGGATGGCGCGTCCGGTGTAGGGCTCCGGCCAGGTGACGCCGCGGGCCGTGTCGAAGGCCTTGGTGCGCAGCGTGTGGTCGCCGCCCGTTCGCTCGATCAGCGCTTTCTGGTTCGGATGGCCCAGCGCTTCGCGCGTGGCGAAGAAGCGGGTGCCTATCAGGGCGGCCTCGGCGCCCAGCATGAGGGCGGCGGCCAGGCCGCGCCCATCACTGATGCCGCCCGCTGCCGCGACCGGAATCGGCGCCACCGCGTCGGCGACCGCCGGAACGAGCGGCAGCGTGGAGCGCTCGGCCCCGTGGCCCCCGGCCTCCGTCCCCTGGGCGACGATGATTTGGGCGCCCTTCGCCGCCGCTTCGCGTGCGTCTTTCAGCGTCTGCACCTGGCAGATCAGCGTCGCGCCGGCTTCCCGAATCTTCCCGGCGTAGGGTTCGATGTCGCCGAATGAGAGCATGACGGCCTTGGGCCTGCATTCCAGCGCGGCGTCGAGCGCGCCGGGCCGTTTGCTCAGCGCCCAGGTGATGAAGCCGATCCCGACTGCGCCCTCTTCCGCTTTGTCGAACTCACCCCGAATCCACTCGTCCGAGCCGTAGCCGAACGCGGGGTCTGCGTAGCCGGCGCTTATCAGGCCCAGCCCGCCTGCGGCGGAGACCTCGCGGGCAAGCGCGCCTCCCGCGACGCCGCCCATCGGGGCGAGCAGGATCGGGTGGTCGATGTCCAGCAGGCGGGTAATCGCGGTCGAGAGTTTCATGTGCGGCAACATATCGGCTTTGCCGATGCTTATCAAACGGGACGCCTGAACTTGAGGAGAGATGCTCTGTTCGAGTCATTTACAATTGCAGGGGGCGGACCCGTGTGTCCGCCCGCATTTCAGGCGTGATTATCAACCCTGGACGAGCGGAAAGATACGTCCATCGTTACGATGCAATCCACCGCCGGAATGACGACTGAAAATCAGATTCGGCCGAGCAGAGTACGCGCCCGGAAAAGCAGGCGATCACTCTTTGCCTTTCGTCCACCGGTCGCCTTCGTTCCACGCCCGGCTCGGCTCGGAAAAAGAATCGACGGGCGGATTGTTCATCTGGACGAACTGCTCGATGAGAGCCGTCACCGTCTCCGGCGCGTCTTCCTGCACGAAATGACCGACGCCCGGCAGGGTGACGACCGGGCCATTGGGCCAGATGCTCTTGAACCGAAAGACCGTATACCTGGCGGGCATCGCCCGGTCCTCTTCCCCGTGAATGCACATGGCGGGAATGGTCTTCAAGACTTCCACGTCGTGCTCCTCCGCGAGTTCCTGGAAGAATTCGAAGGTTTTTGGATCCGTGATGTTCCGGGGGAATTGCAGCGCGCCACGACAGGACTCCGGGGTGGGAAACGGGCTGGCGTAAGCGCGGACCCAGGTCTCGTCCACATGCGCGGTGCGCTCGAAGCCGATTCTCTTCATCACCGACAGCACCGTCGCGCCGAGATTCAGAAGGGTGGGTTCGTATTGATCCGTCTGCACCCAGTTGAACCATTTATGCTCGGGCGTCGGGAACTTTCCGTCTGTCGGTATTCTCGCCCAGGGCGCATAGGTGTTGCAGATACATAGACACTTGATGCGCTCCGGATGACGCACGGCGAAGCTGGCGCCGATGGAACCGCCCCAGTCCTGCATGACGAAGGTGATGTTCCGCGCGTCGAGGTCCAAGAGCAGGGCTTCGAGGTTATCGCTATGCTCGCGAATGGAGTAGTCCTTGTCCTGGGGGGTTTCGCTTTTGCCGAAGCCCATGTGGTCCGGCACGATGACGCGCCCCAGCTTGCGCAGCCTGGGAACGAAGTTCCGGTAGAGATAACCCCACGTCGGTTCCCCGTGGAGACAGACAATGACGTCCTCTGCGCCCTCCTCACCCCCGCGCTCGTCGACATAGTGCTGGCGAAAGCCGTTCCCATCGAAAAAATGCGGCTCATACGGCCATGTGCCGTCGAATGTCTCATCCGCCGGTATCATCGGTAACCTCCCTCGATTGGGTCGTTATATGGAGGAGTCTGGACTTCCGCGTTCTCGAAAACTTCCACAGGATTGCCGCTCGATATGAAATGATGGGTCAATACTTCGCCGCAAAGATCCATCACGGCGCCATCGCCCTCGGGCCTGTCTTTATTGGGGATGGCGACCCCTGGCGCACCCACGCGAAATAGCGGCAAGAAGGCTGCGAAAGATTTCTGTTTCCACCGGGTTCACCCATACGAAAGAGGCTACGTGAAGTTTGGGCGCTCACCAACCCTGCCAGCATGAAATCTGGCGGAGAGGGGGCTGTTGAAAAGTCCTCGTGAGCGATTTAGGTTGCGCGCACACCTTTGAAGTTCACTCCCCCCTTGAGGGTCGGTCTATCCTCTTCGGGTAGACCGACGGTGAGCTAAGGGCGCAAGCCCGCAAGCGAACCGGTGGAGGGTATAATTTAAATTGCACGATAAACACGATTCACCCCCCACCGCATCAGCCTTCGCACAAACCGCTCGGCTTCTGTCGGGCTTTCCCCTCGGGAAGCCCGACCCCCTCAAGGGGGGAGTGGTTCTTCTCTCTCATCTGTTGATTCCAAACGCCGAATCACGTAATCGAGACTTTTGACAACAACCCCGATGAGGGGAGGTAGGGGGGTTGCTTCCGACGAGGGAGGTCGAGGGTTCGCGCGAAAGCGGCCTTCCCGCTCAAGGCGATGTCACCCGACGAGGATTTTTTCATCGGGCTTTCCCCTCGGGAAGCCTGACCCATCCTCAGGGGGGTAAAGGCGATACCCCCGACAAAGGCTTTTTCAACAGCCCCGGGAGGGAGGGATTCGAACCCCCGGCGCAGTTGCCTGCACAACAGGTCTCAAGGCGCATAAAGTGGCGAAAGGTGAGACACTGGCTCCGGATCAGACCGCGAGGCGCCGGTGCGTGACCGTGCGCTGGCTGATGCCGGCCGCACTAAGATCGAAGCGACACAGATTCAAACGGTATGGACAGCCTGGGAGGAAAAATGAGCAAAGCGTCCACCGGACCCGCCCTTCGTCCCGGCGAATTCGTTCCCCTCGTCGCCCTTCTGATGGCGCTCGTCGCGCTCTCGATTGACGCGATACTGCCGGCGCTGCCCGCGATAGGCCACGACCTCGGGGCGCCGCGCAGAAACGACGTTCAGTTCGTCGTCACGGCCGTGCTCCTGGGGCTCGGCCTCGGGCAGATCGTTTTCGGCCCTCTCTCCGACGGAATCGGACGCAAGCCCTCCATCAATGCCGGCCTCGTTTTGTTCATGTCGGGATGTGTCATGAGCATCTTCGCACACACTTTCGAGATGATGATTGCGGGCCGGGTACTGCAGGGCATCGGAATCGCGGGACCGCGCATCGTGACCGTCGCCCTGGTGCGCGATCAATACGAAGGACGCCAGATGGCCCGCCTCATGTCGTTTGCGATGGCCGTTTTCATTCTCGTTCCCACCGTCGCTCCAGTCCTCGGACAGGGGATACAGTGGCTGGGCGGCTGGCGTGCGATATTCGCAGCTTTCTTCATCATCGCCGCGTTCACGTTCGCATGGTTTTCACTTCGCCAGCCGGAAACCCTGCCCCCCGCCCGCCGGCGGCCCCTCTCCCCGCGCGCGGTCGGCGGCGCCGCCCTGGAGGCGCTGCGAATTCGGGCCGCGCTCGGATACACCGTGGCCACCGGATGCGTGTTCGCGCCGTTCGTGGCCTACCTGAGCTCCTCCCAGCAAATCTTCCAGGAGGCCTACAGGACAGGCGCGCTGTTCCCGGCCTATTTCGGCATGCTCGCGCTTGCTTTCGGAGGCGCCTCGCTCGTGAACGGTTGGCTCGTGATGAAGTACGGGATGCGCCGGCTATCCAGGATGGCGACGGTTTCCTTGACACTGGTCTCGGCCGTTTCGTGGACGCTGGCCTTCGCCTTCGAGGGACTCCCTCCGTTGTGGCTGTTCATGACCTGCCTGCTCGCCATTTTTCTCTGCATCGGACTCCTCTTCGGGAATCTCAATGCGCTCGCCATGGAACCTCTCGGCCATATCGCCGGGGTGGGAGCGGGAGTGGTTGCTTCGCTCTCCACCTTTATCTCGGTGCCATTCGGAGCGCTCGTGGGCCAGAGTTTCGATGGAACCATGTACGCCCTGATGGCCGCTTTCGGGGTCTTCGGAGCCGGGACCTACGCCGCCATGAGATGGGCCGAGGGAGGCGGCGGCGAAAAGCGCAGCCGGGACGCCGCCGCTCGCCCGTGATCGTCCGCCGGAAGTCTCCGGATATCCCGAGAGCCGCATTGCGCCCGCAGCTTGTTCGAGGTAGGAATCGAGAGATTGAATTATCGAATTTCATGAATTCGGCAGCGAAGATGCGTCTGCGCGCAGGGCGGAGGAACTATCGCCCGGGTGAACTTCGACGCGACGGATATCGAAGTGGTGGATTCTCTGGCGGACGAAGCGCGAATATAGAAAAAGGCTGCGAGAAACTCGAAATTCCCGCCTGTGCCTGCCCGTATGAATATGGCGGAGAGGGAGGGATTCGAACCCCCGGTGCAGTTACCTGCACAACAGATTTCGAGTCTGCCGCCTTAAACCGGACTCGGCCACCTCTCCGGATGGATCGTATCTTCAGCGCGCGGCCTGCCTCGCCTCGCGGGCGATGCGTCGGCGCTCCTCGAAAAAGGCGCGCAGCATCGCTGCGCTCTCCTCGGCCAGTATGCCCGAGGTTATCGGCACGCGGTGGTTCACGCGCGGGTCCGAGGGAATGTCGAACAAAGAGCCGCAGGCCCCGCCCTTGGGGTCCGTGGCCCCGAAGACGAGCCGCGCGATCCGCGAGTTGACGACCGCGCCCGCGCACATCGGGCACGGCTCCAGGGTGACGTATAAGGTCGCGCCGTCGAGCCGCCAGATGCCGTCGGTCTCGGCGGCTTCCCTGAGCGCCAGGACTTCCGCGTGCGCGGTGGGGTCGCAGGCGGCCTCGCGCCTGTTGAAGCCACGTCCCAGCACCCGGCCCTCGCGCACCACCAGCGCGCCCACGGGCACGTCGCCCGTCTCCTCGGCCATCCGGGCCAGCGCCAGCGCCTCTTCCATCCAGCGCTCGTCTTCTCTCATCTGATCGGTCGAATACACTTGTCTCTCCATCCGTTTTTCTCGCGGCCCCTAAAAGACCACGAATCGGAACCGCTGGCAAGCGGAGAAGCGCTTCCCGCGCACGAGGTCAGGCGATATGCACGGGCCGGGAGTAGAATTTTCTCCCGCCGCCGGGGCGGCATTGCTCTTGCCCGATGCGGAAAAACCTGAGAGGCTTGGGGCCTTACACTCACACTATTTTGAAGGATGCCCCTATGCTTTGGGAAGAACTCAGTTGGCCGCAGCACAAGGAGATGGCCCAGAACGGGGCCGTGGTCGTCATCCCCTTCGCCTCAATGGAACAGCACGGGCCGCACAGCCCCGTCGTGGTGGATTCGCTCCTTTGTGAGAACGTCTGCCGGAAGGCGGTGGACGGCCTCGAAAACGTGCTGCTGACCCGCACGGTGTGGACGGGCACGTCGCACCATCATTTCGAGTATCCGGGAACCATTTCCTTGCGGCTGGAAACCTACGTCGCCCTCATCAAGGACATCATCCGCTCCGTCGCCCACCACGGGTATAAAAAGATATTCGTCGTGAACGGTCACGGCGGCAACGTGCAGCCCCTCCAGGCCACGCTGAACGACATCGGCTATGATATCGAGCTCACCATCTGGATGATCACCTACTTCCATCTGGGAAACGAAATCTCTGGCGAGATCAGAAAATCGCCCGTCGGCGGCATGGCGCACAGCGGGGAGTTCGAAACCGCCATGATGCTCCACCTGCGCCCCGACCTGGTGAACATGGACGAGGCGGTGGATCAAATCAACGCGAACCCCCATCCCCTGGGGACGAAGGACATGCACCACCGCGGAATGCTCTTCCGCCCGGTGGATTTCAACAGAAACCGCGCGCCCTCGGGGGTAGCGGGCATGCCCACGGCGGCCACGGCGGAAAACGGGGCGCAATACTTCGAGGCCGTATCCGCGCGCCTGCGCGGGCTGATTGAAGAGCTGGCAGCGCTCCAGGCATGATCCGAATCGCAGGCGAATCCTCCCGCACGGCGAGATACCTGAACATCAGCCCTCCCGGGGCGGATGAGGCTATCGTCCTGTGCTATGAGGCCGCGGGAGACGGCACGCCGGTCCTCTGCATTCCGGGCCTGGGCGATGCGACATGGGTGTGGCGCAAGCTCGTCCCCACGCTCTCGAGCATGCACCGCGTGGTCGCCATGGAGCCGAGGGGGCACGGGCGCTCCTCGAGTCCGAAGGGAAAATACACGCTCGAAGAGATGGCTGGTGACATCGGACACGTCACCAGCCGCCTGGGCTTGAACCGGCCCGTCCTGGTCGGGCACGGCCTGGGCGCGCGGGCGGCGCTCCTGCTCGCGGTCGAACAACCCCTCCTGCCGGGCGCGCTCATCCTCATCGCGACAGGCGCGGCGCCCGCCGCCAAGAGCGTGCGCAGAGGCGTCGCCGAGCGCATCCACCTGGCCGAGGCGGGCGAGATGCAGGAGGCCTACCGGAACAGGAAAAGCGAAGGCAGGGAACCCAGGGGCATGACCCCGAGGGAGCGCGCGGAGCATCACCGCCTGTTCCTGCGGGGCGACCCTTCGGGATACGCCTCGGCGGGATACGCGGAGCTTTTAGCGCCCGACCTCACGGAGCGCCTCGGCGAAATCGCTTGCCCCGCCCTCGCGCTCACGGGCGAGGAAGACCCCGAATACCACGAGGACGTTCAAACCCTATCCGCCGGCATTCCCCGTTGCGAGTCCCTTATCATCGAAGGCGCGGGCCGCTACGCGCAACTGGACAGGCCCGAGGCGGTGCTCGCCCTCATCCATGATTTTTTCAGAAAGCACCATCTTTCAGTCGCCAAATCGACGGAGGAAGCCCATGAGCCGATTGATTGACCTGACCGCCCCCCTGGGGCATCCCGACCTTTGTGAGGTGCCGACTTTTCCCCCGGTGGAATACTGGCAGTTTCACGAACATCCCACGCACGGCCGGCAGAACAGCGCAGTCCGGATGGCGATCCACCAGGGAACGCACCTGGACGCGCCGAATCATTTCTACCCCGACGGCGTCACCATCGACGAGATGCCGCTCGAGACCTTCTGCGGCCGCGCCGTGAAGATAGATTTGAGAGGAACCGCGCGCGAGGCGAGCCCCATCACGCAGGCGATGATCGAATCGAGTCCCGGATTTCAGGCAGAGCGCCTGGAGGGCGCCATCGCCGTCTCGTGGACGGGCTGGTCGAAGGAGAAGTTTTTCACGCCCGATTACTTCGGCCCCAACCCCTACCTCGACAAGGAGGCGTGCCACTTCCTTTGCGATTGCGGCATGAAGGCCCTTTGCATGGACCACGCCATCGACCCGGGCATGCGGCCCGACTCGGTGGTGCACCACGAGGATTCTCCCGGCCACCGCGCCGTGCTGGGCCGGGGTGTTCCGCTCATCGAGCACGTCATCAACCTCGATACTTTCGAGGAGACCGAATTCGAGATGTTCGCATTTCCCATGAAACTCTACAGGATCGAGGGCGCGCCCGCTCGCGTAGTCGCGCGGCTCGATTGAAAGGGAGGAACCTGGACTTGCCATTTTACAGAATATCCGAGATGGAAACGAAGCACATCGACATGGGCAAGGCCCAAACGCAAAGCGTCGCCGGGGAACTCATGAAGGCCGGGATGATCACCTATCCCGCGGACGGCGGCCCGCCGCCTCATTACCACCCGAACGAGGAGCAGTTCCTGCTGGTGATGTCGGGGGAGGCGAACGTGATCCTGGGGGATGAGACCCGCGTCGTCGGCCCGGGCGACCTGGTGCACATCCGCCGCAACGAGCGCCACGGCCTCCGCATCACCGAGGGGCCATTCGCCTTCTTCACGGTGAAGAGCCCCGCCGGCGACGGCGACCTTTACCAGGACTACAACAAGGCCGAAGACGCCGACGAGGCGCGGGAAAAACTGGAATCCACCTTATAGGGTTACATCCAAGACCAAGGAGATTTTGAATGCCGTTTTACAGAATGGAAGACTTGCCCCAGGGCTCCTCGAAAGTAGGCCCCGCCACCAGCCACGCGACGGCAGGCGAGTTGATGAAGGTGGGCTGGGTGATATATCCCCAGGGAGACGGCCCGCCGCCGCACTTTCATCCCAACGAAGAACAGTACATCCTGATGCTCGAGGGAAAGATGAACATGATCTGCGGTGAGGAGGTACGCGAGATCGGCGCAGGCGATCTGGTGCATATTCCCAGAAACACACGCCACGGCATCCACATCACCGAAGGCCCGGCGAAATTCTTCGCGGTCAAGAGCCCGGCGGGCGACGGCACGCTGGATCAGGACTACAACAAGGCGTCCGATGCGGTCGAGGTGTACGAGCGTCTCAAGAACTAGCAAACCGAACGACAAAAGCCGGTGGGCCATCCCACCGGCTTTTTTTCTCTACTGCTGCTGCGCCTGGGCGTCCTGCATCCGTTTCTTTCGGAACTGCACGGCCTGGATGACGTCCTGCCAGACGAGACGCCCCAGGGGGCCCGAGCTGTAGAGCGATATGTTCACCTTACCGTCGGGTGAGAGCAGAAAGTTGGTGGCGTGAAGAAAAGGCCTCGGCTTATCGCCCGCCTCGGGTGCGTAGAAAGCGCCCGTGGCTTCCGAGATCTGCGCGGGGTTGATGCTGTAGCCCACCGGAAAATTCACCTTGCCGGCTTCGATGGACTGAAGCGCCTCCTCTTGGGGGTCGGTGGATGCCGAGACGACCTTGATGCCCTCTGCTTCGAGTCTTTCTCCCGCCCGGGAGAATGCCGCCATCTGGGCGACGCAGTAGGGTCACCAATGACTGCGGTAGAACAGGACGACGCCCCACGCGCCCAGCAGGTCATCGGGCAGGGAGATTTTGCCGCCGCCCGCCCTGGGAATCTCGAGATTCGGGAAATCATCCCCGGTGTCGAGGAAGTACTGGTTCACTTTCGGCATGATGCGCTCCAATCCGGTTCAAGTTGATGAATGCGGTCGTTTCATGTGCCCGGGATGTTACATCCCATGAAAGGCTCTGAAAACCGGCCCGCCGGACGTGCGCGCAAAAAAAACACCCCCTCGAAACCCGAGGGGGTGTTCAAAAGATGCGCGCTAGCCCTGGGAGGCCATCATCTTCTTTTGGAACTGCACCAGACCCACCACGTCCTGCCACACGAGGCGGCCGATGGGTCCCGTGCTGTAGACGGCCACGGCCACCGTTCCATCGGGCTTCAGGACATAGCCCGTGCTGTGAATGATCTGGCGTTTTTCCTCATAGAAACAACCGGTGAGTTCGGAAATATGCTTGTTGTCCAAACCATAGCCAACGGGGAAGTTGATGCCGCACTCTTCAATCGTTCCCTTCGCGTTCTCCTCCGTGTCCACGGAGGCTGCAACAACCTTGACGCCTTCTTCTTTGAGCTTCGCCGCTCTGTCGAAGGCCGTAAGCTGCTGCTTGCAGTACGGTCACCAGTGTCCGCGGTAGAGCAGAACCACTCCCCAATCGCCCGAGAGATCGCCGGGAAGGGAGATTTTGCCTCCCCCCGCCCGGTCCACCTCGAGGCTCGGGAAGGGATCGCCCGAGTCGATCATCTTGTCCGTCATACGTGGCATGAATGCACCCTCCTGGAATGAAACGAAAACTTGAGATGATGAGTCCCGAAACCAGACCTTTTATACCCTTGCGGGGAGGACAATTCAAATCGAATCGGGCCTCCTCGAGCCTTTGCGCCGATGATCTTTGCGTTTTTCGCCCCGGCGGTCTTGACACCGCGAGGCCCCCTTTTTAGCATAGGCTCACTTTTCCAGAAGGCTCTCGATGAGCACAGGAGACCCTCGATGAGCAACGCGATTACTTGTGAATGCAAGACCATCAAGCTGCAAGGCGAATACGAAAAGGCGGCCTGCGCCTGCAACCGCGATATCCATCTGTCCGATGAAGACGCGGAGCGCTATCTCCCGCGCGATGAGACTCAGGAAAACCTGGTCATCTCGAAAGAATGCCGGATCCCCCCACTCACCAGCGTCATCCGGTATGGCGAGGGCTATTACGTGCTCAAGAAAGGCCGTGTGATGCGGGAGGGTTTCAGCAGGACGCTCCCCGAATACAAGCAATAACGCACCGGCGGGTTTCGCCGCCTTCCATAAGCGAATCACACCCGACCCCAAGGAGATGAACCATGCGCGCCCAAAGATACAGTTGGGATGAGATGCCCGAGGAAATCGTGACCGACCATCTTTCGCGAAAGATGGTGGTGGGCGAAAAGGAGATGATTTGCTGGCTCAAGCTCAAACCCGGCTGCGTGGTGCCCATGCACAGCCATGAGCACGAGCAGATATCCCACGTCCTCCAGGGAAGGCTCCGTTTCTTCATCGACGATGAGACCGTGGAAATCGGGCCGGGGGAAATGCTCCTCATCCCCCCGCACGTCCCCCATTCCGTGGAAGTCGTGGGCGATGAGACGGCCATAGACTACGACATCTTCAGCCCCATCCGCGAAGACTGGGTCGACGGGAGCGATGATTACCTGAGAAACGGATAGCGGGGGGTTCCCCCTGGGTAGACGTTTCAGCGAGATATCCGCAGCCTCATCGTTTCACGCGCTTTCGGATGTGTTCGGACGCCGGATCGCTACCCTGAACGAGCGAAAATAATCCAGGAATCAACCAGAAAAAGCCCATTTCTCATCTCAAGATATTGTATCCACAATTCATCGCGACACCATATATAGAATCTCCGTAACTGATTGCTTTATATGCGCTAATTTGATTGCCCCCATCTGGATAACCTGTGGGTAAGATCGCCTTTTCAACCCAATATCTTGTGTAGCGGGAAAAAAATATACTATATTTTGTGCTAAATTTATTGACAATCGGTAATCATCGACCTACACTGATTAATAAGGGTAGCAGAAAAAGTCACTCCGCAACGAGTTCAGGTAGGCGCATCCGCCCCTCATCTTCGCTGGAAAAGTATTTTTTGCAGGCAAGTCGTTGACGTTGTTCGTGATGACGGGCGGCAGAGTCATCCTTCCGGGCATCGCCTGCCCTTTCCTTCCAGAGGATGCCCCTATCCCACCAAGGGGCCCCCTGCGGGGCCCCAAGATTCTGAAAGGCCCGAAAAAGCATCAGGCGCTTTTCAGAAACCACGCACCACGAAAAAAGCCCCCTCACCGGGAGGGGGCTTTCCTATTCCGAAACCGGATTTATTCGGATTTTTTCTCGGGCTTCGCCTCGGATTTATTCGCGTTTTTGTTCACGGAGCCTTGCAGGAATCTCAGGAAATCACTGCTCGCCGGCAGCACGAGGGTCGTCTTGTCCTTCAGGGAGCCCTCATACACCTCCAGGCTCTTCAAGAACGCGTAGAATTCCTCATCCTGCCCGAACGCCTTGGCGTTGATGTCGATGCTCTTGGCGTCCCCCTCACCCTTGGTGATTTGCTCTTTCTCATAGGCTTCCGCCAGGAGCACGTCGCGCTCACGGTTGGTTTCCGCCCGTATCTTCTGCGCCTGCTCTTTTCCCTCCGAGCGGTATTGGCGGGCGATTCTCTGCCGCTCGGCCTGCATGCGCCCGTAAATGGCTTTCAGGTTCTCGGCGGGCAAATCGGCGCGCTTCAAGCGAACATCCACTATCTCGATGCCGTATTCGCGCGCTTTCTTGTCGCTTTCTTCCGTGACCTTGGCCATCAACTGCGCACGATCCTTGGCCACGATATCGATCAAATCCTTGCGGCCGAGTTCCTGGCGCAATTCACTGTAGATGATGTCGTCGAGCCGGGCTTGCGCCCCCGTTTCGCTGCGAACCGTACGCAGGAACTGGAGCGGGTCGACGATGCGCCATCGCGAGAAATTATCCACCACGAGGGATTTCTTGTCCTGCGTGATGATCTCCGTGGGGTTGGAGTCATACTCCAGCAGGCGGCGGTCGAAGAACGTGAGCTGCTCCACGAAGGGCAGCCGGTAGTGGAGGCCGGCGTTCCGCAAGACGCGCACGGGCTTACCGAACCGGGTGACGACCACCTGTCGGTCTTCACGAATCGTGAACAAAAGCGAATTGACGCCAAAGACGATTATCAGGATCAAGACGAACAAGGCGATCGTCTTTTTGGGCAATTTTCTGGTTTCTGCTCCCTCCGCGCTCATCGTTTCGTCACCCCTTCTATTCCACCACCCCGCAGCGGGAGTATGGGCAGCACGCCCGATTTACCTTGATCCAGAATCACCTTGTCCACCGTCGGCATCACTTCTTTCATCATTTCGAGGTAGAGCCGCTCTCGCGTAATGGCCGGCGCTTTTTTGTATTCCTTGAGCGTGGCGAGGAAACGATTCGCATCACCTCGCGCATGACGAATCTTGGTCTCTCTGTAGGCTTCCGCCTGCCTGAGGACGGCGGCCACCTTACCCCGCGTCTCGGGTATTACCTGGTTCTGATAACCCTGCGCTTCGTTCACGAGGCGGTTTCTGTCCTCACGGGCGCTGGCCACGTCCTTGAAGGCGTGAATGACTTCCTTGGGCGGCGTCACGTCCTGGAGCTGCACCGCCGCCACGCGCAAACCGGTTTCGTAACGATCCAGTATCTTTTGAAGCTCCACCAGCGTCTCCTGCTGAATCGCGCCCTTTCCGGTGGTGAGCGCCTCGTCGATGGGCTTGCTGCCCACCACCTGCCGGATGGCGGCCTCGGCCGCATGAACCACCGTTTCTCTGGGTCTGCGCACTTTGAAGAGATACTTATCCGCCTCCACGATGCGGTACTGGACGATCATGTCGACGTCCACCATGTTCTCATCCCCAGTCAGCATTCTCGATTCATGGGGTTTGTCCGAATATCTGGCGGGAGGCCCGGGATCGATTGTGCGGAAACCGATTTCCACGCGCTTCACTTCCGTCACCTTCGGCGTGTAGGCGGTCTCCATCGGGAAAGGCATATGATAGTTCAGGCCAGAGGACACGACCCGATCGATCCGCCCGAACCGAAGCACGATTCCCTGCTCGTCCGGCCCCACGCTGAAGATGCCCGAAGCCAGCCAGATCAGGGCCACCACCACGAATATGGCAGCGGAGGGCAACTTGAAATTGGGTATTCGGAACTGCGGCAGCTTAATCTGAGGCGGGATGCCTCCTCCTCCACCGCCACCTCCACTACCACCGCCTTGTCTTCTTGATTTGAACTCATCCCAGTCCATTGGCATGAGCATTTCTCCTATCTGCGACGCTTCATAACTTTAAGAGGCGACATGGGAAATTACGGACACTTAAGACCTATACGCCCCCACCCTATGCGGGTTAGGGATTGAAGTCAACCAACGCGAATCTGTTTTTGACGCACTTGGCGTTGATTTTTCACAATTTGCCTGCGCGAAGGCAACCCCCCTTGCGCGCCGCGTTTTCTCACCGAACACGACCCTGCGCTGACGGCGAAGCGCACCGCATCGGCGAGCACCGCGTCCTCGGCCAGTTTCGCCGCCAGCGCGCCGCAAAATGCATCGCCCGCGCCTGTGGTATCCACTACCTCGATTCCAGCGGGAGGCCTGAACCATGAGGCCCGCTCCCCATCCAGTAGAAAGGCCCCTTTCGCGCCTGCAGTGATGACAACACGGGAAGGCCCCAGCGACCGCAGGGCGCGAGCGGCGCGCAGGAACTCCTCATCGGTTTCGGGTGTCACCCCGAGACTGGTGATATGCGCCGCTTCGGTTTCGTTGGGGGCCAGCACATCGGTCAGGCGGAGCAACTCATCGGGCAATTCCCTCGCCGCCGGAGCCGGGTTCAGGACGGTGCAGGCGCCGCGCTTTCTTCCCTTTCGGAACGCGGCCATGACCGATGAAATCGGAACCTCTAACTGCGCCAGAACGACGCCGCCAAAATCCAGAAGTCCCGGCTTTCTTCTCATTCGCCCGGGCGTGAGGAGCGCGTTTGCGCCTGGAGCCACGGCTATTTGGTTCTCGCCTTTATCGTCCACCACGATCAGCGCCGTCCCCGAGCTTGCATTGCAGCGCAGTATCCCATCGGGCAATATCCCGCTCTCCGTAAGGTGACGGGCATAGGCATCGCCGCCCGCATCTACTCCCAGCATGGTGACGAAGCGGACCTCCGCACCGATTCGGACGACCGCCAGGGCCTGATTCGCCCCTTTACCGCCCCAATACTCACGACGCTCCCCTCCCAGGACGGTTTCACCCGCACGAGGGAGCTTATCTACGCGAACGACGATATCGATATTCGAACTTCCCAACACCAAGACGGCGGGTTTTTTATTTTTCATCTTCGTCCCATCCGCGATATTTGCGCAGACGCGAGATGAAAAACGCCAGAAAACCCTTCACGTCCAGATCCAGGGCCACATCGACCGGATTTTTTACCTGCGCGCCCCTGCTTTCCCTCAGATCCACCAACGTCATTCCGCGCGCGACCCCCCTGCTCGCGTCCACATCCACGCGGCAGGGGATGGTCTCCACCAAATCAGGCTTCATCGCGACGGCGAGGGCCAGGGGGTCGTGCAAAGTGATGTCCTCGGACCCCCTCCGTTTTTTGGAGAACCGCGCATAGACTTTGATGAGGTCCCGGAGCGCCGCGCGAAACGGTCCCCCGCCCTCGAATTCATCGACGCGCAAGAGCGCCCGCCTCGTCACGTCCAGACCCACCATGGTGACGGGCAGGCCTGATGAAAACACCTCCTTCGCCGCCAGGGGGTCGCAATAGATGTTGAACTCGGCCGCAGGCGTCACGTTCCCGGGCATCCGGGCGGCTCCTCCCATGACCACAATCCGCTTCACGCGGGTGAAGACCCCGGGCGCGCGCCGAAGCGCGAGAGCCAGATTCGTGAGCGGCCCCAGCATGATAATGGTCAACGCCGAACCCCGTCTGGCGGCCTCCTCGACCATTACCTCCCAGGCCGGTTTGGAACTTCCCCTGCCCGGGCGGGGCAAACGCCTTTTCTTATCGAACATCGCTCCCATGCCTTCGGGACCGTGAATCGCGCGGGATTCGCTCCGGTTCATGCGGCTTCCGTCCAGGGCCAGTGAGGCCCCCGGATAAACGGGAACATCCAAAATGGGGGATTCGAGATGATCACGCAAGAATGCGGTGAGCCTTCTCGCATTTCGGTAAGCCAGACGCGCGGAAACATTGCCGTGTACGGTCGTCACGGCATCGTACCGGAAAAAAGGTGATGCGAAACCCATCGCCAGGGCCAGCGTGTCATCCACGCCCGGGTCACAATCCACCAGGGCGTATCGGACGGGCGATTCACTTTCATTTCCCGCCATCACTTCAGGCCTCACTCTCGTTACCAAAATCACCTATCTGATCGTATGAAAGACAGGCTTTTATAAGCAAATAATAATTATTTGCCCAGTGATGCAACGTATCTCACCTCTCAAAATTACGCCGAACGAGCCGAAACGAGAGTTTATCATTCAATAACCATAAAGATATCAATAGGTTAATATGATTCCATCAGAAAGTTTCATAATTTTCATTTTTCCCCGTTGTCCGGCAAATCTATATAACCTTTTGAATTTCAATATCTTAAGCAGCATTGTTCCTCTCAGGAATTGACAAAGCGCCTGATTTCATATACTTATGTCTGGCTTATAGAATTTGAGGTGTACGGAATTAACCTTAATTTTACAGTGCCGCAAATCATTTGATCCTCACACAAGAGGCTTTCCCACAACTTAGAAATGGCCAAATCCGCTTCATCTTACACATCCAGAAGGCGAATCGTTGCTGCGATTGATATCGGCGGCACGTTCACCGACATTGCGATTTACAATCCATCGAACGGAAAAACCGCGGTGGGCAAGTATCTCACAACGCCGAACGACCCATCCATAGGCGCGCTCGCGGGTTTGCGCACGTTGCTCGATGAGGAAAGCCTGCGGTTCCGCGATCTCGGCCAGGCGATTCATGCAACCACCCTCGCCACCAACGCGATCATCGAGAAGAAAGGCGCGGCCACGGGTCTTCTCGCCACGAAGGGATTCGCCGACATCCTCTTGATGGGCCGTGAATCCAGATATGACATCTACGACATCGTGCCTGAATTTCCTGAACCTCTGGTATCCGGAACTTTTCGCCGCGAATTGACCGAGCGGATTTCCGCGGCCGGGGAGATACTCCAGCCTTTGAGCACCCAGGAGGTGAGGGTAACGATTCAGGAACTCGTGGAAAAAGGTGCGAAATCCATAGCGGTTTGCCTCTTGCACTCATACGCCAATCCAGCCCATGAGACCGAAGTCGGCGAAGCGATAGCGCAATCGTTCCCTGATGTAAGCTTCAGCCTCTCCTCTCAGGTTTGCCCGGAAATCAGAGAATACGAGAGGACTTCCACCACTGTGGCCAACGCCTACATCCAACCGATTGTTTCGAAATATCTCGAAGACCTGGAGGTCAACCTCGAAAACGTCTCGCTCTATATCATGCTGTCGAACGGCGGTATCGCCACGGCGCAATCCGCCGGACGCAGTCCCATACGCATGTTCGAGTCAGGACCCGCTGCAGGAGCGCTTTCCTCGGCCTATTTCGGGAAACTCGGCGGATTCGAAAACCTCATCGCTTTCGATATGGGCGGGACCACCGCCAAATCCTGCATCATCGAAAACGGCGAACCCCATCTGTCCGTTCAATTCGAGATTGCGCGCGTCAAGCGCTTTACCAGGGGCAGTGGAATGCCCATCCAGGTGCCGTGCATCGATCTGATCGAAGTCGGCGCCGGAGGAGGCAGCATCGCGCGAATCGACGACCTGGGACTGCTCAAGGTCGGCCCCGAGAGCCAGGGGGCGTCCCCCGGGCCCGCCTGCTACGGACTGGGTGGAGAAGAGCCCACGGTGACCGACGCCAACCTGCTTCTCGGCTACATCAATCCCGATTATTTCCTGGGTGGCGAAATGCCCGTTTTCTCCGAGGCGGCATCCGAAGCCATACGCTCCAAAATCGCCGAGCCGATGAAGATCGAAGAGATCCAGGCGGCCTGGGGAATCCATGAACTCGTAAATGAAACCATGGCCGCCGCCGCGCGCATCAAGCTCTCCGAGCGCGGAAAAGACCCTCGCAACTTTACCCTCATGGCCACCGGCGGCGCGGGTCCCGTTCATGCGTTCCGGCTTGCGCGCAAGGTGGGGCTCAAGCGTATCGTCTGCCCGCCGGGCGCCGGTTTGGCTTCCAGCCTCGGGCTCCATACCGTTCCATTCAAGGTGGACACCGTGGACAGCCAGGTGATGCCGCTCGAAGACGTGAACCTCACCAAGCTCAACGAAACGCTCAACCGGCGCGAAAAACGGCTTCGCGAAGTCCTCACCGCCGCGGGCGTGAGGGAACGTGAAATCCGGATTCAGCGCATGGCGGACATCAGCTTCGAGGGCCAGGGCTTCCCGCTCACCATCCCCATCCCGAGCGGAAAACTGACGCGGAACCATTTCGGAGAAATCAGCGAAACCTATCGCGAGCACTACGCCTCTGCCCACGGACGCGCCATAGACGAAGTGCCGCTTCAGGTGTTCAGTTGGCGAATCTTCGGAATCGGTCCGGAACCCAACGTGAACTTTGATTTCTCGAACCTGACCGAAACAGACGTAAAAAACGCCTTGAAGGGCAACCGTCGCATCTACATGCCGGAGAACAAGGGTTTCCGAAAAGTGAATATCTTCGATCGCTATCTTTTGAAGCCGGGACAGAAGTTCAAGGGGCCGGCGTTGGTGGAAGAGAAAATGACGACGACTGTCATCGGTCCTCGCTCGAACTTCCAGATCGATAAATTCCAGAATCTGATCATCGAACTCTAGGAGAGATGCATACATGGCCCGCAAGGGTATCGATTCAATTACGTTGGAAGTCCTCTGGAACCGCTTCATCGCCATCGCCGAGGAAGCGGCCACCGAGATCGTCCGCACCGCTTTTTCGACCACGATACGCGAATCGAGAAATTTCGCCGTCATCATACTGAACCCCAACGGACAATCCATCGCCCAGGCCAGGTCCACCATGCCCAGCTTCGTGGGCGCGTTGCCGATTACGGCCAAAAAACTTCTCCAGATTTTCCCGCAGGAAACGCTTGAACCCGGCGATCTCATACTCACGAACGACCCGTGGATGGGAACGGGCCATCTTCAGGATCTCACTTCCCTCACGCCGGTGTTCCACAAATCGAAGCTGGTCGCTCTTATCGGCATCACCACCCAGGTAACGGACATGGGGGGAAAACTGCGATCCCCCGAGGTGCGCGAGATATACGAAGAAGGCCTCCAGCTTCCACCCTGCAAGTACATGTCGGCGGGCAAAATCAACGAGGATATCCTGAGAATCATCAGAACAAACGTGCGCGTGCCGAACCAGGTCGAGGGAGATATGATCTCCCATATGTCCGCCGGAAGACTGGCCGCCCAGCGCATCGGCGAGATGCTCGAAGAATACAAACTCGCCGACCTCGAGGCGCCGTCCACCACGATCTTCCAGCGTTCCGAAAACGCGATGCGCGAGGCCATCAAGAAAGTGGAAGACGGGGAATACCGCTTTCAGGTATCCACCGACGGGTACGATGAGCCGCTCGTCATCCGCGTTGAAGTCAAGGTTCGCGGCAGCAGCATTCTGGTGGACTACACGGGATCATCCCCACAGGTCGACCGCGGCTTGAACGCCGTCTTGAGTTATGTCTATTCCTATTCCGCCTATTCGCTCAAATGCCTGTTCTGTCCGCAAATCCCCAACAACGAGGGCAACTTCCGGCCCGTGACGGTATCGGCGCCCGAGGGCAGCATCCTGAATCCGCGCTATCCGGCCCCCGTGAACGGCCGCTCCATGGTGGGGCACTTCATTCCTTCGGCCATTTTCGGCGCACTCTGCAAAGCGGTGCCCAATCTCGTGCAGGCGGCCAGCGGCAGTCCCACATGGGCCATCAACGCGGCGGGCATCACGAAGGAAAACAGGCGCTTCGCCGGCAACTTCTTCCTCCATGGCGGACAGGGCGCGACGGACAGGTACGATGGTCGCGTATGTCTCGATTTCCCCTCGAACACCTCGAACACGCCCATCGAAATCCTCGAACATCTCGTGCCCTTGCTGGTGGAGAGAAAAGCGTCCATCAGAGACAGCGGCGGCGCGGGCAAATATACCGGCGGCAACGGCCAGCAGGTTATCGTGAAATCACTCTCTGACGGGCCGATTCTCCTCACTTTCATGAGCGAGCGAACCCGGCACCCCGCCTATGGGTTGTTCGGCGGGAAGAACGGGCGCGTCGGCAAGGTGACCCTGAACGGGCGCCCCATCAACCCCAAACGTCAATGGGTGATGAACCAGAGTGACAGGCTTGTGCTCGAAGTGCCGAGCGGGGGCGGTTATGGCGACCCGAAGGATCGCTCCTTCTATTCCATCGAACGCGACCTGCAAGAGGGGCTGCTTTCCGTTCAAAAAGCCAGAGCCGAATACAACTACGACGGTGAATTCACCGCTGTCGACATGTAGTTCTTCCCATGCCATCAAAAAAACGGTGGGCCGCCGTTACCTCCACATCCGATTTTCCGGTCGCCATGGCGCCCGTGAAACAGGCGATGACCAGAGTCGCGCCGGTCCGCGCCGTGGCGCTTCCCTTCAGGCCCCTGGACGAAGCGGAAGAAACCGCTTTCGCCAAGAAGCTGCGAGGCGCGGAAGGGATTCTGCTGCGTCCGGGCTACATCACCGCCTCTTTGCTCGCGCTGCTGCCGGACCTGCGCGTGGTGGCCGTGCATGGAGCGGGCGTGGACCAGGTCGACGTGGCTGCCTGCACGGAACACGGCGTACTCGTCACGAACACACCGGGAGCCAACGCGAACGCCGTAGCCGAACTCACGCTGGGGCTGATCCTCTCCCTGGCCAGGCGTATTCCCCAGGCGGCCTCCCGGGTGGGAGCGGAGCGGGTATGGGGCGAGGCGCGCCACACGGGGATGGAGCTCAAGGACAAGACGCTGGGGCTCATCGGGGTCGGGCAGGTGGGGAGCCGGCTCACGAAAATGGCGCTCGCGATGGGCATGAAGGTTCTCGCCCATGACCCGGGCCTCAAGAACGAGGATATCAGAGCGCGCGGCGCCAGGCCCGCCCGGTTCGAGACTCTTCTGGGCCGGGCCGATTTCATCTCGCTTCACGCACCGCACACGCCCAGGACCCATCACCTGATCGACAGGCGAGCGATCTCGAAGATGAAAAAGGGCGCGTTCCTCGTAAACGCCGCGAGAGGCCCGCTCGTGGATGAGGCGGCGCTGGCGCGCTCGCTCAAAAGCGGCAAAATCGCAGGAGCGGCCCTCGACGTACTGGAAGGCGAACCGCCGGATCCCGAAAGCGCCATATTCGATGCGCCCAACCTCATCCTCACGCCGCACATGGCGGGCTCCACACACGAGTGCCTCGAAGCCATCGCCACGTGGGCGGGGGAGGACATCGCCCGCGTCCTGAGCGGCAAGAAGCCCAAATATCCGGTGAACGACCCATACAAAATTCAATAATTCAGCTATTTACGAGAACATTCTCTCGATTTTCCTTTTCGTTTAATTTATCGAAAAACCCCGTGAATTTATCTAATTTTATCGAATTAGCCAGGAATTTGAAGATACCGACTCGTTTTTCATGTCCGTGAATTTCAGCTGACCTGTTGATATAATTTCTAACATCCATTTTTAACAACCTCATGTGGAATTTGCCGGCCACGACCCGCAATCAAACCGAAAGCGGATTCGTTGCAAATCCTGCGGGCGCCGGCGAGGCCGGGTCGCAAACCATTGCGTATCCGTTCGGCGGCGGGATGATATTGTCACCGCTGCTGAAGGTATTCGTTGATTTTGTGTGGCGCAGTTGTTCAGAGCGGTGTTTTCCTGATCGCTATCACCCCACGGCCGAACTCTTGCACCGTAGCATTGTGGTCTTTCAAAACCCGGCCACAACGGTTTGTTTGCGGGCATGCCCGGGCTCCCCGTCGGCGAAGGAACCCATGGCGGGACGGAGGATACGCCCCCGGCCGAGTTCGCAAGGAAAGCGTCGTCGAGGGGGGCTTCGGGCCGAAATCACTGAAAATCACCATGCCCGGCGGGAGAAACTGCCATGGCGGGCAATGACATCCATGGCCAGGCGGGAGACCATGCCTTGTCCATACAACGGTGAGAGGTGTAATCGCGTGCAAGCAGGCATTCAGGGCCGGCAATGATGCGCCACGGCATGACAAGCGCTGCCCTGCCGGGTATCATGAGTCTCCAGTTTGCTCTTCCATATACGGAATCATCAAAGGGCGGCATTCCGCACCGATTAGAGGGGGCGAATAATGAGTGGTTCCGCGCACGGGGAAATTTCGGAAATTACCCTTGGGGTGGAGGAGGAACTGTTTCTCGTCGACCCCGACACCCGCGACCTTCTGGCCGAACCCGACCCGGGCATACTCGCGGCTTGCGAAAGGAGGCGCGGCCCTCACAAGGTGGTGCCCGAGTTCCTTCGCGCCCAACTCGAAACCAACACACGCGTCTGCGGCTCGGTGGCCGAAGCGTGCGAGGCGTTGCGCGAGACCCGGCGAGTCGTTATCGAGGCGGCCGAGGAGCACGGCGCAGCCGTGATGGCCGCATCCACGCATCCTTTCGCGCAATGGCGAACGCAGCTGGTCACGCCGAAGGATCGCTACGAGCGGTTCGCGGCCACCTACCAGGAGAGCTTCCGCCGGATCTGCCTGACCGCCATGCACGTCCACGCCGGCTTCGGCGACCCGGAATCGCGCATCCGGATCATGACGGCGCTCCGGAGGCACCTTCCCCTTTTCCACGCGCTGTCGACGTCCTCGCCGTTCTACGGCGGGGGTGAGACCGGCCTGAAGTCCTGGCGGCTGAACCTCCTCGGCGTGCTTCCGCGCACCAGCATTCCCGGTCCGTTGCGCAACCGGGCGGAGTACGACCGCATCGTGGACGACTACCGGCGCATCGAGGTCATCAGAGACGGCAGCGAAGTGTGGTGGGACATTCGCCCCTCCCACGCTCACCCGACGGTGGAGCTTCGCATCTGCGATACCTGCCCGCGCCTCGAGGACGCCGCGAGCATCATCGCCCTCTACGCCTCCCTGATCCGGTGGCTTTCGCGCCTCGACGGCGAGGGTCGCCTGCCGCCCGAGCCGCCCACGGAGATTATCGCCGAGAATCGCTGGCTCGCCCAGCGGTACGGTGTGCTGGCCTTTCTCGGCGACATGGACCTTGGAGGGCGGGTGGACATCGAGGACTACGCAACGGAACTGATCGAGAAACTCACCCCCGACGCCCGGGCGCTGGCGTGCGAGGATCAAATGCGCCACGCGCTCACCATCATCCGGGAGGGCAGCAGCGCGGACCGGCAAGCCGATCATTTCCGTCTCCGCCTTCTGGATGGCGAGAGCCGCGAAGAGGCCATGCGCTCCGTGGTGGATATGGTGCTCGCCGAAACCCGGGAGGGTGTCCTCTGAACGCCCGGACGGATCGAGGTGAAGCGAAGGCCTCCCGCAGAGCGCGCTCCGGTTTCCGTTCCGATGGAAACAAATTTTCCGAAGGCCCGAACCTACGTCGCCGATGACATGGAGAATTCGTACGTGTGAGCCCGGGCGCTTCGAACGCGAAGGCGAGGCTTTCTCCGGCGAGTTGGTGAAGGTTTGGAAAACCGATCAATCGGGCGCGTCCATCCTATCTGTTATGCGGGTCCCGCGCAGCCGGTCGCATGTCCGCCTCGATGCTCTGCGCGACCCGCTCGGCCACCTCCTGCGCCGAATCGCGAGCGAGACGCGCGTATCGCACCGTCGTTTCCAATTTACTGTGGCCCGGGAGCCTGCCGATCATGGGGTTGTTGAAAAACCCTGATTTCGTGATTCGGTGTATGGAACCAACCAGGGAGGGGGCCGTAGGGACAGGTCGCGACCTGTCCCTACGAAGCGGTGCGACTTTGTTCGTCATTCCGGCTTTCGCCGGAATGACGGCTGTGGTCAATTCAGACCATAGAGGACTTTTTCAACAGCCCATCATGGGCCGACCCTCACCCAGCGCCAGGGCGCGCGAGGCGTACGAGTGGCGCAGGTCGTGGAGGCGCACGCAGTCTAGCCCCGAGCGCAGGTAATTCTCCGGGCGAACCATGCGATCGCCGAATCGAGAGGTGGCTACGGTCCGCGCAATCTGTGGCCTTTATATCGTTTCGCTGGTTCACGACGTTTACCGGGTATGTTCGATTATCTGTGTAAGCGACGGTCTCGGGTATGGGCTTTCATGGTTCAACTCTGCTATATGCCGTTTGGATTCGAGTGTATTCAGGAGCTCTATCGGCCGCAGGAGTCAAGCTTTACGGCATCGCACGTTCCTGATGGTGCGGATGCGTTCCTGTGAACATACCGGGCCGTTGCGACAAAGCGCAGAATGCGGATAACATCGAGGATCATCAACTCTGGACTTCGCCGATTCGTTTGCGTTTACCGGGAAAGGAAAATTACGATGAGGATCGCTTTGGCGGCAGCCGCCGCTTATGTAGTGCTGGCGGTGATGATATCCCATGCCGGACCTCTCGCGCCGGCCCCGCAGGTCATCGCCGAATACGACCGCAAGTTCATCGAGCGCTCGGGTGCTCAGACGCTTGAAGAGCTGTTGGACACCGGCATCATCCGCTACTTTTTCACCGGGGGACGAGATCTGCTCGTCCTGGTGAACGGCAGACCCTACGCCACCACCGGCCAGAATCTGGATTCCCTGCCGCTCTCGGCCGTGGAGCGCATCGAGGTTCTGAGAGGCGAGAGCCTGAGCACGCTGGGCGGCCACGCCGCCATAAACGGCGCGTTCAATATCGTGCTCAGAAAGGACCTGGACGGTTTCGAGATGCGTACGGTTACGCGGATGCCGAGCCGGGACGGTGGTGACGGCTGGCAGGGCAGTGTCTTCTGGGGCGGCGCGGTCGGCAAGGGAGGACGCATGACCATCGGCGCTGACATACTGGACCGTCAGGAAATCCTCGGCAAGAACCGGGAACACAGCCGCTCCGAGTGGGTCGAGGGCGGCAGCTTCAGCCAGGCCAAGAATATCAGCGTCGGCGGCAACACCGTCTATGTCTCCCAGAAAGACGACCAGGGAGCACCTACCCCCTTAAGGTCGGTGCCACTGGGGGACTGCGACCCGGCGCAAGGCTACGTCGGCCCGCTCAGCAATCCGCCCGGTATCCGCACGGGCGACAAGGGCTGTGGTTACGCCTATGGAAACATCTGGTGGGATACACCCAGCTATGAGCAGAAGAGCGCCATCCTGAACCTGGAGCATCCGCTCGGAGAGGACGCCGAACTCCATCTGGACGCGAACATCAGGCAGGGCCGCGGGGCGTTCCGCTACGCGCCGTCGATCAGCGTGTTTTCCTTTACGCCAGACGAGTCATTGCTGGATGAGCTCAAGAGAGCAGCCGGTTCCGACTTCCAGTTGGGAGAAAACGACGAGTTCGTCGTGGGGCACCGCTTTATCGGCCACGGCAACCGTGACTGGGTGACGGATACCGAAGAATACGACATTTCCGCAAGCGTTGAGGGTCGTCTGGGTGAAGGTCTCGGCTATGATGTGCGAGTCAGCGCCTACCGGCTGGACTATTCCGTGTCCGGCGACACCTTCGTGCATGCCGGCAAGATCAGGGAAGAGATCGAGAGTGGGGCTTACAACCTCGTGAACCCGTTAGACCCGCGTAATTCCGCAGCGATCGAGAACAGCAGCTTGCAGGAGGAGGATAATTCCAGTTCGGAGTATCTTGGCGCCCGGCTGGCGCTGGAGGGCTCCGGATTCGCTATCGGCGGGCGCCAAACGGCATGGACCGCAGGGGTCGAGCTGGGGAGCGTGGACGCGAACCGCCTCCTGGTCTTTCGGGACAAGGACGGCTATACCCATAACGTGACCGAGGTGCTCGGTTCCGGCGGAACCAGCTATGCCGGCAAGCGCGACATCGCCTCGGCATTTGCGGAGATGTCCCTGCCGCTGACCGACAAACTGGATATCAGGGTCGGGGGGCGCGGCGATGAATACGACGATATAGGCGGATTGGAATCGTGGCGTTTCGGGGCCGAATACCGGCTGACCGGCATCGTCACGCTGCGCGGCTCGTGGAGCGCGGGCGAGACGTCGCCCTCGATGCGGCATATCTACAGCGACGCGTCGCAGGACCACCCTTATGTCGTTTGCGACCCCGGGAGCGGACCGCCGCCCCGCACGTGCGATAGTCCGAACTTCCGGCAGGTGACGCGTGAGACAAGCGGCAACCCGGGTCTCGACCCCGCAGGCTCCGAGATGCTGTCTTTCGGCGCCGAGGCCCGCAAAGGGCCGTTCTATCTCGTTGCGGACTGGTATCGGCTCGCAATATCCGACCTGCCGGGGCAGAACACCGCCACCTGGGCCATGTTGAACCTGCAAGAATGCCAGGGCGGCAACCGGAATGACTGCATCGAGCGCATCGGCGGCGACATCACCATTCACGACAGCTTTGCGAACATTGTCGATACCGAGATTTCGGGCGTGAATTTCCGATACGGCGCGCGCAAGAGAACGGATTGGGGCGTTATCGGGTTGCGCGGGTTCTGGCGGCACGTCATCAGTTCCGAACAGCAAATCGCGGGCGAAAAGCGGCGGCATCCCCTCCCCCGGGATGCGGTGCGCGTCGTGGTCTCGGCCGGGCGCGGCAATCTCACCGCTTTCTGGTCCACGAACTACCGCTCCGAAATCGAGAGTCAGTCGGGCGAAGGGAGGTTCAAGTCCTGGACCGGCCACGATTTGACGCTCGACTGGAAGCGGCCACTGGGGCTGGAAAGCATGCGGGTGACCGCAGGCGTGTACAACGTCACCGATGCCAAACTCTCGACGAATACAGCCAACCCCTCCGTTGCGGACGGGCCCACCGCGGCCGGTTGGGGCCGCACCTTCTTCCTCACCCTCAACATGCGGTTCTGAGGGGTCCGTTTGAGAATGTTCGGGAACAGCGGGTGGAACAGAAGCAGTGCTGTGGAGATTTCCCGCGGGTTCTGTGAGCAAGCGCCCTTGGCGTACGGTGGCCCGCGAACTACGGAGTAGTCCCGTTACGAGGTCATGCATGAGATGTCGGCTTCCACATGAGGACCGGCGTCATGCGGACAGCTTCCGGAATATCGCGTGCGGCCGCCGTTGTGGTGCTCTGCAGGCTCTTGTTCGGGAGGGGTGCCGGTTTCTCGACTGAACCGGAAAAGGCTTCGGGGTGGTATCCGGGTGCGGGCGTCGGGGTCGACATGCTCTCGGGCGCGCGGCAGGCAGGCGGAAACGTAATATGCCCGTATCGAACCAAAACCGGAATCGGGAATAACTCCCGATCCGGCGAGGGGGTAAAGTCATTAGGGCGAAGCCATGCGTCCGCTCGCAGTTATTCGTAGGGACAGACCTGCGAGTCCGCTTGAATCAAATCAGGAAAAGTGGACGAAAAAAAGCAAGGGAGGACACAAGGTCCTCCCCTACAAAAGAACTATGGTGTTTCACCCCGAAAAATAGCGCTCCATCCACTGCTCGACGTCGAAATGCCAAGTGTCGACGCCTTCTTCGCGGAAAATGCTCTGGAACACCGGCTTCGAATCTCCGGTCCTGAGGACCCGAAAACCCCAGCGCACCTCATAATTCGCATCGCCCACGTCGTCTCCTTCGTCCGGCTCACCATCCCTGTCGCCGCCGCTCACGAGCACGAATCTGGTGAACCGCCTCGACAGAAAGGAGCTCAAATCAACCACGTCGTATTCTATCTGAACGACGTAATCGGGCTTTTCCAGTGATGCGCCGGCCTCGTTCATCCGAACGCAGCGGAACCGGGGAGTAAACGATAATCCCCTGCAGGCGGCCTCTCGAACCTCGGCCTCCTCGGGGGTGAGGGGTGAGATGACGTGATCATCGGTGGGGACCAGCCTGGCCTGAACGGCCACCAGATAACTATCTTTCGGCTGGGCGCGGGTGATCCTCAGAAACGGGGAATCGGTGAGCTCGAAACCCCCGCATCCGCTCAGGAAAACCAGCATGGTGAGGCAAAAGGCAAGACGTTTCATCTCTCATCCTTTGGCCGGCGGCGGGTGTAATACCTTATTGCGTTGCGCGTTGCTGATGTATTCAATCTTCGGCCACAAATCCCAAGCGCGGGCGAGCACGCGCGCCTCGCCCTGGTCGAACAGGCTCACGCGCACGCCGCGCGATTGGTTCACGAGTTTCTTGTAGAGAATCGGTACGTCGAGGTCGCCCACGGCCTCATCCACCTCGCGGAAACGCTCGAGACCCTTTTTCAGGTTGGCGAGCGCGCCCTTGTGGTGGCGCTGCTGTAGCTTCACGTAGCCCGCGGCGAGCTGGATGAGGCCCTGGTAGAATTTTTTGGGGATGGGCTCCGCGTTCATCCAGATGCCCTCCCACGCCTCGTGCGCGCACCAGTATTCCCCCTGATTGAACAGGAAAACGCCCGCGTCGCTGCGCGCCTCCCAGGGAATGGGGAACAATTTTCATTCTCCACGTAATAGAGAGGTTTCACCTGATTCGACGAAAGCCTCACGCCTCCGAGCGCGATGTGGGAACCTCTTGATACAACTTGATGCGCCCTCCGCCAAAAGCGGCCACCCTTCTCTATAACATAAACCCCTTTGAGTGAGGACGCTACCTGAAAATCACCGGTATGGGAGCGAATATGTAGGGACAGGCCTCTGGGCCTGTCCAAGGTCGCGACCTGTCCCAAAGAGTTAGTGCGGTTTTGTTCGTCATTCCGTAAGAGAAGGTGCTTTTCAACAGCCCATCAAGGGGGAACAGTTATCGAGGCTACGTCTTGGACTATTCTTTTCACATTTGTAAGGATCGATGCTCACATTCATTTTATCGCCACAAAAAAACCGGCGGCCAGTTCCTTGCCGGCCGCCGGTTGTCTTACTGAATCCTGGTCACACGAAATCCGTGCCTATGGCGCGTTGCTCTTCGTCATGACGAAGGCCTGGATGACGTGGGACTTGGGCAGCTTCTCCCCCTTTGCCAGCTTGATGCCGTTTCGTACGGACACGCGGCCTTCCTCGTCGAAGGGAATCGCGAGGGTGGCCGTCATCTCGCCGCGCTTGATGGCCTGCACCGCGTCCTTGATGGCGTCCATGCCGAAGACGTTGATGCCCTTGCGGCCCGAGGCGCGGATGGCGCCGAGGACGCCCATCGCCATCGAGTCGTTGTAGCAGAACACCCAGTCGATCTTCTTGTTCTTCTGGAGGATGTTCTCCATCACCTCGAGCGCCTTGACGCGGTTGTACATGCCCGTCTGGTGGGCGACGACCTTGATGCCCTTGTTCTTCGCCCACACGGCGTCCGAACCCGTCTTGCGATCGTCCGAGGAGGCGGCGCCCGGGATGCCCGACATCACGACGAGGTTCCCCTTGCCCTTCATCCGCTTGACCACCCACTCGGCGCCGATGCGGCCCATCTCCTTGTTGTCCGTACCCACGAAATGGACCACGGCGGGGTCGCTGTTCCAGCGCTGGACGGCGACGACCTTGATGCCCTTGGCCGCGGCCTTCCTGAGGGTGGGTTCGGTTCCCTTCGAGACCGTGTTCACGAAGAGCACGTCCACGCCCTTGGTGATCATGTCTTCGAGGTCGTTGACCTGCTTGGCGAGCTTGTCCTGGCTGTCGGTGATGATGATGTCGACGCCGTGTTTCTTCGCCTCCGAGCGCATGTGCTTCGCCACGGTGGCGTAGGCGGGGTGGTGTAGACCCGAGAAGGACGCCCCGAACCGGAGCTTCTTCATCGCCGCCTGAGCCGGCAGCGCCCCCGCGACGGCCAGCGCGACCGCGAGGACCAGAACGCTTATGGTTCTTTTCATGGCTTTCTCCTTTGGTTAGGGATTCTCACTTAGGCTCCATTGCCCGTTTCATCGGCTCCCATCATGAGCCGCAATACCTTTTCCTGAGTGGCTCCCTCGCGGGGAAGTTCTCCCGCGACGCGACCGTTCCTGATGACGATGATCCGGTTGCTGATCCGCAGCACCTCGGGCAGGTCCGAACTGATCATCAAGATGGCGACCCCGCGCCTTTGCAACTCCCGGATGAGGGCGTATATCTCCGCCTTTGCGCCCACGTCCACCCCGCGCGTCGGTTCATCGAAGATGAGCGCGCGCGCCCCCGTATCCATCCAGCGCGAGAGGATGACCTTCTGCTGGTTGCCTCCGCTCAGCGCCTTCACGGACTGGCGGGGGCCGCGCGTGGCGATACGAAGCTCCGCGATGATCTCCCGCACGCGGGATTCGTGCGCGGGACGGCGGATGAAGCCGCCGCTCGTGTATTTGTCGAGCGTGGCCAACGTGCTGTTCTCCTTGACAAGAAGCTGCATGACCAGGCCCTGAAGCTTGCGATCCTCCGGCACCATGCCGAGTCCCGCTTCGATCCGCTGGGGAACACCTCCGCTCAGCGTCTCGCCCATGAGGCGCGCCTCGCCGCCCGCCGCCGCTTCCGAGCCGAAGAGCAGGTGCGCGAACTCGCTGCGCCCCGAGCCGATGAGGCCCGCGAGCCCGACCACCTCGCCCGCCCTTACGCCTAACGAGATATCGCGAACCACCCGGCCATCAGACAACGCCTCCGCCTCGAGCACCACGGGCGCACTTTCCGGCACGTCGAGCGGGGGCTCTTCCTCGGCGAGGCGGCGGCCCACCATCGCAAGCACGAGTTTATCGATTTGCGTCTCGGACACTTCGCCCGAATGCACCCGCTCGCCGTCGCGCAGCACGGTGACGCGATCCGCTATCTGAAAGACCTCATCGAGGCGGTGCGAGATGTAGATGATCCCCAGCCCCTGTTCTTTCAGGCCCGCGATGACGCGGAAGAGCACCTCGATTTCGCTCTGCGTGAGGGGGGCGGTGGGTTCATCCATCACCAGGATGCGCGAGGCGCGTGAGAGGGCTTTTGCGATTTCGACCATCTGCTTCTGGGCGACGCCGAGTTCCTCGACCGGGGTGCGCGGGTCGATGGATACACCGAGCTCTTCCAGAATCTCCCCGGCGCGCGCGTTCATATCGCGGGTCGCGACAAAGCCCGCTCGCCGCAAGGGTTCATGGCCCAGAAAAATGTTCTGGGCTACAGTGAGCTTCTGGACGAGGTTCAACTCCTGGTAGATGACAGCTACGCCCATCGCCAGCGCCTCATGCGGATTGGCGGCCCGGTAGTCGTTCCCATCGAAGCGTATCGCGCCCGCATCGCGCCTGTGGACGCCGGCGAGAATCTTGATAAGTGTGGACTTGCCCGCCCCGTTTTCTCCGATCAAGGCGTGCGCCTCGCCGGGCATGACCTCGAAGTCGACTTCGGAGAGCGCCTGAACGCCCGGGAAGGCCTTCGATATCCCCTCCATCGTCAACAGCGCCGGCATCTGCTCACTGCCTGTGCACGAGTTGGCGGTCGATGATGACGGCGAGCGCGATAACGACGCCTTTGGCGACGAGCTGCCAGTGGGCGCTGATATCGTGGAGGTTCAATCCGTTGTTCAGAACGCCGATGGTGAAGGCGCCCGCAAGGGTTCCGAACACGCGCCCCTCCCCGCCCGCCAGGCTGGTGCCGCCGATGACGACAGCGGCGATGGCGTCGAGTTCCGCCTGAATGCCCATGTTCGCCTGCGCGGACTGCAAGCGCCCGATGATGAGCAGCGAGGCGATTCCCACCCCGAAGCCGCAGATGGTGAAAACGGACGTGCGGATGCGCTCCACGTTGATGCCCGAGAGACGGGCGGCTTCTTCGTTTCCGCCCACGGCGTAGACCGAGGTGCCGAAAGCCGTGCGCGTGAGCACGATGTGGGCCACGACGTAGACGATGATGAGAACGTAAATCGGTATCGGCAGCCCGAAGAGGTGTCCCTGGCCGAAGTTGCGGTACCAGCCCCCGAAGCGCGTGACCGGAAACGAATCCGTCACCACCAAGGCGATGCCGTGGTAGATGGTCATCCCGGCGAGGGTGGCCACGAAGGCGTTGATGCGCGCGAAGGCGACGAGCAAGCCGTTCCAGAGTCCGCAGGAGAGGGCGACGGCCAGCATGATGAGGATGCCCGCCGCGTCGCCGAAGGCGTTCATCGCCATGATGCCCACGACGCCCGCAAGGGCCATGACGGAGCCTACTGACAAGTCGAACCCGCCCGAGATCATCACGAACGTCATGCCTGCGGCGATGATGGCGTTAATCGAGACCTGGCGCGCCACGTTGATCAGGTTCGCCGGATTTAGGAAGGCTTCGGACGTAACGGAGAGGACGAGGCACAGGAACGCAAGGCCAATGACTGGCCCGAAGCGGACCAGAACGCTATACGCGGCACGCCCACCAGCGGGGGCGGCGCCTTCGCTCGATGCGTGAGCCTCTTGCGCCATGGCGGTCTTCCATCGGTTTGCAAGATTGCGGCTTGAATTTTCAACGAGTATGAGCGGAAGTATACACCAAAACAACGGAAAAAGCATCGGATTCTACCGGAAAAGCGGAACCAACCGAAGCGGAGGTTGTCGTAACTGAGAAAAAAGAAACAAGGCGTAGGGGCGGCTTATGAACCACTCATGGACCCCAGGCGAGAAAAACGGGGATGAGCGACGCCACGAGCAATAGCGCCATCGCCGCGTTGAAGATCTTAAGCCATTTTCTGGCGGTCAACATCCGCCCGATTCCGACGCCGAACAGCGTCCAGATGGAAATGGACGGTATGCAGACAACGAGAAATATCAAAGCGATCAGAGCGATTTCCAGGTAGTAATATCCACCGACGCTCGTATACGCGGTGATCGCCCCCACCGCCATCACCCAGGCCTTGGGGTTCACCCACTGAAATCCGGCCGCCTGGAGAAAGGTGAACGGCTTGCCCGGTCTTGCGCCCGACCCTCCCATTCCATCGGCGGCAGCGATTTTCCACGCCATCCAGAGGATGTAGGCGCAACCGAGAAATTTGAGGACGATATGGACTTCGGGCAACGCTTGGAACAATCCGCCCAGGCCGAGTCCCACGGCGACCACCATGACCGGAAATCCGAGACTGATTCCCAATATGTGCCTGAGCGTCCTGCGATACCCGAAGTTCGCCCCTGAAGCCGTCACCATCACGTTGTTGGGGCCGGGCGTGATGGTGGTGGAAACCGCGAACGAGAGCACGGGCGCGATGAATTCCATCAACATGAGAAAAGCAACTCTCCCTGCACAAACAAAAAACCCCGCCGGCGGCGTTCACCAGCGGGGTTTTGATTCATATTCCGGCGACGACCCACTCTCCCACGGAAAGGACCGCAGTACCATAGGCGCTGGCGGGCTTAACTGCCGTGTTCGGGATGGGAACGGGTGTGGCCCCGCCGCTATAGCCACCGGAAATATCAGAAAATTCCCGACAATCAAATCACGCGATTGGCGACATAAAGCTCTCGACCAAGAACCGAAATGAAAATCTCAAATCGGTCAAGCCGCACGGCCTATTAGTACCGGTCAGCTGAACACATTGCTGTGCGTACACTTCCGGCCTATCAACCTCCTGGTCTTGAAGGAGCCTTCAGGGACCGAAGTCCAGGGAGATCTCATCTTGGGAGGGGCTTCCCACTTATATGCTTTCAGCGGTTATCCCTTCCGAACATAGCTACCGAGCGCTGCGGCTGGCGCCACAACTCGAACACCAGAGGTTCGTCCGACCCGGTCCTCTCGTACTAGGGTCAGCTTCCCTCAAATCTCCTGCGCCCACGACAGATAGGGACCGAACTGTCTCACGACGTTCTAAACCCAGCTCGCGTACCGCTTTAATTGGCGAACAGCCAAACCCTTGGGACCTGCTTCAGCCCCAGGATGCGATGAGCCGACATCGAGGTGCCAAACCTCCCCGTCGATGTGAACTCTTGGGGGAGATCAGCCTGTTATCCCCGGCGTACCTTTTATCCGTTGAGCGATGGCCCTTC
>LXNJ01000334.1_pt1 | contig 33880 bp, 32 predicted proteins | sample 809081 | NCBI WGS metagenome assembly LXNJ01 (sample SAMN04870510, study PRJNA318959) | sponge metagenome | biome: sponge; feature: marine sponge reef; material: water | host: Petrosia ficiformis | place: Greece: Milos, Mediterranean Sea | collected 2013-05-29 | depth 5-7 m | reverse complement strand
GAGACAGACCGACAGATCCTGATCAAGGCACTGTGCCCGTTGTCGATTGAGTCAGACCCGCCCCGCCAGCAAGGCCCCAACATTATGAGTGTTGTCGAGTCTGGTGGGCCCGCTTTGTGAGACCGGTTCGATGTGGTGGACTTCGTGTATGTCGGGGTCGGCTCCGCAGGCGAAGCAGCCTCTGTCGCGGGCGATGAGCACTTGGCGTTGGGCCTTGGTGGCGCGCCGCAGCGGGTGTGTGCGCCATATGGCTCTGTCCTTGCGGTCATAGATCACTCCGGTGAGTCGGGTGTCGCAGGCCAGTTCCTTGAGCACTGAGCGGGGCAGCCGCTCCCCGTCGGGGTTGATGCGCCGATAGAACGCTCGCAACGGGCCCGGAGCACGCGATGCCGCGAACCACGAGCTCGCAGCTCAACGTATAGAACGGCCTGCCCTAGCTGTTCCTCCTCAACACCCCGAACCCGACCGCTGCGAACCTACGGGCCATCAGCGGTGAGCGCTCAGGACGCCGACAATTTCATACCCACCACCAACGCCGTCGAGAGCCTCAACGCCAGATTCCGAAGAGCCGTCCGGCACCGGGGAAGTGCCTTGTCGAGACTCTTAGCCTGGATCCACCGAAGCGGTGGGTGCGGCGGGGGTGGAGCGTCCATCAGAAAGGCCTCCTGACATGGGAGAATGACGTTGGTTACGACGATCATTCTGGCCATGTGAGGAGGCACTTCCTGTGGGCAGCGTATCTGGTGGGATCGACGGGTTGGAGGCGCGCTTCGATGATGGGTCTTTGGTGGGGGATGCGGGGTTGTTGTTGGCGGGCACGGTGATGTCGAGACTGGGTTTGGAGGCGGTTGATCGACGAGGTGGTGCGTCCGGGCGGGTCGGCGGGTTCGGGGGCGGGTCGCAAGGTGCTCACGTTGGTGGCGTCGGTGCTGGTGGGGGGCTGCTGCATCGACGACGCGCAGCGGCTGCGGTCGGGTTCGGCGGCGGCGGTGCTGCCGTTCGCGCCGTTGGCGCCGTCGACGCTGGGGACGTTCTTGAGGTCGTTCGCGTTCGGGCATGTGCGCCAGCTCGACAAGGCTCTGGAGTCAGCACAGAAGCGGGCGTGGTCCGTTGGCGCCGCGCCCGCCGTCGCGGAGATGGCGGTGGATTTGGATTCCACGGTGTGTGAGGTGTGCGGCAAGGCCAAGCACGGCGCCGCGTACGGCCACACCGGCGTGTTGGGCTATCACCCGCTGGTGGCGGTGCGCTCAGACACCGGGGAGGTGCTGCACTCTCGGATGCGGTCGGGATCGTCTCAGCGCGGCAACGAGCACTTCGCTCGTGAGACGCTGGCGCGCCTGCGGCGCCTGGGGGCGCACGCGGCGGTGACGGTGCGCGCCGACGCGGGGTTCTTCTCCTATGACATGATCGCGGCCATCGGCGCCCACGGCGCGTCCTACTCGATTACGATCCCACAGAACGCCAAGGTCAAAGCAGCCATAGCGGCCATCGACGACGACTGGGCAAGCATCGAATACACCCGCGGCGGCGAGGCGCAAGTCGCTGAGACCACCATCGATGCCGGCCGCCGCGGCGACAAGCTCCGCGGCCGCGACGGCGCGCCCGCGAAGCTGCGGCTCATCGTGCGCCGCACCCGTCTGCTCGGCGCGCAACGCGAACTGTGGCCCAACTGGCGCTACCACTGCTTCGTCACCGACAGAGCCGACCTCGACACCAGTACCGCCGACACCTACCACCGAGCCCACGCCACCGTGGAACTCGCCATCAGAGACCTCAAAGAGAGCGCCGGGCTCAGCCGCTGCCCCTCAGGACGGTTCCCCGCCAACGGCGCCTGGCTCGCCTGCTGCGTGCTCGCGCACAACCTCGCGCGCTGGACCGCCCGCCTCGGCCGCGCCCACCCCACACGCCAGCTCACCGTCGCGGCCACCATCCGCAACCGGCTCCTCACCGTGCCAGGCCGCCTCGTCAACCACAGCCGACACCACAGACTGCGCCTGCCGCTCAACTGGCCATGGGCACACACCTTCACCACCGCCCTGGAACACATCCGCAACCTGCCCCAACTCATCTGACCCGCCACAGAGCGCCCGGCGCAGCGCAGCCGCACCCCACACGCCACCAACCGCACCAACCCCGCACTCCAACCCCGGCCCAGCGCGCCCCAAGACACGCCAGCCCGCACACACCCACCAGCCCAACGACCACCCGACCCCAAACCGTCGATCCCACAAACCCGTCGGTGGATCCAGGCTTAGGCTATGCGTGCGAGGGGGGCTTCGAATTGGAGAAGAGTTTGCACTCGTTCTCGGTCGATGAGACGGCGGAAGGTTTGATGCAGCGGATGCTCACGCCGAGGTGAGTGCAGTCCCAGGCAGCCCACGTCGGTCTTGTCGTACTTGGAGAATCAAGGAGGAACCATGGTCGATTGGGGAAGAGCCGAGTGCGATCAGGTGGAAGCGATAGTCCGCAAGCTTTGGGGCTACCTGTCGATGGAAGTGCCGGCAATCCATGAGGAGCCTCCGGAGCAAGTGCCCGGTAGCTACCACAAGCTCTTGGTCCACAACGCCGGCATGACGGCCACCCTTGAGGCGCACTGGGGCCAACGGCTGGCCGTAGACCTCATAGCGGATGACCTGATCGTTGACGAACGCTCGCTCTACCGCTTCGTCGGGCTGTACACCGGGGAGGAAGGAGAGCGCCAGGTAGTGGAATTGGCCGCCACTCGCATCGTGTTGGACGCCTTCCCGGCGCGGTTGCGGCCAGAGTTCATTGAAGGCGTCCGCCCCTTCGGGGGCATCTTGGCTAGCGCTGGCATCACGTTCCGCGCCAGGCCATCAGGATTTTTCCGGCTCGAAGCCGACGAATTTATCGCACGGAAAGCGAGCATAGCTCTCGGCGCAACGCTCTACGGCCGAGTGAACGAACTGCGCGGTGAAGACGATGTGTTGCTATGCGAGACCGTGGAGATGTTGCCGCACGTCTGAACGCCCGAGAACACTTGTCAAGCCGAGAAATACAGTTCCTGTGGTCCGGGTCAGGATTTCTTGCTCAGGTCTAGTGGTGTGGGTCTGATGCAAGGAGATGATGATGGCCAAGCCGGCCGCCGACGAGCAGGCCGCGGCTGGAGTCAGGGCGCGGACGCTCCGATGGGCGCTGGGCGTTGCCGCGGTGGTGCTGGCGGTCTGTGGCGTCGTGGCTTGGAACGCGCTGTATGGCGACGGCACACTAACTGTGCTCACCGCCGAGGACCCCTCCTCCCCCGAGACCGCCACACCGCAGACCAGCGGTGAAGCCGATCCGGCCGTCGGGGGAGCCGCGCCCACTGGAACCCCCGACTCGGGCGGCATCGCCGGAACCGGCAGCGACGAGAAGTCCGACGGTTCCGAGGAGGATGAACCGGTCCGGCCGCAGGCGTCCACACCCGATGCCCAGGAACCCGAGACGCAGGAACCGGAGCCCACACTCGAGACGCAGGAGTCTGAGGCGCCCTCACCCGAGGCGCTGTCAACGGTGCCGGTGCTCCAATGGACAGAGATCGACCCCGGTATCGAGAGCCTCTACATCCTCCAATCGGTGGGTGACGGCCGTGTGCTCGCTCGGTCCTGGCCTTTCCCCGGCGTGCAGGCTTCGGGCGGCGCGGGTGTCGATGGCGGCGAGCTGGCCTCCGGCGGCGTGCAGGTCAACCTAACGGCGCAGATCCTTGTCAGCAGAAACGGCACCGACTGGACCGAGGTGCCCATGGCCGAGGGCGTGAGCCCGGATCAAGTCGACATTTCCGGCGATCGCTGGCTCGTGGCCGGTCCGGACACCGGCTCTGAATCCTTCCACTACGGGCCCTCGGCTCTCCCGCCGAGCCGGGCATTTTTCTCCGACGATGAGGGCACAACCTGGACGGAACTCGACATCAGCGTCTCCGCCGGCCCGACGCCGTCGTCGCCATGGTTGGTGGAGCAGTCGGCGGTGACGTCGGCACTGGTGTCGGGTGAGCACATCGTGCTCGTCGTCCAGAGCTACACGACCCTCGATGCGCACGGGCTGCTTGCCGACCGTGGCCTGTTGCCCGACGGCAAGAGGGCCGCCTACTGGCTCGCAACACCCGGCAACAGGTTGGAGATCACGCTGTTCGATGCTCCCGACCCAGATGACCCATCGGCGACACCAATGCTCGGAGGCGACGAGACTCTGGAGGTAGGCATCGAGGAGCTAGGCCTCACCTATGAGGAGGCGGAGGCCGCACGGAACGGCTTCGGGAACGGCACGGTCAGCGTGTTGTCGAGTGACGGCTCGACCGTGGAGTTGGCCGCTCAGTACGATGGTCTGGGCGCTATAGGAGCATCCACCGGGCGCGGGTTTGAGCTGACGGTCTTCGCCGAACGGGACCTGCTGGTGCTCAGTTCTACCGACGGGCTGGCTTGGAGCGAGGAGCGCTCCTCGTGGGATCAGTTCGGAAGGACCGTCGTAGCCGGCGGCACGATCTGGCGCACCGTGTCGGACCCCGTCGGAGGGTTCGGCGTCCAGCGCGGCGACGACGGACAGAACCCGACGACGGTGGCGACGTTCGAAGGGCTCGCGCCGGTCGGGGATCTAACCGCCGGCCCGGCCGGTGTAACGGTCTCGGCGTTTCTGTTGGACAACGACGCCACCGGTTCCGGCATCGTGGTACCCGATGGCCGCGTCGCCAAGGACGGCTATGAGCTGCGCTACAACGAGCCCGAGGGTGGCGTCAGCTTGTGGGACCTCGCCGCGGACGCCCCGGTCTACGAGTTCGGACCCGAGATGGTCGGCAGCGACACGGTGCCCGACGGTGTGCGCGAGATCCACGACAATGGAACGTTCGCGGTGGTCTTCGAGGATCCGGAAACGGGCGCTGATCTCGTGACCTTCACCGAGGACGACCTGAACCCCATCTTCGAGTCGAGGTTGCCCGTGGGGGACGGCACCTACGTGCCGCCCGAACTGTGGGTGGGCTGGTCGGCCGACGGGACCTACTGGGGATGGCAGACCCAGGCCGACGCTTTCGGGATCGACGAGGACGAGGCCGCCTCCTGGGCCCAGTTCGCGGTGGGCCGCGACTTCATGATCGCCCAGGTTCAGGTGTTCCCGCGGCCCGAGCTCTCCGAGGCCACCGACGGGCAGAGCGGAATGCTCATGGCCTCTGACGGCGAGGCGCACCCGCCGCGCTGGTTCATCGCCCAAGTCCCGTAGCAGCTCCTGCTCGACACCCCAGCCGCCGCGCGTCGATGTCCTTGCGAAGCGCCGACTAGACAGGCAGGTCAGAGCACCCGAATCAGCCATGCGCGCGACTCGGCGCGACCGGTGATACCGTCGCCGCCCGACCGTGAAACGGGTCCGGTGAGGCCCGAACGGGGAGGACAGCATGGCCGAACGAGAACGCCGCTTCACGGTGCCTCACACCAGCGGTACGTTCCGTGCCCGGACCCGAGTCATGACGGCCGACGACGTGGAGCGGGCCGTCCGGCGCATGACCCATGAAGTGATCGAGCGCAATCACGGCACCCAGTCCCTGATCGTGATCGGCCTGCAAACCGGCGGAGTCCCCATCGCGCACCGCATCGCCGAGACTCTGTCGGAGATTGAGGGAACCAACGTGGCGGTGGGCTCGCTCGACGTGGCCCTGCACCGCGACGACATAGGCCTGCGGCCCGTGCTGCCCCAGGCGGTCACCGACATCCCCACCGACCTCGACGGCAAGGTCGTTGTGCTCACCGACGACGTGCTATTCACCGGCCGCACTGTGCGGGCCGCGCTCGATGCCCTTCACAGCTGGGGCCGGCCCCGGGCGGTGCAGCTGGCGGTGATGGTGGACCGGGGCCACCGGGAGCTGCCCATCCGTCCCGACTACGTCGGCAAGAACCTCCCCACGAGCCGGTCCGAGATGGTCGACGTGGGCCCCGACGGGGTGTACCTGGGGGAGATGGAATGAGCGTTCTCGCGACCCGCACAGGAGCAATCGCATGAGCCCATCAGGCCGCGACCGGCCACGGCAGCACCTGCTGTCGATCAACGATCTGGTCCGTCCCGACTTGGAGCGCGTCCTCGACCTGACCGAGTCGTTCGCTGAGGTGAGCGAGCGGGCGATGCCGCGGGTCCCGGCCCTGCGGGGAAAGACCGTGGCCTGGCTGTTCTACGAGGACAGCACCCGCACCCGGCTGTCGTTCGAGGCGGCCGCCAAGCAACTCTCGGCCGACACGCTGAACTTCACTGTTCGCTCGTCGTCGGTGAACAAGGGCGAGTCGGTGCGCGACACGGTGCAGACCATCGACGCCATGGGAATCGACGCCATCGTCGTGCGCCACTCCTGTGCCGGCGTTCCCCACCGGGTGGGGGACTGGATCGACGCCTCGGTCATCAACGCCGGCGACGGCCGCCACGAGCATCCCACGCAGGCGCTGCTCGACCTGTACACCGCCCGGACCCACCTCGGCGATCTCGACGGCGCCCGCGTGGCCATCGTCGGCGACATCCTCCACTCCCGGGTGGCCCGCTCCGATGTGCTCGCCTTCGCGGCCATGGGCGCCGAGGTCACGCTGGTGGCCCCACCCCCGCTGCTGCCCTCCAGCCTCGACGGATGGCCTGTGGCCGTCACCCACGACTTCGATTCCGTCCTCGGCGAGATCGACATCTGCTACCTGCTGAGGATGCAGCTCGAACGTCAGGCCAGCGCCCTGGTGCCCTCGCTGAGAGAGTTCAGGGCCGAGTACGGCCTCAACTCGTCCCGAGCCGACCGCCTCCCCGAGGGCGCGCTCATCATGCACCCCGGTCCCATGAACCGGGGCGTGGAAATCGACGGTGACGTGGCTGACCGGCCCAACGCGGTGATCACCGAGCAGGTCGCCAACGGCGTAGCCGTACGAATGGCGGTGCTGTTCCTGCTCCTCGGCTCGGGCCTCGACCAGGCCGAGGGACAGAAGGAGATTGCTGCATGAGCACCCGGCTAACCGCCGTGGCTCCCCTCGGCACCATCGCGATCCGGGGCGGGACCGTCGTGGACGCCGCGGGCAGCCGCCGCGCCGACGTGTTGGTGGGGGACGGCCGCGTGACCGCGGTCGGCCCGAACTCCGACGACGGCTCGGCCGCCCATCGCACCCTCGATGCATCCGGCTGCATCGTTGCCCCCGGACTCGTCGACCTGCACGCCCACCTGCGCCAGCCGGGCCGCGAGGACGCCGAGACCATCGAGACCGGAGCCAGGGGAGCAGCCCTCGGAGGCTTCACTGCCGTGGTGGCCATGCCCAACACCGACCCGCCGATGGACTGCGCCGCAGTCGTGCGAGAGGTTCAGGAGCTCGGCGCAGAGGCCTGCTGTGACGTGTATCCCTCGGCCGCCATCACCGTGGGGCGCCGGGGCGCGGAGCTCGCTCCCATGGCCGAGTTGGTGCGCCTCGGGGTGCGCATGTTCACCGACGACGGTGACGGCGTGCAGGACGCCCAGGTCATGCGCCGGGCTCTGGAGTACGCGAGCGGCCTGGACCATCTGGCGGGCGGGGGCCGGATCGTGCTGGCCCAGCACTGCGAGGTGGCCGAGCTAAGTGCGGGCGGGTACATGCACGAAGGCGCCTGGTCGAGCCGCCTGGGCCTGGGCGGCCAGCCGTCGGAAGCCGAGGAGCTGATGGTCATGCGCGACATCGCCCTGGCCCGCCTCACCGGGTCCAGAGTGCACTTCCAGCACCTGTCCACGGCCGGGTCGGTGGCCATGGTGCGGGCGGCCAAGGAGGCCGGCCTACCGGTGACCGCGGAGGCCACCCCCCACCACTTCACGCTCACCGACGCAAGCTGCGCCAGCTATGACACCGTCTTCAAGGTCCATCCGCCGCTGCGCCCCGACGACGATGTGGCCGCCATCCGGGCCGGGTTGGCCGACGGGACCATCGACGCCATCGCCACCGACCACGCCCCTCACACCAGCACCGACAAGGAGAGGCCGTTCGACGCCGCTCCTCCGGGAATGCTGGGGCTGGAGACAGCGCTGGCGTTGGCCCTGACCGAACTGGACCTGCCTGTCGAGCAGGTCCTGGCCCTCATGGCGTGGCAGCCGGCTGCCGTCGCCTCCATCGACGACCGCCACGGCGGGCCGGTCGTGCCCGGAGCACCGGCCAACCTGTGTGTGATCGACCCCCAGGCCACCTGGACGGTGTCGGGCACGGCCATGGCCAGCCCGAGTCGCAACACCCCGTACGAGGGACGGACGCTGCGGGGCCGGGTCCGCCACACTCTGCTGGCCGGTGATCCCGTAGTGATCGACGGTGAGCCGCAGCGATGACCGCACCGGAACCCGCCCTGCTGGTGCTGAGCGACGGGGAGGTCTTCGAGGGCGAGGCTGCGGGCGCGCCCGCAGCGGTCGCCTCCGGCGAAGTCGTGTTCAACACGGTCATGAGCGGGTATCAGGAAGTGATCTCCGATCCCTCCTACGCAGGGCAGATGATCGCCTTCACCTATCCCCACATCGGCAACTACGGCACCAACGAGTCCGACTCGGAGTCGGCTCGGCCCCACTGCCGGGGTGTGATCGTGCGGGATTTGGCCCGGCGGGCGAGCAGCTGGCGGGCGACCGGCAGCCTCGACGACTACCTGTGCCGCCACCGGGTGCCCGCCATCACCGGGATCGACACCCGCCGGCTCACCCGCCACATACGCGATGCAGGAGCCATGCCCGGAGCGTTCGGCACGGCCGATGAGGGCACGCTGCTGGCCGCGGCTCGCGCTGAGCCCGGCACCAGCGGCGTCGATCTGGTCAGCGAGGTCACCACCGAGCAGCCCTACACCGTGGGCGCCGGCCCGCGACAAGTGGTGGCCTACGACCTGGGCATCAAGTCCACGATCCTGGACTGTCTGGGGGAGCTGGCCACTGTGACGGTCGTGCCCGCCCACACGCCCGCAGCGGAGGTCCTGGCGTCAGAGCCCCACGGCGTGTTCCTCAGCAACGGACCGGGCGACCCGGAACTGGCCGGCCCGGTGACCGAGGCGATAGGGAGCCTCGTCGGTGAGGTTCCGGTCTTCGGGATCTGCCTGGGCCACCAGTTGCTGGCGCTGTCCCTCGGCGGGCGCACCTTCAAGATGCGTTTCGGCCATCACGGCGGCAATGTGCCCGTGCGCTGCACCGCCACCGGGCGCATCGAGATCACCAGCCAGAACCACAACTTCGCAGTGGAGACAGGGTCGGTGCCAAACGTGACCGAGACCTACTTGTGCCTCAATGACAGCGCTTTGGAGGGCTTGGCGGTCGACGGCGAAGCCGCATTCGGCGTCCAGTACCACCCCGAGGCCGGACCGGGGCCCCATGACGCCCGGCACCACTTCGCCAACTTCGCCGAGATGATGGACCGCTGCCGTGCCGCGGCGTGACGAGATGAATCAGATCCCGGGAGGCCGATGCCGTGCCCCGGCGTGACGACATCGAGTCGATCCTGATAATCGGCTCCGGACCCATCGTCATCGGCCAGGCCTGCGAGTTCGACTATTCCGGAACCCAGGCCTGCCGGGTGCTCAGAGCCGAGGGTTACCGGGTGATCCTGGCCAACTCCAACCCGGCCACGATCATGACCGACCCGGATGTGGCTGACTCCACTTACGTCGAGCCGCTCGACGCCGCGGTGTTGGCCAGCATCATCGAGCGGGAGCGTCCCGACGCCGTTCTTCCCACCCTCGGAGGCCAGACCGGGCTGAATCTGGCCATGGAACTCGTCGCCAACGGCGTCCTGGAGGCCACCGGCACCGAGTTGATCGGGGCCGACGCGGCCGCCATCGCCACCGCCGAGGACCGCCATCTCTTCAAGCAGGCCATGCTCGAGATCGGCTTGGACGTCCCCCGCTCGGGAATAGCGAAGAACGTCGAGCAGGCCCGCGAGGTGCTCCGGGCCGTGGGTTTGCCGGTGATCGTGCGCCCCGCTTACATCCTCGGCGGCCGCGGCGCGGGCATCGCCACCACCGCCGAGGAGTTGGAGCGGGTGGCCGCGGCCGGGCTGGACGCCAGCCCCATCTCCGAGATCCTGGTCGAGGAGTCCATCGTGGGCTGGAAGGAGTTCGAGCTAGAGGTGATGCGCGACCGGGCCGACAACTGCGTGGTGGTCTGCTCCATCGAGAACCTGGATCCGATGGGGGTGCACACCGGCGACTCCATCACCGTCGCCCCTGTACAGACTCTCAGCGACCCGGAGTACCAGCGGATGCGCAACGCGGCCTTCGCGGTGCTGCGCCGGGTGGGGGTGGAAACCGGCGGGTCCAACGTGCAGTTCGCGGTCGATCCAGCCACCGGCCGCCAGGTGGTCATCGAGATGAATCCCCGGGTGAGCCGCTCCTCGGCGCTGGCTTCCAAGGCCACAGGCTTCCCCATCGCCAAGATCGCGGCTCGCCTGGCGGTGGGCTACACGCTCGATGAGATACCCAACGACATCACCGAGGTGACTCCGGCGTCGTTCGAGCCGACCCTCGACTATGTCGTCACCAAGATCCCCCGATGGGCGTTCGAGAAGTTCCAGGCCGCCTCGACCGAACTAGGAACCTCGATGCAGTCCGTGGGTGAGGTGATGGCCATCGGCCGCACGTTCTGCGAGTCGCTGCAGAAGGGCCTGCGCTCACTGGAGCAGGGCCGTCTGGGACTCAATGCCGACCCTGCCGAGGCAGCCTGCGACCGGCTCGGTGACGCCGACCTGATGGCGGCCGCCGCCGTCCCCACGCCGGAGAGGATCTTCCAACTGGAGGCGCTGCTGCGCCGGGGCGAGTCGGTCGAGGCCGTGCACGCGGCCACCGGCGTGGACCCCTGGTTCCTCGACCAGATCGCACGCATCTGCACCGAGAGGCGGACGCTCGAGACCACAGAGCCCTCCGCGATGAGTCGCGCCACATGGCGCCGGGCCAAGCGGCTCGGCTTCTCCGACGCCCAACTCGCATACCTGTGGGACACCTCGCCATCCGACGTCAGGGCGGCGCGAGAGGGCGCCGGGGTGCTGCCCACCTTCAAGACGGTCGACACCTGCGCGGCCGAGTTCGAGGCGACCACCCCCTACCACTACTCCACCTACGAGGACACCGACGAGATACAGCCGGCCCAGAAGCCCAGAGTGCTGATCCTAGGGTCCGGCCCCAACCGGATCGGCCAGGGCATCGAGTTCGATTACTGCTGTGTCCACGCCGGGCAGGCCCTGCGGGCCGCCGGATACGAGACCGTGATGGTGAACTGCAATCCGGAGACGGTGTCCACCGACTACGACACCAACGACCGGCTCTACTTCGAGCCCCTCACCTCAGAGGACGTCGCCAACGTGATCGCGGCCGAGGATCCCCTGGGAGTGATCGTCTCGCTCGGCGGGCAGACGCCGCTGGCTCTGGCCGCCCAGCTCCCGCCTGAGCTGGTGCTGGGAACCCCGCCGGCGTCGATCGAGGCGGCCGAGGATCGCGAGCGCTGGAACGACCTGTGCGCCCGCCTGGGCATCCCGCAGCCGGCGGGCGGCGCGGTCACGAGCCGCGCCGAGGCCTTCGAGGTGGCCGATCGGGTCGGCTATCCGGTGCTCATGCGCCCGTCCTATGTGCTCGGTGGTCGGGCCATGGCCATCGTCTACGACGAGGATCAACTCGCGGCCGCGATCGACGAGCTGGCCGACTTCGGCTCTCTCGGCCGGGAGGGCGGGCCGGCCTCGCAGCGTCCCGTGCTGGTGGACCGCTTCCTGGAGGACGCCACCGAGGTGGATGTGGACGCGGTGCGGGACCGCACCGGGCAGGTTCAGATCGGCGCGGTGATGGAGCACGTCGAGGAGGCCGGCGTCCACTCGGGAGACTCGGCCTGCACCATCCCGCCCACCACACTGAGCGACGAGGTCGTCGCGGCCATCTGCGAGCACACTCGCCGCATCGCGGCCGCCCTGGACGTGAACGGCCTGCTGAACGTGCAGTTCGCGGTGAGGCGCGACTCCGGCAGCCCACTGCGGACGCCGTCGCGATGGGGCGGTGCCGGACCCGATGACATCTTCGTGATCGAGGCCAACCCGAGGGCTTCGCGTACGGTGCCGTTCGTGGCCAAGGCCACCGGAGTGCCACTGGCCATGGTCGCGGCCCGTGTGATGGTCGGGGCGACGCTGGCCGAGCTGAGGGCCGAGGGCATGCTGCCGGCGGCTTCTGGCGGGCTCCCGCAGACCTCCGACTACGTGGCGGTCAAGGAGGTCGTGCTGCCATTCAACCGGTTCCCCGACGCTGACGCCGTGCTCGGCCCCGAGATGCGCTCCACCGGCGAGGTCATGGCGCTGGATGTGACGCCGGGACTCGCGTTCGTGAAGGCCCAGCTGGCCGCGGGCACCCGGCTCCCCGCGGACGGCACGGTGTTCATGTCGATGGCCGACCGCGACAAGGAGGCCGGGCTGAGGGCCGCCCGGATCTTCGACAGGATCGGCTACCGGCTGGCCGCCACGGCCGGCACCGCCCGGTTCCTGCGGGGCGGAGGCGTGCCCGTTGCCGTGGAGGTGGCCAAGCTGGGCGACGCCGGAGGCCGCCATGCCGTCGACCTGATCGAGGCGGGTGAGATCCAGTTGGTGATCAACTCACCCCGGGGGCGGGGCCCTCGAGCCGACGGGGCGCACATCAGATCGGCTGCGGGACGCGCCGGCCTGCCTCTGGTCACCACCGGGGCCGCGGCGTTGGCCGCGGCCTACGGCCTGCGCGACCTTCACGGCCTCGATCCCACCGTGCGGAGCCTCCAGGAGTATCACCGGAGCCTCGTTTCGAGCGCGAGCAGGTGCTGAGACGCCTCGCGGTACGGTGCTGTGATTCCCGCTCCTGTTCGCTGCGCTCACGGGCCGCTCGGGCCACGGCCTCGCGCCGTATGGGCGGCGTTGTCCCGCCTGTTCGCTCGGCCTCTCGGGGGCGCGGCCTAGATGGCCGGCTTGGCTGCGCAGGTCGGCAGCATCGTGCTGCGGGCACCGGTCATGACGGCGTCGGGCGCGTCGGGCCACGGAGCCGAGCTGGCGCCCTACGGGCCGCTCAGCGATCTCGGCGCGGTGGTGGTGAAGTCGCTCAGCGACGGACCTTGGCCGGGCAACCCGCCGCCCAGACTGCACCCGTTGCGCTCCCCGGCTGCGGGGATGATCAACAGCGTGGGGCTCCAGGGCCCGGGGGTGGAGGCCTGGCTCGATGATGACTTGCCCGCCCTCGTCGACGCCGGCGCCGACGTGGTGGCCAGCATCTGGGGCGACACTGTCGACGCCTACCGTCGTGCCGCCGAGCTGCTGGCTGCAGGGCCTCCCCAGATCGTTGCGGTCGAGGTGAACGTGTCCTGCCCCAACACCGAGGACGGCATGCGGATGTTCGCCCACTCGGCGGAGGCGACCGAGGCTGTGCTGGCCGCCACCGCCGGATGCGGGCGCCCCCGCTGGGCCAAGCTCAGCCCCAACACTCCGGAGCTGGTGGAGGTGGCCGCGGCTGCGGTGCGGGGCGGTGCGGAGGCGGTGGTGTTGACCAACACGCTGTCTGGGCTGGTCATCGACATCGAGAAGCGGCGCCCGGCTCTCGGCGGGCTGCGCGGCGGTGTGAGCGGCGCCGCGCTGCATCCAGTGGCGCTACGGGCCGTCTTCGACGTCTACGAGGCGCTTCCGGCGGTGCCCATAGTCGGTGTCGGCGGTGTGGCCAGCGGCGCGGATGCGGTCGAGATGCTGATGGCCGGCGCGTCCGCGGTGCAGGTGGGCACGGCCATATTCGCTGACCCCCGGGCTCCGTGGAAAGTTCTCGCCGAGTTGCGGCAATGGTGTGGCGGCAACGGCGTGGCGAGCCTGGCCGAGCTGATCGGAGCAGCTCACTAGCGGCTGCCGAGGGCTTCTAATGAGGGGATGGCCGGCACCATGGAGAAGAATCGAGGCATGGAGGAGCTGCCGATGGACGAAGCGGTGCGCGATCGGCTCGCGGTAGCGCTCGATGTTGACGACCTGGTGGCGGCGACCCGTCTGGCCCGATCCCTCGCTGGACACTTCCGCGTCGCCAAGATCGGCCTGGAGCTGTACACGGCTGCGGGTCCCGAAGCCATCGGGGCCATGATCGATCTCGGCTACGACGTCTTCTGCGACCTGAAGCTCCATGACATCCCAACCACCGTGGCCAGGGCAGCCCGCGTCGTGGGCGAGTTCGGCGTGTCATACCTGACCATTCATGCCGCGGGCGGAGCCGAGATGCTTCAGGCCGGCGCCGAAGGACTGGCCGAGGGCGCGACCCGCCCCGCGGGAGTGCTGGCTGTGACCGTGCTCACCAGCGAGGCCGAGGTGGCGGCCACCCGGGACCTGGTGGCCGATCGCATGGAGGTCGCGTTCGAGGCCGGGTGTGCCGGCGTGGTATGCGCCGCCCCCGATCTGACCGCGACCCGCCACATCCGACCGGAGTTGATCCGGGCCGTTCCGGGCATCCGGCTGGCGGGCGACTCCGTGGACGACCAGCGCCGAGTGGCTTCACCGGTCCAGGCCCTGGCTGCCGGCGCGGACCTGCTGGTCGTGGGCAGGCCCGTCACCAGGGCCGCCGATCCCGTCGAGGCGGCCGAGCGCCTGCATCGCAGCCTCCGGCAGTAGCGCTGCTGGCGTTCCTGCGCTTGAAGCGAACGGCGCGTACTGGTGGCGCGATAGCGCTAGCTCAGCTAATCTCGTACCCCATGGCTCAACCCTTTTCCATTTCAGACGAGGTTCGCCGCGAGGCGCTTATCAAGGCTGCCGCGGTCCGGCGGGAGCGTGCGGAGCTTCGCATCCAGCTCAAGGCTGGCGATGTCTCGCTATCGGACCTGCTCGGCCGCGTCGATGACGACACCGTCGGCAAGATGAAGGTTCTGGCCGTGCTCGAATCGCTGCCCGGTGTGGGCAAAGTGAAGGCACGCAAGGCGATGGAGCGGATCGGGATCTCCGACAGCCGCCGCCTGCGCGGGCTGGGGAGCAGGCAGAGAGGTCAGCTGCTCGAGGACTTCGACTGATCGACAGGAGGTCCCGCGCGCCGCGGTCGATACGGCCGATCAGCGCTGACCTCGGTAGCCTCGCGGGGTGACCTCGCTAAGAGGCCGAGCGAACAGGCGAGCGAATCCGGGGCATACGGGCGAGGCCGGGGCCCGAGCGGCCCGTGAGCGCAGCGAACAAGAGCGGGAATCACCGCGACGCGACGCGACGAGTTCTCACGTGTCCGCCCACGCTCTAGAGGGCCGATCCGTCATCATCGTCTCCGGCCCGGGGGGTGTGGGCAAGGGCACGATCGTCGAGTTGCTCCTGGACCGCGACCCGCAGCTGTGGCTGTCGCAGTCGTGGACCACCCGTCCCCGCCGGCCTTCAGAACCGGCCGACGCCTACCGATTCGTGGACCGCGCCACCTTCGAGGCCGCCATCGCGGCCGGTGGCTTCCTCGAGTGGGTGGAGTTCCTCGACTACCTGCAGGGCACCCCGGTTCCGGACCCTCCCGAGGGAGCCGACGTGCTGCTCGAGATCGACGTGCGCGGGGGGCGCCAGGTTCAGGGACTGCTGTCCGGTGCCCTGCTGGTCTTCGTCGACGCGCCCAGCCCCGAGCATCAGCGGGCCCGGCTCGAGCTCAGGGGTGACGATCCCGAGACCATCGCTCGCCGGATGAAGAAGACCGCCTCCGAGCGGGCCGAGGCTCTCAAGATGGGCTACGAGATAGTCGTGAACGACGACTTGAGCCGGGCCGTGGAGGCGATCGAGGGCCTCATCGCCTCGGATCGGGCGCGGCGCCGGTCGATCTCGGCGCGAACCTGAGCGCAGCGGCACGGCTGCGGCGCCGGCCATCCGTCTGGAACTCCCGGTGCCGCTGGTAGCGTGAGGCTTCCCTAGTCGGCCGATCCAGCGGAGCGCGCCATGGCCCACGGCTACGACACGATGATGACACCTGCCATCGAGGACCTGCTCGAGCGGACCGAGTCCAAGTTCGTGCTGGTCACCCTGGCCGCGCTGCGCAGCCGCGAGATCACCAACTACTTCGGTCAGCTCGGCGGGGGCATCGGTGCCTCCGTGCCGCCCCAGGTGGTCTCCACTTCATCCAAGCCGCTGTCGATCGCCCTCGAGGAGGTCGCAGCCGGCAAGATCGAGGCGGTCGAGGTCGACCCCGACGCCGAACCGTCAGCCGACGAGACCGGTCCGTTCGAGGGAGCCCACCTTCAGGATGTAAGCGCCCCGGAGCAGGGCGGCGCTGGGGGTGACTCCCCGGAAACTGCCGGCGACGCCGGCGCCTGAAAAGAGGCCGAGCGGCAGTATGAGCGCGCTCAACGGCCGCTGCGTGGTGCTCGGCGTGACCGGCGGCATAGCGGCATACAAGGCCGCCGAGGTGTGCCGTCGGCTGGTCGGCGAGGGGGCCCATGTCGTGCCGGTGCTCACCGCCGGCGCGCTGCGGATGGTGGGGGAGACCACATTCTCGGCTCTGGCGTCGGAGCCGGCGGTCACCTCGCTCTGGAACGACCGGTCCGGACCGATCCCGCACACCGCGGCGGGCCAGCGGGCCGACGCCGTGGTCGTGTGTCCTGCCACTGCCCGGCTGATATCGGATTTGCGCACCGGCCGCTCCGGCGACGTGCTGACGGCCACCCTGCTAGCCACCCGGGCGCCGGTGGTGCTGGCGCCGGCAATGCACACCGAGATGTGGGAGCAGCCGTCGGTGCAGGAGAACCTGGCCGTGCTCGCGCAGCGAGGGGTCGCCATTGTGGGTCCTGCCGAGGGGCCGCTGGCGGGAGGTGACTCCGGGCCCGGCCGCATGTCCGAGCCGGAGGAGATCGTTGCCGCGGTGGAGGCCGTGCTGACTGTTCCCGATCTGGCCGGCTCCCGGGTGCTGGTCACCTCGGGCGGGACCCGCGAGCCGATCGACGCGGTGCGCTTCGTCGGCAACCGGTCCTCGGGCAAGCAGGGCGCGGCCATCGCCGAAGAGGCCGCGGCCCGCGGCGCGGAGGTGGTCCTGGTGACCACGCAGGCCGAGCGGGCCCCGGCGACGGCCCGGGTGGTGGCCGTAGAGACAGCTGCTGAGATGGCCGCCGCGGTGGAGCTCGAGGCGCGGCTCGCCGATGTGGTGGTGATGGCGGCGGCGGTCGCCGACTTCCGCCCCGCACAACCCTCGGGCACCAAGCTCAAGAAGGACCGGGGTGTGCCCGCGGTGCAGCTGGAGCGCACGGCCGACATCCTGGCCGCTCTGGGCGCGTCGAAGGGATCCGGTCAGGTGCTCGTCGGATTCGCGGCCGAGACCGAGGACATCGAGTCGAACGCCCTCGCCAAGCTGCGCAGCAAGAATCTCGATGTGATCGTGGCCAACGACGTCTCGAAGCAGCATGTCGGCTTCGCCCACGACACCAACGAGATCGTGATGTTCACCGACGACGGCGCCCGTCACCATGTGCCGCTGACCACCAAGCGCGAGGCGGCCCGGGCGGTGCTCGACGTGGTCGTATCGCTCATGGGCCGGCGCGACACCGCAGGTCACGACACACAGGACAGCAGGAGGCATCCGTGAACCGCTGGACCTTCACCTCGGAGTCGGTCAGCGAGGCCCATCCCGACAAGTTGGCCGACCAGATCTCAGACGCCATCCTCGACGCCCTCCTCGACGTTGATCCCAACAGCCGGGTCGCCTGCGAGACGCTGGTAACCACGGGCCTGGCGGTCGTGGCCGGCGAGATTCGCACCGATGCCTACGTCGAGATCCCCAACATCGTGCGCAGGACGATCTGTGAAGCAGGCTACGACAACGCCGTCTACGGCTTCGACGGCAACACCTGCGCGGTGATGGTCGCCATCGATGACCAGTCACCAGACATCGCCCAGGGAGTGGGCGATGAGGGCGCGGGCGACCAGGGGATGATGTTCGGTTACGCCTGCGATGAGACCGATGTCGGCATGCCGCTTCCGATCCATCTCGCCCACCGCCTGGCCGAGCGCCACGCCGAGGTGCGCCGGGCCGGCACGATCCCGTACCTGCGACCCGACGCCAAGACGCAGGTGACCCTGGAGTACGAAGGAAGCCGGCCGGTTCGCCTCAAGACCGTGCTGGTGTCCACCCAGCATCGCGACGGCATAGACCGTGACCGGATGATCCTTCCCGACGTCACCGAGCAGATCATCGAGCCGGTGATCGGCGAGCGGTTCGCCGACGACGACTATGAGGTGATCGTCAACCCCACGGGCCGGTTCGTGATCGGCGGTCCCCAGGGCGACGCGGGCCTTACCGGTCGCAAGATCATCGTCGATACCTACGGGGGCATGGCCCGCCACGGCGGCGGCGCCTTCTCGGGCAAGGATCCGTCCAAGGTCGACCGCTCCGCCGCTTACGCGGCTCGGTGGGTGGCCAAGCACATCGTGGCTGCAGGCGCAGCGTCGCGCTGCGAGCTGCAGGTGGCCTACGCCATCGGCATGGCCGAGCCTCTGTCGCTGATGGTCGAGACCTTCGGCACAGAGACGGTGGACGGGGCTCGCATCGAGAAGGCGGTGAGGGACGTGTTCGACCTGCGCCCCGCGGCCATTGTGCGGGACCTGGGCCTGCGCAAGCCCATCTACAGGCCGACCGCGGCCTACGGACACTTCGGCCGTCCCAGCCGCAACGGGCTGTTCACCTGGGAGAGCACCGACCGTCTGGCCGATCTGAAGTCGGCTCTCGGCCTCTGAGCCCCGGAAGTCAGGGTCGGCTCTCCTTCGAGGAGCCACCCACCGAGCCCGCAGCGCCTGCAGTGGGCGCTGCGGAGATGCGGAGCCGCGCCTCTGCGGCGCTGGTCGTGCGGGTGCTGCCCGATGTGGTCCGTCTCGACAAGACGTTCGACTACTCGGTTCCCGATGGGTGGCACGCCGACGGCCGCGCCGAGAGGCTGGCGGTGGGCTCGATCGTGCGTTTCACCCTCGGCGGTCGCCGCCTGCGGGGCTGGGTCACCGAGGTCGGGGTCGATCCGCCCGAAGGCCTGGAGCTGCAGCCTCTGGAGCGGCTCACCGGCATGGGCCCGCCCGCGGAGATCGTGAGCCTGGCCCGCTGGGCTGCCTGGCGATGGGCCGGCCGCACCGTGCACTTCCTGCGGGCTGCCTCGCCGCCTCGGGTGATAACCGGCCCCGCCCCCGCCCGAAGCTCTCCTACTGGCAGCCGCGGCTCGCCATCGCAGCATGATGACCTGTTCAAGCAGCCGGGAGCGGTGACGGTGCTGCGCAGCCCGCCCTCAGACGACGGTCTGGCCCTGTCCCGGGCCGCAGCCCGGCAGGGTGACGCGCTGATCGTCGCACCCGCCCTCGCCCATGCCCGTCGCATCGCAGCCGACCTCAGGCGGCAGGGCGTGCGGGTGGCCTTGGGATTCGACGACTGGGCTCAGGCCGCCGCCGGCGTCACCGTGGTCGGGACCCGTACTGCGGTGTGGATGCCCGTGCCGCGCCTGGCCGCGGTGGTGGTGCTGGACGAGCACGCCGAGGGTCTCCAGAGCGAGCAGGCCCCGACATGGCATGCCCGCGACGTGGTCTTGGAGCGCGCCCGAAGAGTCGGGGCGCCGGTGGTGCTGGCGTCGCCCGTGCCGACCCTGGAGGCGCTCGAGGCGGGCCAGTTGAGGACGGTAGGGCGGGTGACCGAGCGCGACGGCTGGCCCGCGGTCGACGTCCTGGATCGCCGTCTCGACGACCCGGTCCGGGGCGGCCTGTTCGCCGAGGGCCTGCGCGATCGTGTGGCCGCGGTCGACGGCAGGGTGGCGGTGGTGCTCAACCGCAAGGGAAGGGCCCGGCTGCTGGCTTGCAAGGCGTGTGGCGAGCTGGCCCGCACGTCCGACGACCGGGTCCCCATGCGCCTCATCGACGACGAGTTGGTGGCGACCGACGGCAGCGAGCGCCGACCGGTGGTGTGCGCCCGTTGCGGCTCGACAGTGTTGCGCAACCTGCGCATGGGCGTGACCCGGGCCCGCGAGGAGTTGGCCGCGCTGGCCGGCGAGCCGGCGGGGGAACTCACTGCTGACGCCCAGAAGGTGGGCGACGAGCGTTTCGTGATCGGCACCGAGGCTGTCCTGTGGCGTCTGCAGTCGGCGGCCGCGGTGGTGTTCCTGGACTTCGACCAGGAGTTGCTGGCTCCTCGCCAGCGGGCCGCGGAGCAGGCGCTCGCCCTTCTGGCTCGGGCTGCCCGGCTGATCGGCGGGCGGCGCGGCGGCGGGCGCCTGGTGGTGCAGACTCGCCAGCCCCACCATCCGGTGGTGCAGGCGGCGGTGCTCGCCGATCCGTCGATCGTGGCCTCCACCGAACGTGAGCGCCGCCAGGAGCTGGGCCTGCCGCCCTACGGCGCGCAGGCCCAGGTGTCCGGAGCCGGCGCGGCCGCCTTCATCGACGCGCTGCAGGCAGTGGCCGACGCGTCGGTGAGCATTCGTGGTCCTCTCGACGGGCGGTACCTGATCCGCTCGCCGGCGCATCAGTCGCTGCTGGACTCGCTGGCTCGCACGCCGCGCCCCGCGGGGCGCCTGCGGGTCGAAGTGGACCCACTGCGGGTCTAGCGCCAGGCGTGATCGGTTCTTGATGTAGTTGTTCCCCTCCGGTGAGGTCGACTACGTCAAGAACTTCCGGCGGGCATGTACTTCCAGGAGCCGGTAGCCCGTTCTCGACAGCAGGCGGGTCACGCCGTGGCCCCGGTCGACCAGCCACCGGGCCAGCGAGTCGCTGCCCAGGTGACGGTGCACCACCAGATGGGCCCGCCCCCCGGGTGCGAGCCGGTCCAGCCAGGTGGCCAGAAGCTCGTGCAGGGCCGGCTTGCCGATGCGGATCGGGGGATTGCACAGGATGCGGTCGAAGCGTCGGTCGGGGTCCACATCGTCAGGGTGGCCCACCGTCACGTTGGCCGCACCGTTGGCTGCGGCGTTCTGAGCGGTGAGAGCCAGAGCCCGCTCGTTCACGTCCACCGCCAGCACCTCGACGGTCGGGGAGCGCAGGGCTGCGACGCAGGCGATCGGGCCCCAACCGCAGCCCAAGTCGAGCACCTGCTGCTCGCCGGCAGTCAGCGCAGGCCCCTCCACCAGCAGCAGGCGGGTGCCCGCATCCAGCCGATCGGGTGAGAACACCCCCGAATCGGTCGTGAAATTGAGCTGCATCCCATCGATGCTCACCACCAGCGTCCGGGGAGAGGACGCGGCCGCAGGCTCGGCCTCGAAGTACTGGCCGCCGGCGGGCTGGGCAGCGGGATCGGCCATGTCGCGACGGTAGCCTCGACGGCAGTGGCCCCCTACGACATACGCATCATTGGCGACCCCGTGCTGCGGCGCCGCGCCGCTGAGATCGACGATGTCGACTCCACCCTGGTGCGCATCGTCGAGGGGATGGTCGAGACCATGTACAGCGCCGACGGCATCGGTCTGGCCGCTCCCCAGGTGGGAGTGCAGAAGCGCCTGTTCGTATGGGACATGGGCGACGGCCCCCGCACCATCGTCAACCCGCACATCGTCGAGTCCGACGGCGAGTGGGCCTACGACGAGGGGTGCCTGTCGGTGCCCGGACTGACCTGGGAGATCGTCAGGCCCAAGGAGGTCCACATCGTGGGCCGTGACCTTGACGGCAACGAGGTCTCGGTGGAGGCTGACGAGCTCGAGGCCCGGCTGTTCCAGCACGAGCTCGACCATCTCGACGGCACCCTGCTGATCGAGCGTCTCGACGACTCCACCCGCAAGGCTGCCCTGCGAACGCTGCGCGAATTGGGGATCGGAGCCGGCTCGACACCCTCGTCCCGGCCGGCGGACACCGGAGGCGACGGGCCCTCGGGCGGTCTGCGTCTGCTGTGACGGCGACGCCGCAGGGGCGGTGGCGCGTCGTCTACTTCGGTACCCCGGAGGTGGCGGTGCCGCCGCTGCAGGCCCTGTGCCGCGCCGGCCACAGTGTTGCCCTGGTGGTCACCCGGCCCCCGAAACGCCGGGGACGGCGCCAGGCGCCGACGCCCTCGCCGGTTGAGGACGCGGCCGCGGATCTGGGCCTGGAGGTCACCTACGACATTGAGGACGCGGTCGGGGTAGAGGCCGACCTGGGCGTGGTCGTCGCCTACGGCGAGTTCATACCCGAAGACGTCCTCGAACCGCGCCCCACGGTGAACCTGCACTTCTCGACGCTGCCCCGGTGGCGGGGGGCTGCGCCGGTGGAGCGAGCCATCATGGCCGGCGACGCCGAGGCCGGGGTGTGCCTCATGGACGTGGCCTCAGAGATCGACACCGGTGCCGTGTACCGCCGCGCGTCCACCGAGATCGGGCCGTACGAGACGGCCGATGAGTTGCGGACCCGGCTCTGCGAGCTGGGCATCGGGCTGCTGCTGGGCGCCCTCGCCGAGGGCTTCGGCGAGCCGGTGCCGCAGGAGGGCGAGACGACCTGGGCCGACAAGATCGACCCCGAGGAGTTGCGCATCAACTGGTCGGAACCCGCTGAGCATGCGCTGCGGCTGGTGCGGGTGGGCGGTGCGTGGACCATCTACCGCGGCCGGCGGCTCAAAGTCATTGAGGCCCGGCTCGTAGCCGGATCGGACCAGCCCGGCGTGCCTGGCGCCATCTCGCTGGGGCCTCGATCCGGTGGCCGCGCCGCGGTGGAGGTCGCCACCGGCCACGGAGCGCTGGAGTTGGTGACCGTCCAGTCGGAGGGTCGAGCCGCCGCGGGCGCTAGCGACTGGGCCAACGGGGCTCGCATCGCAGGCGGCGAGCAGTTCGACGGGTGAGCCGGACCGCTCGCCGGGCCGGCGCCTCCGGTAACGAGGAAGCGGCGCCGGGCGCCAGGCGGGTGGCGCTCGATGTGCTGGTACGCATCGATGCCGACGGCGCCTACGCGAATGTCGCTCTGCGCGCCGCGCTGGCTCAGTCCTGCCTGGAGGAGCGCGACCGGGCATTCGCCACCGAACTCGTCTACGGCGTCACCCGTCGCCGGCGGGCACTGGACTGGGCGCTGGACGCCTTCCTGCAAACGCCCCCACCGCCGCGGGCCCGGGCCGCGCTGCGGATGGGGGCATACCAGCTATTGGAGTTGGAGACGCCGGCGTACGCGGCGGTCTCCGCCACCGTGGCCGCGGCTCCCCGCAGCCATCGGGGGTTGGTGAACGCAGTGCTGCGCCGGGTCGGCGACGCTGGCAATCCGGACTGGCCCGACGATGCCACCCGGCTCAGCTACCCCGACTGGATCGTCGAAGCTCTCACCGCTGATCTCGGCCGCGACACTGCGCTGGCGATCCTGGAGTCGATGAACGCTCCGGCCAGGCTTCACCGCCGTGCCGACGGCTACGTGCAGGATCCGAGCTCGCAGATGGTTGTCGACGCCATCGACGTGCAGGCCGGCGATCTGGTGGCCGACGTGTGCGCCGCGCCGGGCGGCAAGGCCACCGCGCTGGCCGCGCTCGGCGCTCGCGTGATCGCCTGCGACTCGCGCATGGGACGGATCGGTCTGCTGACGGCCAACCGGGCGTCGCTCGGCGCCGATCAGATGCACGTACTGGCAGCCGACGGCCGGCACCCGTCGTTGCGGCCGGGTTGCTGCGACACAGTGCTGGTGGACGCGCCGTGCAGCGGGCTGGGGACTCTGAGGCGCCGCCCCGACGCCCGCTGGCGGATCGAGCCCTCGTCGGTCGCCCGCCTGGCCGAACTGCAGACCGGGCTGCTCGACGCGGCTGTCGATCTGGTGCGCCCGGGCGGGCAGCTCGTGTACAGCGTCTGCACGCTCACCGCGGCCGAGACGCTGCAGGTCGCGGCGAACGCCTCCGGGGACGGTCGCCTGGAATCGCTGCGGCCTCCCTCGGAGCCGTGGTCGCCCCACGGCGACGGCGCCCTGCTCCTGCCGGGCGTCGACCACGACGGCATGGCCCTGTTCCGCTGGCGCCGGCGTTGAATTGGCAGCTGGTTGGTCCCGTTTGGGGGTGTCGGGCTGCCAGTTCGGTTGGGCCTGCGGCGCCGGCGTTGAATTGGCAGCTGGTTGGTCCCGTTTGGGGGTGTCGGGCTGCCAGTTCGGTTGGGGCGAGGTGGGTAGGGTGTGGCTAGGGTCTCGGCCGTGGGCCACGGCGACAGCAACGGCGAATCCCGCATGGAGGCCAAGGTGCTGACCGTGTCCGACGGTGTGGTGCAAGGCACCCGGCAGGACCGCAGCGGCGAGGCGCTGGAGGACTTCCTCACCGGGGCCGGGTGGCGCGTGGTCGAGCGAGCCGCCATCGCCGACGGCGTCGACTCGGTGGCGGCTGAGCTGCGACGGCTGGCCGGCGGCTTCCACGGACTGGTCGTCACCACCGGCGGCACCGGGTTCGGGCCCCGGGATTCCACCCCGGAGGGAACCAAGGCCGTGATCGACCGGGAGGCGCCGGGACTGGCCGAAGCCATGCGCCTGGTCAACCCTCTGGGTCGCCTGTCGCGAGGGGTCGCAGGAACGCTCGGCACCGCGCTGGTCCTGAACACCCCCGGATCCTCCAAAGGCTGCGTGGAGACCGTCGACGCCGTCATCGACGTGGTCGGCCATGCCGTGCGGCTGCTCGTTGACAACTACGACCCTCATCCCCACGGCGGGTGAGCCGGCCCCCGAGTCCGTGACCCCTGCTGAGCGGACCGCCAAGCCCCGCACCGTGACCACGCCCACGAGCCGTGCGGGCGGCCGCTGGGAGGGGGCCATGGACAAGGCCATCGAGGCCGCTGCCGCGGTGCGCCACCTCACCAGCCCCAATCCGTGGGTCGGCTGCGTGGTGATAGCCCCCAACGGAAGCGCCTTCACCGGGGCGACCAGCCCACCCGGCGGTCCCCACGCCGAGCGCCATGCCCTGACCTCAGCCGGCGCGGCAGCCAAGGACGCCACCCTCATAACGACGCTCGAGCCGTGTGATCATCAGGGCCGAACCGGCCCCTGCACCGACGCGATCATCGAGGCCGGCATACGCCGGGCAGTCATTGCCGTGCTCGACCCCGACCCCGCGGTCTCGGGCGCCGGCGTAGCCAGGCTGCAGTCGGAGGGGATCGAGGTGCAGGTGGGGGTACGGCAGGCCGAGGTCGAGCGCCAGCTCCTGGCGTACCTGCACCACCGGCGCACGGGCCGTCCCTGGATGGTGGCCAAGCTCGCGGCCAGCATCGACGGCCGCACCGCGGCACCCGACGGAACCTCGCAATGGATCACGTCGCTGGAGGCCCGCACCGACGCTCACCGCTTGCGGGCCGTCTCCGACGCGGTGATCGTGGGCGCGGGCACGGTGCGCGCCGACGACCCCAGCCTCACCGTGCGCCACTGGACCCCACCCGGTGGCCGGGTCTGGAGCGACGGCCGTGAGCCCACGACTGTGGTCCAGCCCCGAAGGGTGGTAGTGGGGTCCGCTGCCAGGGGGGCGCGGATCCATCCATGCCTGCAATGGGAGGGCTCCCTCGACGATCTGGTGGTCCGGCTGGGTACCGACGGCGCCACCCAGGCTCTCATCGAGGGTGGCCCGGCGGCGGCGGGCGCGTTCGTGCGGGCCGGGCTTGTCGACAGCTTCGTCGTGTATCTGGCGCCGGCCCTCTTCGCAGGTGACGACGGGGCTCCCATACTGTCGGGACCGGGAGCCCAGTCCATACACGACATCGTGCGGGGCAAGATCACCGCGGTCGAGCGCCTTGGACCCGATGTGCGCATCGACATGGCCGTCACCGATACTGCCTGAGGGGGCCCTGCGAGGCAGCGCTCGTCCCGCACGCCGGTAGCCTCAGCGCCGTCGTCAGAGGCACAAGGAACGCGGATGCTCAAGCTCGTTCTTCCCAAGGGATCGCTCGAGAAGGCCACGCTCGAGCTGTTCGAGGCCGCCGACCTGCCCGTGCAGCGATCCTCGAACGTGGCCTACAGCGCCACGATCGCCGACCCCCGCATCAGCGACGTGAGGATCCTGCGACCCCAGGAGATCCCCGTCTACATCGCCGACGGCCTCTTCGACATCGGCATCACCGGCCGGGACTGGGTCACCGAGACCGGCAGCGATGTGGTCACCCTCGGCGAGCTGCAGTACTCCAAGGCGACGTCGTTGCCGATCCGGGTCGTGCTGGCCGTGGCTGGAGACTCGCCCTACCAGAGTGTCGGCGACCTTCCCCAGGGCGTGCGGGTCTCGACCGAGTACCCGGAGATGACCCGGCAGTTCTTCGAGAGCGCCGGCATCGAGGCTCAGATCGCGCTGAGCTACGGCGCCACCGAGGCCAAGGTGCCCGACATCGTGGATGCGGTGGTCGAGATCACCGAGACCGGGCGGGCTCTGCGGGCAGCGGGGCTGCGCGTCATCGACACCCTGCTGACCTCCTACACCGAGTTGATCGCCAACCCCGCGGCAGCGGCCGAGGCCGACAAGCGCCACGCCATGGGCCAGATCTTTACGCTGCTGCAGGGCGTGCTGGAGGCCAGGGGCAAGGTGCTGGTGAAGCTCAACGTGGGCACTGACGCGCTCGACAATGTGATCGACATCCTGCCGTCCATGAAGGCACCCACCGTCAACGAGCTGTTCCGGGGCGCGGGCTACGCGGTCGAGACGGTGGTGCCCCGCAGCGAGATCAACATCCTGATCCCCGCCCTGCGCGACCTGGGCGCCACCGACATAGTAGAAATGCCTATATCCAAGATCGTCCCCTAAGGAGCCGGCATGAGTGAGACATCTGAGCCGGACCGTCCCGCGCAGTCGAGGTTCTCTGGTCGGTCGATGCGCGGGCTTGGAGTCGGGATCGCCGTCGGTGTGGGCGGGGGAGTGGGGATGGGCGCTGTCTTCGGATCCCCGGGTACGGGGGCGGCCGTCGGAGCGCTCCTCGGCGTCGTGATCGGGTCGGTGGTCTCCAGCCGGGCAGGCAAGCTCAGCTGCTAGCGCGCCGACCGGCGCCGCGGTCAGGCGGCGGGGTCGTCTTCTGAGTCACCGTTGCCGGCTTCGTCCGGTGCGGGGTCCTGGGGGCGGTTCTTGAGCTGGACGAAGGCCATGCGGATCTGCGACATGGCCTCGCGCAGGGTGGCCTCGGGCTCGCCGAGCCGGCCCTTCATCCCGTCGAGCAGCGCTCCGAGGGCGTCGATGGCCACCGTCGCCTCGGTGAGGTTCGGCGGCTGGCTGGCCAGGTGGAGCGCGGCCAGCTCGTAGAGGCCCATGGCGTGGTTGGCCACCACCACCGACGCAGGCACCGACTTGAGCCGCTCTCGGGACTCGGCCAGCTCCCGTATGTACTGCTCGGCCTGCTCGCGCTCCTCTGGTGAGAGGCTGTCGAGATCGAAACCCTCGGGCGCCTCGGCAGCAGCGTCAGCCGCGGAGGAGCCGGAGGGACTGGAATTCGAGGGGCGGTCGTCGACGGGGACCTCCCCGCCGGGTGTCCACAGCGTGCTCATCCGAACGCCTCCCGGTTCGCGGCCAGCTACTGATCTTGGCCGCTTGCCGCGACCGGCTGCTACCCTACCGGGGTCAATCCAGCGGACCAGCGTCCCGGCCGCGGCCGCGACGTTCCGCCCGAATACGGAGGTTCCGTGCTCACGAGGAGTGAACGGCGATAGCACCGCCAGGCGACGAGCCCAACATCAACGACCAGATCCGAGCCACAGAGGTGCGCCTCGTGGGCGAGGATGGTCAGCAGATCGGCATCAGGACGCTTCAGGAGGCGCTGAACCTGGCCCGGGCCGCGGGACGTGATCTCGTCGAGGTCGCAGAGTCGGCCAATCCGCCCGTCTGCCGCATCATGGACTACGGCAAGTTCAAGTACGAGGCGGCCCAGCGGGCCAAGGAGTCCCGCCGCAAGTCGTCCAGCGTGATGGTCAAGGAGATGAAGTACCGGCCCAAGATCGGCCGGGGCGACTTCGACACCAAGACCCGCAGAGTCGAGAAGTTCCTGGGCGAAGGCAACAAGGTCAAGGTAACGATCATGTTCCGGGGCAGGGAGGTCCAGCATCCCGAGCTGGGCAAGAAGATCCTCGACGATGTGGCCGCGACCGTGGAGCACGTCGGCAAGGTCGAGTTCCAGCCCCGCCAGGACGGTCGCAACATGGTGATGGTGCTCGCTCCCGACAAGCAGGCTCAGGCCCGGCACCGCCGTAGGCTGGAGGCCGAGGCCGCGATGGCGGCCGCCGAGCCGCCCCAACCCGGCGCCACCGACTGAAGCCATCACCGCCTCGCACGCACACCGTAGCGAGCACCAGCACCCCCAAGTCAGTCACCAACAGGATCGAGAGCCAGCCATGCCCAAGATGAAGACCCACCGGGGTGCGGCCAAGCGCTTCCGGCGCACCGGCTCCGGCAAGCTGCGGCGCCGCCGGATCAACAAGAACCACATCCTCGAGAAGAAGTCCCCCAAGCGCAAGCGCCAGCTCCGGGCTCCCGCCGAAGTGTCCTCGTCGGACAAGCGGATGCTGCGTGACTTGGGTGTGTAGATCCGCTGTCGCGATCAGGTAGCTGACGCCAGCCCCATCAAGGAGACACGACGATGTCGAGAGTGAAGCGACCCGCCCAGTCCAGGCGCCGCCGCCGGGAGGTCCTCTCGCGGGCCCGGGGCTACTACGGCAACAAGTCCCGTTCGTGGCGGGCCGCCAATGAGCAGCTCATGCACTCCGGCAACTATGCGTTCCGGGACCGTAGGGCCCGCAAGAACGATTTCCGCCGGCTCTGGATCCAGCGGATCAACGCGGCGTGCCGCCAGCGGGGAACCTCCTACAGCCGCTTCATTGCCGGGCTCAAGGCAGCCGGAGTCGAGGTCGACCGCAAGATCCTGGCCGACCTTGCCGTCAACGACCCCGACGCGTTCTCCGCCCTGGTCGAGACAGCCGCCGAGGCCTCGGCAGCCCAGGCCCAGGCCTAGAGGCCGAGCGAATAGGCGGAGCAACGCGGCCCATACGGCGCGAGGCCGTGGCCCGAGCGGCCCGTGAGCGCAGCGAACAAGAGCGGGAATGACACCCCTGCGACGCGACGGACTCTCAGCTATCCGCGCAGCCGCTCAGGCCAGCTGACCGAACCCCAAGCGCTCGGACCGCGCCATAAGCGGGTAGCCGAGCTGCGGCGCCTTGTGCGCCGTCGATCTCCGGGCGATGTCCAGGTAGTGCTGGAAGGGCCGCGCACCCTGTCGGAGGCGCTGGCCGCCGGGATCGAGCCGTCGGCCGTGTTCGTTGCCGAGTCGGCCGCGCACGCGCCGGCGGTGCGCGACGCCCTGGACCGCCTCGGCGCCGGCGCCGACGTGCTGGTGCTGACGGACCGGGCCTTCGAGTCGGCGGCTCCGGCCGTGAGCCCCCAACCGGTCCTGGCCATCGCGTCACGGCCCGAGGTCGAGCTGCCGCAGTCCCTGGCGCAGGACGACCTCGTGCTCGTGCTCGTCGGCGTGTCCGATCCCGGCAACGCCGGGACGATCATCCGCACCGCCGCGGCCTGCTCGGCCTGCTGCGTGGTCGTGGTGGGCGGGGCCGACCCGTGGGCTCCCAAGACGGTGAGAGCTTCGGCCGGCTCGGTGCTTCGCGTGCCGGTTGTCCAAGCGGCTGACGCCTCAGCAATCCTCGAGGCACTCCGGGCCGCGGGCGCGGCCATCGTGGCCGCCGATCCCCACAACGGGGTGAGCCACGACTCCGGCGTGCTCGCGACACCGCAGGGTCCGGTGGCGCTCGTGCTCGGTTCGGAGTCCCACGGCCTCGATCCCTCACTGAGCGAACTCGCGGACCGGCGGGTCCGGATCCCGATGGCGGGCGACGCCGAGTCCCTCAACGTGGCCATGGCCGCCACCCTGCTGGCCTTCGAATACCGCCGCCAGCGGTGACATCCGGTCCGCCGAGTAGCGGTCCATGCGCCCTAGCCTTGCTCGGGTGATCGAGGTCTACGAGCAGGCCGCCGTCGAGGCCGAGGAGCGCCTCGCTGCGGCCGCCGATCTTGACGCCGTGTCCGGCATCGAGCGGGAGCTGCTGGGGCGGCGCTCACGCTTCGCCGACGCCAAGCGCCAGCTAGGCGATCTCGACCCCGGTGAGCGAGCTGCTGCCGGTCGTCGACTGAACGCGGCGCGTGCCCGGGTGGAGGCCGCGGCCGCCGCGGCCCGCGAGCGTCTCGCAGCCGCCGACCGCGACGAGCGCTACGCGGTCGAGCGGCTCGATCTCACCGAGCGGCTTCCCCAGACCGTCCCGCTGAGCCGCGGGCACCTGCATCCGGTGACGCAGGCCCGCGACCGCCTCGAGGACGTCTTCGTCGGCATGGGCTACACCGTCGCCGAGGGCCCCGAGGTGGAGAGCGCCTGGTACAACTTCGAAGCCCTCAACATCCCCGACTGGCATCCGGCCCGGGGCAGCTTCGACACCATCTTCGTCAACCTCGGGGAGCCCGAGGAGGTGATGCTGCGCTCTCACACGTCGCCGGTCCAGATCCGGGTGATGGAGGTCCGCAAGCCGCCCGTGTACATCGTGGCACCGGGACGGACCTTCCGGACCGACACCGCCGACGCCACCCACCTGCCGGCCTTCAACCAGATCGAGGGGCTGGCCGTGGACCGAAACATCACAATGGGCGACCTCGCGGGCACCATCGACGAGTTCGTCAGGGCCTTCTTCGGCAGGGAGGTCAAGAGCCGGCTGCGCCCGTCCTACTTCCCGTTCACCGAGCCGTCGGCCGAGTTCGACATCTCCCGACCCGACGGATCGTGGCTGGAGCTCGGCGGCTGCGGGATGGTCCATCCCAACGTGTTGAGCAACTGCGGCATCGACCCTGAGGAGTGGCAGGGCTTCGCCTTCGGCTTCGGGATCGACCGTCTGGCCGTGATGCGCCACGAGATCGACGACATCCGCGAGTTCGTCAACAGCGACACTCGCTTCCTGGGCCAGTTCTGATGCGGCGGGATCCACGATGAAGGTTCTGCTGTCGTGGCTCAGGGAGTTCGCGCCCGGTATCTCCGGTGACCCGGCCGTGCTCGGCGATGTGCTCAGCGCGCTGGGACTGACGGTGGAGGACATGACCGTCACCGGCTCGGTGCCCGACGGCGTGGTGCTCGGCCGGGTGCTCGAACTGCGTCCCCACCCCGACGCCGACAGGATCCAGCTCGTCGAGGTGGACGACGGATCGGGCAAGACGCTGCAGATCTGCTGCGGGGCGTTCAACATGGCCGTCGGCGACGTGGTGCCCCTGGCCCGGGTGGGCACGGTGATGCCGGGCGGGCTCGAGATCGTCCGTCGCAAGCTGCGTGGCCAGGAGTCCGAGGGCATGTGCTGCTCGGAGATCGAGCTGGAGATGGGCGACGACGCCGACGGCATCATGATCCTCAACGACCGGATCGCCGCCGGCGCGGGGCCGGGCACGCCCCTGGCCGAGGCTCTCGGCCTGGAGCCGGACGTGTTGTGGGACCTCGAGGTCGGCGCCAACCGGCCCGACGCCCTGTCGGTGATGGGCGTGGCCCGCGACCTCGCGGCCGGACTCGGGGTGGCCTTCGAGCCGCCCGACTGGTCCACGGACGCCTCCGGCGGTGACATCGCCGAGTCAGCCGAGGTTGAGATCGTCGACCCCACGCTGTGCGGCCGCTTCGTCGGGCGGGTGCTGCGCAACGCTCCGCAGGGTTCGTCACCACCGTGGATGGCCAACCGGCTGACCGCGCTGGGCCAGCGTCCCATCAACCTCATCGTGGACATCTCCAACTACGTGATGCTCGAGTTGGGCCAGCCCAGCCACACCTTCGACCTGGGCCGGGTGAGCCGATCCCGCATCCGGGTGCGCCGCGCCCGCGACGGCGAGACCATCACCACCCTCGACGGCGTGCACCGCAGCCTCGCCGCCGGCGACGGGGTCATCGCCGACGGCGACGACGAGGTGATCGGCATCGCCGGGGTGATGGGCGGGGCGTCCACCGAGATCGACGCCGGCACCACCGATGTGCTGGTGGAGATGGCTTGGTGGGATCCGCCGTCGATCTCGCGCACGGCCAAGCGGCTGAACCTCGCCAGCGAGGCCTCCACCCGGTTCCGGCGGGGCGCCGACTGGGGCTACAACGTCGAGCGCTGCATGAACCGCTTCGTGCAGCTGGCCGCGCTGGCGGGTGCCGAGGTGGCCCCCGGCCTCATCGACGAGCGCGGCGACCTGCCCGATCGCCGCCCGCTGCGGGTGCGCGCCGCCAGGGTCAACAGCCTGCTCGGCACCGGCCTTAGCGCGGACGAGATGGCCGACCACCTGCGGTCCATCGGCTTCGGCGCCGACCCCGCCGGCGACGCCGAGATGGACGTGACCGTCCCGACCTGGCGCTGGGACACCAACACCGAGACCGACATCGCCGAGGAGGTGGCCCGGCTCCACGGCTACGAGAACATCGAGCGCACCGTGCCCACCGCCAACGAGGCCGGCGGGCTGTCGTCCTACCAGAAGGATCGGCGCCTGGTGCGCGACGTTCTGGTGGGTGCGGGCTGCTACGAGACCCAGCCCATGCCGTTCGTGGCGCCCGGCGCGCTGGCCGCGGTGGGCCTGCCCGAGGACGGCATCACGCTGTCCAACCCGGTCGATGACAGTGAGTCGGTGCTGCGAACCTCGCTGCTGCCGGGCCAGCTGCGAGCTGTGGCCTACAACCAGCGCCATTTCAACGGCGATGTGCGGCTGTTCGAGATCGGCCACGTCTACCTGCCCGCGCCGGAGGGTCAGCTGCTTCCCGACGAGAGGGAGTTCCTGGCCGTGGCCCTGTCGGGAGAGGAGGCGCCGGCTGCGGTGGCCGTCCTCGACCTGCTGGCCGAGGCGCTGTCGCTGCCCGCGGTCGAGTTGCGGGAGGCGTCCCTGGCGGGGATGCACCCCACCCGCGCCGCGGAAGTGGTGGTGGCCGGCCGGGTGCGGGGCGCGGTGGGGGAGATCGATCCCGAGGTGCTCTCGGCCAGCGGAGTGTCGGACCGGGTGGCGTGGCTCCAGCTCGATCTGCAGGAGATGCTGGACGGGCCCAGGGCCCGGCGCCGCTACCGGCCGGTCAGCAAGTACCCGCCCAGCGATGTGGACCTGGCCTTCGTCGTGCCCGAGAGCGTGGCCGCGGCCCAGGTGGAGCGGGCGTTGCGGGCCTCGGCGGGTTCGCTGCTGGCCCGCATCGAGCTGTTCGACACCTACCGGGGGCCGGGCGTGCCCGACGGCTCGCGCAGCCTCGCCTACCGGCTGCGGTTCCAGGCCCATGACCGCACCCTCACCGACGCTGAGGTGGCCGAGGCCCGCCAGCGCTGCATCGATGAGACCTCCCGCCGCACCGGAGCCGCACTCCGCTCCTAGTTGGTGAAAAAAGTATCCAAATAATGCACATAGTTGCAAGAATTGGAGCTGGCTGGTAGCTTCGCGGGATGCACAGGGTGGCGGTCATCGGCGCGTCGGGGTTCACCGGAGCTGAACTGCTGCGCATCGGCGCGTCCCATCCCGACCTGGAAGTGGCCGTGGCCACGGGCGATTCCATGGCGGGCATGGCGGTGGCCGACCTGTACCCCAGCCTGGCCGCGGCCTACGGGGGCATCGAGTTCGTGCCCTACGAACCCGGCATCGCCTCCGGCTGCGACCTTGCCTTCTGCGGGCTGCCCCACGGCGCCTCGCAGGCACTGGTCCCGGAACTGCGGGACGACGTGAAGCATGTCGTCGACCTGGCCGCGGACTTCAGGCTCCACGACCCCGGTCTCTACCCGGCGTGGTACGGCGCCGAGCACAGCGCGCCGGAGCTGCTCGACGAGTTCGTGTTCGGCCTCCCGGAGCTGTTCCGCAGCCACATCCGGGGCGCCGAGCTTGTGGCTGCTCCCGGCTGCTATGTGACCACGGCCTCGCTGGCCCTCGCTCCGCTCGTGGCCGCCGGTGTCGTCGAGCCCACCGGCATCATCGTCGATGCCGCCAGCGGGGTGTCCGGCGCGGGCCGGCCGGCCAAGCCCAACACGACTTTCTGCGCGGTGGACGAGGACTTCACCGCCTACGGCCTGCTGAGCCACCGGCACACGCCCGAGATCGAGATGGCGCTGTCACTGCATGCCGGCACCGACGTGCAGGTGCTGTTCACGCCGCACCT
>LXNJ01000333.1_pt1 | contig 33938 bp, 23 predicted proteins | sample 809081 | NCBI WGS metagenome assembly LXNJ01 (sample SAMN04870510, study PRJNA318959) | sponge metagenome | biome: sponge; feature: marine sponge reef; material: water | host: Petrosia ficiformis | place: Greece: Milos, Mediterranean Sea | collected 2013-05-29 | depth 5-7 m | reverse complement strand
GCCCCCCCACCGGGAGAACTGGCGCGATGCGGCGCTCGTCGTTGCGTTTCGGCCGAAATACACCGGGTATTCCGGCCTCACGCGCCTTGTCAGCCGGGCGCCTCGCCTCCAGTTCTCCCGGTGGGCGCCTCGCCCGTCTCGGCGCTCGCGCGGGTTTCACCACAGGTTGCTAGGCGAGCGCGCGACGCCCGTGAACGCGACATCCGCGCGGTGCGGGTAGGCTGACCCGCCCGAGAGACCGCGAACGGACAAATGCGGACGATGCGATCCCCTGCCTTCTGGACTGGCCTGGCGCTGGCGGCGCTGGTCTCGGCGGTAGCCACGCTTTCCGCTCGGTGGATCGCGGAGTCGCTGCTCGGACTCTCGGGCACTCCGATCAGCCCGATCATGTTGGCCATCGTCCTCGGCATGGTCGTGGCCAATGCGTCCGGCTTGGCGGAGCCGGGAGCGCCGGGTCTGCGATTCGCTTCGACCACGATCCTGCGCCTCGGCATCGTGCTGCTCGGCTTCCGCCTGAGCCTCCTCGCCGCCGGCAGATTCACCCTGGCGGCCCTGCCGTTCGTCGTGATGGCAATCGCCGCCGGCGTCAGCGTGGTTCGCCTGCTGGGACCGCGCCTCGGGCTCTCGCGGCCTTTGGCCGGGCTGATCGCGGCCGGCACGAGCATCTGTGGGGCCACCGCGATCGTCGCGACCGCTCCGTTGATCCGGGCCCGGCAGGCTGAAGTCACCTACGCCGTTTCCTGCATTACGGTCTTTGGGATCGCCGCGATGTTCGGATACCCCATCCTCGCGCATGCGATGTTTGGCGGTCAGCCCGAGCTCGCCGGACTCTTCCTCGGGGCGTCCATCCATGAAACCGCCCAGGTCGCCGGGGCCGGCGCGATGTACCAGGTCCAGTACGGCGCTCCCCTGGCGCTCGATGTCGCCACGGTCACCAAACTGGTGAGGAACCTGTCGATGCTGGTGTTGATTCCGCTGGCCGGCATCCTCTTCGGCGAAACCCGGTCGGTCGGAACTCCGGGCGCCCGCGCCTGGCTGCGCCTGATTCCCTGGTTCGTGGTCGGGTTCGCGGCGTGTTCGGCCGTGCGCACGCTCGGCGATCACGGAGATCAGGCTTTCGGTTTCCTCGATCCGCACGTCTTGAGGCAGACGGTCGCGTTCTTCAGCCACGCGGCCGAAACCTGTCTGCTGCTGGCCATGGCGGCCGTGGGGCTCCAGACGAGTTTCGCCGGCCTGCGCCAAATCGGTCTCCGTCCGTTTCTCTTCGGACTCTTCGCCGCCCTGGTGGTTGGAGCCGTCAGCCTGCTGCTGATTGCGGGATTCGGCTCTCCGGTGCTCGATTTGGTGGGCTACTGAGCGGTAGCGGCCCGGAGCGTCCGGGGCGCGGGGCGCGCCTCAGAATCGGATGCGGAATCCGACCGTGGGGACAAACGGAAACCCGAACGCCGGAACCTCTTCCACGGTTGGAAGGTCCGTGCCCGGTCGCGCCTGTACCCGCGCGTCGATGTCCACCCCGTTATCGCGATTCAGCGCGTTGATGACCTCGGCGTAGGCGGACCAGCGCCCCCCGGGCCCGCCGCGGCGGTAGGTCAGCCGCAGATCGAGGCGGGCATAGAGCGGGAGCCGCGCGCGGTGCAGGTTGTCGAGTCCGCCGAGATCCACGGCATAGGCGAGGTTCCCGTCGTCATCCGTCTCGGGCACCAGGCGGCCGCGTGCGTCCCGGGTCGCCGCGACCCGAACCCCGACTGCCGGGGTGTAGGGAAAACCGCTGGCGATGCGGCCGGTAGCCGCGAGACTCCAGCGGTCATTGAGGCCGATCCGGCCCACCAGGTTGAGCGCGTGGGGCCGGTCGTATTCGAAGGGGTAGCGAAGCCCGTAGTTCTCCCGTTCGGCTTTGCCGAAGGTGTAGGAAATCCAGCCCGCGATCCGCGCGCCGGGATCCAGCCGCTCCAGATAGATATCGAAACCGCGCGACACGCCCGCGCCAGCGTTGACGGGGTTGATGGTGATCCGGGCCGCGCTCGGAACATCGCCGGCCAGTTCCGCCGGGAAGTCGTATTCGGAAACCCGTGCGGTTCGCTCGGCCTCGGTTTCGAGCCGTCCGATGAGCAGATCCTCGAAGCGCTTCCAGTAACCCTCCACCCGAAGGCGGGTTCCCCGCGAAAACGTCTTCTCAAGGCCGATGACCGCGTGAAGCGCTCGTTCGTGGGCCAGGTCTTCGATCGCATTCAGGTCCAGGAGATAGTCGGAGGAGGTCAGTTTTTCCCACCCGGGGCTCTGGGTGTAGAGGCCGCCCGCTCCCCGAAGTTGGAACCCGCCGCCGAAGTCCCACGCGGCCGCGAGCCGGGGGGAGAGCGTGGATCGGCCGTTCAGCGTGCTCCCGTCAAGCCGGAGACCCGGTTCCAGCGTCAGGCGATCCGCAAGCCGGAACCCGTCCTGAATCCACGCTCCGCCCCTGAGCCCCGAATGCCGGGATGCGAGCAGGTCCGGAAGCGCCGATCCGCCCTGGATGCTGCTGGGGTTCGCCTCCGATTCGTTTCGCGGGCCGCGCACGGTCTGATCGAGCGAGGACTCCAGTCCGTGGAGTTCGAATCCGGTCTCTACGAAATGGGTGTTCCCGACCTGGATCCCGACTTCCTGGCGGAGCGACAGGTCGCGGACCGCTCGTTCCCGATCGAACGAGATCGGGGTGAGCAGATCCCGTTCATCGGGATCCTCCACGTTCACGACGCGGTTCTCGGTGAAGATCTCGGCCTCGAAGTCCAGGAGCTCCGTGTTCCGGTACCACGCCAGGATGGTCGTGGCGGTGATCCGGTCCGACAGCAGCGCATCGAGGCGCACGGAGCCGAGTTCGTTCACCACGTCTCCGAGGAAGTCCACGCTCCCGCCGTCCTCTTCGTCCTCGAACGCGAAGTTCGTGTCCTCGCGGCTCGACAGGCCCATGACCGACAGGCGGTGCCCCGGTCCGAACTCCCAGTCCGCGCGGAGTTGAAAGTCGGCGAAGGACGGAAAGTTCTGGTCCAGGATCCGGCCGACGATGACGTCGTAGTAGGTGCGCCGGGCAGTGCCGAGCCACGACCCACCCCCCGGCAGGGGCCCCTCGAACACCAGGTTGCCGTCGGTGACGCTGAGCGAAGACGTGCCGGAGAACTGCCGCCCTCCCGTCCGGTTCCGTACCACGAGCAGCGACGACAGCCGGTCTCCGTACTTGGCGCCGAAGCCGCCGGCTGCCAGCGAGAAATCGGTGATGGTCTCCGGGTTGAAGGCGCTCACCAGACCGAAGAGCCGGTAGGGGTTATGGATCTCGACGCCGTCCATCAAGGTGAGGTTCTGATCCGGCGTGCCACCGCGCACGGACAGGAAGCTGCCGAAGTCCGTCGTGGGGGTCACCCCCGGCAACGTCGCGAGCGCCCGGAAGATGTTGTCCACCGAGCCGGCGGTTTCGAGCACCTCTTCCGAAGCGACCCGCGTCGCGGCGGGACGCTCCAGCTCCGGCGCCTCGGCGGTCACCTCGACCGCCTCTTCCTCGAACGCGCGCGGCAGCAGTTGGATCAAGAGCGGGCCCGTCCCTGCGAGAGCTACCGCGTTCTCGAAGTAACCCGGCGCCGTGGCCGACGCCGAGCGTGCGGCCGCGGGAACCGCAAGCTGGAACGAACCGTCTTCGCGTGTGGTGGTCGTCCCGCCGCCCGCAGTGACCGTAGCGCCGGGAACGGGGAGCCCTGTCACGCTGTCCACGACCCGCCCGGTGATTTCCCGGGACTCCGCCGGCCCCTGCCGGGTCGCCGAAGTGGACTGCTCGGCAATCCGTGGGGCGCCGGACACCGCGCCCGAGGCGAAGGAAACGGCTACCCAGGCAGTCGCGAGAGCGGCGGCGGCCTGGCTCATTCACTCGGCAGCTTAGCCCGCGTGGACGTTCCGCATGGGCGCGGATTGAGGTCGCCCGCGGCAAAGCGCTTGCATTAGAGTGGTAGGCGATTCCTTTTGCTGGAGATGCGCCATGTCTTTGAAAAAGCGCTTTCTTGTTGGTGTGTTGGCAGTTCCCTTGCTGCTGGCCACACCGGGGTTTGGCGAGGACCTGATGGAGGAAATGCGCAAGGGATGGGATCTGACCCAGGCACAGGCGGCGGAACTCGAACGGCAACTGACTACGGACCCGCACGATCAGCGGTCACGGGCTCAGCTCCTCGGGTACTACTTTCGCCGTCACCGGGACCAACCTGCCCGGCAGGCGGAGCATGTGCTCTGGTTCATCAGGAACGCTCCCGATTCGGAAGTCCTGGAATGGCCGGAAGGGCACATCATGCCCGTGAACAACCCGGAGGGGTACGCGGCGGCGAAGGAGGCGTGGCTTCACCAGCTCGAGCTGGACCCGCGGAACGTGACGCTGGTCCGGAACGCCGCCGCGTTCTTCACCCTCACCGACAGCGAGCGATCCGCGGGATTGCTCGAACGCGCCGAGGGTCTGTCGCCGTCCGATCCGGAATGGGCCAGGGAGTTGGGTCACCTGCACTGGCGCGAAGCCCGCCGGTATCCCGGAGGTTGGGACCCCGGCCTGGCTGCGCAAGCCCTCGCGGACTTCGAGCGCGCCTACGAACTGACGGCGGAGTCTGACCGCGGGGCCCTGATGCCGGAACTCGGTATGGCCGCCTTCGTCACCGGAGATCTGGAGAAAGCGCGCGCTTATGCCGAGGCGATGCTGGAGAGCAATCCGGACGGCTGGAACCATGGAAACCGGATCCACTTCGGGAACCTGGTTCTGGGGAGAATCGCGCTCGCGGATGGCGACGCGGAGAAAGCCGGCCAATACCTGCTCGCGGCGGCGCGGACGCCGGGTTCTCCCCAGTTGAACTCCTTCGGCCCCGACATGGCGCTCGCCAAGGATCTCCTCGAACGGGGCCAGACCCAGACCGTGGTCCGGTATCTCCGGCTGTGCCTGGAGTTCTGGGAGATGGGTCAGGACCGGCTCGAGAACTGGATCGCGCTCATCGAAGCGGGGCGGACGCCGGACTTTCGCAACCTCCGATTCTGAATCCGGTCATGCGGAGCGGTTCTCCCGGGCGCTTCATCCTGCCGCTCGTGCTGCTGCCCGGTGTGGTCGTGGCCGCGGGCGTTTCGCCAGGGCCGGCAATGCTCCAGGACCTGCGCGAAGAGACCTCGAAGGGCCGCGATTTGAGCGCGGCGCAGGCTGCGATGCTGGAACGGCAACTGGCGGAGGCTCCCCAGAGCCTCGGCGCCCGCGCGCAACTCCTCGGGTACTACTTCCGAAACCGGCGCGCCAACCCTGCCAGGCACACCGAGCACGTGCTCTGGTTCATCCGCAACGCGCCGGAGTCCGACGTCCTGGACAGCTCGCCCGGCCGTATCACGCCGATGTTCGATCCCGACGGCTACCTCGAGGCGAAGCGGGCGTGGCAGCGACTCGTCGGGGCCGAACCGGACAACGTCACCATCCTCCGGCACGCGGCCACCTTTCATCGTGCCAGCGAAGCTGCGGTGGCGGCCCGACTCCTCCGGCAGGCGGAGGGAGTCGAACCGTCCAAGCCGGAGTGGGCTCGCGACCTCGCCCGGCTGCACTGGAGTGAGGTCCGACGCTTCCCGGGGGGACGCGACCCGGTGGCCGCAGCCCGGGCGCTGGTCGACTTCGAACGCGCGCACGACCTGTCGGACGCCGCGGGCCGGCGCGGTCTGTTGCCGGACCTCGCGATGGCGGCCTTCGCTGCCGAGGACCACGAGAAGGCTCGTGAATATGGGGCGGCGATGCTCGAACTGGAATCGTCCCCCTTACGAACGGGTGACCTCATTCACTACGGCAATCTCATCCTGGGTCACGTTGCCCTCGAAGAAACCGATCTCGAACGAGCTCGCACCCATCTGCTCGCGGCCGGCCGGATGCGGCGGTCTCCCGTGGAGAGGCTCGGCGCCCCCGACATGACGCTCGCGAAAGCGCTGCTCGAGCGGGGAGAATCGGAGATCGTGCTGGCGTACTTCGAGTTGTGCTTCGATTTCTGGCAGGAAGGTCATGAGCAACTGAAGGACTGGATCGTCCTCGTCGAAGCCGGACGGATTCCCGATTTTCGGCAGCATCTGATGTTCTGACGGCCTTCAACGCCGCGCGCCCGGAGTCAGCGGAAACCAGGGCGCCGGGGACGACGCGATCCGTCGGCGGCGTGGAGCACCCCCTGCGGCGCGGGTGAGGGCGGGCGTCCCACGCCGCCGGCGAGCGCCGGGCGCAAACGCGCCTCGCTCCACTGGAGGACCGCGACCGGGATCACGATCAGGGCAAGCGCCAGCCAGACCCGCGGGGAGAGATCCTCTCCGAGGATCACCCCGCCGAGCAGTACCGCGATGAGCGGGTTCACGAACGCGTAGGTGGCGGCAAGGGCCGGCTCCACGTGGGCAAGGAGCCAGGAATAGGCGACGAAGGCCACGATGGATCCAAAGACGACCAGGTAAAGAAGTGCGGCGAGGGCAGAAACCCGGACCTCGTCCAGCGCGAGTTCGCCCCATTGTCCCGACACCGTGCCCAGGATGAGCAGGGCGCCGCCGCCGACGAGCATCTGGGCGCCGGCGGAAAGCGGCAGGCAGCGGGGCATGGACGGCCGGCGCGACCAGAGGCTCGCGGTGGCCCAGGCGATCGGCCCGAGCAGCATCGCGATGACCCCCCCCGGATCGAGCGGCGCGTCGGCGCGCCAGGGCGCCACGAGGACAACGACTCCGGAAAACCCCACGACGGTGCAGACTGCGGCGATCATGGACGGGCGTTTCCGCGCCACGAACACGGCATCGAGTCCGGTGATCCAGAAGACCACGGTGGCGACCAGCACCGCTGCCGCTCCGGAAGGAATCCGAACCTGCGCCCAGTGTCCGAGCCCGTGCGCGGCGGTGAAGAACAAGAGGCCCGCCAGACCCGCTTCCGCCCATTCCCGCCGGGTCAGCGGCGCCTCGCCGCGCCGGGCGAACCAGAAGAGGATCACTCCGGCGGTCAGGAACCGCACTCCGGCCATCAGGAAGGGCGGGACGTCCCGCACCCCGACCCCGATGGCGAGATAGGTCGATCCCCAGATCAGGTAGACGGCGGCGAACGCCAGGACCTTCCGCATTCCAGGTGGAAGTCAGCGGTCGCCAACTACGGCCGGGCCACCCGGACAAACCGGGCGGCCCGGTTGGGGGCAGCTCGAAGGCTCGGCTTCAGCGAAGGTCCGCCACGATTTGCTCGGCTGCCCGGACCTGGTCGGTGAGCGAAGAGAGCGCCTCGCTTACGACGCGCACGTAGAAGCGGGCGGCCTCCCACTCCTCCTCTTCGATCCCCTCGCGGACGCCTGGGATCGTCTTCACGCCGTAACCGGTGTAAAAGCCCGGGGCATAGACCTGGTGGCGGAACCACTCCCGATTGGGGAGACCCTCGTCGTAGCCCAACCGGCGTTCCGAGGTGTAGAGGAGCTGGTTCAGTTCGGACACGCGGACGTTCCCGAGTACCGCCTCGGCCGAGGCGTCGCTGAGGCCGGCGAGGGCTTCCTCGTACCCCTGCCCCGCTTCGCGGAGCGCGGCGAGCCCGCTCTCGATGGCCTCGAAATCGATCTCTTCCGGGGACTCCATCGCCGCGTGGGTTTCGCGGATCTCCTCGACGTAGGTCTGCATTGCATCCGCCAGTGCGGTGAACCCGAACGGCAGGATCGCCGCGTTCGCCAGGCGCAACATCGCGGTCCCGATCAACTGGGAGAGCGCCCGTCCGAAGACGAAGTCGCTGTCGGAGAACTTGAGGTACCAGTGGAAGGAGTCGTAGTTCGAGTGGTACACCCCGCCCGGGCTGTCGCCGCCGAAGCCGAGGTTCAGCGAGGCCATCGTCAGGTGGTCGATGAAGACGGTGTAGTCCGACCCCGACCCGAGCGCCGCCAGCCGCAGGTCGTCGCTCTGCTCGATCTCCCGGCGAGCATCGGGGTTCGCGGCAGTCTCCAGCCGCCGCGCCCGCGCTGCCTCGAAAAGGCTGACCCCCCGCTCGGGATCCTCGATGTCGTGGGAGACCTCGTTCAGGAAACGCTCGAGGGTGTGGCTGCCCGCAAACCCGAGCCAGCCCTTGCCGGTGCTATCGGTATTGATGTAGACGACGCCCTTCTCGCCCAGGTCGTCGCGGTGGGTCTCGGCCCACTCGGTGGAGCCCAGCAGACCCCATTCCTCGGCGTCCCAGAGCGCGAAGATGACCGTCCGCTTGGGCCGGATCCCCGCCTGTAGCAGTTCCCCGAAACCGCGGGCCGTCTCCATGAGCTGGACTGCCCCGCTGATGGGGTCGGTGGCGCCCGCGCACCAGCCGTCGTGGTGGTTTCCGTGGACGATCCACTCGTCGGGATAGGTGGAGCCCTCGATTCTGGCGATCACGTTGTAGATGGGCCGCACCTGCCAGTCGTAGGCTGTACGCATGCGGACGGTAACGGGGCCCGGGCCGATGTGGTACGTGATCGAAAGCGCGCCCTTCCAGTCGTCGTTGGGAGCGGCGGTGCCGCGGAGCTGTTCCAGGATGGGAAGCGCGTCGCCCCACGAGATCGGGAGCACGGGAATCCGCACGAGCGTCCGGGCGGTCTCGCGGGTCAGTTTCTCGCGATCCTCCTTCGCTCCCCAGCCCGGGGTCAGCGGGTCGCCGGGGTGAACGGGCATATCCATGATGGAGCCCCGCTGCACCCCCCACTTGGGGCGGTAAGGGCCCTCGGGGTAGGTGAGCCCCTGGTAGTAGCCATCCTCCTCGGGATCGGAATAGATCAGGGCGCCGATGGCCCCGTTGTCCTGGGCGAGCTTGGCCTTGATCCCGCGCCAGCTCCGGCCGTAGCGGGCGAGGACGATCTTCCCCTCGACGGAAATGCCGAGTTCGGCGAGCTTTTCGTAGTCTCCGGGAATCCCGTAGTTGACATAGACCACTTCCCCGGTGACGTCCCCGTCCGCGGCATAGGCGTTGTACGTCGGTAGCCGCCCTCCGTCCGATGAATCCTTGTCTTCGGGAACCCCCGGCTCCGCGAGGCGAAGGGTGTATGGCTCCGGCCCGAGGACTTCCACGTGCCGGTCGGTCGGGATCGGCATGAGCGCCTCGGTCTCCTCGATCTCGGCGTCGAGCCCGAACGAGCGGAACTTTTCGAGGGCATAGTCGGCGACCCGCTTGCTGCCGTGTCCGAACCCGGCGATGTGGGGCTCCTCGGACATGTATTCCATGTACTCACGGAGCCGCGCCGGATCCGGGATGGCCCGGAAGCGCTCTTCGAGCGCCCGCTGTTCCTCCCATTGGCCGGCGAGGAAGCCGCGCCGGGGTCCCTCCGACTGGCCGGTAGCCGTCAGCGGAACCGCGACGGCGACAAGGAGCAAGACAAGCGAGAGAACGGTTTTGCGGCTCATGGCGCGAAATCCTATCCGCCCGGCCCGTTGCCGAACCCCGGGACCCGCGGAGCCCGCCTGCCGCCGGGGCGCCCGCCGATAGACTCGCTTCCCTTCCAGGGAGGGATCACGATGCGCAGCCATCCCCGCCACACCGCACTGGTTGCGGTCCTGATCCTCGCCGCTTCCCCGGCGGCGGGTCAGGCCGATCGCCCCGCGGCGCCGGAAATCGAATCCATTACGGCCGCCGATCTCCGGGCGGATTTGTTCTTCCTCGCTTCCGACGGAATGCAGGGGCGGCTCAGTGGGACTCCCGAGAATGCGCTGGCCGCCGAGTTCATCGCGAGCCGCTTCGCCCGCGCCGGACTGGAGGCGCCCGGTGGTTCGTATTTTCAACGCTACCGGCTCGCGCACAGCGCGCTCGGTAGCGGGAACCGGCTGGAGGTCCTCGGCGAGGTCACCCAGGCCGTCCAACTCGGCGAGGGCTTCTACCCGCAACGATTCTCACCGTCTGCCGAGGCGGAGGGCGCCGTGGCATTCGCCGGCTTCGGCATCGAGGCGTCCGCCTTCGCGTGGAGCGATTGGGAGGGCGCGGACCTCGCCGGCCGTATCGCCCTCGTCCTCGACCACGAGCCCGGGGAGGCCGACCCGGCGAGCCTCTTTGACGGGGTGGTGACTTCGGAACCCTCGCGGCCCTTCCGCAAGGCGGTCGCCGCGGCCCGCGCCGGAGCGGCCGGGATCCTCTTCGTGCGGGACGTGCACCAGCACCCCGGCGAGCTCGATTTCGCCGCGGTGGCCCGCGGGGCCTGGCCGGATCCACCCCGCCGGGTGCCGCGCATCACCCTCGCCGAGTGGGTGGAATCCGTCCGGATTCCGGCGGCCGTCATTTCGCCGCGCGTCGCCGAAACGCTCCTGGCTGGGAGTGGTCACTCCCTCGAGAGTCTCGGCGCGATGGCGGATGACGGCATGAGCGCACCGCTGCTCCTCGACACCCGGGTGCGTCTCGCCACCAGCGTCACCCGCACGACCACGCCCGACCGCAACGTGGTCGGGCTCATGCGGGGAGCGGAAGCGCCCGACGAGTGGATCATCCTCTGCGCCCACTACGACCACGACGGCGCCGACGGGAATCTCGTCTGGCCGGGGGCTGACGACGACGGTTCGGGAACGGTCGCCCTCATCGAGATCGCCGAAGCGCTGAGTCGCGCGGCCGACGCGGGACGCCGTCCCCGGCGGTCGATCCTCCTCGCGGCGTGGAACTCGGAGGAGCGGGGCCTGCTGGGCGCCTGGGCCTACACCCTGAACCCGCTGCATCCGCTCGAGCAGACCGTCGCGGTGCTCAACATGGACATGATCGGGCGGAACGAAGAAGTGCGTCGCGGCGGCGGGAGGCGCTTCCGCGGCCTGGAACCACAGACGGCGGCGTCGAACGCGAACACCGTGAACATCATGGGGTACAGCTACAGCCGCACCATGACCGAAATGGTGCGCTCCGCGAACCGCGAGTCCGAACTCGATCTCAAGATGCGCTACGACAACAACCCGTCGAACCTGCTCCGGCGGAGCGACCAGTGGCCGTTCCTGCAGACCGGTGTTCCCGCCCTCTTTTTCCACACGGGACTCCACCCCGACTACCACACGATCTACGACCGGCCGGAGAGGATCGAATACGAGAAGATGGAACGGATCGTACGGCTCGTCTACCAGATGGCCTGGGATCTGGCCGACTCCGACGCCCAGCCGGACTTCACCGGCGCGAATCGGGGTTCCTCCCTGCCCGCAGCCACCGGGCTCGGCCGCTGAGGAGACCGTTTCGATGCGCAAGAACGAGAGAATCCGGCCGGGCCTCGGCTGGATCCTGGCAATAGGGGTTGCCGCCGGCTGCGCCCCACCACCAACCGGGACCGACGCGCCCGGAAGCGATGCGGTCCCCGTCGAGAGCGGTCCGCCGGCGCCGTTCGCCGCCGACCACAACGTGCCCTCGACGCCGGACAACCTGAGTTGGGGCTGGTTCCCCATCGACAAGGAGCCGGTGCTCCGGGTCCGGCCCGGGGAGACCGTGCGGATGGACACCCTGACCCATAGCGGCGCCGTTCAGGATGAGGAACCGGTGGCCTGGCTCACCGCGCTCGGGGTGCCCGAAGAGGAGATCCACCAGGATGTCCTCGACTTCTGGGCCTCCCGCGAGGGACGTCCCCGCGAGGGCCGGAGCGGCCACGTCATCACCGGCCCGGTGTACATCGAAGGCGCCGAACCTGGCGACATGCTGGAGATCGAGATCCTGACGGTCGAGACCCGGGCGCCGTGGGGGGTGAACAACACCTCCCCCCGCGGCGGGGTGTTCTCCGAAAGCTACCCGGGCTTCCGCGCGGGCGACCCGGCGCTGGACATTCCCCCCGGGACGCGGCACCTGATCCGGACGGGATGGGTGGACGGCCGCGAAGTGGCCTTCCTCGCGGACGACATCCAGGTTCCGCTGGCCCCCTTCATGGGGATTCTGGCGGTCGCTCCGGACCCGGTCATCGGCCAGCCGGGGGTAACCGTGCCCGGGGTTCAGGGTTCGCGGCCTCCGGGAGCCTTCGGCGGGAATCTCGACGTGAAGGACCTGAAGGCGGGGACCACCATGTATCTCCCGGTCTTTCATTCCGGCGCCCTCTTCTATGCCGGGGATCCCCACGGAGCGCAGGGAGATGGCGAGGTGAGCGGCACCGCGATCGAACAGTCGCTGAGCGGGGTGTTCCGGTTCGCCGTCCACAAGGGCCGTGCTCCGTCTTCACCCTGGGCGGAAGACGAGGACTACTACCTGGTCATGGGGATCGACCTCGATCTGGACCGCGCCGCCCGGCAGGCGACCTGGGAGGTCGTCGAGTTCCTGGGCGAAGAAAAAGGTCTCTCCCCGGCCGAGGCGCTCTCCCTCGCGAGTATCGCGGTGGACTTCCGCGTCAGCGAGGTGGTGGACCTCACCCAGGTCGTAACGGGATACATCCCCAAGAACATCTTCCTGCCCTGACGGCCAGGAGTCTCACCCTCGAAAGGAAGCCCGATGCCCGCCTACGTCGTTGCCATGATCAGCGTTCACGACGCGGAGACCTACCGGAATTACTCGGACCGGACGCCCGCGACCCTGGAGAAGCACGGAGGCCGCTTCCTCACCCGAGGAGAGGCCGTCACCGCCCTCGAGGGTGAGGAATTCGCCGGACGGATGGTCATCCTGGAGTTCCCCGACCGGGCCTCCGCCGAAGCGTGGTACGCGGATCCGGACTACGTCCAGGCGAGGCCTTTCCGCCATGCGGCATCCACGACGCAACTCTTCGCGTTGCAGGAGGGTGCGGGCCATGCCGGAACTCGACCGGCGAATCACTGAACCGCAGGTCGATGGTGGCGTCCGCGCGGAATGATCCGCGCCTCCGCCACTTGATGTGACCATGGTCATGACCATATAAAATAGTAGTCACGGATACATCGGGAGCACTGCAATGAATCAGCAAGGTCGGCAGCCACCCGCCACCCGAACCATGAAAGCCTCGGAATTCAAGGCGAAGTGCCTCAAGCTCATGGACGAGGTTGCCGAGAGCGGCCGGGAAATCGTGATCACCAAGAACGGTCGTCCGATTTCGCGCCTCGCCCCGTACGAGCGCGAACGGCGGGCCCCGTTCGGCCAGGATCAAGACCGGATTCGTATTCTGGGGGACATCGTCTCCCCCATGCCCGCCGAATGGTTCGAGAAGCCTGCCGGTAACGACGACGAACTGTTTTGATCCTTCTCGACACGCATGTCGTTCTGTGGCTGTTGACCGACGACGGAAGGCTCGGATCGCAAACCCGGCGGACCCTTGACGCGCGCTGGCCGACGGGAGAGGTGGCCGTATCGAGCATTTCCTTCTGGGAGGTGGCGATGCGCGTCCAGAAAGGTCGCCTCGACTTCCGTTTCGATCTGAATGCATGGCGCGTTCGTCTGCTGGAATTCGGGCTCGTTGAGATTCCCGCCGATGGGGGCATCGCGCTGCGAGCGGGCCTCCTCACCGGGATGCACGGTGACCCTGCGGATCGCGTCATCGTCGCCAGTGCACTCCATCAAGGCCACACTCTCGTCACCGCTGACCACCAGATCCTTGGATGGTCCGGCGAACTGGATCGGCTCGACGCCCGCACCTGACGAGATCGCATGTGTCGCCGGGCGGCGGCTTCTCACCCCGCCCGCAGGGACTCCAGGATAGGGCGGCCCGCCGCCGCGCGGGCGGCGAGTGCTCCCGCTCCCAGGCCGAACGCCAGGACGCCGGCGAGGAGCAACGTGAGCAGGGTGATGCTGCCACCGGCGTCCCGCTCTCCGAGCACCGGCAGGATGGCGATGGCCGCGGCGATGCTGCCCGCGGCGAGCCCGGCACTGAGCAGGAGCGCGTTCTCCCAGAAACCGAGCTTCGCAAAGTCCCCCCGCCGGTAACCGGCGGCGCGGAGCAGCGCCCACTCCTGCCGCCGTTCGTCCGCGTTCCGCAGCAGTACCGCCCCGAGTCCGAAGGTCCCGAGCAAGAGCCCGAGGCCCCCGAGCGCCTGGAAGGTGGAGAGATAGGTGTTCTCGACCTGGTGGAACTCCTCGAGCCGGGCGCGGGTGGACGTCGAGACTGCACCGTAATCGGCGAACGCCTGACTGACGATGTCGATGGCCTCCGCTTCTGCCGCGGCAAGCGCTTCTTCTCCCCGGGGGGACTCCTTCCGCTCGGTGAGGAAGAGCCGGTAGCCGTCCGGAGCGGGAAGCGCTTCGAGCAGGTCCTCTTCCGCCATCAGCAGTTCCCCCTGAAAGACGCTGTCCCAGAGCGTGGCGACGAGCCGAAGGCGGACCGGAGCGCCCGCTTCCCCGATGGGAAAGACCCGCTCCTCGCCGACCGGCCACTTGAGCACGTAGGTCATGGAGTTCTGGTCGCCGATGACCGGAATCGCCTCTCCCGGACCGCGGTCCCGCCAGAGCAGGCGCCAGGGGTTGTCGATTTCCTCCGGGCTCTCGCCGAGGTGGGCGCCGAAGGGAAAGCGGTTCTCCTCCGCGAGGTCCCTCGGAATGCCGATCACCCGGGGCCGCGAGGGGACGTAGAGGTTGAGGCAACTCGCGTCTTCATCACCGGCCAGTCGGAGCGGCCGGATGCGGAGTCCGAGATCCTCCGGCGGCAGCAGGAACAGCGCCTCGGATCCCTCGGGATCTCCCGGGTCCCAGGGCGAGCCGAAGGCGGTCTCGGTGATGGAGACAAAACCACCGGTCCCCGCCGGGAGGGCTCCCGGTTCGGGCCGCTTCCGAAAGGCTTCGACGGCGACCAGGGTGAAGGCCGCGAACGCCACGAGGATCATCGCGGCCAGACTGCGCCCGGGCCGGAAGGTCGTGGCGCGGAAGGCGAGGCCACGCAGACCTGAGCTGATGACGGGAGAAGCGGTGCGCCGCGCGGGATCGGCGAATCCCTTCAGGCGTGACCAGGCCACGAGGAACGCCGTCGCGAGGAGGGCCGCGCCCGCCCCGAAGAAGCCGCCGGCTTCGGGAATCACGTCCGCGACTCCCAGGCCGAGCAGCGCCAGGCCGCCCGCTCCGGTGACGAAGGCCGCTCGCCGGGCGCCCCCGCCCGGTGAACCGGCCGGCGCCAAAACCGACAGGCTTTCGAGTTCTCCCGCGGGTTTCCCGGCGAGGAGGCTCCGCGGAGAACACCGGACGAGCTTCCGGAGCGTCCACCAGGCGGTGCCCAGCGCCATCAACAAGCCGGAAAAGGCGCCCGCCAGCACCGAGGACCAACTCACGGACACCGCGAGGGCGGCGCCCGCACTGCCTCCGCCGCTGTCCCCGGAGAGCGTTCCGGCCACAGCGCCCTCCCAGACTCCCGAAAGCAGGCCGATCATCCCGCTGGCGTAGGCGATACCCCCAAGCGCTCCCGCAAGCGCTCCGGCCGACGCGACCACCGCCGCCTCGAGAAGCAGATTTCGGGAAACCCGGCGCGGAGACCAGCCGCACGCCAGGAGCATGCCGATCTCCCGGAGCCGGCGCTCCACGCCCAGCCGGTACAGGAGGGCCAACAGCACGAAAGCGGACACCAGCAGGAAATACGAGAAGTAGAGGAAATAGAGCCCGAAGTCCGTAGCGCCCCGAGAGGCCTCAAGACCCTGCTGGCGGACCGCGAGCGGCGCGAGGCCGAAGTCCGCCGGCGGCAGCGCCGCGGCCAGGGCGCCGGCAAGCTCGGCGTCGCCCGGCGCGGCCTCCCCGGGGAGGAAGCGGACCGAGGTAGCGCTGCCCTGGCGCATCGTCCAGAGGCGGCGCGCCACCGATAGGGGCACGAATGCCTTGGGCAGGGCCCGGTGCTCCTCCCAATAGAGCTCGTCGCGCTCCCGGATACGGGTCAGATCCACCGGGAACGGGGGGTCCCAGTCGCCCATCCGGGCTGAATCGCTCACTCCCGGGAATTCGGGAGCCAGAGTCTGATCGGTGAAGAGGCCCTCTCCGGCGACCGGCGTCCCGGCCACGAACGATGCCGTCTCGGAGTGGAAGCGGCCCCGCTCCTCCCAGACGAGGAACGAGAGTTCGACCGCATCACCCGGTTCGAGCCCCAGATCCTCGGCCAGCCAGGGTCCGGGATGCAGCACGTCCTCTCCGGCTTCCCGCCCGCTTTCCGGGAGCAGCGCCGCGGGGAGTCCGCTGACGAGCGAATAGGGGGTGTCCCGATCGCCCGTCTTGATGGAGGTGGCCAGGTAGGTCAGGACCGGCGCGGCGGCGACTCCTTCCCGGTCCGCCATGGCAAGCGCCCCGTCGACCACCCCATCCGCCAGCACCAGGCTGCGGCTCTCGAGAACGAGGTCTCCCGCCGTGCCCGGCGTCAGGCTGAGCCCCCGGTCGTCGAGAGAGGCGGCGCCGGTGAGGGCGGCCTCCAGCGTGGCGGTCAGCTCGTCGGACTCGACGCTCCCCTGGCCCACTGTGCGGATCAACAGAGCGTTCGCCCGCGCCGTGGCTCCGCCGTCCCGTCCCTCGCCGGACGCATCGACAAGTCGGCGCAGGTCGTCGATGGGCAAGAACACCGCCCGCGACGCCCCCTGCTCCGGGAACAGGGCGAAGTCACCCGAGCCGACCCCGGACGCCGGGTTCGGCCAGGCGGCCACCTGCCGCCGGACGGTGATGCCAGCTTCGTCCTTCTCGCCGAAGAGGGAGGCCGCCGCGATTTCCTCGTGTCCCCCGATCCCGATCAGCACCCCGTCCCCGGGAGCGAATCCGAGACGCCGGATGCCGCTGCTGACTCGTGCGGTCCCCGGTTCAATGGCGTCGGTAAGCCCGTGGAACGCGAAGTAGCGCTCGTCCACCCCGAACACGGTCGCCGGGAGCGTCCCGCCATCGGGAACGGCCACGGTCCCCTGCAGGCGGTAGATGGGTACGGCGGGTTCGAACCGCTCGCGGTAGTCGTCCCGCGCCGCCAGCCGGGCCGCCAGGCCGGACTCGGGATCGTCGGAGAAGGCGTGCAGCGGGATGACGGCGTAGTCGGTGGCCCCGAGGCGCTCGGTGAAGGCCGCCCGAAGGCTGCCGCGCACCGAGTCTCCGACCACCAGCGCTCCCACGAGTACCGCGACTGCCACCGCGGTGGCGGCGGCGACCAGGATGTGTTCACGCAGGTAGTGCCGGATACCCCGCCGCGCGAACCGGGCTGCCCCGAAGGCGGTGGCCATCGTTGGTTACTCGCGGGTGAGACGCCCCAGGTGCATGCGGTAGCGCTTCGGAAAACGAGTCCCCAGGTCCGCGTCGTGGGTCACCAGGACCACGATGCGCCCTTCGTCGAGCGCTCCCGCCTCCAGGAGCAGGGCCGCCACTTCGTCCGCCGATTCCCCGTCCAGGTTTCCGGTCGGTTCGTCACAGAGCAGGAGGCGGGGCGCCCGTACGAGGGCGCGGGCGATCGCCACTCGCTGTTTCTCGCCCCCGGAGAGTTCCGCCGGCAGGTGTTCCAGGCGGCCCGAGAGTCCTACGCGGTCGAGCAGTTCGGCGGCGCGCCGGGCGTCGCCGGGCCGAGGATCCGGCAGGGTTGGCGCCAACACGTTCTCGAGGGCGGTGCACTGCGGCAGCAGGCAGTGGTCCTGGAAAACGAAGCCCACCCGGTCGCGGCGGAACCGCGCCTGTTCGTCGAGTGGCAGCTCGTGGGGGTCGACGCCCTCGAGCTGGACGGATCCGTCGGATGGAGCCTCGATCGCGCCGAGCAGAAAGAGCAGCGTGCTCTTCCCGCAGCCGGAGGCCCCCATCACCGATGCCGCTTCACCCGGCCGCAGTTCCAGATCCACCCCGTCAAGTACCCGCAGGAGCCCCGCGGGGGCTGGATAGTCCTTGACGAGGCCGGCGACCTGAAGTCCCTCGCCCGCCGAACGGGCCGAGGCCTCCACGGCGTCTGTCACCCCTGGCAGCCTGTGGTGAGACCCGCGTGAGCGCCGAGACGGGCGAGGCGCCCGGCTGACAAGGCGCGTGAGGTCGGAATACCCGGTGTATTTCGGCCGAAACGCAACGATGAGCGCCGCCTCGCGGCGCGGTTCAGCCGGGATGGATCGCACGTCGAACGCCGCGTGGGTCTCGCCACAGGGTGCTAGGAGGCGCTTTGGAACGCGCGGGCCCGGTAGAGGACGTCCAGGATGTTGCCCTCGTGCGGCTGGAGCCAGTTCAGCCGGGTGGTCGGGATGGGCCCGAAATTCAGCCGGTCGATCGAGGTCGTCTCCAGAAGATCGGCCCGAAAACCCGCGTCTTCCGTGATGGCCGTAGCCACCAGGGTGTCTCCGATGTGCTTCAGCATTGCTTCCTGAGGGCAACGCACCACCGAGACGAACGGGAACATGTACTCCACGTTCGCGGCCGGGGCGTCCGGCCGGTCGCAGTGCAGGACGGTGGGACGCAGCCAGGACGCGCGTCCCTGCTGCGCCAGCCGGGACCCGTTCCGCAGGGGGGCGGTGAGGTCCGTCGCGCCGCCCCCGCCGAGGCGTTGCTCGATGTCGCGGTCAATGGCTTCGGCCATCCCCGGCACCGTAAAGGCGGCAAGCGCGCTCTCCGGATCCTCGGGTGGGCGCGGCGCGACGGAAGCGAGGCGTTCGGCCAGCGCGGCCGCGATCTCCTCCGTGTGCCGGGAGGCCCAGATCCCTGAACACGAGATGCAGCTCCGGCCGCTGTTCAGGAAGACGCTCTCGACGAGGACGTCGAGATGCTCCTCCCAGCGATCCACGGCGTCGTCGCCCAGCAGGATCTTGGAGAAGCCGGGGCCGTGGACACGGACCGAGGGGTTGCTCCGGTAGCGCTCGACCGTGGCCCGGCTCCCGAAAATGAGCGTCTTCGGGGCGGCTTCCACCACCGCGGCTCCCACGTCGGCACCGCCCGGATAGACCGCGATCGCTTTCCGGGGAATCCCGGCGGCGAAGAACGCCTCGGCCATCCGGTAAGGCGTCCAGGGTTCTTCCGGTCCCGGCTTGAGCACCAGGCCGATCTGCAGCGGAATCACCGGCAGCCAGAGGGTGTGCACGCCCGGCGAGTTCGAGGGCAGGACGCAGGCCAGCACCGGCGTCTGCGCCTGGTAGGAGATCGGGACTCCCCGCTCCTCGATTCCGTGACCGGCGGAGAGCACCTCGAGGTCAAGGCCGCGCGTCAGCGCGTCCAGAACCTGGTCCATCCGTTCGAGCACGAAGCGGTTCTTCTCCATGTTCGCCCGGCACATGGCTTCGGGCAGGCCTGTGCTGGCCGACTGCGCGTGCACGAACTCGTCGGGTGTCTGGACCCCGTTTCCGAGCGGCAGGTCGCTCTCCATGTAGAGGCGCGCGGCCTCCCTGATGCGGTCGAGCAACTCCCGGATCGGGATTTCCCGCAGCGTGGCCCGGGCGCGGCCGGCCCGCCGCAGGTCGCGCTTGACGATTCCCGCGGTCGCCTGGTCCACCTCGGCGATCGGCTCGCCGGTCAGAAAGTGGGAAACGGTCGTCGTCTCCAGGCTCTGGTACGGCTTTCCCCAGCGGAGGACGGGAACTCGGATCACGGGGCGAGGGAGTGTAGCCGGTGGTGGTGGCCTCGTTGCCCGTCTCTCGGGCATGATTTCCTCGACTTCAGTCCGAATCGAGGAACCCCATCATGCTCAGGATCACCCGTATCGCCATCTTCGCCGCCGCCCTCAGCCTGCCCTCCCCTGCCGCGGCACAAACCCCGTTCCAGCCGATGGACGTCTTCGAGCTCGAATTCGCGGTGGATCCCCAGATCTCGCCGGACGGCCGGCAGGTTGTCTACGTGCGCACCTCCATGGACATCATGACCGACCGCCAGCGCACCGAACTCTGGATCGTCAGCGCGGACGGGACCGGCCACCGTCGCCTGGATGCCGGCGTCTCGCCGCGCTGGTCACCGGACGGCGCCCGGATCGCCTACGTCGCGGACGGCCAGATCCGCCTGCGGTGGATGGAGACGGGGGAGACGGCCACCCTCACCCAGCTCCTCGAATCCCCCAGCGGGCTCCGCTGGTCGCCCGACGGCCAACGGATCGCCTTCAACATGCTGGTGCCGTATCCCCCGCCCCAACTGGTCGCGCCGCCGAAGCCGCCCCCGGGAGCGGAGTGGGCCGATCCGCCCATCATGGAGGACCGGTTCAAGAGCAGGCAGGACGGAGTCGGGTATCTCGACTTCGGCTTCAACCACATCTTCGTCCTGTCCGTGGAGGGTGGAACCCCGGTCCAGGTGACTACCGGCGACTTCCAGCACGCGAGTCCGGCCGCCTGGACGCCGGATGGACGACACCTGCTCTTCTCTTCGAACCGGAATGAGAACTGGGAGCGCGACTACCGCAATTCGGAGATCTACATCGCCGACCTGACGGGCGGAGAAATCCGGGCACTGACCGATCGTCACGGACCGGACCACAGCCCCGCGGTCTCTCCCGACGGACAGCAGATCGCGTTCGTCGGCAACGAGGACCGATTGCGCACTTATCAGGTCAGGCGGCTCCAGGTGATGAACCTGGACGGAAGCGACCCGCGCGACGTCACGGCCGGCCTGGACCGGAGCGTCGCGGATCCGGTGTGGGCCGCGGACGGGCACCGCATCTACTTCCAGTACGACGACGAGGGCAACCGCAAGGTCGCTTTCACCACCCTGGACGGGGAGATCCAGGTTCTTGGGGAGAGTGTCGGCGGACCCTCGTACGGCCTTCCCTATAGCAGCGGTTCCTTTTCCGTCGCTGCGAACGGCGCCTTCGCGCTCAACCAGAGCCGGCCGGAGTACCCGGGAGAGGTTGCGGTCGGCGCGCCGGGCGAAGCGGTACGGCGGATCACCTCGCTCAACGAGGACCTGCTCAGCCAGCGAACCCTCGGCCAGGTTGAGGAGATCTGGTGGGAGTCGTCGGCCGACGGCCGCCGGGTCCAGGGCTGGATCGTCAAGCCGCCGGACTTCGATCCGACCCGGCGGTACCCGTTCATCCTCGAGATCCACGGCGGGCCGATCGCCCACTACGGCGACCGCTTCTCGGCGGAGATGCAACTGTTCGCCGCTGCCGGATACGTCGTCCTCTACTCCAACCCCCGCGGCAGCACCAGCTACGGCGAGGAGTTCGGAGACCTGCTCTACCACAACTACCCGGGGAACGACTACGACGACCTCATGTCGGGGGTGGACGCGGTCATCGCGCGCGGCTACGTGGACGAGGACAACCTGTTCGTGACCGGCGGCAGTGCCGGCGGGATCATGACCGCCTGGATCGTCGGCAAGACCGATCGCTTCCGCGCCGCGGTGTCGGAAAAGCCCGTGATCAACTGGATCAGCAAGACGCTCACCGCGGACAACTGGTTCAACTATTTCGGGAACCGCTACGAGGGACTCCCCTGGGAGGATCCGGAGCCATACTGGAAGTTCTCGCCGCTCTCGCTGGTGGGGAACGTGACCACGCCGACGATGGTGCTCACCGGGTCGCTGGATCTGCGGACGCCGTTGTCGGAGTCCTACCAGTTCTTTCACGCCCTGAAATTTCGCGGGGTCGACACCGCGGTGGTGCGGATTCCCGGAGCCTTCCACAACATGAGCCGCCGGCCGAGCGAGTTGATCGCGAAGGTCGCCAACCAGATCGCCTGGTTCGAGAAGTACCGGACATCGTCCGGGAACTGATTCCGCGCCCGTCTGCCAGTGTGGTGTCCCGCAGATGCTGCGAGTCACCGAGAGCGGCCCAGTTCTCCCGGTGGGGGCGGCGCCCGGCTGGCAAGGCGCGAATCGGGAGGAATACCGGGTGTATTCCGACTGATTCGGAACGCCGAGCGCAGCGGTTCAGCCGGGATGCATCGCCGCTCGAATGCCGTAGGATTTGTGGGACACCGCACTGGGTTGCGTAGCCTCTTCTGCTCCCTTGAACCCGAGAGTCGCCAAATGTCCCGAATCACGTTAATCCTCGTCCTCGCCGTCGCTCTGGCCGTCCCCCTCTCCTCCGGGGCCCAGACGGCGTTCCAGCCGATGGACGTCTTCCAGCTCGAGTTTGCGGCCGATCCGCAGATCTCCCCGGACGGCAGCCAGGTCGTCTACGTCCGCACCTCGATGGACATCATGCGCGACCGGCGGCGTTCCGAGTTGTGGCTCGTGAACGCCGACGGGAGCGGTCACCGGCATCTGGGCGCTGGCTCCTCTCCCCGCTGGTCCCCTGACGGCACCCGGATCGCATACACCGCGGGCGCCCAGATCCACCTCCGCTGGATGGACACTGGAGAGACGGCCACCCTCACCCAGGTGCTCGAGTCGCCTCGCGGCATCCGCTGGTCCCCCGACGGCCGCTGGCTCGCCTTCAACATGCTGGTCCCCGACCCGCCGCCACAACTGGCCGCCCCGCCCAAGCCGCCGCCCGGTGCAGAGTGGGCCGACCCCCCGATCATGGAGGACCGCTTCAAGAACCGGCAGGACGGAGCCGGCTATCTCGAATTCGGGTTCAACCACATCTTCGTCCTGGCCGTGGAAGGCGGTACGCCGTTCCAGGTCACGTCCGGTGACTTCCAGCACTCGAGTCCGGCCGCCTGGACACCGGACAGCGGGCACCTGGTGTTCTCCTCCAACCGGAATCCGGATTGGGTGAAGGACTATCGCAACTCCGAGCTCTACATCGCTTCGATTGCCGGCCGCGAGATCCGGGCGTTGACCGACCGGCAGGGGCCCGACCACAGTCCCGCCGTCTCTCCCGACGGACAGCAGATCGCGTTCGTGGGCTACGAAGACCGCGTGCGCACCTACCAGGTCAGCCGGCTGCACGTCATGAATCGGGACGGCAGTGGTCAGCGCGTCGTCACCAGCGGCCTGGACCGGAGCGTTTCCAATCCGGTGTGGGCCGCGGACGGCCACCGTCTCTACTTCCAGTACGACGACGAGGGCAACTCGAAGGTCGCCTTTACGACGCTCGACGGAGAGGTCGCGGTGCTCGGCGCGGATCTCGGGGGCGCCTCCTACGGCCGGCCGTACGGCGGCGGCTCGTTCTCGGTCGCGGACACCGGCGCCTTCGCCTTCAACCAGAGCCGCCCCGACATGCCGGGCGAGTTGGCGGTGGGGGCGCCCGGCGAGACGGTGCGGCAGCTCACCTCGCTCAACGAGGATCTGCTCGGCCAGCGGACTCTCGGCGACGTCGAGGAGATCTGGTGGGACTCTTCCTTCGATGGCCGGCCGGTCCAGGGGTGGATCGTCAAGCCGCCGGGATTCGATCCGGGCCGCCGCTACCCCCTGATCCTCGAGATCCACGGCGGGCCGATCTCCAACTACGGCGACCGCTTCTCGGCGGAGATGCAACTGATGGCGGCCGCCGGCTACGTGGTGCTGTACGCAAACCCCCGCGGCAGCACCAGCTACGGCGAGGAGTTCGGGGACCTCCTCTACCGTAACTACCCGGGCAACGACTACGACGACCTGATTTCCGGAGTCGACGCCGTGATCGCCCGCGGCTACGTGGACGAGGACAACCTGTTCGTCACCGGCGGCAGCGCCGGCGGGATCATGACCGCCTGGATTATCGGGAAGACGGACCGCTTCCGGGCTGCCGTTTCCCAGAAGCCGGTCGTCAACTGGATCAGCAAGACGCTGACCGCGGACAACTGGTACGGCTACTACTTCAGCCGCTACGAGGGCCTTCCCTGGGAGAACCCGGAGCCCTACTGGAAGTTCTCGCCGCTCTCCCTCGCCGGCAACGTCACCACCCCCACGATGATCATCACCGGCGAGGAAGACCTCCGCACCCCGCTATCCGAGTCGTACCAGTTGTTCCACGCGCTCAAGTTCCAGGGGATCGACACCGCCGTGGTGCGGCTGCCCGGTGCGTCACACGACATGAGCCGGCGGCCCAGTCAACTCATGGCGAAGATCGCCAACATCGTGGCCTGGTTCGAGAAGTACCGCACCCACCCCACGACGAACTGACCGGGCGCCGGAGCGCCGGCCTCTGGCCGGCATCGGCCGCCGCGAGGCGGTCGAAATCGCACCCTCCACCCACCCCCACAGGCAATGCCGGAGGGGAACCTCCCTCGCCGCTGAAAAGGTAGCGGCTTGGAACGCCGGACTCCAGGCCGGTTCCGCTACGCGAGTTCGGAGCGCCGGCCTCTGGCCGGCATCGACCGCCGAGAGGCGGTCGAAATCGCACCCTCCACCTCGCCCCTCACCGACCCGACACGCCTCCCCGAGTCAAAGCCCCGAGTGCGCAAAAGTTCGTGTCTCCCAAGTGCGCAAAAGTTCGTGTCTCTTGACAGGGGAACCTCCCTCGCCGCTGAAAAGGTAACGGCTTGGAACGCCGGCCTCCAGGCCGGTTCCGCTGCGCGAGTTCGGAGCGCCGGTCGCTGGCCGGCATCGACCGCCGAGAGGCGGTCGAAATCGCACCCTCCACCCACCCCCCCAGGCACTGCCGGAGGGGAACCTCCCTCGCCGCTGAAAAGGTAACGGCTTGGAACGCCGGCCTCCAGGCCGGTTCCGCTGCGCGAGTTCGGAGCGCCGGCCTCTGGCCGGCATCGACCGCCGAGAGGCGGTCGAAATCGCACCCTCCACCCACCCCCCCAGGTACTGCCGGAGGGGAACCTCCCTCGCCGCTGAAAAGGTAACGGCTTGGAACGCCGGCCTCCAGGCCGGTTCCGCTGCGCGAATAGCGCAGCGGAACCGGACCACGCCAAACTCCGGTACAGCGATCCGGCCTCGCTATCCTTCCTCGTGCGCCCGATCCGAATCGCGCTCGCCGCGGCCCCGCTGCTGGCGAACGTCGTGGCGCCATTCGCCGCCAGCCCCGCCCTCGCCCACCCGCTGGCGTTCACGGAAGTGAACCTCACACTGCGGGACGGCGGCGCGTTCGAGGCGAACCTGATCTACGACCTCGACGCGCTGGCCCTCGGGGTGCCCGTGGACACGGACGACGCAGAGCTGACGGCGGCGCTTGAGCGCCTCCCGCCCGACGAATTCGCCACGCTCGTCGCCCGGCTGCGGCGCCTGTTCGAGCGCCGTGTCCGGGTCCGCTTCGACGGCCGGCCCGCCCCGTTCGAGGTCTCGTTTCCCGACTACGGCACGCCCCGCGCGACGGACGCCGAGATACCGACCGTGCTCGGCCTGACGGCGCGCCTCACGGGAGCGATTCCCGCGGGTGCATCCACGGTGGGGTTCTTCGCGTCGCGGGCGTTCGGCGAGGTGCACCTGACCATCATCAGCGCCGGGCGCGGGGTGGAGGTCCGCTCCGTTCTCGAACCGGGGGCCCGCAGCGACCCGCTCGACCTGATCCGTCCGGTCGCGCCGCCGGGACGCCTCGAGGTGGCGGCCCGCTATGTGCGGCTCGGGTTCGTCCACATCGTCCCCGAAGGGATGGATCACATCCTGTTCGTGCTGGGGCTGTTCCTGTTGAGCGCGCGGCTCCGGCCACTGGTGTGGCAGGTGACCGCGTTCACGGTGGCGCACGCGGCCACGCTGACCCTCGCCGCGCTGGGCGCCGTCGCCCTCGCCCCGCGCCTCGTGGAGCCGCTCATCGCGCTGTCGATCGCCTACGTCGCCATCGAGAACGTCCTGACCGACCGCCTGACACGCTGGCGGCCGGCCGTCGTCTTCGGCTTCGGCCTGCTGCACGGGCTGGGCTTCGCGGGAGTCCTCGGCGAGCTGGGCCTGCCGGAGCGCGAGCGCCTCCTGGCGCTCGTGACCTTCAACGCCGGCATCGAGCTGGGGCAGTTCGCGGTCATCGCCGCCGCCGCGGGGTCGTTCGGCTGGTTCCGCTCGCGGCCGTGGTACCGGCGACGGCTCGCCGTGCCGGCCTCCGCGGTCATCGGGCTGGTGGGCGTCACGTGGGCCATCGAGCGGGCCCTCGGCCCGTGACCGGGCCGCGCCCGCCGGCCCGTCAGCGGCATGCCGGGATGCTAAGATCGCCGCCTGACACGCGGCCGACACCCCTTTCAGATTGCGGATAACCCGGGAGACTCACGGCGCCACGGCGCGCGCGCTGCTCCTTGCTTCGTTCCTCGCGCTGACGGCCGGAAGCGCGGTGGCCCAGGACTGGCCGAGTTGGCGCGGCCGGATGCAGAACGGCGTCTCGGAGCAGACCGGGCTCGTGTCGAGCTGGTCAGTGGACGGCGAGAACCTCCTCTGGTTCCAGGCATACGTCGGCCGCTCGACCCCCGCCGTGTTCGACGGGCGCGTCTGCGCCAACGGCCGCACCGGGGACGGGGTGGCGAAAAAGGAGATCGTCACCTGCTGGAACGCGGAGGACGGCGCGAAGCTCTGGGAGCACACCTTCAGCGTTCTCAATACGACCGTTCCCTTCAACCGGGTCGGCTGGGGCAGCGTCACCGGCGATCCGGAGACCGGTTACCTCTACGCCCTGAACGTGGACGGCCACCTGCACGCTTTCGATCGTGACGGGGACGTCGTCTGGAGCTGGCGGCTCGGCGAGGACCTCGGCCGCGCGTCCGGATACGGGGGGCGGACATCCACGCCGATCATTGACGAAGACCGCCTGGTGCTCAGCGTCATCGGCTCGGCCTGGGGCGACCTCGGCGGGCCGCCGCGGCACCGCTACGTGGCGTTCGACAAGACGAACGGACACGTCCGCTGGGTCGCGACGCCGGGCGGCCAGCCGGCCGACCTCAACACGCAGTCGGTGCCCATCGTGGCCGTCGTCAACGGCCAGCGGCTGCTCATTGACGGGAATGCCGACGGCCGCATCTACGCGATGCAGGCGCGCACCGGCAAGAAGGTGTGGGAGTTCCACCTCAGCAAGCGCGGCATCAACGTCTCGCCCGTGATTGACGGTGCGACTGTCTACGTCGCGCACAGCGAGGAGAACATCGACGGAGGAACCATGGGGCGGGTCGTGGCCATTGACGCGGCCGGCAGCGGCGACATCACCGCCACCGGCGAGAAGTGGCGCCTCAACGATGTCGCGGTCGGCTTCTCCTCTCCCGTCATCAAGGACGGCCGGCTCTACGTCATCGACAACTCCGCGAACCTGGTGGCCATTGACGCCGCCGCCGGCGCCGTTGTCTGGGAGCACAGCGTCGGGAACGTCGGCAAGTCGTCGCCGGTGTGGGCCGACGGCAAGCTCTACGTCACCGAGGTCAACGGCAACGTTCACATCCTGCAGCCCGGCGCCGATGGCGTCACCGAACTCGACAGCGAGGACCTCGAGGTGGACGGCGGCCGCGAGGCGGAGATCTACGGTTCGTTCGCCCCCGCCTACGGGCGGCTCTACGTCACGGCCGAGTCCGGCATCTACTGCATCGGCGGTCCCGGCGCGCCCTTCGACCCGGCGCCGGCCGCAAGCCCCGGGTTCGGGCCCGAGACCGCGCCGACGGGAACGGTCGCGAGCCTGCAGGTGGTTCCCGCCGAGGTCATCGCGGACGCGGGCCAGTCGATCGACTTCCGGCTCCTGGCGTTCGACGCCAACGGGCAGCCGGCCGGGGAAACGACCGCCACCTGGACGCTCGAGGGCCTGACCGGCTCGCGTCTTGGGGTCGGCGGCGAGTTTGAGGCGGGTTCCGGGGCCGCCAGCCAGGCGGGACGGGTCATCGCGACGGTGGGCGAGGTGTCGGCCGCCGCGCGCGTGCGCATCTTCCCGGCGCTGCCCTGGACGGAGAATTTCGAGAACGGGCGCCCGCCGCACTGGATCGGCGGGGGCGGAAACGTGGCCGCCGTGGACGAGGGGGGCGAGCAGCTCCTCCGGAAAGGGCCGTCGCGTACCGGCATCCACCGGCACGCCATCTACATCGGCCCGTCCACCCTTTCGAACTACACCGTGCAGGCCGACGTGATGTCCACCCAGAGGGGCCGGCGGCGTCCCGACATCGGGCTCATCAACAGCGGCTACACGATGGATCTGCAGGGCAACCACCAGCGGATCGAGGTCCGCTCGTGGGCCGCCGAGCTGCGGATGGCCGAGCGGTTTCCCTTCGCGTGGGACCCCGACGTCTGGTACACCCTGAAGCTCCGGGTGGACCTGGACGACGGGCGGGCGCTCGTCCGCGGCAAGGTCTGGCGGCGCGGCGAGGCCGAGCCCGCCGAGTGGACCGTGACCGTCGAGGACCCGGAGCCGGTGCGCCAGGGAAGCCCCGGCCTGATCGGTTACTCGCCGATCGACATCTACTACGACAATGTGCAGGTGATGGAGAACCCATGATTCGACAGGCGCTGATTCTCGGAGCCCTGGCGGCGGCGCCCGCCGCGGTTTCGGCCCAGGATGCCGCGATGTTCGGCAACACGCCGTCCCGGAACATGGTGTCGGACGAGACGGGCGTCGTCGGCGACTGGGACGTGGCCACCGGCCGGAACGTCCTCTGGTCCCAGCCGGTCGGTTCGCAGGCCTACGGCGGCCCCGTGGTCGCGGGCGGCCGGGTCTATGTCGGCACCAACAACGAGGGGCTCCGCGACCCGTCCATCGAGGGCGACGGGGGCGTCGTCATGGCGTTCGCGGCGGACTCCGGCGACTTCCTGTGGCAGATGGTGCATCCGAAGCTCTCCTCCGGCCGGGTCAACGACTGGCCGCTGCAGGGAGTCTGCTCCACCGCGTACATGGACGGAGACCGCATCTACTACGTCTCCAACGAGGCGCACATCGTCTGCCTGGACGCGAACGGCCTCGCCAACGGCAACGACGGGCCCTTCACCGACGAGGCCCATACCGGTGAGATGGCCGGCGACATCATCTGGTCGTACGACATGATCGGCGAGCTGGACGTCTTCCCGCACAACCTCGCCACCGGATCGCCGCTCGTTGTCGGCGATGTCCTCTATACCGTCACGAGCAACGGCGTGGACGAGGGACACGTGAACGTCCCGTCGCCCTTCTCGCCCGACTTCATCGCCCTGGACAAGAACACGGGGGAACTGTTGTGGGAGAGCCGACCGGTCGGCGAAAACGTCCTGCACGGCGCCTGGACCAACCCGGCCTATGCGGAGATCAACGGCCGGGCGCAGGTCATCTTCTCCGGTGGCAACGGGGTGATCTACAGCCTCGATGCCGCGACGGGCGAGCTCATCTGGGAGTTCGATTGCAACCCGAAGGACTCGGAGTGGATTCTCGGCGGCCGCGGGACGCGCAACAACATCCTCTCGACGCCGGTCGTTTACCGCGACAAGGTGTACATCGGCGTCGGCCAGGACCCGGAGCACGGCGAGGCGCCGGGCCACTTCTGGGTGATTGACGCGACCGGCAGCGGCGACGTCACCGACACCCACGCCGTGTGGCACCGCGGCGGCGAGGACTTCTACCGCACCATGTCAACGGCGGCCATCGCCGACGGCGTGCTCTACATCTCCAGCCTGTCGGGCTTCCTCCACGCGCTCGACCCGGAGACCGGCGAGGAGTTCTGGACCTACGACACCTTCGCCGCCGTGTGGGGTTCCCCCTTCGTGGTGGACGGCAAGGTCTTCCTGGGCGACGAGGACGGAGACGTCGTTGTGCTCCGCGCCGGCAAGGAGATGGAAGTCCTCGGGGAATACAACCTCGGCGCCTCCGTCTATTGCACCCCGGTGGTCAAGGACGGCGTCCTCTACATCCTCACGCGCAACCGGATCTGGGCATTCCAGGAGGGCGCACAGTCCGACCCCCTCTGACGCCGGCTCTGGCCGAGCTTCAGCCGGCGCGCGGATCAGCGTGTGGACGGGCGCCAGCGCCATCAACTCAGTTTTCGAAGCGTCGGCGTCGCGGATCTCCCCAGCCGGTTTGCGCGCATCGAACGGCTGTCAACGCATCGTACTCACCGTCCCGTCCCAACTCCCGGGCCAGCTTGCCAATGTGAAGCTGCCTCAGGATCCCGGCGTTCAGCGGGCGTTTGTCCGTGGGAAAGACCAGGGAGCTGAAGAAACGCAAGGCCGGGTCGGACGCAAGAAGATCCATCAGGAATCGTGCTTCTCGCTCGCTGGCACAGGGAAGGAAGTACGCCGTGTCGTCCAGCATCGCCGGCCAGCCTCCAATCGGTGACTCCTTCCAGCGTGGGCGTCCGATCCGTTGCTATCGGCCTCCGGACGGCGGGGCGAAGAGGGCCTCGTCCACCGCAACGCCGTGCTCGATCTCTTCGATGCGGAGGGTCATAATCTCTTCGTCGTCGAGACTCAGCGCGGTCTCGAACGCCACCTGGATGCCGTCCACCAGTCGGTAGTCGCTGAAAACCAGGACCAACTCGGTGCCGTCGCCGACCGGGAAGGCGGCCTGGCGGAGCAGGTAGTCGTCCGCGTCCACATAAGGGCGCAGCAGCAGCCGACCGTGGTCATCATCGTGGAATCCCTCGACCAGGTGACAGTCGCGGCCGGCCACGGCCGCGCGGCCCAGGAGGCGGAACGTTCCCGCCGCCGCCATCTCGACGGTACCGAGGAAGCGGGCCTCGCGTAGCGCCTGGACGAGCTCGTCCCCCTCGAGCCGCACGACCGGTTCCCCCGGCTCCCGGGTCCAGGCCGTGGCGCCGTCCGTGGCTTTGACAACGTCCCCGTAGCCAGGGATCTCGGTCCGGGAGTGCTCCTTGTCGGGCGCCTGCTTGGTGACGGTGACCTTCCACGGCATTCCGAACTCGGCAAGGGTCAGGAGACCGGTGATCCGACGGGTCTCAAGCCGCTCGTGGGACGGGAGGCCTCCCATCGCTTCCAGGTGCTTCGCGACGATTTCGGGGGCGTCACCCTGCGCCAGCGCGCACGCCGCCGGTACGAGCAGCAACAGCGGGACGAGAAGGCCCGTGGGGCCGGCAGATCGTCTCGATGGGAGCACCGGGCTTCTCCTCAAGTTCGTCCCGAACGCCTCACGGGTGCGGAAAGGCGAGAACCGGCGGCGGGCGCGAACGACGAACAACGCCGGGTAAAGGCCGTGCCTACGTCGCGCCGCGCTCTGGGTTTTCTTCATTGACGCCAACCTGCTGTTCGGCGGGTCTCGGCGAGGGCCGCCGGAGCCCTGGCCGCGCGCTCCGAACCGCGGGGAATGGCGCCACCGCCGCTGTCGTCTGAGCGCGGTCCGGCACACCGTTCGCGCAAGGAGGCTCCATCAAGCGTTTCCGGAGGAGCCGAAGACGATGACGGACGACGGGCCGGTTGGCCTGTTTTCTGGGCGGATTTTTTCGGCCTGCACTGCGGGCATCGCCAGCGCGGGCCTTGCGGAGCGCCTGATCACCGCCAGCGTTGACATGGACGCCAACATTCGAGAACAGACCCGTCCTGTCGTCGTCGAGTCTTCGGATCCAGGCGAATAGACCGAGCCCGGGCCTCAAGCCCGCGGCGCACCTCGCCCGCCACCACAAAGCGCGGACGCCGGCCGCATGTGGGCAAAGCCGACGCCGGGAACGCAGATTGCGCGCTCCCGCGCCCCTGGCATCGCGCCCGGCAGTGGAAGACCGGGCTGGGGCGCCCCCCGTCAGGACGGGGGGCGCCCTGAGTCCCTATTCGGTGGAGCTCAGATTTCCGGCGGACGTCTTGCCGTTGTTGCCGACCTGGAGCTCATACGAGACCTTCTGCCCTTCGCGAAGCGAACGCAGTCCGGCTTTCTCGACCTCCGAGATGTGGACGAAAACGTCCTTTGAGCGGTCCTCGGGCTCGATGAACCCGAAGCCTTTCGTCGCGTTGAACCACTTTACGGTGCCAGTAGCCATGAATCGTTCCTCTAACAAACGTTGTTGATTTGGCGCCCCGCACCAGGTGCCGGCGCGCTCGGTTGGAAGCTCACATCGGCAGGAAATCGGGAGACAGGTCGCGATAGCGACTGGTGTGGATCGCCGAGGGCCAATGCGCGCGAGAACGCGGGAGTAAACGTCACCAAGCGCCCAGAAGTCAAGGATGAACCCCGGGAAACGACCTCTGTCCCTCCTCGTGCGCCCGATTGGGTCCGCGGTCCGACGGGCGTCACTCAGGAACTTACGGGGGGCCGCCCACCTCCAGTCTCCCGTCCACGAAGACCCAATCCGGAACCACCCGGTAGTCGAAGGGGTGTCCCTCCAGAATGACGAAGTCCGCGTCCTTGCCGGGTTCGATGCTTCCAATGCGATCCTCAATATCCACGAGCTCGGCGGCATGGAGCGTCGCCATCCGCAGCGCGTCCACCTCCGGGACGCCGTTGCGGAAGGCCCACGCCGCGTTGAGGATCGGCTCGCCGCCGAGGCGGCCGATGGGCGAAGCGCGCCGCGAGGCGCCCGGTCCGTAGAACGCCACCTTGACGCCGGCCCGGTTCAGGATGGCGGGCCCCTCGACGCTCCAGCCCTCGCCACCCCCGCGGATGTCCGACGCGTAGCTCCCCGAGTTGCCCAGGATGACTCCCACATCCGCCGCCGCGAGCCGGTCGGCCAGCCGGTGCGCTTCCACCCCGCCGGTGATCACCAGTCTCAGACCGTAGTCCTCCGCGAGGCTGAGCGCTTCTTCAATCTCGGCAAAACGATCCGCGTGGACCATCGCCGGCACTTCCCGCCGGAGTAGCGGCAGCAGTGCTTCGAGGCGGGCGTCGTACACCCGGGCCTCTTCCGCCTCCGCGTAGCTCCGGGCGGCGTCGAGCGCCTTCCGGATCATCGCCGACGCGCTTTCGAGCGTCAGGGGCGCACCCGCCTCGTCCGTCCATTCGCGGAGCGCGGAGGCGGTGAGGGCGAACACCTGGCTGGCCGGCTCGCGGCGCACCATCTTCTCGAAGTCGAGGCCGGGCGTCTTCACCAGGACGCCGTTTCCGCCCACCAGATTGCGGGTGCCGGGGGTGACGTGAATGGCGGTCACCCCGATCGTCGTGTTCACCCGATACGACGGAAACCACGGGTCCACGGCATAGAGGGCGTTCATCTCCGGAACCACCGGTTCCGTGATCTCGTCATTCTGCACCTGCCACTTGAGATCGCCGATCCAGTCGTTGGGGAAAGCGCGGGCGATCACCGCTCCCGGCATGACCACCCTGCCCCCGACGTCCATGACCGCCATCCCCGGGGGCGGAACCACGTCCGCCTCCACCCGGGTGAACCGGCCGTCCTCGACCACCAGGGTGGCGTTCGGTATCGCGCCCCCACTCACGGTGAACACCTGCGCGCCGGTGATGGCGAAGCTCTCGTCGTCCGCGGTGATCGCTCCGGCCACCGGAGTGAACGGACCCACGGCTCGGGGCCGGTCGGCCTGGAGCACGCGGTCGCGCTCGTACTCGAGCCGCCCGTCCACGAGTACCCGCTCCACCCGGTCGGCGGTGAGGTCGAGGAAGTGCCCGTCGAGCAACACCAGGTCCGCGTCCTTACCGACCTCGATGCTCCCCACCCGGTCCTGGAGCATCATCGCGCGCGCTCCGTTGATGGTCATCACCTCGAGCGCCTGGTCGTCGGTGAGGCCGTGACGCGCCAGGAACGCCCCGTACTCGCGGAAGTCCTTGAAGTGCTGGTTGGACATGTCGGTCTGGATGCTGGCGTGCACGCCGGCGTCCAGGAGGTCTTTCAGCAGGTTCAGCGGCTCCGCATCGCCCCAGTACTGGACGATCATCATCGGACCGATGACCGGGACGATGTTCGTTCCGGCGAGCAGTTCGGTGAGCGGAAAGATCTCCTCCGCGTGCGCGATGGCCAACCGGTCGAAAAAGCCGTACTTGCGCGCGAGCCGGAGCACCATCATCACCTCGCTCGGATAGTGGGCGTGTGCGTGGACCATGACCTCCCCGCGGATCACGGCCGCGAAGGCCTCCAGCCGCTCGTCAGGCTCCGGCACCGGTCCGGTCCCGGCGGTGTGGGCTTCCTGGGCTCGCACGTAGGCTTCGGCCCGACGGAAGTACTCATCGGCGGTGGCGTACCACCCCATGACGGTCTGCGGCGTCTCGCCGGGCCGCAGGTTGATCAGCGGGCGTACGGCCATCTTCAGATCCACGTAGGGCTTGAGGATCATCTCCGGGCCGGGAACGCGCTTCGGCTTGAGCGCCACCGCCTGCCCGCTGGAAATGATGCCGCTACCCGAGCGCGTCACCAGGGACGTCACGCCTCCCGAGAGCGCCACCTGGAGCATGGGATCCGAAAGGTCGAGGTGCTCCACGGCCTTCCATTCCGCGGTCACCGGGCCGGGGATGCGCGAGCGGCTGGAACGGTCGAGCGCCAGGTGCGCGTGCGCGTCGATCAGCCCCGGGATCACCACCTCGGCCTCGTAGACGCGAGCATCGGCGGGGGCGTCCACGGCCGCGCCGACC
>LXNJ01000332.1_pt1 | contig 34089 bp, 31 predicted proteins | sample 809081 | NCBI WGS metagenome assembly LXNJ01 (sample SAMN04870510, study PRJNA318959) | sponge metagenome | biome: sponge; feature: marine sponge reef; material: water | host: Petrosia ficiformis | place: Greece: Milos, Mediterranean Sea | collected 2013-05-29 | depth 5-7 m | reverse complement strand
ACATCATCCTGGCCATGCTCAAGACCCAAACCCCCTACCAGCCACCCCACCCTGACAACCAGCCCCAAGCGGCTTGACAACAAGACAGGGACACCCCCCGCGCCGAGGGGAGTCCTCGATCATTGCGGACCGCCGAGAGCAACCTTGGCTGCCATCGTTAGCGTGAGGGCGGTGGGCGGCAAGAAGAACAAGAAGAGGGAGATGCTCTGCCTCGCCAATTCGCGGAAGCCTAGTGGGCGATGCGTCGCAGGACTCATTCCCGACGGGTCGTGGATAAGGCCAGTGACGGCGACCAAGGACGGCTCCCTCACTCATGCTATGTGCATGCTCGACACGGGGCGTCCCGTACAAGCGCTCGATGTCGTTCGTGTAGGCGTCGCACGGCCCGAACCTCGGCTCCATCAGCCCGAGAACTGGGTCATCACAAACGAGCGTTGGAAACTCGTTGACGCTCGAGACCTGTCAGCCGTCCAATACTTCTTGGACACAGCCTTGGTCGATGAGCCGGAGCTTCTAGGCACCAAGACGAACCGAGTGACCCGGGCCCAGATCCAAGATCACCCCCCATCTTCCTCACTCGCCCTGATCAAGGTGAACCATCCAGTCTTCGACAGGAACTCGTACAATCCGTCGCAGCGACGAGCAAGGTTTGAGTACCACGGAGTCGAGTACTATCTCCCAATTACGTTCGAGTTCGATCTGCCGCGACCAAGCGAGCAGCGCCATCGCTCGAACTCCACCTGGTACTTCACGATCAGTCTCGGCGAACCCTGGGTGGAGCAAGGCGGCGATTGCTTCAAGTTAGTCGCTTGCGCGCTCGAAGCGCCCTCCTGACATCTCTTCTTCCCGCCGAAAGCGTGGGCCTGCCGAATCCGGCTTCTTGGCTGTCACACGTCGGCCCTAGATTGGGGGCGTGGCTGACAAGTCGGCGATCGAGTGGACCGAGGCAACGTGGAATCCGACCACTGGTTGCGACCGCGTGTCCCCAGGGTGCGATCATTGCTACGCGCTCACGCTGTCGAATCGGCTCAAGGCGATGGGCTCGCCGAAGTACCAGCTCGATGGCGACCCGAGGACGAGTGGACCAGGCTTCAAGCTCACGCTGCATCCCTCATCGCTCGACGTGCCTCGTCGCTGGAGCGCACCGCGGCTCGTCTTCGTGAACTCGATGAGCGACCTCTTCCACGGCGACGTTCCACTCGAGTTCATCAAGCAGGTCTTCGAGGTAATCCGAGAGACGCCACAGCACACCTACCAGGTGCTCACCAAGCGAGCGCAGCGCCTGAGCCGCGTCGCAGGAGGTCTCGACTGGCCGCCCAACCTATGGATGGGCGTCAGCGTGGAGTCTCGCCGGTACGCCTTCCGCATCAATCACCTCCGCAAGGTTCCGGCCGCAGTGCGGTTCGTAAGCGCCGAGCCTCTTCTCGGCCCGCTCGGCGTACTCGATCTTGAAGGCATCCAGTGGCTGATCGCCGGCGGCGAATCCGGTGCCAACGCAAGACCAATGGAGCCTGGCTGGGCCACCGAGCTTCGCGACACCTGCACGTCAGCGGGCGTCGCCTTCTTCTTCAAGCAATGGGGAGGCAGAACCCCCAAAGCCGGAGGCCGAGAACTCGAGGGCGAAGTGTGGGACCAACTCCCGGAGGAGGCGGCGGCCTAACCGAATGGCCGTTCCAACCGGGATCCTCTGGGAGCGTGACCCCCATACGGCAGCGAAACACACGCTGCTCCGCCGCTACATGTCAGCGTGGTTTCCCATCATGGCAAGCCAGTTTCGCGACATCGGGATCACGTTCTTCGACGGCTTCGCGGGTCCAGGGCGGTACACGAACGCACACGACAGCTCGCCCGCGATCGCGATGGAACAAGCGCTGCGGAGCGAGGTGACTTGCTATGGCACTCACATACGGCTCGTCTTCGTCGAAGATCATCGCGGGCGCGCTGATCACCTCGAGGACCTTCTTAACGCTCGGTTCCCGCCTACGATTAGGCCGCCCGGCTTGGTGATGCGCGTCCACTGCGACGATTGCGTCGACTGCTTTGAGCAGGCGATCGCCGAAGTGGGCGGGTGGGGCGGACCAGTCTTCGCCAATCTCGACGGCTGGGGCGTCGATGTCGACTATCAGATTGTGCAGCGGATCGCGCAAGAGCGATCATCCGAGGTGCTCATCACATTCAAGGATCAGTTCTTCATCCGTTTCGCCGACGGTGACCAGCAAGCAGGCGAGCGTGTCTTCGGGCACAGTAATTGGCGCCGAGTTGATCAGTTGCCGACTGCTGAGAAGCAGCCGTTCCTCATGGATCTGTACCGCGAGGGTCTTCACGCTGCCGGCTTTCAGTATGTTCTGACATTCGAGATGATCGACGAGGGTGGACACTCTCTGCACCTCTTCTTCGGGACAACGAACAAAGTCGCCGTGCAGAGGTTCAAGGACGGGTTGTGGGCGGTCGACGGCGTCTCCGGTCAGAAATTCCGAGACCCGCGTGATCCCAACCAGATGTCCTTCGACATCTTGCACCCAGATTTCACCCCATTAGAGAAACGCATCTTGGAACTGCTCGATGGGCGCGATTACAGCATGGTAGAACTCTGCGAGGACGCCCTCCTGAAGACGATCTACAAAGAGACCCACGTCAAGCCCGCTGTGGACCGACTCATAGACCGGCGCAAAGTGGAACAGGTGAGCACCGGTCGGTCCTATGCGGATCGCGTGCTTCGCTTGGCCGAGCCGCAACTGTTCTAATACATCCCCAGCATCCGCCCAGATCGTGTCCGGCGCCGGTGCCGTGGCCAGGGCGACGGCAGCGGGATCGATATGCGCCTGCTCAGCCTCCATCTCGACGCAACTGGCCTGACGCTCGACTCTCTGGGAGTCCGAGACCGTTCCGACGAGTTGAGCGCCGCTATCTGGGGATGGCTAACAGCGCTTTGATTACTCCTTGATCAGAACCTTTAAGTCGCTCGCGGCATATCCGAAGACTTCGAGCATCTTCCTGCACTTCTTGAGTGTGTCATCCGCGGAGAGGTTTGTCTCGACCCACACTCCAGACGACGCGATCTGCCCTGCCCGGGTCAAGTCCGCAGGGTCCAGGGAGGCGAAGGGTCGCTTCCGGCCCGCCATCGCCTTCATGCGTTCCAAGAAGTCATGGGGGTGGCGCTGGTAGACAGCTTCGGTCACACAGACCATGACACCTGTCCAACGAGTTACCTCGGTAGTGTTTCCCCACAGCACCACCGCTCTCGGACGCGTCCACGCTTTATCCGCAACTGCCTGTGGTGACTTCTTGGGAGACCTCAGGGCTTGACGATGCGTGCCCTTCGGGGGGTCGCCTGACCATCTGGCTGGGACTGCGTCACTGGGCTTGCCTTGCAGGACGGCGGCTGTGGCTTCGGGAGAGGGCCACAGTCTCGTTCTCTCGCGGACACGCCTAGCGAACAGATCGACAAGTTCTTGATCCGGCTCGTCGAGCATCTGTCGCCAGACTCTCGGCATCTCCGTCCTGAGACGTTCGGCCTCCCGAAGCTTGCTCAGCGCCTCTTTGGCCCGTCTCTCGGCTTCCCCGCTTTTCAGACTGGCCTTGCCCACGTACGCCTCAAGCTCGTCGGCGACTTGCTGGTGCGGCGAGCCGCCGAGCCGCAACTCGGCGAAGCGGCGGCTCGCGGCTGGACCCGGCTCGCGGGGCAGATACAGCCACCATTCGAGTCCGTTTGTAAGGATGCAGATGTCGACGCCCTCATGGAAGGCGTAGCCCATGAGCTGGTCCACGTGCTTGGCGAGATCCTCTTGCGGAGACTTGGCCTCGATGAGACAGACCAGACGATGTCCTTGACCTGTCTTTGCTAGCGCGATGTCGGCGCGTCCCTTCTGGCCAGCACCGCTGCCCGGACCGATCGGGTGCTCCCAGAGCACCTCGCCAGTGTCGCGGTGATCGTGCACATCCCAGCCGAGTTCGGTCAGAATCGGCAGCAGCACCCGAATCTTCGCGGCTTCCTCGTTAGCGGGCGGGCGAGGCATGGCCGCGATCCGCTCCACCGTCTCCCTCAGCCCCATCGGTTCTCCCGTCCGCCTGTCTGTGATGAGTCTAAGGAAGGGTAGGACGGTGGAACTGTCCACGACAAGGCCATCCGAATCAAGAGCATGACCAACGCAGCCACCGCTCGGGGACTCAAGGCATGTTCAGTAGTTGACGGAGCTGGACCGAGTGCACAGCGGACCTCCTCGAAGTCGTTGTCGCACAACTCACGGACGCACCTACACGCCTTCAACCATCGATCACATTCTTGAACTGGCTGAGACTCAAGCGCTAGTGCGCTGGAGATCATGGTTCGCTGTGCATGACGACTGATCGCCGAAGTTCGATGGCTCGTTCGGGGCTTCACTCGTCGTGCTCATCCTCTTGGTCGTTCGACTCCCCGCTAGGCAGTTGAAGTATAGGGGCACCCTCTAGTCGGAGGAAGGTGAGGCCCTCACGAGAATTCTCAATGGTCCTCAGAGCCCACCCGAGCGTTGATCGACCTTTCTCCTCTGCATCATCTTCATCGATATCCTCTACCATATGACCCACTCGAATGTCAAATCTATAGCCTCGATCTATCCGTCCCGCCATACCGGACAGCGTCCTCTTCAAGCTTATCCTTAACTCATTCTGTCTACTCTCATCCGGGACAGCAACTTCTGACTCAGAAAGAAGCACTTCAACAATTTCATCCAATCCTTGGTCCATGTGCTGTTCGATGTGCTCATCGATGCCCTCCAACCTATTGTCACTGATGCCTTCGGCCGCAGCTTCGGAGCGGATACGACGGATCTCCAAGAGGTTGCGATACAGTGCTACGACTCTCTCAAGAGCCACAGCAAGAAAAGCTGCGACCTTCGGAGCAAGTTCAAGGTAGACACTAAAGTCAGACGCAGCGATGGAGCGGACAGCCGTTGGCGGGCGGCTACCAGAAGCCAGTTCCGTCATATCCGCAAAAACCCGTTCCAATTCTCGGAACTCTGTGCCTAATGCTCCGAGACTGTTTTGGACTGCTGACCTGGGGAGAATAATCGAAGCTTCGATTTCTCCCGGGCCTGGCTCATCCATGCCAATAGAGAGAGCCTCAAATGCTCCGACAGCTGCCAGGAGAGACTCATACAGCTGTCGAAGCTCTGATTCGATTGCAGTGATCTGATCAGAAGCTACGGCGAGTGTAAGCTCGTTTTGATCAAAGATGTTCTCGACACGGTCTGCGAGCGACCTTCCAAGCAGTCTAGATAACTGAAGACCATTAAGGTCATCGATCGTTCCCGGAGAGAATGAGTTGGAAGCTGAAGACTCAAGAGCTTCCATTAACGTCGCACGATGGGATGAGAATTCCCGCTGGATATCAGCGTTCTGTGGGTTATTCGCAAGTTGCTGAGTCCAATCTCGAACAACAGCAAGCAGTTCAAGCGTATGACAATCATCGATTTCTGCGATCGTGTCGGATAGCAGCGAGTGCAGGCGTTCAACATTCACAACAAATCTCCTGGACGTTAGTATGTCGAGAGTTGATATGTATCGTCGAAGACAGTATATGTCCCGGGATGGCTAAAGATGCAAGGATGTAGTACAGCCAGCTGCAGTCACACGCCGGAAGGCGGTCAGGCGGATCCCGGGTTGCGGCCGGGGAGGACCCGGTAGGCCTCGAACACGGCCTCCAGGGACAGCACCCGCGACAGCACCGAGTCGAGCTGGGACAGGTCGGCCAGCTCGAACTCGAAGTCCATGCGGGCGATGAAGTCGTCGCCGGTCTCGGCCCGGGCACTGATGATGCTGAGGCGATGCTCGGCGAGCACGTCGGTCACATCGCGGAGCAGGCCGGGACGGTCCAGCGCGTGCACCGCGATGGTCGTCGAGAACCGTCCCGCGAAGTCGGCGTCCCACTCCACCTCGATCAGCCGGTCCGTCTGGCCCTCCACCAGACCGATGGCGTTCACGCAGTCGGACCGGTGCACCGACACGCCCCGGCCCCGGGTCACGAACCCGATGATCTCGTCGGGCGGCACCGGCGCGCAGCACTGCGACAACCGGATCAGGATGTCGTCGAGACCCTCCACGTGCACGCCCACGTCGGCGTCGCTGCGCCGGTGCCCGGCCCGGCGCCGGGCCGTTGTCGGCAAGCGGTCCCGTTCAGCCTGCTCGCCGGCGTCGTCGGCATCGTCGCCCCGCAGCGCCCGGGCGAAGCGACCGGCCACCGACGACGCCGACTGGTGGCCCTCCCCTATGGCCAGGAACAGCAGATCGGTGGAGCTGTAGTTGAGCTGCTCGGCGACGGACTCCAGCATCTTGTCCTTCAGCAGGCGCTGGGCGGGAAGGCCCTCGCGTCTCAGCGCCTGGATCAGGTCGTCGCGGCCGTTCTCGATGGCGTCGGCCCGGCGCTCACGGGAGTACCACTGCTTGATCTTGTTGGCGGCCCGGCGGCTGGCCACGAACTTCAGCCAGTCCCGGCTCGGCCCCGCGCCCTCGGTGCGGGTGGTGAATATCTCCACCACATCGCCCGACAGCAGGCGGCTGTCCAGCGCCACCAGCCGGCCGTTCACCTTGGCGCCCACGCAGGCGTGGCCCACATCGGTGTGGATGGTGTAGGCGAAGTCCACCGGCGTGGCCCCCACCGGCAGTTCGATCACCTTGCCCTGGGGCGTGAACACGTACACCTCGTCGGTGTCGAGCTCGATCTTGAGGTTGGACATGAACTCGGCCGGGTCCGACGTCTCGGACTGCCAGTCGACAATGCGCGACAGCCATGCCATCTCCTGTGACGAGTCGTCCTTGTACTCCCAGTGGGCGGCCACGCCGTGCTCGGCCCGATCATGCATCTGGCGGGTACGGATCTGCACCTCCAGCGTCTTGCCCTGGGGCCCCACCACCGTCGTGTGCAACGACTGGTAGAGGTTGAACTTGGGCATCGCGATGTAGTCCTTGAACCGGCCCTGGACCGGTCTCCAGGTGGCGTGGATCGAGCCCAGCGCGGCGTAGCAGTCCCGCACCGAGCTCACCAGCACGCGGATGCCGATGAGATCGAAGATCTCCTCGAACGAACGGCCCTTGACCACCATCTTCTCGTAGATGGACCACAGGTGCTTGGGGCGTCCGGTGACATCTGCGTTGATGCCCAGCTCCGACAGGCGGGACTCGACGTCCCCCAGAACCTGTTCCAGGTAGATGTCGCGCTCGGGGGCCCGTTGCTGGACCATCTGGTCGATCTCGGCGTAGCGGCGGGGCTCCAGAGCGGCGAAGGCCAGGTCCTCCAGCTGCTGCTTGACGTCCTGCATCCCGAGGCGGTGAGCCAGGGGCGCGTACACGTCGAGGGTCTCGCGGGCGATGTAGTCCTGCTTGAACGCGGGTAGCACCGCCAGGGTGCGCAGGTTGTGCAGCCGGTCGGCCAGCTTGATGATCAGCACCCGCAGGTCCCGGGCGATGGCCACGATCATCTTTCGAACCGAGGCGGCCTGCTGCTGCTCGCGGGTGTCGTACTGGACCCGGTCGAGCTTTGTGACCCCGTCGACTATGCGGGCGACCTCCGGACCGAAGTCGGCCTCGATGACGGCCAGGGCCACATCGGTGTCCTCCACTGCGTCGTGCAGCAGCGAGGCGGCGATGGTGACGTCGTCGAGCCCGAGCCGGGCCACGATGGCGGCCACAGCCACCGGATGGCGGATGTAGGGCTCCCCCGAGAGTCGCATCTGGCCCTCGTGGGCCTTGGCCGCGACATCGAAGGCCCGAACGATCAGGTCGGGCGAGCCGTCACGGTGACGCTGACGGTAGAACTCCAGCAACGGAGCGATCTCCGCGGCTGCGGGCCTCCGCGCTCCCCGGCGCCAGGGCAGGACGCGGGTGACGGTCGCCACTAGACCGGGCGCGGGGAAGCGGCTGACCGTCGCGTCGCAACGGTGCCCCTCCCGCTCTCGTTCGCTTCGCTCACGGGCCGCTCGGGCCCTGGGACGCTCACCGCCTCTTCCTCTTGCGGGGACGGGGGGGAATGGCGCCGGACGCCGCCGGTGCCGCCGGTGCAGCGGGCTTGGAGGCCGACCCGCCCTGCCGGGATGCGGCCGACCGCTTGGCGGCCACCGATGTGCCCAGCACCGCGTCGTCGGCCGCGATGGTGCGGGTAGGGCCGCCGCCTGCACCGCCGCGCAGGCGGATCCTCTCGGCGATCTCGATGTAGGCGGGCTCGCGCTCCTTCATCTTGGCCACCACCGCGGCTGCTACGAACAACGAAGAATAGGTGCCCACCACGATCCCCACCAGCAGAGCGATCGAGAACTCCTGCAGCGTCACTGCGCCGAGCACGAACGAGCCGATCACCAGCATCGACGCCACCGGGATCATCGACGTGATCGAGGTGTTGACGGAGCGCATCAGAACCTGGTTGAGCGACAGGTTCATCATCTCGGTGTAGGTGTAGCGGCCGGTAGCCGACACCCTGCCGACGACCTCTCGCACCTTGTCGTAGACGACGATGGTGTCATAGAGCGAGTAGCCCATGATGGTCAGGAACGCGATGACGGTGGCCGGCGTTACCTCGAACTGGAACAGCGAGTAGAAGCCCACCGACAGCACGATGTCGTGGGCCACCGCGAGCAGCGCCCCGACAGCCATCCTCCATTCGAGCCTGATGGCGATGTAGACGGCGACGAGGGCGAAGAACACGACCAGAGCGATCTGGGCATTGGTGGTTGTCTCCGATCCCCACGACGGGCCCACGGTGGTAACGCTCACTTCGTCGCCGGTGACACCGGTCAATCCGGCCAGGGCGCCGCGAACGCTGTCCACCGCCTCGGCCCCCTCGACGTCGGCGCGCACCCTGATCGTGTCGCCGCCGACGGTCTGGATCTTGGCGTCGGCTGCGCCGGTGCTCCGCAGGGCGTCTCGCACCTCCCCCACCGACAGCCCCGGCGCGGGCACCTCCCAGGATGTGCCCCCCTCGAACTCGATGCCCAGGTCGACGCCCCGCAGCGCGAAGCTGCCGAGGCTCACAACCACGGCCAACAGCGAACCGATCAAAGCGCGCCGCCAGAGACCGGGGAAGTCGATCTGGTGCTCGCCGCGGTACGCGGAGGCCAGCCAGCGCAGCGAAGGACCAGTCACTGTGTGACTCCTGGCTGGCCGGCACCGCTCTTCGCGAGAGAGGCGGGAATCCCGAAGCGGCCCGGATGGGCATACAGGCCCGAGCCGCGCGACATCAGCGCGATCAGCGGCCCCATGAAGAAGTACGTCGCGACCAGGTCGAGGATGGTGGCCAACCCCAGGTAGAGGGCGAAGCCCCGCACCGGTCCCGAGGTCAGCCAGTACAGGACGCCGGCCGCGATCAGAGAGGCGAAATCCGCCTTGACAATGGTCGAGTAAGCCACCGGGAAGGCGCGGTCGACCGCGGAGCGCAAGGTCCGGCCCGAGCGCACGTCCTCCTTGAGGTGCTCGAAGTAGACGACATTGGAGTCGACCGACACACCGATAGCCACGATGAGGCCGGTGACACCGGCCAGGGTCAGCGCGAGTCCTTGCGACTCGCCCAGCCAGGCGATCATCGTCCACAGCATGGCGCCCGACAGAGCCAGGCTGGCGATGGCCACCAGGCCGAGCAGGCGGTAGTACACGATCAGGTAGACCGAGACCAGAGCAAGCCCGATGAGGCCCGCGATGACACCGGCGGCCAGAGCGTCGGTTCCCAGCGACGCCGACACGATCTGGCTCTGCTGAGCCTCCAGTTCGACGGGCAGGGCGCCGTAGTCGAGCACCAGGGCGAGGTCTCTGGCCTCGTCCTCGGTGAACCGGCCGGAGATGGTGATCTCGGAACGCGTGAACGGAGAGAACACGGCGCTGTCGGCCTGGACCGCCGGCGCGCTCACCACCTCGTTGTCGAGTTCGATCGCCACCTGCCCGGTGGGGCACGACGGGTCGCGGCTGTGGCAGCGGCGGCTCACCGCGTTGAACAGGTCGATGCCCTCGGGTCCAGGCTTGAAGGTAGGCGCCACGTGCCAGCCGATGAAGGAGTGGAATTGGGCGACCGCACCCTCGAGGCTGTCGCCGGCGACCGCGCTGGGGCCCAGGCGGTAGCGGGCCACGATGTTGCGCTCGTCGTCGTAGGTGGGCAGCACCACCTCGGCGTCGGCGGGGGCCTCGCCCTCGGTGAGGGCGTACAGGCCGGCGAGGGAACCCTCCGCGGCCGCTGCGGCGTAGTCCGCCTCGCCGAGCACGCTCATCACGGGGCGGAAGCGCAACTCCGCGGTCTGGCCCACAAGGTCCAGCGCCCTCTGCTGCTCGTCGACACCGGGCAGCTGGACGAGGATGTTGCCTCCCTGGGTGGAGATCTCGGGCTCGGCGACGCCGAGACCGTCGACGCGGTTGCGGATGATCTCCACCGCCACTTCAAGCTCGTCGGGCTCCGGGGTCCCGGTCGGCTCCAGCACCACGCTGGCGCCGCCCTGCAGGTCAAGGCCGAGAAGGGGCTCGTTGCCGGCGACCAGCGTGTAGACCACGCCGCCCACGGCGACCACGACGATAGCGATCACATAGACGAGCTTGCGGCGCACGGCGCCTCCCGCGGTCTCGCCAGCGACTCAGTGGAAAACGCGCTAGGTCTCGTCGTCCGCGGAGTCGTCTGCGGCTTCGTCGTCGGGCTCGGCGACCTCGTCGTCAGGCTCAGTCACCTTGCCGGCTACGGCATCCCGGGAGAGCTTCAACTCCACATCCGGAGCCACCTCGAGCCACACCACGGCCTCCTCGACCTCGACCACGACGCCGTGGATGCCGGAGTTGGTGACCACCTCGTCACCCACTTGCAGGGAGCGCACCAGCTCCCGGCGAGCCTTCTCACGCTTCTGCTGGGGACGCAGCAGCAGGTAGTAGAAGGCGCCGATAACGAGAATGAGGAAGAAGAAGGATCCGATATCCATTCCTGGAGCCTATTTGAAGACGCGGCTGACGCCTGCGCGCATTTCGTCGAATGTTCCTGCCCGCACCGCGGCGCGCACCCGATCCATGAGGCGCAGCAGCCACGCCAGGTTGTGGAGGGTTACGAGCCGGGCCGCAGTCGGCTCGTGCGTAACCAGCAGATGCCGGAGGTAACCGCGGGACCAGCGCCCGGCCGGGCTGTCAGGGAACGAGGGGTCGAGGGGCTCGTCGCTGCCGACATGGCGGGCGGCCGCGAGGTTGTACCGGCCCCCGTCGCTTAGGACGGTGCCGTGGCGGCCGAGACGGGTGGGCAGGACGCAGTCGAACATGTCGACGCCGCGGGCAACCGCCTCCACGATCCCCACCGGGTCGCCCAGGCCCATGAAGTACCGGGGGCTGTCGACGGGAAGCACCGCGGTGCACGCCTCCAGAGCGGCCAGCATCGCCGGTCGCTCCTCACCCACTGACAGCCCTCCGACCGCGTACCCGTCGAATCCGATCTCCACGGTGCGCTCGGCGGACTCGCGCCGCAGGTCGACCGCGGCGCCACCCTGAACGATGCCGAACTGACACTGTCGCTGCGCCGCGTCCCGATGGGCTGCGAACGCGTCACGGCCCCGCCGGGCCCATCCTGCGGTGCGGCGGACAGCATCCTCGAGGACGGGTCGCTCCGCCACCGCGGAGGGGCACACGTCGAGGACCATGGTGATGTCGGCGCCGATGAGAGCCTGCTCTGTCACCGCGTCCTCGGGGGTGAGCCGGCAGGGCGAGCCGTCGTAGACCGATGAGAAGCTGGCGCCCTCGTCGTCCACGGCGGGGTCCAGCGAGTAGATCTGGTACCCGCCCGAGTCGGTGAGCACATGGCCGGGCCAGTCGGCGAAGCCGTGGATCCCGCCCAGGCGAGCCACCGTCTCAGACCCGGGTCGGAGCATCAGGTGGTAGGTGTTGGCCAGCACCACCTCCACCCCCAGAGCCTCCAGGTCCGACGAGTCGAGGTGCTTCACCGCCCCCCGGGTGCCCACCGGCATGAAGCACGGGGTGGTGAAGCTGCCCCGCCCGGTGGTCACCGTCCCGGTGCGAGCGTCCCCGCAGGATGCCTCGAGTTCGAAGATGGCGGCAGTCACGACGCTCTCCAGCCGAAATCGATGACGAAACCGCCCCTATAGGCCCAATTCCGGCACCAATTTCGTCCCAGCATCACACTGGGGCCGGACGAACCCATCACGACGCTCGGTTGGTCGGGGCAGCGGGCTCGGAGCGGACCACGAACATGGCGTCGCCGAAGGACAGGAACCGGTAGCCGCGTTCGAGCGCCACGGCATAGAGGTGCCGCCAGCGGGGCCCGATGAACGCGTCCAGCATGCACAGCAGCGTGGACCGCGGCAGGTGGAAGTTGGTCATGAGAGCGTCGACGACTCGCCACGCATACGGCCTGCGGATGAACAGGCTGCTCCGGCCCGACGCCTCGCCGGTGGCCGCCCACGTCTCCAGGCACCGCACGACGGTCGTCCCCACCGCCACCACCCGCCCGGCACGGCCCAGCACCAGCTGGGTACCCTCCGGCACCCGATAGCGCTCAGTGTGCATGTCATGGTCGTCGAGCCGGGGCGCGGTGATGGGCCGGAAGGTGTCGAGCCCGACAGCCAACTCCACCGCAGCCACCTCTGCGCCCGTATCCCGCACCCGGGCCAGGAGTTCATCGGTGAAGTGCAGCCCGGCCGTGGGGGCCGCCGCTGAGACCGGCGCGCGGGCGTACACGGTCTGATAGCGCTCACCGTCTTCGATATCGGTTGTGATGTAGGGAGGCAGCGGAACGGCGCCGATCTCGTCGAGCACCTCCAGCAGGGGCCGCCCGCCAGTGCGGACGCGCACGATGCGGCGCCCCTCCCCCAAGTCGTCACGCACCTCGACTCCCGTCGGAGCGACCTCCGAAACACCACGCACCCCGACACCCGCCGGAGCGACCGCGTGCTCGGGCACGACGACCTCGCCGGGGCGCAGCCGTCGCGAGGGCCGCACCAGCGCCTCCCAGTCGCCGTCGTCGCGCTCGTGCAGCAGCAACACCTCCACCGCTCCCCCGGTGGACCGGCGCAGCCGCAGGCGGGCCGGCAGCACCCGGGTGTCGTTGACCACGACGACATCGTCAGGGCCGAGCAGCCGGGGAAGGTCACTGACCCGGAGGTGCGACACGCGGTCACCGTGGTCCACCAGCAGCCGGGCCGCGTCCCTGGGCTCGACCGGCGACTGCGCGACCACATCGGGCGGAAGGGCGTAGTCGAGATCGTCGGGAGTGACCGGCGGTGCCGCGCCCGTTCGCCAGTTCCTGGGCGCGGGCACGGACCCCTCGGATCGAGATCGTCTAGAGGTGCCGGACGCCCTTCACCGTGACGCCGGAGACCGTCTCGATGTCGTTGATGGCCGACTCTATGGCTTCGACCAGCGTCGATGCCTCACGGTCGAACTCGACGGACCCGTGCCGGATCGTGGCATCGGAACAACCCGCCTCGTACAGGGCGTCGATCATCTCCCAGTCCAACAGATCGGCACCCTCGGTCTCGATCTCGAAGTGGTGCACATTCGTGGCTCGCTCGACTACGGCGTGCTCCGGTGCCCGGGCTGTGCTCATGATGTCACGCTCCTGCGCTCGCAGCGCCTCATCGCGGACCGTAGTCTACGCGCCTCGTAATGCGCAACGGCCGGCGTCTGATACACGGAAAGAGTGCATTCGAGATGCCCAAGCGGGCATTCGGCCCGGGCCCAAGCGTGGCTGCTTCGGCCTGCCGAGAGATGGATGATCCAGCCAGCAGCCTCCAACTCCCGCACCGCCATTTCGATCTCCTTGTTCGGATGGCGCGATCCGCGGCATCGATGATGAGGCCGTCTATCAGGTGAACAGGCCGGGCTGGGCTTCCGGGTCGGCCCCGGGCGCCTCCAGGCCCAGATGGGTCCAGGCTGAGGCGGTGGCAACCCGGCCTCGCGGCGTGCGCATCAGCAGCCCCTGCTGGATCAGAAACGGCTCGTAGACGTCCTCCACTGTCTCGGTCGGCTCGCTGACCGCGATGGCCAGCGTGGACAGTCCGACGGGACCACCTCCGAAGTTGCGGCACAGCGCTTCGATCACGGCCCGGGAGGCCCGGTCGAGGCCAATCTCGTCGACGCCGAAGAAGGCCAGGCCGTCGGCCGCGACCTTGGCATCGACCCGGCCGTCGCGATGCACCTCGGAGAAGTCACGCACCTGCCGGAGAAGGCGGTTGGCGATGCGGGGAGTTCCCCGGGCCCGCCGAGCGATCTCCGCCGCGCCGGGCGAGTCGATGCTCACATCGAGGATCCCGGCGGTGCGCTCCACGATCGAGACCAGGTCGTCGGCGGTGTAGAAGTCGAGTCGGGCCACCAGCCCGAAGCGATCGCGCAGCGGGCCGGTGATCAGGCCGGTCCGGGTGGTGGCGCCGACCAGGGTGAACGGCTCCAGGTCCAGGGGGATGGACCGGGCCGCGGGCCCCTTGCCCAGCACGATGTCGATGCGGAAGTCCTCCATGGCCGGGTACAGGACCTCCTCGACCGGCCGGGGCAGGCGGTGGATCTCATCGATGAACAGCACATCGCCGGGCTCGAGCTTGGTCAGCATGGCCGCCAGGTCGCCAGCCCGCTCGAGCGCGGGGCCCGAGGTGGTCTGGAGGTGGGCACCGAGTTCGTTGGCGACTATGTGGGCCAGCGTGGTCTTGCCAAGGCCGGGAGGCCCGGCGAACAGCAGGTGGTCGACGGGCTCGCGGCGCTTGTGGGCCGCGCCCAGCAGCACGTCGAGATGGCCCTTGAGCTCGCCCTGGCCGACGAACTCATCGAGGGTGCGGGGCCTGAGAGCCGCCTCGCCCCGACGGTCAGCGGGCAGCGGGTCCGGCGACAGGAGCTCGGCGGCATCGGACTGTGACGACCCCTCGCCAGCCGGATCGGCAGCGTCGGGGGTCCGGGCCAGCGTCTCGGAGCGGGACATGATCGGCGACCCTACGCGCTCTCGGGGTCAGGCCGCACCGGCCAGGCGCCGCAGCGCCTCGCGCAGCAACGATCCGGCGTCGTCGTCGGCGGGCATCTCGGACAGCACGTGCTTGACCTCGTCCGCGCCGTAGCCCAGCTCGTCGAGAGCTGAGCGCACATCGGCGCGGGCATCGTCCTGCGCGGTCGTGGCGGCTGGAGCACCGTCGGTTCCGGGAGGCGCCTCCACCTCGGGCAGATCGAGGCGAGACTTGAGCTCGACCAGCATCCTCACCGCGGTCTTGGGACCCACGCCCGGCACCAGACACAGAAGATCCACGTCGTCGCCGGCCACCGCGCTGCGCAGCGCGTCCGGGTGGTGAACAGCCAGGATCGCCAGCCCGAGGGAAGGACCCACGCCGTGGGCTCCGATCAGGGCCTCGAAAGTGCGCCGCTCGTCCAGCGACGAGAACCCGTAGAGCGTCTGGGCGTCCTCGCGCACGATGTGGCACACATGGACGAACACCTGCGAACCGACCTCGCCGGCCGTCGCCGCGGTCCGGGGCGTGGCCTGCACCCGGTAGCCGACCCCGGACACCTCGACGATCAGCTCGGCGTCGGGCGATCGGGCCAGCAGCGTGCCCCTCAGCGACCCGATCATCGGACCACGCTCCCCACCGGGGCTCGCGGGTCCCGTCCGGCCCCGGCCGGGCCGATCCGAGCCAGGTGGCACAGCGCGACGGCCACCGCGTCGGCAGCATCGGCGGGACGCAGCAGGTCCGGAAGCCCGAGAAGGACCCGCACCATCTCGGCCAGCTCCTGCTTGTCGGCGCCGCCCCAGCCGGCCACGGCCTCCTTCACCTCGTTGGGCGAGTACTCCACAACCTCGCATCCCGCCGCGGCCGACTCGGCCAGAACCACGCCGACGGCCTGCCCCACCGACATGGCTGTGGCCACATTCCGCTGGAACAGCACCCGCTCCACCGCCACCACGTCGGGCTTCAGCTCCGCTATCAGAGCCCGGATGTCGCTCTGCAGCTCGGCCAGACGCGACGCCCGGTCCATGCTGGCGGGCGTGCTGAGAACGCCGGCGGCCTCAGCTGCAGGACGGCGCCCATGGCGCACCGCGCCGTAACCGCAGCGCGACAGGCCCGGGTCTATGCCCAGTACGAACACACGCGCGACTCTATTGACCGTTCGGTACCCGGTCGCGGATGGCGCGTGAGATTCCTCGAGGCGTTTTCTCGTCCCTAGAACCGCGTTCGCGACGCGACGCGGCCGGGCCGGGCCGGCTCAGCCGGCCAGCTCCTCTATCAGGTCGTCGCCGATGTCGAAGTTGCTGTACACGTCCTGCACGTCGTCGAGGTCGTCGATGAGGTCCATCAGCTTCAGCACCGCCCGGGCTGCGCCGGGCTCCGTGACCGCCACCGTGCTGCTCGGCAGCATCGTCAGGTCTGTGCTGGCGACGGTGATCTCGGCCTCGGCCAGAGCGTCGCGGACCGCGTTGAGGTCGCCGGGGTCGGTGGTGACCCGCCACATGTCCCCCTCGACATCGAGGTCCTCGGCCCCGGCGTCGAGAACGACCATCATCAGGTCGTCCTCATCGGCCGCGGCCGACGGCACGAGCACGAGGCCCTTGCGCTCGAACTGCCAGGCGACGGAGCCGGGCTCTGCCAGCGAGCCGCCGTTGCGGGTGAGCGTGCTACGGACCTCGCTGCCGGTGCGATTGCGGTTGTCGGTGAGACACTCGATATAGAGCGCCACCCCTCCGGGGGCGTACCCCTCGTAGGTGACCGTCTCGTAGCTGACGCCCTCGAGTTCGCCGGTGCCCCGCTTCACGGCCCGCTCGATGGTGTCGAGAGGGACCGAATTGTCCCGGGCCTTCTGGTACATGGTCCGCAGCGTCGGGTTGGCGTCGAGATCGCCGCCACCCTGGCGGGCGGCCACCTCTACCTGTTTGATCAGCTTGGCGAAGAGCTTGCCCCGCTTGGCGTCGGCCGCGCCCTTGCGGTGCTTGATGGTCGCCCACTTGCTGTGCCCGCTCACGGCCGGAAGGCTACAAGTCAGCCAGGAAACGGGCGTGCAGGCGCTCATCGCCCGACAGCTCGGGGTGGAAGGCCGCCACCGTCGCTCGGCCCGACCGGCACAGGACCGCCCGGCTCTCGTGGCGGGCGAGCACCTCCACGCCCGGTCCGGCCCGTTCCACGACCGGAGCCCGGATGAACACCGCGTGGAACGACGACTCCAGGCCGTCCACGTCGATGTCGGCCTCGAAGCTCTCGATCTGGGTGCCATAGGCGTTGCGCCGCACGGTTATGTCCACCATTCCCAGGGCGTGCTGGTCGGCCCGCCCGTCCACCACCTCTCGGGCCAGCAGGATCATCCCGGCGCACGTTCCCAGGACCCCCATCCCCTCATTGAGGCGCTCCGAGAGCGGCGCCAGCAGCCCGGAGCGCTCGAGCAGCATCGACATGGCGGTGGACTCCCCTCCGGGCATGACCAGAGCGTCTACCTCTGCGAGGTGTTGAGGCGTGCGGACCTCAACGGTGCGGGCCCCGAGCCGGTCGAGGATGGCGCTGTGCGCGGCGAACCCCCCTTGCAGGGCAAGTACGCCGATGCGGGGCTTCACCAACCCCGTTCTGCCATCTTGGTGGCGAGTGCCGCCGTCTCGAGGCCGGCCATGGCCCGACCCAGCCCTGCGCTGATCTTGGCGAGAATGTCGGGATCGCGGAAGTGGGTGACGGCCTCCACTATGGCGGACGCCATCTTGGGCGGGTCGGAACTCTTGAAGATGCCGGACCCCACGAACGCCGCCTCGGCCCCCAGTTGCATGACCAGCGAGGCGTCCGCCGGTGTCGCGATGCCGCCCGCACAGAACAGGGGAACCGGGAGCACCCCGGTATCGGCGATCTCCTGCACCAGCGGCAACGGCGCCCGCAGTTGCTTGGCCCATTCGAACAGCTCGGCCTCGTCGCCCGCGGCCGCGATCCTGCGGATGTCGCCCACGATCGAGCGGAGGTGGCGGACGGCCTCGACGATGTTGCCGGTGCCGGCCTCCCCCTTGGACCGGATCATGCAGGCACCCTCGGAGATCCGCCGAAGCGCCTCCCCCAGGTTGGTGGCCCCGCAGACGAACGGCACGGTAAAGGCCCACTTGTCAATGTGATGGACCTCGTCCGCGGGCGTGAGAACCTCCGACTCGTCCACGTAGTCGACGCCCAGGGCCTGAAGGATCTGGGCCTCCGCGAAGTGGCCGATCCTGGACTTGGCCATCACCGGGATGCTCACCGCAGCCTGGACCTGTTGAATCATCTCGGGATCGGACATCCTCGACACGCCGCCGTCGGCGCGGATGTCGGCGGGAACCCTCTCCAGCGCCATCACCGAGACTGCTCCGGCATCCTCGGCGATCCGAGCCTGCTCAGGTGTGACCACATCCATGATCACACCACCCTTGAGCATCTCGGCCAGGCCCCGCTTCACAAGGGTGGTGCCGGTGGCCGGCCGGTTCTGGCTCGCAGCGGCGCCAGATGCGCTGGTTTCGGGGTTGGCGGACATGGTTGCCATCCTAGAGGCCGAGCGGATCGCCGCGTCCCGATTGCCGGCTCCTACGGGACGCTTGCCGCCCCTGCCGCCTCTCTTGCCTCAGCCAGCAGCCGGGTCCCGTCGGCGGCGGCCAGAACCTCGGCCCCGGTAACCGGGAAGCGCCGGCTGCTGTTGGCGATCAGCAGCCAGGTGGAACCGGGCGAGAAGCTCAACGGGTTTCCGGCTGTATCGACGAACCGGAAGCCGGCGCGGTCCTCGCTGCGCTCCCAGACGGCCTCGTGGACCGCGCCCGCGGTCAACACCAGCGCGTCGCCGGTGCCGTACGACACGGTCAGGGGGGATTCGGCGTCGGAGGGCGCGTACCGGTGGGTCATCCACATGACAGCAACGTTGACCGGGGCTACCTCCCTCAGGCCGGAGCCGGTCTCGGTCATCATCAGATCGCCGCTCTGGATCCGAACCCATCCGCCGACGGCAGAGTCCCAGATGTGCGACACCACGTTGCCCGTGGGCCGGTGGTAGGTGACGGTGACACCATTCGCGCCGGCGATGCCGGCGGGGTTGAACGAGCCGTAGTCGAGCAGCGGCACCACCGGCGTCTCCAGCGACCCGCCCCGGAGCGCAGCGCCGCCGGAATCGGTGAGGCTCTCGCTGTCGAAGTAGAGGTCGTCCGGGGACCGGCGAGCAGGATCGCGGGAGTAGGGCACGAAGGTCCTCATGCCTCCGACGTCGACGATGGTCCCCGCCCTCTCGGCCCGGCGCATCTCCGCCAGGACCGTTGTATTGGCTCCGGAGGAGGCCAGGTAGGGCCTCGACAGGTCGGCAAGAAGATCGAAGTCGCTGGTCCGCGCCGAGCGGACAGGACCGACGCGACCGGGCATCTCCGAATGGAACACGGCCATGAGCCTGCTCCGGCCCCCCTCGACCAGCATCTCGTAGACGATGTCGGCCGCGGCGAGTCCCGCCTGGGGACGGGAGCGCCGACTGCCGTTGCCCACCTTCACGGCCAGGGCTCTGCGCTGGGCCAGGGTCGGGTCGGTGGTCGGCTCGCCGGTGAGGGGAGCCCGCAGACCGTAGCGGACTGTCTCAGGCACTGCCATGTCCATTATCTGACCGATCTCCGGCGTTTCAGCGCTCTCGGCGACCGCGGCCTCAGCTACAGAGCCCTCAGCTTCAGCCCCCTCGCCGACCGCGCCCTCAGCTTCAGCGCCCTCGCCGACCGCTCCCTCAGCTTCAGCGCCCTCGCCGACCGCTCCCTCAGCTTCAGCGCCCTCGGCTTCGGCTGTGCCGCCCTCCTCCGCGAGGACATCGCCCGAAGCCTCCGTGCCGCCGTCCGCGTCCGGGACGGGGTCGACCTCAACCGCAGCGGCGCCATTAGATGCCGGGTCGGACCGGTCGTTCGGACTGTCCTCGACGGGCGCTTCGCCTGCATCGGCAGGACCGGACTCCGGTTCGGGCGACGCATCCACCGAGTCCCCGGCGACATCGACCTCAACGGGATCTCCATCCCCGCTCTGTGAACCGCTGCACGCGACGGCGAGCGCCACGACCACCGCCAGCAGGGCCAGCCCGGCCGACGGGAGACTTGCGCCGGACCGTACGTTCGTATCGGTTGCCGTGCCCGCGGCCTCGGGACGCGGCCGCAGGACCATCAGATCTCGCCCAGTACGTCGATCCGCTGAGCCATCGATGGCTGCGTCCCAGCCGCGAGTTCGGACCCTTCGGGCGCCACGAGCCAGAGATGCCCTGCCGCTGCGGATGCCTTGATGCTGGTCACAGCCGTGGCCTTGGACAGGGCGGAGGCCAAAGCCGGCGGGTAGTTGGTGAGGCCCACCGCCTCGATGTCAACGTCGCTTGCCCGGTGACGGCTGGAGGCGCGTCCGGCCAGGCGTACGGCGAGACTTCCGATTGCGGGGATCCGGGCAACGCCGGCCCGAGCCGTCTCGACGGCCACTCCTCGCCTGATCTCGCACAGTTGGCGGGCCACCACCGCCTCCAGTTCCAGGCGGTCGAGCTCCGTCAGCGCCCCGCGAGTCAGGATCAGATGGGCGGAAAGCTCGCGACGGCCCGCTGACGCCGCATTGATAGCCGGCGTCTCCACCACATGCAGTGAAGGGGGATTGAATCCATGGGTGGTGCAGAGGCCCTCCACCAGGTTCTCGAGCCGCGGGTACTCGCCTCGGGCAAGCGGCCGAGCTCCGAGGGCGGCCAACGCCGACTGGGGCGCGTTGAGCCAAAGCAGCGAGGCGACGGCCACGCCCACGACCGCGGCGGGAGCAACCGCCGTGAGCGGCGAGACGCCCACGGCCCAGAGGATCGCCCATACGGCGAGCCCGATGACGGCGGCTGGGGGAGCGATGACGGCTGCGGGGTGATTCCTCAAGGCGCTCTGCGGTGTCGCGGACGTTCGTGGCTGCCACCGTATCTCCGGGACCAGTTCTACCCCCGCTTGGCATTTGTCGACACCGCGATCCGTTCGTAGCGCTGGAGATAGAGATCGGCGAGACCCGACATGGAGAAGGCCTCCGCTCTCAGGTGTCCCGCCGCAACCAGGCCCGACGACTCGGAGGCGCTCGACAGCACCCGGTCGATGGCGCCAGCCAACGCCCTCGGATCTTCAGGCGGAACCAGCAGCGCGTCGGTGCCCGGTCGAGCGACATTGCGGTAGCCGGGGAGGTCGCTGGCCACCACCGCGGTGCCGGCGGCCATGGCCTCCAGCAGCACAATGCCGAAGGACTCTCCCCCCAGGGACGGAGCACAGAGCACGTCAGCCCCCTTGAGCCGGGCGATCTTCTCGCTGTCGGTGATGGTGCCAAGCCACTCGATGCGAGCATCGCCTGCCCACCGGTCCCGCAGCGCAGCCGTCTCGGGACCGGTGCCGGCAATCCAGAGCCTGACCGTCGAGGGGAGCAGTCCGAGCGCGTCGAGCAGCACGCCGAGACCCTTGCGAGGCTCGTGACGGCCGACAAAGAGGATCGTCGGACCATCGGTGAGCGCGGGCTCTGCGATCCGGTAGGGAGCCAGTTCCACGCCGTTGTAGAGCAGGTCGTAGTCCCCGCCGAGAGTCTGACGAGCCGTATCGCCGGCGTCGGGCGAGACCGCCACCCTCAACTCGAGACGGTTGGCGAGGAAGCGGGCAGCCCGGGGGAAGACCTGGTACGAGATATAGCCACCGGCCGCGTGGAACGTCCCGATGAGAGGGGCGGGTCTGACGAGGAGCGCGGTCATAGTCGGTCCGGGCGCCAGGGGCTCGTGGAGGTGGATGACGTCGAAGGACTCGTCCCGCATGGCTCGGATGGCCCGCAGTTGGCACGACGGGTCGGGGGCGACGGGCGCTATGGAGCCATTGGCGATCGCGGGAAGGCTGTTTCCCAGGGGCGTCACGTTGGGATCGGGCGGCGGGCCGTCGCACGGGCCGAGCACCCGGGTGGGATGCCCGCTGCGGCCCAGCGCCCTGGCCAGCCCGAGCACCTGCATCTGCACACCGCCGGGCTGGGTGAGGCTGTAGGGGCAGACGATGCCTATGCGCACATTCGGAGAGGCTAGATGCCCACGAGCGACTCGGGGACGGGTTGGCCGAGCGCCTCGTAGTCGCTGGGCCAGTTGGGTGACATCAGGTGCCACTGCTCGGGCGCAGCCCGGATCAGCTGCTCGAGGGCAGATGCGTAGGACTGGACGACGCGGGACACGTCGGCACGGATGCCACCGAGCCGCCGGGTATCGAGCGGGGGTGCCGCGACGGCGTGGCGACCGGATCCTCTCCAGTACACCGCGGCGGGTATGAGGGGGGCGCCGGTGCGCAGCGCCAGCAGGGCCGGACCGGCCGGCAGCCTGGTCCGCTCCCCGAAGAAGTCCACCTCGACGCCGTTGCCGGCGACATCCCGGTCCGCCAGCAGGCACACGACATCGCCGCGCCGTATCGCGGCGGCCAGGCGCCCGCCCGCGTCCGGTCCGAGAGGGATGATGTCCATGCCCAACCGCTGGCGGAAGGAGGTGAACCACTCGAAGACCTCGGGAGGCTCCAGCGGCTCGACCACCGCCGTCACCTTCACCTTCGGGATCAGAGCCAGCCACCATGCCGCCCACTCCCAGGTGCCCAAATGCGGCATGACCAGGATCGGTCCGGTCCCCGAGCGCACGGCTCGCTCGATGGCGCCGACGCCCTCGTAGCCGAACCCGGCGTCGATGTCGGCCGCGTCGATGCTCGGCAGCTTGAAGCTCTCGAGGTAGTACCGGGCGTACCAGTCGAAGACGGCGGTCACCCGGCGGGCGGCCTCGACGCGTCCCATCGGCCGGTCCAGGGCCCTCTCCAGGTTGCGCCGGACCAATAGCCGCTTGTCGCCGCTGGCCGCCGCGGCTGCCAGCGCGACGGCCAGCGCCCCGCCCCTGGCTACCGCTGACGGAGCGCGGCGGGCGAAGAGCTCGCCGGCCCGGTAGGCCGACGCCGACGGCATTATCGCTCAGGCAGCGTCGGTCGGCGGGCGGCTGCGCATCCGGTCCCGCCAGGCGGTGTCGACGCCGCGCCGACCGGCCCTGGGCCCCCGGGACCGGCGGAACCGGCGGCGTGAGCGAGGGCGGACCGGCCGATCCTCCGACGCCTGCCTCCAGACCTTGATGAACCGCTGGACCGCGGTGACCGCGGTCAGCACGAGCATCAGCCACAGGGTCCAGATGAGCAACTCGTTGAACAGCAGGCCGAAGCCGAGCACGATGAACCGCTCGGCCCGCTCCATGATGCCGCCCTTGGCGTCGTAGCCGAGCAGCTCCGCCTTGGCCCGCTGGTAGGAGACCAGCATCGCCAGACTCATCACCGCCACCGGCAGCATCAGGATGTGGCCCGGCTCGGTGTCCGACAGGTACCACGTGAGGCCGCCGAAGAGCAGCGCGTCGGTGAGACGGTCCGACACCGAGTCGAAGAACGCGCCCCGCTGCGAGGACGTGCCCGAGGCCTTGGCCACCGCACCGTCGAGGGCATCGGGAATGCCGGTCAGGACCAGCATCAGGAACCCCAGCCGCAGGTAGCCGGTGGCGATGGTCACGGCTGCGCCGGTGGCCATGACGATGCCGGTGATGGTCACCATGTCGGCGGTCACGCCGGTGCGGCGCAGCGACACGCCTATCGGTGTGAGCCCGCGGTCGACTGCCTGACGCCAGTTTCCGTCGAACATTCAGCGCTCCCGTCGCGGCTGTAGTCGCACGCTATCAGCTCGGCCTCAGAGCGCCCGCAAACGGGTGTGAGAGCCTGTCGCGTGGCAGCGGTGTCATTCCCGCTCTCGTTCGCTGCGCTCACGGGCCGCCCAAACCAAGGCGACACTGCCCACGGCCTCGCGCCGTATGGGCCGCGGTTCGGCGCCTATCAGCTCGGCCTCAGGGGTCGAGGCCGGTCCAGTCCTCGGGATTGTCCTCCACGAAGCACCCCACCACCCCGCCGTCCACGCCGTCGACCAGCACCAGTCCCCGGCTCGATGGCGACGGTTCGTTGGAGTACAGCAGGATGCGCCACGTGGGCCGGCTGCGCAGGCCCCGCCAGGCGAGCTGGGCCGAGGCGTGGCCGACCGGGAAGCCGACCTCCCGGGTGGCCGCGACCAGCGCGTCGTTCTCGTCGACGGCCAGGTTCCACCCGGCCTGCAGGCAGTACAGCCCGAAGAGGATGAGGCCGATCCCACCGGCCGTGAAGCCGCCGTTGACGAGCACCGCGTCCTCGTCGACGACCAGCGGCACTGCGATGGCGGCTGCCCCGATCAGCAGGTAGAGCACACCCGCAATACGGCGCCTGCTGTTGTTCGGGAACAGGTACGGGCCCACGTACCCCGACGCGTCGAGATCGTCGGGGAGCCTATCTCGCACCTCGGCATCGCTGGGCGCGTCGCCGCCGGCCGCAGCGCCGGAGAGCCCTGCTTCGTCGCCGGCGGCCGGTTCCTCGGTCACGACCGCAGCCTAGATGGGCAGGTTGCCGGTGGCCCGGCGGGTGGTGCCCTCATCGGTGTAGGCGGCTATGGTGCGTTGGGCGATGCGCATCTGGTGCACCTCGTCGGCGCCGTCGGCGAAGCGGGCCCACCGGGCGTGCTGGAACATGTGGGCCAGCGGGGTGTCGGTGGAGTAGCCGAGCGCTCCATGCACCTGGATCGAGCGGTCGATCACCCGGTTCACCATGTTGGCCACGAAGTGCTTGGCCATCGACACCTCGGACTTGAAGTCGTCGCCACAGTCGATCTTGTGAGCCGCGTGCAGCACCATCAGCTTGGCCTGGTACAGCTCCATGGCCGAGTCGGCGATCATCCACTGGATCCCCTGCTTCTCAGCCAGCAGCGAGCCGTGTGAGAAGCGGTTCAGTGAGCGGTCCACCATCATGTCCAGCGCGGTCTCGGCCTGGGCGATCCACCGCATGCAGTGGGCCAGCCGGGCCGGGCCCAGCCGGTACTGGCCCAGCAGGTGGCCCTTGCCCCTGCCCCCGAGCATCTGGTCGTTGTGGACCCGGAGGTCCTCTATGAGGATCTCGCTGTGGCCGGTGCTGCCGTGCATGGTCTCGATCTGGCGCACCTCGGTCCAACCCTGGTGCGGAAGGTCGACGATGAAGGCGCTGTTGGCCGCCTGCGGGATGTCGGGATCGTCCTCGGTGCGGCACACCAGGATGGCGAAGTCAGCCCGGTGGGCGTTGGAGATGAACCACTTGTGGCCGTTGATGACCCACTCGTCGCCATCGGGGTAGGCACGGGTCTGGATCAGGGTGGGGTCCGAGCCGGCTACCTCCGGCTCGGTCATGGCGAAGCAGGACCACACCTTCCCCTCGCACAGCGGGCGCAGGTACTTCTCGGCCTGCTCGGGCGTGGCCCAGTGCAGCAGAGTGTGCATGTTGCCCTCGTCGGGGGCCTGGCAGTTGAGCACCCAGGGTCCGTAGTACGACTTGGCCGCCTCGGCCTGCACCATCGCCAGCGCCACGTGCCCGAGGCCCATCCCGCCCCACTCGGTGGGCATGTGCGGCAGCCACAGGCCGGCGTCGCGGGCCTGCCTGCGAAGGTCGATCAGCACGCTGACCCGGTCGCCCCCGGTGAGCGGCTCGCCGCCGTCTCGGCCCTCGATGCGGTCGGTGGCCGGCTTGACCACGTCGTCGATGAACGCCCGGACCCGGGTCCTGACGTCCTCGAGCTCTTCCGAGAGCGTGAAGTCGATGGCCATGGAAGCTCCTCGCTGATCGCGCCCCACAGTCTGCCGGGCACCGCTGCGCTCCAATACGCTGAGCTGATTCCACGGCGACAGGAGACAGCATGACCGAGACCCCGATGACCCGTCCCGGCGAGGTGGCCGGATGGCCCAAGCTGGTAGTGAGCTACCGCACCGATCCGGCCGGGATCGAGCAGTTGCTGCCGCCGGGGCTCGCCGCCGGCGAGCCGACGGTGACCGTGGGTGTCTACTGCGTGCCGATCCTCGGCGAGCCGGAGTTCGGCATAAGCGTGAAGGTGCCGGCGTCCTGGCAGGGCACCGAGGGCCTCTACAACCTGGGCATGGGCATCGACCAGGAGGCCGCCGTGTCGATCAGCCACGAGACCAACGGCCAGCCCAAGTTCCTCTGCAAGGTCGACTTCTACCGGCTCGGCGACCACGTAGCGGCCCGGGCCACCCACCAGGGCTACACCTTCGTCGAGTTCAGCGGCGACGTGACCGGGCCGATCGATCCCGCCGTCGGCGATGTCACGGACCACGAATGGTGGGTCAAGTACTCCCGGGCGATCGGCGGGGCCGCCGGCCAGTACGACTTCCCGCCCCACGTCGTGGACGTGTGCACCACCTTCGAGCAGCGCCACGTCGAGGACATCGACGGCGAGCTGAAGCTCCTGGACAGCCCGTGGGATCCGGTCGCCCGCTACCTCCCGATCCGGGAGCAGCTGTCGGCACAACTGGTCGCCCACCAGGCCAAGGCCCGCAGCATCACCAACGCGGGCCCAATCGATCCCGACGCCTTCTGGCCCTACGTCGACACCATCGGCGCATCCCGCTGGCCCGGGACCCGGGGCGGCCCCCGAGCCGACTGAGAGGCCGATCGCGTGCCTAGCCCGGTCGGCGAAGCACCGCGACTGGAGCTGGATCAGGTGGCGAGATCGTGGCCGCGGGGCATCTCCGCCCGGCCGATGGCATCGGCCCTGTCATGGAGCAGATCCGCGGTCTCGTCGAGGTCGCGGGCGATGATGTAGCGGCGCTCGGCCACGCCGTCGAGAACGAACTCGCCTAGCTCGTCGAGGTCGGCCACCTCGGGCTCGGTCCCCCGCATCCTCGCGACGATCGCCTTCAACTCGTCGAAGGTGAAGCTCTTGCGCCCGGTGCCCTCCCCTACCCGCTGCAGGTGCTCTGGACGGTTGCGTTGGGCATTGAACAGGCCGGTGTCCATCAGGCCGCCCGAGGGGTAGAACACCGACGCCCGCAGATTGGTGCCCTCGCTGATGAGGTTGTGGTTGAGGGCCTCGGTGAAGCAACTGGCCGCCGCCTTCGACGACGCGTACACCGAGGCGGTGGGCACCGGCGCGAAGCCGCCGTCACCCGAGGACGTGACGATGACCTGGCCGGGCTCGCCGCTGGCGATCATGCGGGGAACGAACGCCCAGGTGCAGATGGCCACCCCGAACACGTTGACGCCGAAGCACCAGCGCCAGTCGTTGGGCTCCTGCTGCCACGGCTTGCCACCGCCGCCCGAGGTGACCCCCGCGTTGCAGAACAGCAGGTTGCACTGCCCGTGGGTGTCGAACACGCGGTCGGCGAGCGCGGTCACGGACTGCTCGTCGCTCACATCGGTGGGCACGCCCTCCACCGGCCCCAGAGGTGACAGCTCGTCCACCGCCTGCTGCAGCACCGGCGCTTCGATGTCCGCGATCACCACCCGGGCGCCCCGGCGAAGGAGCGCCTTGACTATGCCCTTGCCGATGCCGCCGGCCCCGCCGGTGACGACCGCAGTCATCCCCGCGATGTGGAGGCGGCGATCGTCGGTGCCAGCCGCAAACTCGCCCGGGGGGCCACTCGACATGGGCCGCAGGGTAGCCCGCAGCTCAGCCGTCAGGACTGGTCGAACGTCAACCCGACGAGCTGCTCGCTCAGTTCCCACAGCCGTCCGGCGGTGGCGGCGTCGGCGATCCAAGGCTCGTGGTCCCGCTCCCTCGGGCCGGGGACGGTCGGCCCGCAGTCGGCCAGGTAGCCGCCGCTGTAGGCGGCCGCGCCGGGCGAGGTGGCCGCCCACACCTGCGTCGCCGCGCCCGCCTCGACGCTCTTGAAGCGCATCCCGCCGCCGGAGCTGCCTCCTTGGCGGGCCGCGCTCGCTCTCATCCGCTCCATCAGCGCCTCGGTGACCTCGGGAGTCATGTGCCGGCCTAGTCGGGTGGCGATGGCGCCCGGGTGCACCGAGAACGACAGCAGCGGCTCGCCGGCCCGGCGGGCGAGCTCGGCCGCGAAGTGGGCGTTGGCGCTCTTGGACCGCCCGTAGGCCACCCAGGCGTCGTAGGGGGTCGTCTCGAAGTTGGGATCGGCGAGGTCGACGTCGGCAATGCGATGCCCGCCCGAGGACAGGGTCACGACCCTCGGGCTGGAGGCTCTGCGCAGCAACGGCATCAGCCTCAGCGTCAGCGCGAAGTGGCCGAGGTGGTTGGTGCCGAACTGCGTCTCGAACCCGTCGGCGGTGCGGCCCTCGGAACAGGCCATCACGCCGGCATTGTTGATGAGGACATCGACGCGATCGAAGGAGTCGGCCGCCCGCTGAGCGAATCGGGCCACGCTGGACAGGTCGGCGAGGTCCAGTTCGTGGAGGGACAGGTCGGCTTCCGGGACCGAGGCGCGGATCCGTTCGGCGGCCTCGGCGTTGCTGGCCGGGTCGCGGGCCGCCATGGCGACGTGCGCGCCCCGGGCCGACAGCCCCCGGGCCGACTCCTCTCCGAGCCCGCTCGACGATCCGGTGACGACGAACACCCGCCCCGACAGGTCCATGCCGTCGAGGACCTCGTCGACGGTCGACTCCCGACCGAGCCCGCTCACACTGCCCGTCCGTCCCTCACGCGGGGGCGACTTCGACGGGGATGCCGTTGACGGCGGCGTTGCCGGAGGGCGCATCCACGAAGTCGGGCGGGGCCAGCAGGTTGTTGTTCACCCCGGCGTGCTCCCGGGCCACCGACAGGCGGGTGCCGGGCTTGTCGTGGCCCCAGCCGTGGGGCAGCGACACCACTCCGGGCATCATCTCGTCGCTGACCTCGGCCGGCACCTCGATGGTGCCGTTGGAGGACGACACCACCGCGACGGCCCCGTCAGCGACGCCGCGGGCGGCCGCGTCGTCGGGATGGATCAGCAGGGTGCAGCGGTCCTTGCCGCTCACGAGCACCTTGACGTTGTGCATCCAGGAATTGTTGGAGCGCAGGTGGCGGCGGCTGGTGAGCACCAGCGCCTCGGGCGGTCGGTCGAGACGCTGCTCAAGGCGAGCGATGTCTGCGGTGATGTGGTCCGGGGCCAGGTCGACCTTGCCGTCGGGGTGCAGCACTATCTCGTCGATACGGGGCACCATCGGGCCGAGGTCCACGCCGTCGGAATGCTCCTTGAGCCGCTCCAGGGTCAGGCCGTCGGGGTTCTCCCCGTATTGGTCGCCCCACGGGCCGGTGCGGATGGAGAGGTCGTACAGCCGGTCCGGTCCGGGTTCGGGGCTCGCGGCCAGCGCTACCTCCGGGTCGACCCCCGAGAGGGTGGCGATGTTCGAGAAGTAGCCGTTGTCGATGGCCGCCGCGTCGGTGTCGGGCGGTATGCCCGCGCAGATCGCGCCCAGGCGCAGCAGGATCTCCCACTCATGTGGCCGCTCGTCGGCGGGCGGGAACAGCGGCGGCGACCACTTGGCGGCCGAGCGGGTGGCCCACCCCCACAGCAGCTCGTCGCAGTGGGGCTGCTCCAGTGCGGACAGGCCGGGCAGGATCACGTCGGCGTGGCGAGATGTCTCGTTGAGGGCGTTGTCGAGCGAGATCATGGCGTCTAGCTGGGGCAGGGCCGCGTCGAGCCGGCCCGCGTCGGGGGCCGATATCACCGGGTTGCCGCAGATCACCACCAGGGCCTTGATCCGGCCCGGACCGGGTGTGTCGATCTCCTCGGCCAGGCACGACAGCGGGAACTGGCCGAGAGCCTCCGGGGCGCCCCGCACCCGGCTGTGACGGCGGCCGAAGCCCTTGGGCGAGCCCCACTCCTGCTGGGCCGCGGGCACTGCCACCGGCTTGGCCCACATCAGTCCACCCTCGGAGTCGAGGTTGCCGGTCAGCGCGCAGATCACGTCGGGCAGCCACGACGCCAGCGTGCCGAACTCCTGGTTGCAGGTGCCAATACGGGCGTACCAGGCCGCCCGGTCGGCCGCCGCGAACTGGCGCGCCAGCGTGCGGATCGACTCCGGCGTGGTGCCGCAGGTGTCCGCTACCCGCTCGGGCGGGAAGTCGGCGGCGAAACGGCGAACATCTTCCACACCCTTGAGGCGGTTTGCGAGGTGTCCGAGGCGCACGAGGCCGTCGTCGAACAACACGTTCACCACGGCGAGCTGGAGCAGGGCGTCGGTGCCGGGCCTCACCGGCAGCCACTGGTCGGCGTGCTTGACCGTCCCGGTGCGGCGGGGGTCTATCACCACCACCTTGCCGCGCCCGCGGATCCGGTCCAGTGCAGCCGGCACGTCGGCGTGGGCCAGCAGGCTGCCCTGGCTGGCGTGGGGGTTGGCCCCCTGCACCACCATGAAGTCGGTCCGCTCGATGTCGGGCGCCGGGATGCGCCAGGCCTGGCCGTACATGAGCTGGCAGACGACGTTCTTGGGCCACTGGTCCACCGTGCCCGCCGAGTAGACCACCGGCAGCCCGGCGAGGCCCATGAAGAGCCCGACGTAGCGGCTGATCGAGTAGTTGTGGGCCGCCGGGTTGCCCACGTACGCGGTGATCGCCTCCACTCCGTGCTCGGCGCGTACCTTGCCGATGAGCTCGTCGCACCGCTCGAAGGCGTCCTCCCAAGTTGCCTCAACGAAGTCTCCGGCGGCGTTGCGCACCAGGGGCACCCGCAGCCGGTCGGGATCGGCGTGGAGGTGGCCCAGCGTGGTGCCCTTGGGGCAGATGTACCCCTTGGACCACACGTCGCTACGGTTGGGCCTGATCAGCTTCACCTCGCCGCCGGCGTGATGCACCTCGAGCCCGCACATCGCCTCGCACAGCGGGCAGGTACGGATGTGGATGCTGCGACCCGCCATGACTCTGCCTCCCGCCGGTGCCTTCGCCGAGATCCCGATTCTAGGAGGCCGACCGGCGCAGTCAGACTTCGAGCATCAGGGTGACGGGTCCGTCGTTGGTCAGCTCCACCGCCATGTTCGCCCCGAAGGAGCCGGTGGCCACGGTCGCCCCCAGACGGCGCAACTCGGTGACCAGCTCGTCGATCAGCCGGGCCGCGTCGTCGGGGGCGGCTGCCGCGATGAACGAGGGCCGGCGACCCTTGCGGGTGTCGCCGTAGAGGGTGAACTGGCTGACCACCAGCACCTCGCCGCTGGTGTCGGCCACCGACCGGTTCATATGCCCGCTCTCGTCGGCGAAGATGCGCAGATGCCAGAGCTTGGAGGCCAGCTTCACCGCGGCGTCCCGGTCGTCGTCGTGGGTCACCCCGACCAGGCTGCACAGCCCAGGACCGATCTCGCCGACAGCCTCGCCGTCCACCCTAACCCGGGCCTCGGCGACCCGCTGCACCAGCGCTCTCATGGGCTCAGCCTACGAATCACCCCGCCTGGACCCGGCGTCTCCCGTCTCGATCGGCTGGCCGCAACCGTGCCGTAGAACACGCCGGCCAGCACCACCACCGCGCCGGCCACCGTGCTGAGACCGGGCAACTCCGACAGGAACAGAGCGGCCCAGACCGTCCCGGCCACCGTCTCGGTCGGCGCGAACAGCGAGACCTCCGACACGGGCGCGAAGCGCAGGGCGTTCGAGTTGGCCAGCCGGCCCAAGGGGTTGAAGCACAGGCCCATGGCTCCGACGGCCAGGTATGCCCGTGCGTCGAGCGAGAACGGCGACGCTGCGAAGCTGGTAATACCCACGACGATGACCGCGCTGGCCCACAACGCGGCCCGGCGGCTGACGTCCGGAAAGCGTCGCCAGATGGTCATGTTCCCGGCGAAGCACACCACCGCCAACAGTGCTAGGAAGTCTCCCCTCAGCGTCGGCTCTCCCACCGAGTTCGACACGATCATCCCGATGCCCACCATGGTCAGGCCGATGGCCACCGCCACCCGCCGCGTAATGGTCTCGCCCAGAAACAACCGGGCGCACAACGAAGCCATCAGAGGGGCCGCAGCCACGATGGCCACCACGTTGGCCACCCGGGTCTCGGTGATGGCAGTGATGAAGGCGAGCTGGCTCACCGACGCGAGCACTCCCACACCAATGACGAGCATCGGGTGGGTCCGAAACGACGCCAGAGCGGGGCGCCGGTCGAACCAGCGGCCGAAGGTCGGATGCACCACCAGCGCACAACACGACACCAGGAACGCCACGTCCAAGGCGTCGGCCTCGGACAAGCGCACCCAGAGCGAGTCGGTTGACACGGCCAGCATCCCCACGCCGGCCAGCAGCCACCCCAGCCGGCGCCTGTCATCGCGGTGGCCTTCGGTCATCGGGCCAAGCTAACGGCCGCCTGCCTCCCAGGAAGGGAACGAGCGCTTCGGAGTCCGGGACTAGGCCGCGCGGTACGCAGCCGGGTCGGCCTCGAAGGCCCTCAGGCAGCCGGGGGCGCAGAACCAGTAGTCGGCGCCGTCGTGGACGGTGTGGTACTTGGCGTCGTCGACCAGCACCGTCATGCCGCACACCGGGTCGATGGCCTCGGCGCGAGCCGGAACCGGACTCGAGCCGGTCGCCATCAGCTCGCCCCTCGCCCGCCTGGCCACCAGGTCGGCCATCACCGCCACGGCGATCTCCGCGTTGGCCACCGCGCCCAGGTCAAGTCCTGCGGGTGCCTGCACCCTGTCCAGCTCCGCGGCGGCCACTCCGCGGCTGCGGAGATGGTCGAGCACGGTGGACGCCCGCTTCTCCGAGGCGATCAACCCCACGTAGCCGGCATCGCTGGCCAGCGCAGCTTCGAGCGCTAGATCGTCGTAGTGGCCCTGGGTGGCCACTACCACCGCGGTGGCGCCGTCTATGCCTAGATCCGACAGATCGAGCTTGGTGCGCACCAGCTCGGGGCGGGTGTGCTCCACCGGGTTGCCGCCGTCGTCGATGACGGTTGCCTGCCAGCCGACCGCGATGGCCAGTTCTGCCAGGGCATCCACCGCCGGGGACCGGCCCACCACGATCACCTGGGGCTCCGGCCGGTGGGGTTCCAGGTACACCTCCAGCGCGCCCTCGGACTCACAGGCCATGGCTATCGAGCGCACCCCCTCCTGCGAGCGGCCATCGAGCTCGTCGGGCTGGCCCAGGAACAGCAGCGCAGGCTCGCCCGTCTCCAGGCACTGGCGGGCATGGCGCACCACTGAAGGCTCCGCGCAGGCGCCGCCCAGCCATCCCCGGACCGTGCCGTCGGCCAGGACGACGGCCTTCGAGCCCTGCCGCCCCGACGAAGGGCCCCGCCGCCACACCACGGTGGCCAGCACGTACGGCACCCGGTGCTCGGTGAGTTCCACCGCCTCGGCCAATACCGACACGTCCATGGCACCGCGGCTCCCCAGTGTCGACGTTGTCTAGAGAGCCAAAGTCTAAGGCGGAGATCCCGAAGACTCCGGGCCGGGCGTCAGCCGCTGGCTGAGTCGATGGCCTCCCACACCCGGTCGGGCAGCACCGGCATGTCGATGTTTCGCACCCCTAGGTGGGCCAGCGCGTCGACCACCGCATTCACGAAGGCCGCGGGAGAGCCGACCGTGGCCGACTCGCCGACGCCCTTGGCTCCGATCGGATGGTGCGGCGACGGCGTGACCGTCTCCAGCAGCTCGAAGCGGGGCGTCTCCCAGGCGGTGGGGACCAGGTAGTCCATGAAGTTGGACCCGATGCAGTTGCCGTCGTCGTCGAAGGTGATCCACTGCATCGACGACATGGCGAACCCTTCGGTGAGGCCGCCGTGGATCTGGCCTTCCACGATCATGGGGTTGATGCGCACTCCGCAGTCGTCGAGGGCGATCATGCGCCGCACCTTCCAAACCCCGGTGTCGCCGTCGACGTCCACCACCACCACATACGACCCGTAAGGGAACGTGAGGTTGGGCGGGTTGTAGTAGGTGACGTCCTCGAGGCCGTACTCCATGCCCTCGGGCAGGTTGGTGTACGCCGCGAAGGCGGCGTCCTGGATGGACACGGCCTGATCGGGTGAGCCGGCCACGTGGAACTTGTCGGCGTCGCGCTCGATGTCCTCGGGCGCGGCCTCAAGCAGGTGGGCGGCGATGTGGCGGGCCTTGTCGGCGATCTTGCGGGCCACCATGGCGGTGGCCGCCCCGCCCACCGGGGTGGAGCGCGACGCGTACGTGCCCAGCCCGTAGGGCGTGTCGTCGGTGTCGCCGTGGACCACCTTGATGTCGGTGGACGGGATGCCGGTCTCCTCGGCCACGATCTGGGCGAAGGTCGTCTCGTGGCCCTGGCCCTGGGTCTTCACCCCGAGCTTGAGGATGGCCTTGCCGGTGGGATGGACCCGCAGCTCGGCCGAGTCGATCATCTTCAG
>LXNJ01000331.1_pt1 | contig 34120 bp, 26 predicted proteins | sample 809081 | NCBI WGS metagenome assembly LXNJ01 (sample SAMN04870510, study PRJNA318959) | sponge metagenome | biome: sponge; feature: marine sponge reef; material: water | host: Petrosia ficiformis | place: Greece: Milos, Mediterranean Sea | collected 2013-05-29 | depth 5-7 m | reverse complement strand
TTTCGGCAGGAACCACCGCGCTCCACTCCGACTCGTCCAGCTTGGGATAGGTCGCGAGCACCCAGAGCACCACCGAGATCCCGAGAATGACGGTGCCGGCGCGCGTGACGAACGCCCGTCCACGCTCGTATGCCGTCTGCAAGGCATTGCGCAGCGAGGGCAGCCGGTAGCGCGGCAGCTCGATCACCAGCGGGCTGGACGCGCCCGGAAGGATGGTGCTCTTGAACACGAAGGCCATCCCGATGGCCGCGGTCATCCCGAGCAGGTAGGCGCCCGTGAACACCAGGCCGCCCACCACGGGGCGATTCGCGAAGAGGAGCGCGGTGATCATCACGTAAACCGGCATGCGCGCGGTGCAGGTCAGAAGCGGGATCACCAGGATCGACACCAACCGGTCGCGCCGGTTCTCGATGACCCTCGAGGACATGATGGCCGGGATCGCGCAGGCGTGCGCGGAGAGCATGGGCACGAACGCCCGCCCCGGCAGTCCGACGCGGCTCATCGGACGGTCGGCCACGAACGCCGCGCGGGCCAGATAACCGCTGTCCTCCAGAAGCGTAATCAGGAAAAAGAGGAAGCAGATCTGCGGCAGAAAGACGAGCACCCCGCCGATCCCGCCGATGAGCCCGTTGACGACGAAGCTGTTGAGGTCGCCGGGCGGGAGGATGCTGGCGAATACGTCGCCGGCGAAGCTGAAGCCCGCCTCGATCCAGGTCATCGGATACTGGGCGATCGAGAAGATCGAGATGAAGAGCGCGGCCATGATGAGCACGAAGCCGGTCACGCCGAAGACCGGATGGGTCAGCCATCCGTCGATGGCTTCGGTGAGGCGCAGCGACATGAGACGCGTGCCGCCCGCCTCCCGCACCGCGCGCGTGCCGACCTCCTCCGCCCAGTCATAGCGCGCCTCGTGAGGACAGGTCGTGCACGAACCGCACGCCGCGATCCCTTCCGGGAGCGCGGGGATCGCTCCCGGGCCCGCCTCCAGCACGTAGGCGAGCTCTCGCTTGAGAAGATCGAAGCCTCGTCCCGAGCGCGAACTCACGGCCACGACCGGGGCGCCGAGTTCGACCGCCAGCGACTCGGTGTCGATCTCGAGCCCGTCCGCCTCGGCCAGGTCGATCATGTTGAGCGCGACGACCATGGGCACGCCCAGCTCGCGGACCTGGCCGGCCAGGTAGAGGTTGCGGGCGAGATTGGTCGCGTCCACCACGACGATGGCCGCCTGCGGCCGCGGGCGTCCGGGCAGCTTGCCCAGCAGCGCGTCCCGGGCCCTGCGCTCTTCGACCTTGTGCTCCGACATCGCGTAGAGCCCCGGGAGGTCGAGCAGCTGGATCGATCTGCCGTCCATGTCGAAGCTGCCGAGCCGTACCGAGGTGGTCGTGCCGGCAAAGTTGGCGGTCTTGCCACGCATCCCGGTGAGCTGGTTGAAGAGCGTGGTCTTCCCGGCATTGGGATTGCCGGCCAGCGCCACCGTGATCGGAACCGTGGCCCGGGCGGGAACAACGGGCAGGGAAACGGGGCTCATGACGTCCCGGCGGTCAGTCGGCCCGGTGCCGCTCGTAGCAGCGGAAGCCTTCGTCGGGCTGGAGAAAGACGTGGCTTGCGAGCCGCCCCGCGATCCCCAGGCGCGTCCCCATGACGCTTACGATCATCGGATCGCCCGACTTCACCACGTGCAGCCGGCGTCCCAGGCACACGCCCATCGTCTTGAGGCGCTCAATGTCCTCATGATCCCCCTCGATGTCGCAGATCATCCCGCACTCCCCGGCGGCAAGCCGGTCGGCGGGAAGCCCTCGCTCGGATTCCGACATCTCGTCCGGCTCCACTGGCCGGAGCGAAACATGGGCTGGCGGCACGTGTCCTCGTGGTCCGGATGGTTGGGAGAGAATCGTATGAGAATCATTCTCATTCGCAGGCCGCGAAGAAGCAAGGGGTGGTTGTTCGCGGCAAGCGCCGGGCGCACGAATGATGGTTCGGGACTATGGGCGGTCGAGTGCTCGATACCGGCCACGGGCGCGGCGATGCGAGTCCGCCATCGCACGGGGAGAACGCGTGTCGCATGCCGCACCGGAGCGCCGTATGTTGCCCCGTTGGAGGTGGAGGCGCACGGAGAACCAGGTTCGGGCGCCATCTTTGGACCTTGAGAGAGGGAATCGAGATGTCAGAGAATCGAAAGGGCGGGATCGAGCGACGGCGTTTTCTGGGGATGGCCGCGGCCGGGGCTGCCGCCGGGAGCCTTCACCCGGAGATCGTCCTCGGGAATGAGCGGCATCGGCTGCCGACCGGCGTGCCGCGGACGCTTCAGGAGGCACAGGAGGAGGAGCTGCCCCCCCTCGGGAATGGCGAGCCGCCCGCAGTCCAGTTCCAGGCGTATCCCGGAGGCACGGGATCGCTGCTCGAGAATCTGTGGAAGGAGTCGGGAGGATCCCCCTTCGAGCGCCACGAGATCGAGATCGGGGCGTGGCCCGGACCGGCCCCGACGGATCCGCAGGAGATCGCGTTCCTCCCCGCGCATCGGCTGGGCGCGCTCATTCGCGAGCGCAAGATCACGTCCGAGGAGCTCACCGAGATCTACCTGGACCGGATGAGGCGCCACGATCCGACGCTGCTGTGCGCGGTGAGCATCCTGGAGGACCGGGCCCGCGAGGAGGCGAAGCGCGCCGACGCCGATCTGCGCGCCGGACGCTGGCGGGGGCCGCTGCACGGGGTGCCGTGGGGCGTGAAGGATCTCTTTGCCGTGCGCGGAACCCGCACCACCTGGGGGTCGGCCGATTTCCAGGATCAGGTGATCGACGAGGACTCGGAGCTGGTTGTGCGTCTGCGCGAGGCGGGCGCCGTCCTGATCGCCAAGCTCGCGACCGGGCAGTTCGCGTCGGGCGACAACTGGTACCGGGGCGAGACGAAGAACCCCTGGAATCCGGAGCAGGGATCGAGCGGGTCGTCGGCGGGCCCGGGTTCGGCCACGGCGGCGGGGCTGGTCGGCTTCTCCATCGGCACCGAGACCCAGGGCTCGATCGTGAGCCCGTCGCGGCGCAACGGCCTGAGCGGCCTGCGGCCGACCTTCGGACGCATCTCGCGGCACGGCGGCATGGTGCTCTCGTGGACCATGGACAAGCCCGGGCCCATGTGCCGCAGCGTCGAGGACTGCGCGCTGGTGTTCAACGCCATCCACGGGGCGGACCCCAAGGATCCCGCGACGCTGACCGCGCCCTTCCGCTTCGAGCGCAACCCCGACCTGTCCCGGATGCGCATCGGCTTTACCGAGGATGCGCCTGAAGCCTTCGTCGCGAAGCTGGCGGAACTCGGAGCCGACCCGCGGCCCATGGCGGAACTGCCCGAGGGCGGCTCCAACTCGCTCGGCGTCGAGTCGTCGGCCGCCTTCGACTTCCATGTGGCGCCCGGAGGCGTGCTGGAGGAGGTCCCCGAGCCGCAGGAGGGAGAGGAAGCCCGCCCGCCCCGGTTCCATCGCGGACGTGACATCCTGGCGCTCGACTACGTCCAGTCGCTGAGGCGCCGCCACATCCTGATGAAGGAGATGGCGCAGGCGATGGAGGGCTTCGACATGTTCGTGACCGGATCCGGGGAGACGCGGCTCACGAACCAGACCGGACATCCGGCGGTGGTGCTGCCCTACGACTTCGGCGACGGCAACACCGAGGACGACTTCGACCACGAGCAGCCCATCTGCACGACGATCATCGGCGACCTGTTCGCGGACGACAGGATTCTGAGCGTGGCGCACGCCTACCAGTCGGTTACCGACTGGCACAGGATGCATCCGGATCTGGCGTAGGGATTACCAGCGGCGTCCGAGGGTTCGGGCGCGAGTCCCCCAAACGGACCGGCTGGCGAGCCCGAGCAGCTTGCGGGTAATGGGTTCGCCGTCGAGGCGGATGCCGTTCAGGATCGCGGCCGCCTCGGCGAGGGAGAGCGCTTCCTCGCCTTCCGGGCCGACGATGGTCTCCTCCTCGCCGAGCATGCCGGGAGGCGCCATGATCTCGCCGGACTCGCCTTCCGCCCGGGTGCCGTCCCCCGTCAACTCGGCGTCCGAGAAGGCTTCGCCCGCCTGTACGCCTCGGCGGCCGCCGGTATCGAGCGAATCGAGCATGCGGCGGGCGAAGGCGAGGTTCCAGGCCGCCTCCTCGCGGCCGGGGCTCAGGCGCAGGGCGTTGCGGTTCTCCTCCATGGCGGCCACGACGTGGACCAGGGCGGAGTCGGACCCTGGCGCGGCGATGGCGGCACGCAGGCTGGCCACGCCCAGGTTGTACCAGGCGAGCGAGCGAAGTTCGTCGTCGGGACCGGCTGCGCCGCGGGAGAGGCGAACGCGGGCGTCGGATCCCTCGGCCAGTTCGAGCAGGGTGGTGCCCAGGTTGTAGTGGAGATGCGGGGCAGGAGGGGTCACCGCCGGTGCCGGCCCGGCGTCGGGAGCCGGGTCCTCCGGCACGGCGGGAGACTCGGCGTCCCGCTCGCCCGTAGCCAGCGGGACTTCCGCCTGAAGGCGCGCGCGATAGATGCGGGCGGCCGAACTCCAGTCGCCGCGGCGGTGCAGGCGGTTGGCGCGCTCCTCGCTTGCGCGCTCGGCGAAGACGATCGCGGCGAGGGCGGCGGCCAGGACGGCCGCGAGCGCCAGGCGGGTGCGGGTGGTCATGGGCCGGCCTCGGGGGACTGCACGCGGGAACCCGAAGGCCGTGATGACCGGTTCGGGGCGGCAAGCCTGCGTAGCAGGTGCCGCCACGACCCGATCACCGATCCGCCGAGCACGCGTCCAGCTTCAAGGTCATTGAGAGCCGGCCGCCAAGGCGGGCGCCACCAGCGCGAGGATGGCCTCGCACCGGGCGACGGTCGCAGACGGGCGCGGCCCGGGCGGTCCATCAGGCCGTCGGCGGCCACGAGCAGGAGCGCCAGGAGGATCAGCCAGGTCGCCGGGTCGCCTGGGCCGCCGCTTCCCTCACCGTCCTCGGGGACCCTGCGGAAGCGGGCGGCGAGTTGGGCCAGGTCGCGGTCGTCGGATGCGTCCAGGTAGCCGCCCCCGCCGGCGCGGGCGACACCCCGCAGCAGCCGTTCATTGAGCCGCGAGACCATTGGTGCGCCGCCTGCGTCCGTGACCTGAGCGCCCGCGCCGTCCCCCCCCAGCCCCGCCCCCTCCGCCGTGCCGATCCCCGCGACCCAGATGCCCACGTTCCCGGCGGCCGCGATGGCCGCGCTGTCCGCCACGGCGAACTCGTCCTCGTGCGCCTCGCCGTCGGTCACCAGAAGGATGACGCGCTCCCTCCCCTCCTCCCGGCGCGCGTCGAGCTGCCGGCGCGCCTCGCCGATGGCAGCGCTCACGCGGGTGCCCTGGTCGCGCTCGCCCAGGAAGTTCTCCGACAGCGAGTCGGCGAAGAAGCGCACCACCTGCTGGTCGTCGGTAATCGGCGCGAGCGTGTGGGGCCAGTCGGCGAACACCACCAGGCCGACACGCTCGCCCGGCAGCGCCTCCAGGAGCGCCCCGATCGCCTCCCTGGCACGCGCCATCCGCCCGCCCGGCACGTCTTGCGCCGCCATCGAGGCGGAAATGTCCAGCGCAACCACCACGTCCACCGGACGCGAGGCGTTCAGGCCGATCCCCGGCCCGAAGCGCACCCCGGCGGCCGCGAGGACCATCAAGGTCACCGCCAGACCGAGGATCCGGAGCCGCCGCCGGGGGAAGTCCATCAGTTCGCGGGTGGTCAGGCGCCCGGCCGCCTCCTCGCCCCCGAACCCTTCCGCGAGCCGGCGCAGCCGCCGGGTACTGCGGGCCAGCGCAAACGCGATCAGGCCGAGCGCGACCGGAAGAAGGAGCAGGAGGATGGGACGCGCAAACGTCATGGCGCTCTCCCCGCCCCGCCGGGCACTTCCGCCCGCCCGTGCCCGGCGCCCGCGACCGGCCCGGGCGACGCAGCCCGCCCCTTCGCCAGGGCCCCGAACCGCTCCGCGCCCTTCACGGCAGCACCGCCCAGCGTGATGCGCGCACCCCGACCGCCCCCATCAGCATCGCCAGCGCCCCGGCGACCAGCCAGAAACGGAGGGGCACCAGGGCGGTGGTCAGCCGCGTCTCCCGCGAGGTCGTCTCGAGGCGGTCGATCTCCGCGTAGATCGAGTCGAGGGCCGCCACGTCCGCTGCCGAGAAGTAGCGCCCGCCCGTGATGCGCGCGGCCTGGGTGAGCACGGTCTCCATGCGCTGGAGCCGGGTCGGCGCGCTGGCGCCCCCAGCTCCGTCAGCCGGGTCGGGCGGGTCGGGCCGGCCGATCGCGACCGGGTAGACGCGCACGCCCACGGCCGCGGCCGCGCGCGCGGCCATGGCGGGCACCAGCCCGTCGCGGTTGTGCGCGCCGTCGGTGACCAGGACCAGCACCTTCGAGTCGTGGGGGGCCGCCTCCAGCAGCGCCGCGCCCGCCGCGATCGCGCCCGCGATGTCGGTGCCGTCGATGAGCAGCCCCACCTCCATCCCGTCGATGGCGTGGTCCACCAGGTAGTGGTCGCGGGTGAGGGGCAGCCGGGTGAGCGCCTCGCCTGCGAAGGTGACCAGGCCGACCGCATCGTCGCGGCCCGCCACGAAGCGCCTGGCCGCGGCCTTGGCGGCCTCCAGGCGGGTGGGCGATCCCTCCATGTCGTCGGCCCACATCGACGTGGACAGGTCCACCGCCACCACGATTCCAGTCCCGCCTTCCACCGGCTCCTCGTGGGCGCGCATCAGACGCGGGTGCGCGAGCGCGACGATCAGGCAGGCCAGCGCGGCGGTGCGCAGTGCGCGCGGGAGCGCATCCACCATCGCCCAGAGCCAGCCCCCCCGCAGCCGCACCGACCCCGCCGATGCCAGGAGCAGGCCGGAGGCGCGCCGCGGCCGGATCCACCACAGCCAGAGGGGCACCAGCGCGAGGAGGACCAGCCACTCCGGGCGGGCCAGCTGGATGCTCATTCCCGCCCCCCTGTCGCACCCGCGCCGCCGATGCCGCCCTCGATTCCCGCCGGGCCAACCCGATCCGCCTGAACTCCGACCGCCCTGGCTTCTCTCACCCCATCACCCGGGCGTGCCGAATCACCATCGAGACCTGGGCCCGGCTCGGTCGCTGCGCCGTCTCGGAGCCGTTCCCCCATTATCTCATCCCGCATTTTCGCGAACGCCGGCGCCTCCGCCGAAGCTTCGACCCACGCCCGCATCGTCCCCCAGTCGCGCTCAGCCGTGGCCGCCGCATCCTCCCGCGCGCCGGCGGCCGCGGCGAACTTCGCCACCTCCCCCCGCTCCATGGCCCGCGCCAGCGCCTCCGCGGCGGGCCAACCCGGCATGGCAGACAGGTCGCGCATCAGCTCCGTGCTCGTCCGGCTGCGGCTCCATGCGGGGTCGAAGCACGCCAGGTACCCGCGTATTACATCCCCCGCGTCCTCGTAGAAGTCGCGCAGCCGTCCCGCCCGGTGGTGGCCGCGCGCCAGCAGCCGGTCGAGTTCGCCGAGCGCCCGCTCCCGCCACATCTCCGGCGTCTCCGGCGGGGCCTCGACCCGAACCACCGCCGCCGCGCGCGCCGCCAGCCACTCCCGCGCCTGCACCGTCCCCACGCCGAGCAGCAGCAGCGACAGAAGTGAGGCGCCCAGCACCGCCGGGACATTCCAGCTGGACCCGACCACGTCCGCGGGTGGGCTCGGCTGCAAGCCCTGGGCGATGTCATCCAGCAGGATCGGCGAGGTCACGAACACCCGCCGTCCGGCGACCACCAGACGGTCCTGCGGGCGCCCGGCCGCGCCTGACGCTTCCGGGATGCCGGACGTTCGGGCATCGATCTGCTTGTTTTGTGTATTTTGCGTATTTTGTGTATTTGCGGCCCCAACAGGGCCTTCGCTCCATTCCGATGCATCCTCCACGCGCACCCGATCCGCGCCCGGCTCCGCTCCTCCGGTCACCATCTCCAGTTGCGGCGTGGCCGCCAGCCCGATCTCGAAGGGAATCAGATCGTATTCGAGCGCGACCTGGAGGGACCCGTCTCCCACTTCGACCACATCGGTCCGCACGCGCCGCAGGCTCTCCACGCCCCACTCCGGAAGAAGCGTCGCGGGCACGCGCAGCTCCCGTCCGGGACCCACGTAGACGGTCGCATGGAGGGTGAAGGGATCTCCCAGCTCCACGGTGTCGGGGGACACGCGCACCGCCTGAACCGCCGCCCGGCCCTGGAGCGCGTGCGCATCCGCCGAGGACATCCCCAGGGACCCGGTCACGGCCAGCGCACCGACCCAGGCCTTCATCGAAACGCCCGCCCCCGTCGCCGCCCCGGCGTCCGCTCGCGCGCCCGGAAGAACTCCGCCAGCACGGGCACGTAATCCTCATCGGACCCTACCTCCACGACCTCCAGTCCCAGCTCGCGAAACAGCCGGGTCAGTCGTTCCCGCTCCTCGCCGGCCTGCCGCGCATAGGCGCCGCGCACGCCTGCCCGCCCGGTATCGACGATGCGGCGCTCCCCCGACTCCGGGTCCACCACCCGCACCAGACCCACATCCGGGAGCCCCATCTGCCCGGGATCGTTCAGACGGATCGGCACCAGGTCGTGCTGGAAGCTGAAGCGGCTCGCGATGCGCGCCAGGCGAAGATCGGCCTCGAAATCGACCAGGAAGTCGCTGATGAGGAAGACCGCCGCCCGTCGCCGCAGCACCTTCGCCAGGAACTCGAGCCCGGACGAGAGCTTGGTGCGCCGGCCCGCGGGCTTGAGCGAGAGCAACTCGAAGATCAGCCGCAGGGCGTGGCGGCGACCGGTGTCGGGAGGGATGAAGAGCTCCGTGTGGTCGCTGACCACCAGCAGCCCGACGTGGTCGTTGTTGCGCGCGGCCGAGAGGGCCAGGATGCAGGCGATCTCGCTCGCGATGCGGGCGTTGGACGCGACCCCGGTGCCGAAATCCTGCGATCCCGACAGATCCACCATGAGCATGGCCGTGAGCTCGCGCTCCTCCTCGTGCTGCTTGATGAAGAGGCGGCCCCGGCGCGCGGTTACGTTCCAGTCGATGGAGCGGATGTCGTCGCCCGGCTGGTACTCGCGCACCTCCGAGAATTCGAAGCCGCGGCCCTTGAACACCGAGCGGTACTCGCCGCTGAAGAGCGACTCCACCAGCCCGCGGGTATGCAGTTCGATCTGCTTCACACGGGCGGCGAAGACCCGGGGATGCTCGCGCGCGATGGGTTGTCTTGCGGGCACGGCGGCCTCCGACGGCTACCCGGAGCGGAGAGGCCCGGTCGCGCGGATGGAGCCTGTCGCACCGCGGAACGCCCCCGGCCGCGAGGACCCCGCCAGCCGCGAGCCGGGACCCGGTGCACCTCTCCTCATGGCGCAGGCACCGCCTCCAGCACCCGGCGGACGACCTCGTCCGTGCCGATTCCGCGCGCGTCGGCCTCGTAGGTGGTGCGCAGTCGGTGCGGCAGAACCATGGGCGCCATCGCCTTGACGTCGTCGGGCATCACGAAACCGCGGCCGCGAAACCAGGCGCGTGCCCGGGAAGTGCGCGCGAGGAAGATGGATGCCCGCGGCGAAGTCCCGAAATCGATCAGGCTCTCCAGCTCATCGAGGCCGTACCTGGCCGGCTCGCGGGTGGCGAAGGCCAGCTCCACGATGTAGTCGAGCACGGCTTCCTCCACGTGCACCGCAGCGACCCGCCTGCGGGCGCGAAACACCTCGTCCACGGTCGCGACGGCATCGAGCGGGGTTCCGGCCCGGTCTCCCGCCCAGCGCACGATCTCCTTCTCCTCGTCGCGAGAGGGGTATCCGATGTCCAGCTTCATGGCGAAGCGATCCAGCTGCGCCTCGGCCAGCGGATAGGTTCCGTGCAGCTCCACCGGGTTCTGCGTCGCCAGGACCATGAAGGGATCGGCCAGCGGAAAGGTGTCGCCGGCGATCGACACCTGGCGCTCCTCCATCGCCTCGAGCAGCGCCGCCTGCACCTTGGGCGGAGCGCGGTTGATCTCGTCCGCGAGCACGATGTTGGAGAAGACCGGCCCCTTGTGCACGCGGAATTCGCCCGTGCGCGGGTCCAGGATGGGGGTGCCGGCTATGTCGCTCGGGAGCAGGTCGGGCGTGAACTGGATGCGGCTGAAGCCGGTGTCGATGGCGCTGGCCAGCGTGCGCACCATGAGCGTCTTGGCGAGCCCCGGAAGGCCCTCGAGCAGCACGTGGCCTCCCGTCAGCAGCGCGATGAGCAGGGCCTCGACCGCCGGGTCCTGGCCCACCACGCGCTCGCGCACCGCGGCTGTGACCCGGCGCGAGAGCCCAACCCCCGCCGCCCCGGCGCCGGCTTCCCGCTCCAGCACTCCCGCGGCGTCTCCCGGCATCAGGCCAGCACCCCCGCTGCATCGCCGGGCATCAGACCGGCACCTCCGATTCGCCCTGCATCAGGCCAGGTGCATCGTGCGCCCGCCGACCACGGTGCGGACGATGCCGATCTCCTGAAAGGCCTCGGGGTCGGTCTCGTGGGGGTCTTCGGCGAGGATCACGAAGTCCGCCAGCTTGCCCGGGGTGATGGATCCCTTGAGGTGCTCCTCGTGGGAGGCGCGTGCCCCGTTTATGGTGGCGATGCGCAGGGCCTCGCTCACGGTCACGCGCTGGTTGGGCCCCCAGACCCGGCCCTCGGAGTCGGTGCGGGTCACCATCGACTGCAGCGCCATCATCGGCTCATAGGGCCCCGGCACGTAGTCGGAGGCGCCGGCCACCGGGATGTCGTAGTCGAGGAAGGAGCGGTGGGCGAACATGAAGCGCATCTTCTCCTCGCCGTACTCGACCCACTTGTTGCCGTGGTAGTAGACGTACGTCCAGAACGGGGTCGGCACCGAGCCGGTGTCGCGAATGCGGGCGAGCAGCGAGGGGTTCACGAGCGTGCAGTGCTCGAGGCGATGGCGCGGATCGGGACGCGGCCACATGCGCTGCACGCGCTCGTAGGCGTTCAGCACCATGTCGATGGCGACGTCGCCGTTGCAGTGGATGCCGATCTGGAGGTCGTGGCGGTGCGCGTCCTCCACGACTTCGTGGATCTCCTCCTGGGTCATGGTGAGGATGCCGTAGTCGTCCGGGCGGCCGATGAAGGGGGTGCTCATGGCCATGGTGCGCCCTGAGGCGGAGCCGTCGGCGGTGTACTTGACGCCCCCCACGCGCACCCACTCGTCGCCCAGGCCGCTGTGGATGCCGGCCACCTTCAGCCCGGCGGTCATGTCGCTCAGCGAGTACATGGCGATGCGGCAGCGCAGCTCGCCCGCCTTGTAGGCGTCCTGGTAGGCGATGGCGTAGTCGGTGCTGCAGCCGGTGTCGTGCAGGGAGGTGAGGCCGGCCGCGGTGACCAGTTCGGAGATGAGCTTCACCCCCGCCTGGCGCTCCTCGCGGGTGGAACCGGAGGGGAGGAGCCCCTGGAAGAGGTCGTTGGCGTTCTCGGCGAGCAGCCCGTTCAGCTCGCCGTCGTCGAGATAGATGTGGCCGCCGGGGGGCGATTCGGTCTCGGCGGTGATGCCCGCGAGCTCGAAGGCGCGGCTGTTGTACCAATAGAGGTGGCCGCCCCGGTGGGAGACCCGCACCGGGTGGTCGGGCACCCATTCGTCCAGGTCGCGGCGGGTGATGCGGCGGCCCTCGCGCACCTTGGTGTCGTCGTACTTGAAGGCCAGGATCCATTCGCCCGGGGGCCTGGCGGCGGCGGCGTCGCGCAGGCGCTCCCCGATCTCGGCCATGGAACGCACGTCCAGGTTGACCTCGGTGAGCTCGCGCACGCCGCCCGACGCGGGATGGAGGTGGGCGTCGATGAACCCCGGCGTGACGGTCATGCCCCCGGCGTCGATGACCTCGGTGCCGGGCCCGGCCAGGTTGCGGATGTCGTCGCTCGACCCGACCGCGATGAAGCGCGAGTTCTTGACCGCGAAGGCCTCGGCCTGCGGGAGGTCGCCGTCCACGGTGTAGACGCGCCCGCCGACCAGGATCAGGTCGGGAGTGACGTCGCCCGCTTCCTGAAGGGGCGCTCTGGAGCGCGCGCGGGCGAGTCTGGCGTCCGATCCGCGCAGCTCGAAGTCGCCCACGCCGAAGCCGGTGGCGAGTGCGGCGCCGATGCCGAGAAACTCTCCTCTCGTATAGCGGTTCATGGGCTCCTCCGGGCCAAGTCGCTGGTAATCTGCTAATTTCCACCCGACGCACGCCCGTGCAAGTACGGGAACGCGGCACGTGCCGGCGGGCGCGGAGGGTGCGACCGCGCCGGCAGGGGTCGCGCGTAATGCGCGCCGCGCCACGGACGCCGGAGCCATGCAGCCGAATACGGAGCGGGGCGCGAACAGCAACGGAGGGCAGATGGTTCTCGATTCTCAATCCGGGGTCCACCGGGGCCCGAGAAGGGCGGATGGAGGCCGGGCTGGCCTCACCGGCGGCGCCCGAGGTGGACCGAGCGTGAAGCGGGTCGTCCCGGGTCTTCTCGCCATGCTCGCGGCGGGCGCGGCCACGCTCAACGCCCAGTCCGCGACCTCCTGTCCCGCTCCCGAAACGCTCACGGAAGGGCTGGATCCCCCGTTGGCGCACGTGCGCTACCTCGCCGACGACGCACTCGAAGGGCGGGCTTCCGGGAGCACGGGCGAGCGCTGCGCGGCGGAGTACATCGCTTCGGTGTTCGCCGGGGCCGGGCTCGAGGGCGGCGGAGACGGCGGCTCCTTCTTCCAGAGCTTTTCGATCCGCGGGGGCGCGGCGTTGGGCACGCACAACCTGCTGCGTGCGGTGGAGGGCGACGTGGCCGAGCTGGATGTCCAGTGGCGGCCCTACGGCTTCTCGGCGACCGGACACGCGGCAGCCGCGGCCGTCTACGGGGGGCACGGCATCGACCGGGCGGGGAACGCCGGCGAGGGGTACGGCGAGTTGGAGCTGGAGGGTCGCTTGGTGGTGGTGGAGGACGGGGACCCGCTTTCGCCCGAGAGCACGTCGCTCGAGAGCCAGGCGCACTACAAGGCCTCGGTAGCCGCGCGCCGGGGGGCGGCCGGCCTGGTCGTGCTGCTGGCGGACGGCGGCGATCTGCCGGAGCTGGCCAGCGAGACCCGGCCGCGGGCGGCCATTCCGGTCGCGGCGGTGCGGGGGGCGGCCGCCGAGGCCCTGCGCGCCACCGCCCGCGCGGGTGGGGACATGGAGCTGATGGCCGAACTGACGGCCCTTACGCTGGAGGCGAGGAACGTGGTGGCCCGGCTCCCCGGGACGAACGGGGAGGACGGGGAAGTGGTGGTGGTGGGCGCCCACTACGACCACCTGGGCCTCGGCGGGGCGGGATCGCTCGCGCCGGGCAGCTCCGCGATCCACAACGGGGCGGACGACAACGCCAGCGGCACGGCGGCGCTCATGGACATCGCCGGCCGCCTGGCCCGCGGCTCCGCGAGGCCCGCGCGCAGCGTCGTCTTCGTGGCCTTCTCCGGGGAGGAGATGGGGCTGTTGGGCTCACAGGCCTTCGTGGAAAGCGAGCTCTTTTCGGCGTCCAGCACGGTCGCCATGATCAACATGGACATGGTGGGACGCCTGCAGGACAACCGCCTGGCCGTCTTCGGGACGGGCACCGCCGAGGAGTGGCCCCAGCTTCTCGCCGAAGTCAACAACCTCCTCGCGCGGCCCTTCAACCTGGCGCTGAACCCGGACGGCTTCGGCCCCTCCGACCACAGTTCCTTCTACGGCAGGGGCGTGCCGGTCCTCCACTTCTTCACCAACACCCACGAGGACTATCACCGTCCATCCGACGACTGGCAGAAGGTGGAGGCGGAGGGGTTGGAGCGAATCGCCGAGCTGGTGGCGTACACAACCATCGGGATCGCCGGCATCGCCGATCAGGTCGTTGCGCTGACCCCGATCGCCGATGTGGGCGCCCGCCCCGCCCCGCCGCCCGCGGCCGGGGACACTCCGGCCGAGGCCGCGTCCTCGGGCTACGGTCCCTACCTGGGCACCATCCCCGACATGAGCATGGCCGAGGGAGGGGTTCGGCTGACCGGTGTGCGCGAGGCCAGCCCCGCCGCGATCGCGGGTCTCCAGGCCGGGGACGTCATCGTAGGGTTCGCGGGCCGGGAGATCGCCGACCTGTACGAGTACACCTACGCGCTGCGCGCCCACGCCCCGGGGGACCGGGTCGAGATCGTGGTGCTGCGGGAGGGGGAGCGGGTGACGCTCTCGGCGGTGCTTGGCCGGCGCTGAGCCGGGCGCGGAGAGCGCGGCCACGACCCTGGCCCACTCGCTGGCGGAGCACGAGGAGCGGCTGATGAGCTGCGTGCACTGCGGCTTCTGCCTCCCTGCCTGCCCCACCTACGTCCGCCTGGGCGACGAGGCCGACTCGCCGCGCGGCCGCCTCTACCTGATGCGCGCGGTGGTCGAGGGACGGCTCGATCCCGCGTCGGACGCCTTCCAGACCCACATCGACCGCTGCCTGGGATGCCGCGCCTGCGAACCCGTATGCCCGGCGGGGGTGGAGTACGGCTCGCTCCTCGAGCACGCCCGCGAGGCCGCGGTTGAGGCCAGGCCCGCAGGCGACGCGGCGCGGGCCATCCTCTGGCTCTTCGCCCGGCGCAAGTTGCTCTTCGCGCTGATGGCGCTCGGACGCCTCCTGCGGGCCACGGGCATCCCCGCGCTGGGGGCGCGCTTCCTGCCCGCACGGCTGGGTCGGGTGCGCCTCGGGCTCGGGATGCTGGCTTCGACCCGCCGGGGACGCTCGGCCCGCAGGGCCGCGTCATCCGCTTCCTCCCCGGAGGCGGGCCCGGGTCCCGCGCCGAGCCCGCCAGGACGCCATTCGCTCGCCGGCACCCGCGTCGCGGTGCTGAACGGGTGTGTGCAGGCCGGCTTGCTGGGGCACGTCAACGACGCCACCCGCCGGGTCATCCGGGCCAACGGAATGAACGTCGTGGACGCCTCCGGGCAACGGTGCTGCGGCGCGCTCCACGCCCATGGCGGAGACCTCGAGGGCGCCCGCCGCCTCGCGCGCATCAATATCGACGCCATGCTGGGGGCCGGGGCCGAGATCATCGCGGTCAACGCCGCCGGATGCGGCGCGCAGCTCAAGGACTACGGAGAACTGCTCGCGGACGACGAACGTTACGCGCGACGGGCGGCCCGCGTGGCCGGGAAGGCGCGCGACATCTCCGAAATCCTGGCCGAGGCCGGACCCCGCCGGGGGGCGCCGCTCCCGCTGTCGGTGACCTGGGATGCGCCCTGCCATCTCCTCCACGCCCAAGGGGTTTCGGAGCCCCCGCTCCAGGTTCTGCGCGCGATTCCCGAACTCGAACTCGTCCCCCTGCCCCGCGCCGACGAATGCTGCGGGGGCGCGGGCACCTACGGCATCACCCATCCGCGGCTCGGGGGCGAGATCGGAGCGGACAAGGTCGACGCGGTGGTGGGCACCGGCGCGAGCGTGGTCGCGACCTCCAACCCCGGGTGCATGATGCAGATCGGCGGAGGACTGCGCATGAGAGGGGCGAACGTCGAGGCCTGCCATCCGGTTGCGCTCCTCGACGAGAGCTACCGGGCGGCCGGACTCTACGACGCGCCCGCGCACGGCTCGTCCGCCTCGCGGGGTGGCGGCTGATCCGATGTCCCGGTGGTCGATCCGTCCCTTTCGGACCCATCAGGACTACCGGGCCTGTATCGCGCTCCAGGAGGCGACCTGGGGCGCCGGCTTCTCCGAGCGGGTGCCCATGGCGCTCATGATCGTGAGCCAGCGCCTGGGCGGCGTCGCCGCGGGCGCCTTCGACGACGACGGGTCCCTCGCCGGGTTCATCTTCGGCCTCTCCGGGATCGAGAATGGAACCCCGGTACACTGGTCCGACATGCTGGCGGTGCGGTCCGACTGCCAGGGACGGGGCCTTGGAATCCGCCTCAAGATCTATCAGCGCGACGCCGTTCTGGAGAAGGGGATCCGGCGCATGTACTGGACCTTCGATCCGCTGGAGTCCCGGAACGCCTACATCAACCTGGCCAGACTGGGCATCGTCGCGCGCGAGTACGTCGAAAACATGTACGGCCGGACCGACTCTCCGCTGCATCGGGGGATCGGCACCGACAGGTTCGTGGCCCTCTGGCAACTGGACGCACGCCGGGTCGAGCGACGGTTGGCGGAAGAGGAGTCGCCCCCCGCCCTCGACGACCTCGCGGAGGTGCCGCGGGTGCTCGACGGCGCGCCCGGGCCATCTTCGGGCTGGCCCGAACCGGAGACCCGGGACACGCCACGGGCGGACGAAGTCATGGCGGCCATCCCCTCCGACATCCAGGCGCTGAAGTCGGCTTCTCCGGAACTTGCGGCGCGCTGGCGGGCGGCCACGCGTTCGGTCCTGCGGAGCTATCTTTCGGACGGGTACGAAGTTTGCGAGCTCATTCGGGGAGCGCGCGTCTCACACTATCTCCTGAGGAGAATCGAGAAGACGCGCGCCTGAACCAGGGTTCGTCGAGACCGGACCGGCGCGCCCGAACCGGAGACGCCGCCCCGGCTCGCAATTGACAGGACTGATCGATGAATGAAAGGAGACTCGACTCGCTCCACGTGGCCATCGTCGGTGCCGGTCCCGTGGGGACCGAGGCGGCGCTGGCCGCGGCCGAAGCCGGGGTGTCGTTCACCCTGTACGAAGCCGGCGCGCATGTGGGCAACAATGTGCTCTCGTGGGGACACGTCGCCCTGTTCACGGGCTGGGATCTGAACGTTTCGCGACGGATGCGGCGGTGGCTGGGGCGCGCGGGGCACGAGATCCCCTCCGGAGACGAGCCTCCGACCGGACAGGAGCTGGTCGGGAGGGTGCTTCAGCCGATCGCGGCCCTGCCCGTAATCGCCGACCGCCTGCGCCTCGGCGCGCGGGTGCTGTCGGTGGCCCGGGAAGGACTCCTGAAGCACGAGGAGATCGCCAGCGCCGAGCGCGCCAACCTGCCGTTTCGCCTGCTGGTGCGCACCTCCGGCGGGGAGCGGATCGACCGCGCGGACATGGTGGTCGACTGCACGGGCACCTGGGACGTCCCCAACGCGCTTGGCGAAGGCGGCATTCCCGCTCCGGGAGAGGCGGCCGCGGAAGACAGGATCGTCCGCCACATTCCGGATGTCGAAGCCAATCCGGGCGAATGGGCCGGAAAGCGCATCCTGCTGGTCGGGGGAGGCCATTCCGGACAAACGGTCGCGCGGTCGCTCGCCGCCCTCGCTCAGCGAAACCCCGCTACCCGGGTGACCTGGGCGCTGAGACATCCCGAGCTGCGCCTTCAGCCCATTGCCGGCGACCGGCTGCCCGCACGCAGCCGTCTCACCCTCGCCGCCCGGCGGCTGGCCACGAGCGACGCGTCCGGTCTCGAAGTCCTCCCGGGCTTCACGGTCAACGGAATGGAGCGCAACGGCGATGGCCTCAACGTGGTTCTGAGGCAGCGGGGCGGCTCCACCATGGTGCGCCGGGTCGACCGGATCGTCTCCATGTGCGGCTACGTCGGCGACCACGGCCTCTACCGGCAGCTCCAGGTGCACGAATGCTACGCGACGGCGGCGCCGATGAAGCTCTCCGCGGCGCTGCTCGCCGGCTCCGCGAGCAACGACTGCATGGACCAGACGAGCTTCGGCGCCAGCACGCTCGACAACCCCGAACCCGGCTTTCTGATTCTGGGATCCAAGTCGTACGGCCGGAACAGCACCTTCCTCATGCGCGTGGGGTGGGAGCAGGTCGACGAGGTATTCGGGCCGCTGGGGGCACAGGTGACGCCGAACGCCCTCTCGTGAAGATCGACGCCGTCGAAGTCCGGGAAATCCGGCTCCCGCTGCGCGAGCGCTTCGAGATCTCGAGCGGATACTCCGAGGAACGGCGCATCCTGCTGGTCAGGCTGCACGCCGACGGCGAAACCGGTTGGGCGGAGTGCGTGGCCGGCGAGGACCCCGGGTATTCGTACGAGACCACGGAAACCGCGTGGCACGTTCTCTCGCAGTTTCTCATTCCCGTGCTCCTGGGAGCAGAGGTGGAGGGACCCGCGGACGTGGAGCGGCGACTCTCGCACGTTCGTGGCCACCCCATGGCGAGGGCGTGTCTCGAAATGGCGTGCTGGGACCTCGAGGCCAGGCGTCGCGGCCTCTCCCTCGCGGAGGCCGTGGGCGGCTCCGGCGACCCCGTGCCCGTGGGAGTGAGCGTCGGGCTGCAGAAGAGCGACGGCCTCCTGGTCGACAAGGTCGGCGGGTTCCTTGCGGAGGGCTATCGCAAGATCAAGCTCAAGATCAAGCCGGGGCGGGACGTGGAGATGGTGCGCGCCGTGCGCGAGGCCTTCCCCGGCGCGCCGCTCATGGTGGACGCCAACTCCGCCTACACGCTGGCCGACCGGGATCGCCTCGCGCAAATGGACGATCTCGATCTGCTGATGATCGAGCAGCCCCTCGCCTGGGACGACCTGCACGAGCACGCGCGCCTCCAGCAGAGTCTCGAGACTCCGGTGTGCCTGGACGAGTCCATCCGCTCGGCCGGCGACGCGGAGCTGGCGCTGGAACTGGGCAGCTGCCGCATCATCAACATCAAGCCGGGCCGGGTGGGCGGCCTGGGCTCGTCGCGTCGCATTCACGACCTTTGCCGTGCGCGCGGCGTGCCGGTCTGGTGCGGCGGGATGCTCGAGTCGGGCGTCGGGAGGGCCTTCAACATCGCGCTCGCCACGCTGCCGGGCTTCACCATACCGGGCGACATCTCGGCCAGCCGGCGATACTGGGAGCGCGATATCGTGGACCCCGAGTTCGAGGTCGTCGACGGGATGATGACGCCCCCCTCCGGTCCGGGGATCGGGGTTGCACCCGACGAACGGCGCATCGACAAGCTCACGGTGCGGGTGGCGCGCTGGCCCCGGGGGCGGGGGTAACCGGACGCAGACAGTCCGGACAGAACCGCCACCCGCCTTTCAGTCCCCGCCCGCAGGCGCACGTCGACACCCTCGGCGCGCCACAGCAGGGGCATCCCAGGCAGGTCGGCGGCAACTCCTCCCCGCACTCCGCGCAGGCGAGCCGGGTGGCGGCCCCGCCCCCGATGACCCTGGCCACTTCGTGGGGCGTGGTGAGTCCCTCCGCCAGCTTCCGGCGCGCATCCCCGGCCATGGATCCCATCCCGGCCGCCACCGCGAGCTCCCGCAGCGCGGAGGTGGAGGCGCCGGCGCCCACCTCGTCACGGAGACGGTCGGTCATGCCCAGCACCTGGAAGATGCCGATGCGGCCGCGGAACCCATCCTCGCACTGGTCGCAGGCGCGGCCCACCCCCCGGCATGCGGGGCAGGCACGGCGCACCAGCCGCTGCGCGATCACTCCGCTCAGGCCCCCCGCTACCAGGTAGGGGGGTACCTCCATGTTGAGCAGCCGGGCGATGGCGCCGGGCGCGTCGATGGTGTGGATGCTCGACAGCACCAGGTGCCCCGTCACAGCGGCGGCCATCGCGATCTCGGCGGTCTCGCGGTCGCGGATCTCGCCCACCATGACCACATCCGGGTCCTGACGCAGCACCGCCCGCAGGGCTACCGGAAAGGTCAGCCCCGCCTTCGGCCGCACCTGCACCTGGTTGATGCCCTCCAGACGGTACTCGATCGGGTCCTCCAGCGTGACGATGTTCTGCCGCTCCCGGTCCAGTTCGCCCAGCGCGCCGAACAGCGTCGTGCTCTTCCCGCTGCCGGTGGGGCCCGCCGCCAGAATCACCCCCTGCCGCCGGGCGAGCATGCCCCGCACTGCCGCGAGGTCGTCGTCCCCGAGCCCCACCCCTTCCAGGTCGGTGGGAGCCCGCCCCGGGTCGAGGATGCGCAGCACTGCCTTCTCTCCCTGGTCCACCGGGATCGTGGAGACGCGCACGCGGAAGTGCCGGCCGTCGCGGTCGTAGGTGAAGCCCCCGTCCTGGGGACGCTGTTTCACCGAGATGTCCATGCCGCCGAGGATCTTGACCCGCGACAGCACCGCCTCCCGAGACCACTTGGGCAGTCTCACCGCGTGCCGCAGGACGCCGTCCACGCGCAGGCGCACCCGCAGTTCCCCGCCATTCCGCTCGAGGTGCACGTCGCTGGCTCCCACTGCGACCGCCTCGCCCAGGATGCGGTCGACCAGTTGCACGGCCGGCGCCTGGTCTCCCTGCCGGACGTAGCCGCGGCCCGCACGGGCTTCCTCCCCGGGCAGCGCCGCGACAAAGACCTGCAGGCCATCGCCCAGCGTGCGGTCCAGCGCTTCCGAGATCGCCGACCGGGAAGCCACCACCGGCTCCACCCGCAGCCCGGTGCGGAACTGCACGTCGTCCGCCGTGGCGAGGTCCAGGGGATCCGCCATGGCCAGCCGCAGCACCCGCTCCTCCACAAGCAGCGGAAGTACCGTATTCGCGCGTGCCAGGCTCTCTCCCACGCGCGGCAGCGCATCCCTGCCGGCCTCGAGCGGAGGCGGGAGGTAGGGGAGGTTCAGCTGGCGGGCGAGTCCGCGGGCCACATCCTCTTCGCCGCAGGCCTTGATGCGGACCAGCGTCGTACCGAGGCGCTCCCCGGTCTGCTGCTGCTCATCCAGCGCGCGAGTAAGCGCACCACGGGTAATGGTGCCGGTCTCGAGCAGGATCCGCCCCAGCAGCTTGGGCGTGCTTCGCGGATTCCTGGGCGTGCTTCGCGGGTTCACGCACGAAAGCTCGCCGCGCAGCGCGGGCGCTGGAATGGAAGAATGCGACCCACCGGCGACCCGGTCGGTCCGGCAGGTCGGCTCTGTACGCCCGCCGACCCGGCAAAGGCTACTCGGCCGGCGCGGCGAAGGCTACTCGGCCGGCCTCACGTCGATGGTGATCTGCACCGCCAGGTGACCCAGATCCGCACGCGAGCGCACGGCTTCCCGAATCCTCGGCTCCAGCTTGCCGTAGGCCGCCATCACCCCGTTGCGCAGGTGGGTTCGCAGCAGGTTGAGCGCGTTCGCGTCAGGTCTGGTCGTCCGCGTCTGCTTGCGCACTTCCACGAGATCGGCGGGCAGGATCTCGAAGGGCACGATGCCGATGTCGTCGTAGCGCTCCGAATCCAGGTACTGGATGGAGACCGAGACATCCCCCCGCGCGTGGCAGTGGCTGATGTCGCCGATCGCGCGGAATCGCGACGCCAGCCTCTTGATGTCCATGCTCTGCGCCGCGGACATGTAGCCACGGTTGGTCAGACTGAAGATCCGCCGCAGCCGCTCGGTCGGGGTGGCGTCGGCTTCCGGGGTTTCACTGTCGAGTTCGCGTCCGGTGGCCGCGCGCGCATAATGTTCCAGATTGAGATCGCGGTTCCTCTGGCGATCGATGTTTTCCAGGATGCGGTCCGGATTGGTTCTGAAGCTCATGCTTCTCCCTCATGGGTTTTCTTGTTGGGCACCTGACGATAACCAGCCCGGCAGCTACAGGCTATAATGGTTCGAGCCGACGGACCCCATCACACGCTCACCCATCGCACCGCAGGAGGATGCCATGTCCGATTCATCGTCCCCGTCCCTGCCCTCGCTGCCCGGAAGAGTCGTCGCGGTATTCGTCTCCCCGGGCAGGCTGTTCGAGCAATTGCGCGACAAGCCCGTTTGGGGGGCTACCATGCTCCTTCTGGTGATACTGAACGTCATCATGATGTTTCTCATCCCCGCGGAGCTCTTCGAGGAGCAGATCCGGCGGAGCGTTGGGGATGCCGGAATGGCGGAGGACGAGATCGCCGTGGCGGTCACGGTCGGCCGTTACGCCGGCATCGCAATGGCCGGCGTGATGGGCGCGGTCGGCAGCTTCATCATCGGCGCGGCCCTGTTCTTCGTCTTCTCCACGCTGCTCGGCGACAACGGTCGCTTCCGCCAGTATCTCTCCGTCGTCGTGCACGCGCTGTTGGTCTCTTCGGTAGGCGCCCTCATCCAGGTGCCCCTGAAGCGGAGCGCCGGCGACATGGAGCTGGTGCTCAGCCTGGGGACCTTCGCTCCGTTTCTGCAGGATGGTTTTCTCCTGAGCTTTCTGAGCGCCATCGGACTCTTCGGCATCTGGTGCGCGATGCTGATGGCGATCGGCGTCACCAGGATCCAGCCCACGCGCGGCTGGGGCGGGGCGTTCACGGTCGTGATGGTGCTCTACTGCGTGTTCGCGCTGGGGACGGCGGGGATCACCTCGATGGTGTCATGACGGAGGCGCTACTGGCGGCGCTGGCCTGAAACACCATCTTATACCGGCTTCACCGCGTTCACCCGGGATCCCTCCGCGATGATCCGATCCATCGTCCTCGCCATCGCCGTCATTGCGGCCTGCTACCACCTCTACGTGGCGGGAGTAGCGCCCTTCACCGCGCTCATCCAGCGTCCGGTCCACCTCGCGCTCATGGCGTCGCTCGGTTTCCTGGGCCTCGGGGTGCGCGGCGCGCGCGGCTTGTATCGGAAGCCCGGCACCGTGGAAGATCCCGAGCGCGGCTTCCCGGTGCGGCACGTGATTTCCCTGACGCTGCTGGTGGGGACGGTCCTCAGCTGCGCCTACCTCGTGTCGGAGAACGAGGCGCTGGTGAGCCGCTCTGCATCGCCCACCACGCTCGACCTGATCGCGGCCGCGATCACCCTCCTGGCGGTGCTGGAACTCGCGCGCCGGGCCACGGGGTGGGGCATCGTGGCGGTGGCGATCCTCTCCATCACCTACGCGCTCGCAGGACCCTGGCTGCCCGGCATTCTGGCCCACCGGGGCTACGGCCCGCAGCGGCTGCTGGAGCAGCTCTACCTCTCCACCGAGGGCATCTGGGGCATTCCGCTGGGGGTGTCCGCGGACTTCGTCTACCTGTTCGTGTTCTTCGGGGCGGTGCTGGACATGGCTGGCGGAGGGGCGCTCCTGATCGCGCTCGCCGACCGGGTCGCGGGGCGAACAAGGGGAGGGCCGGCGAAGACGGCGGCGGTCGCCAGCGCGTTCATGGGCTCTCTGTCGGGGAGCGCCGTGGCCAACGTGGTGACGACCGGCACCTTCACCATCCCGCTCATGCGCCGGGCGGGGTTCCGGCCCTTCTTCGCGGGCGCCATCGAGGCGGCGGCGAGCACGGGCGGCCAGCTCATGCCGCCGGTGATGGGGGCGGGCGCGTTCATCCTCGCGACCTGGACCAACATCCCGTACCGCACGGTCGCGCTGGCGGCGGCCATCCCGGCCGTGCTCTACTACGTGGCCCTCTTCGCCGCCATCCACTTCCGGGCGGAGCAGAAGGGGCTGGACCCGGTGGTCGACAAGGACCGACCGTCGGTCATCAGCAAGCTGCACCTCCTTGTCCCGCTGCTGATCATCGTCGTGCTGCTGGCGCAGGGCCGTTCACCGATGCGCGCGGCCTTCTGGGGCGTGAGCACGGCGCTCCTGCTCTCGCTGGCGGTGCCTTCGACCCGCATGAAACGCAGCGACTACCTGAAGGCGACGCTCGCCGGCGCCTCGGGGGCGGTTCAGGTGGCGGCGGCGTGCGCCGTAGCGGGGATCGTCGTGGGGGTGGCGTCGCTGACCGGGATCGGGCTGCGGATGTCGGAGTTCATCGTCGTCATCTCGCAGGGCCAGCTCTTCCCCGCGCTGCTGCTCACGGCGGCGGGCTCGATCATCCTGGGGATGGGGCTGCCGACGACCGCCGCGTACGTGGTCCTGGCCGCGCTCGGAGCTCCGGCGCTGGTCGAGCTGGGCGTGCCGCTGCTGGCCGCGCACCTTTTCATCTTCTACTTCGGCTGCATCTCCAACGTGACCCCACCGGTGTCGCTGGCGGCATATGCGGCAGCCGGCGTGGCGTCCTCTCCACCCATGCGAACGGCGCTGACGGCGATGTTGCTGGCGATGGCCGGTTTCCTGGTGCCCTTCCTCTTCGTGTACGCGCCACCCCTCCTGCTGGAAGGATCTCTCGCGGCGATCCTGCTCACCTCGGGCACGGGCGCCCTCGGCATCAGCGCCCTGGCGGGAGCCGCGATCGGCTACATCCGAAGGCCGTTGGCGGTCTGGGAGCGCGCTGCCGTGGTCGTCGCCGGCGCGGCGCTCTTCGGGCCGTCACAGATACTCGACGTCGTGGGGGCCGTCCTGGGAATCGCGCTCTGGATCTGGCTCGGACGCAAGCTGGAGGCTTCCGCGCCGACGCCTTCGGGCTGAAACAATCGCGAGTCGAGCGGCGGGGTTGTACTTTGTCGCGAGTTTGTGCGTTTGCGGCGGCCCCCCAGCTTCGCAGGAGACCCAGTGACCAGAAGAACCCTCATGGCGTGCGCTCTGATCGCGGCTCTGGCTGCCGCCGGATGTGCCGACGGATCCGGTGGAGGCAGGCAGTTCCGAAGCCTCGGCACCGCGGGCACGGGCGGCATCTACTATCCGCTGGGCGGCACCATCGCGAGCCGTCTCTCGGTGCTCGACAGCACCAGCCAGTACACGGCCGAAGTGACGGGTGGATCGGTCGAGAACATCGCCCGCCTGAACGCCCGTCAGATGGACCTCGGCATCGCTCTTTCGGTCACCATGTACGAGGCCTACCGTGGCATCGGGGATTATGACGAGCCGATCGAAGGGCTGCGCGTGGTCGCGCCCCTGTATCCGAACATCACCCACGTGATGGTGCCCCAGGGATCCACGGTAACCGACATCTCCGAGCTGCGCGGAGGACGGGTGAGCGTCGGCTCCGCGGGAAGCGGCACGGAGCAGTCCTCGCGCCAGCTGCTGCTCGCCCACGGGATCACCTACGACGACATCAACGTCCAGTATCTGACCTTCACCGAGTCGGCCAACGCGCTGCGGGACGGCGCCATCGACGCGTCCATCATCTCGGTCGGATACCCGGCCGCCGCCGTTCTCGAGGCCACCACCACCGGCGGGGCGCGCCTGCTCGCCCTCTCCGACGAAGCCATCGAGACGATGACCTCCACCTATCCGTACTACTCGCGCGGATACCTCCCCGGGGGAATCTATCCGGGCGCGGACGAGCCGCTCCAGACCATCGCGATGATGAACTGGATCATCTCCATGGACTACCTGGAGGCACCGGTGGTGGACCATGTGCTCGGGATTCTGGAGAACGAGAGGGAGATGCTGGTCCGGGTCAGCCGCATGGTCGAGCAGGTGGACCTCGCTTTTCTGGATGACGCTCCCGTTCCGCTGCACTCGGCGACCGAGGCGTGGCTTGCCGGCCGGGGAGCAGACCGTTGAGACGCGCGCGCTCCGCGACAGCGTCGGGATCGAACGGCTTCACATCAGCGGCCGGGCGTGCGCCTGCGGACCACCGCGCGGCCGTCCGGGGGCGCTGATCGCGCTGGCGGAAGCTGAGGGCCGGGGGCAGGCTGCATGATTCACTCACCCTCTGGATGCCGTGTCTCTCTGACGCGGGCAATTGCACGGGGAACCACAGGGCTGATGGCCCTCGCCGCAGTCGCGTGTGGTCGAGGCGCCGAGGCGCCCGCGGACTTGATCCTTCTGGGCGGGGATGTCGTTACCCTGGGATCCCCCGGGGTGGTAGAGGCGCTCGCGGTCAGGGGCGACCGGGTAGTGGCCGCCGGGACCTCGGAGGAGGTGCTCGGGCGGGCTGGCCCGGCGACGCGGATGGTCGAACTGGCCGGACGCACTGTGCTGCCCGGGCTGACCGACAACCACTACCACGGCATCGGGGGCGGTCCCGGCGTCGACCTGTCCGGGGCGCGGTCGCTACGGGACATCATCGAACGGATCGCGGCCGCCGCGCGCGCGACGCCGCCGGGCGAGGTGATCGTCACCAACTCGAACTGGCATGAAGGCCAGCTGAGCGAGCAGCGGCTCCCGTACCGCGGCGATCTCGACCTGGCCGCGGCCCGGCATCCGATCGTGGTGGTGCGCGGCGGCCATCAGTACGTGCTGAACAGCGCCGCGCTGGCGCACTGGGGAATCGACGAGTCGACCCCGGACGTCCCCGGTGGCCGCATCGGCCGCGACCCGGACGGCCGCCTGAACGGCGAGCTGGTGGACCGCGCCAAGGACCTGGTCACCCTGCCGCCCATCCCCGCCCCCGACCCCACCACCCTCCTCGACGACCTGGCCGCCGAGCACGCCCGGCTGAACGCGCGCGGCCTGACCGGCATCCGCCACCCCGGCGGGTCGGTCGGCCAGTACCGCGCGCTCGAGCGCCTGCGGGAGCAGGGCCGCCTGACGCTGCGCGTCAACTACCTGTTCCGGGGCCCGCGCGCCGGCGGCGTCGAAGCGCTCTCCGAAGTCCTCGCGACCTGGCCGGCCATGGGCGACGGCGACGAGTGGCTCCGGGTCGGCGGGGTCAAGCTGGGGGTGGACGGGGGCTTCGAGGGCGGCCTGATGCGCGACCCGTACGAAGAGCCGTGGGGTGAGGGCGGCACCTTCCACGGCCTGCAGACCATGCCCACCGACGACTACATCGCCACGGTGCGCGAACTTCACCGCAATGGCTGGCGGGTCGCCACCCACGCGGTCGGAGACGCCGCCATCGACCTCGTCCTCGAGGGCTACGAGGCCGCCAACGCCGACGCGCCCATCGACGGCCTGCGCTGGGTCATCGAGCACGGCTTCATCCCGCGCGACGACCATTTCACGCGCGTGCGCGACCTCGGTCTCGCCGTCACCGCCCAGCACCACCTGTACGTCGCCGCCCCGAGCCTGGTCGAGTATTGGGGCGCCGACCGCGCCGCCTGGACCACCCCAGTGCGCGCATACCTCGACGCCGGCATCCCGGTCTCCCTGGGCAGCGACTCGCCCGTCGTCCCGTGGGATCCCTGGTCCGTGCTCCACCACTTCACCACGCGGGGGACCATCAGCGCCGGCGTCCACGGCGCCTCCCAGCGCATCACCCGCGAAGAAGCCCTGCGCGCGATGACGGAGGGCTACGCCCACCTCACCTTCGAGGAGGCGGAAAGGGGCACACTCGAGGTCGGCAAGCTCGCCGACCTGATCGTGACGGCGGAGCACTACCTCGACTGCGAAGACCCCTGCCTGGAGGCCATGCAGGTCGACATGACGGTCGTGGGGGGAAGGGTGGTGTACGAGCGGTAGGGGTTGCGGCCTTCAATGCCGAATATACACCGAATCTCGCCCGCCATGAAACCGCATCTCAAGGCGGCCCACGAATCATCGACCATCCCCAACCCCACCACCGCCAGGCAACCCACCCGTCCCGCACACCGCGAACTCCCGACCACCCCGCCGGATCCGGTAAGGCCGCTTCACAACCGGAACCACGACGTAGTCCCTCCCCTCCGGATACCGCCGCCGAAACGCAATGACCGCGCGTGGATCGACCTCATCCGGATCGATCTTGCACTCGAACGTATCCAGGCGTCCCTCCTGCCGGCGCACCACGAAATCGACCTCGCGTCCCGCCTTGTCACGCCAGTAGAAGACGTTTTCGTCCAGGTGGCGAAACCGAAGGGAATCGAGCACCAGGTGCTCCCACAGCAGGCCGCGGTCGTCTTCGCGGATGCGGGTCCAACCCTTCTCGAAGGTCACGAAACCCGTGTCGAATGCGTAGCACTTGGGACGGCTTACGATCTCGCCACCACCTCCACCCCGGAAGGGACGCACAAGGTGGATGGCATGGGCGATCTCCAGGGCCTCGATGTAGGACTTGACCGTCGGTCGGCTCAGCTCCGTCAGCCGCGACAGCCGGCTGTAGTCAACCTGCCCGGCACTCCATCTCAGCAGCAGGCGGAACAGCGAGAGAAAGCCCTGGCGATTGCGGACCGAAAACAGCTCGAGAATGTCCCTGGCGTAGAAACTGTCGATCCATTCGGCGAACGCGTGGTGGGATTTTCTTCGCCGCAGAAGCGACTCCGGCAGTCCACCGTGCAGCAGCCGACGGTCTAGGTCCGCGATTCCAAACGGCTCTTCGCACTCCTCCCACAGCACCGGGTATAGCTGGACGCTTCGTTTTCTTCCGGTCAGCGAGTCCCGGAACTTCCCCGTCGCGGCAAGCGTGGACGAGCCGGTCGCCAGAATTCGAAGCTCCGGGTACTCGTCGGCGGCGATCTTGAGCAGCAGGCTGGGATCGGCAATGCGGTGCACCTCATCGAACGCAAGCGACGTACCAGGCTTCTGGCCCTCGAGGAAGAGTTCGGGGTCATCCAGAGCACGCCTGGTGGAAGGCAGGTCGCAGTTCAGGTAGACCACGTTTGGCACCATCCGGACAAGCGAGGTCTTGCCGACCCGCCTCACACCGGACAGCCAGACGACAGGTCTCTCCGACCATGCCTCTCGGATTCTCGCAAGCCACAGGCGACGCCCAATCATAGGCGTAATTTACATCTGGATAGACTAGTTGACAACTACGATTCTCAGTTGAGGGGAATGGCACGGCCCGGAGGTCGTCACCAGCCGCCGACAGTCCCGCGCCGTACCCCCCCCTCATCACCCCCCCGCCCCGTCGCTCACAGGTCCTCCCGGCCGAAAGCCCCTCCCGCGAACAGCCCTTCCCGGCCGCGCTCCCGTGTGCTCGCCGCCATCGACCACCAGGGTCCCGTTGACGATCACGTAGGGAATCCCCACCGGATAGGACTTGGGGTTCTCGAACGAGTTCGTCTCGGCGATCCCGTCCGGGTCGAACAGGGTGACATCGGCGACGAAGCCCGTCCGCACCTGACCGCGGTCGGCAATCCCCAGGATCTGCGCCGGCAGCGAGGTCATCTTGCGGACGGCATCTTCCAGATCGAGCACGCCCTCGTCGCGAACGTAGTGGCCGAGCACCCGCGGGACCGTTCCGTAGTTGCGTGGATGAGGGATGCCGGGGGCGTCCAGGTTGATGGCCGATCCGTCACTGGCGTGGGCCACCCAGGGCTGCCGCATGATCTGGCGCACATCCTCCTCCGACATGGTGTGGAAGACGCCGCTGATGCCGCCGCCCTCGGCCGCCATCAGGTCGATCACCAGGTCGGCGGGGTCGGCCACGCCCAGCGACTCGGCGATCTCGGCCACGCGCATGCCCTCGTAGCGGCGAACCTCGGGCAGGCTCGCCCGGGCGAGCACGATCCCCTCCCACCAGCCGTGCTCTTCCGCCCAGGCGATGAAGTCGGGGTCGCTCTTGATCCGCTCCCTCAGGGACTCATCGCGAAGGCGGCGCGCAAACGCGTCAGGTCCGCCCTCCCGGACCCACAGCGGAAAGAAGGAGCTCCACCCGTGGAACATCGCCGTGTAGGGGTACTGATTCGCAGTGATGTCGAGGCCGCGGTCGCGCGCCCGGGCGATCTGATCGATGTAGCGATCGATGGTGCCCCAGTTGTTCCGCGCCCGGATCTTGAAGTGGAACAGATGGACCGGGATGCCGACTTCCTCGGCCACGCGGATGGCGAAATCGATCTCCTGCTCCTGCTGGTAGCCCTCGCTGCCGTGATGCGACGTATAGTTGCCCCCGTACGAGGCCACGATCCGGCCCAGCTCCAGCACCTCGTCGGGGTGGCGGGGACCGCCGCTTCCGAAGCGGGTCACGAGGCCCCAGGCCCCTTCCTCCATCGACCGGGCGGTCAGCTCCTTCATGCGCTCCAGCTCGGCGGGGGTCGCCGGGCTCTCGTCGAAGCCCTTCACCACGCGGCGTATCTGATGGTAGGAGACGTGGGAAATGAGGTTCATCGAGATGCCGCCTGCCTCGAGTCGCTCGAAATACCCGGTGAAGGTGGTCCAGCCTCCGCCGCCAGGAGCGTCCAGCCCATCGCGTGGCGCCTGGCTGCTTGACTCCCCGGCCACATCCAGCGTCACCCCCTGACGCACTTTGCTCTGCGCCGTGCCGTCGTCCAGCAGCCGACCGTCCGAATGGGTGTGCAGGTCGATGAACCCGGGCGCGACGACGAGTCCGGTCGCGTCGATGACCCTGTTTGCGTCCGCATCGGCAAGGTGCCCCACCGCCACGATGCGGTCGTCGCGGATGGCCACGCCTCCGGAGAACCACGGGTTGCCGGTGCCGTCCACGATGCGCCCCCCCGTGATCAGGATGTCGTAGGGACCCGGGTCGATCTGGGCCGAAACCCGCAATGGGCTGGCCGTCAGAAGGACGAGGAAGAGAAGGGCCAGGGGAGCGCGCGCGATGTCCATGGAGGGGAGCCTCTGCCGATGGGCGACGTGTGATGGGCGCGTGACGTGTCCCGGCCAGGGCGGACCGGCCGGGCAGCGGCGCGGGAACGCCCGGTCACAATACCGGATGCCGAACCTTGTCGCGACCCAGGCCGTCAGGGAACGCCGGAGGTTCCTTCCCACGGGCCGTCGGAGCTTCAACGGCCGGGCGTATGCCAACCGACCGGGGTGCCTTACAATTGGTGGCCCTGAACGGCACACATCTCATCCGGTCAGCCAATGCGCGGCACCCCCGGTGACCCAATCACACGCCCCATGACCCCACTCACCTGCCAGAAGTCCTCCTTCTCCCTCGACGCGGACATCCACTACATCAATTGCGCGTACCTGAGCCCGCTCGCGCGCGTGGTCGAGGAGGCCGGCATCGAGGGCATCCGGGCCAAATGCGCGCCCAGCGGGATCACGCCCGCGGATTTCTTCGACCCCTGCGACGAGCTGCGCCGCCGTTTCGGCCGCCTGGTCAACGCTCCCGCCGACCACATCGCCATCATTCCCGCGGCTTCGTACGGGGTGGCGACCTGCGCCCGCAACATCGACGCGCGCCGCGGCGCCAACATCGTGCTCACCGCGCGGCAGTTCCCCGGAAACGTCCACAGCTGGCGACGGCTCGCCCGTGAGCGTGGGGCGGCGTTGCGGGTTGTCGATGCGCGTCCTGGTCCCGGCTGCGGCAAGCGGTGGAGCACCCGCATCCTCGAGGCCATCGACGCCGACACCGCGGTCGTGACCATGGGCGCCGTCCACTGGACCGACGGCACCGTCTTCGACATCGATGCGATCGCCGCGCGCGCCCGGGAAGTCGGGGCGTACCTCATCATCGACGGCACCCAGTCGGTCGGGGCCAAGGACTTCGACGTGGCTCGCATCCGGCCCGACGCGCTCATCTGCTCCGGGTACAAGTGGCTGATGGGGCCCTACTCCATCGGCCTGGCCTACTTCGGACCGCGCCTTCTGGACGGCGTCCCGCTGGAGGAGACGTGGATCGGCCGCGAGGGCAGCCGCGACTTCGCCGGCCTCGCGGGCAACTACCCCGACGGCTACGAACCCGGTGCGACCCGCTTCGACGTCGGCGAACGCAGCAACTTCATCCTGGTTCCGATGATGAACGCGGCGCTCGAGCTCGTACTCGGGTGGACGCCCTCCCGCATCGCCGAGTACTGTGGCAACCTCACGGCGGAGCTGGTCGAGCGGGCGCACGAAGCCGGATTCGGGGTCGAGGACGGACCCTGGCGCGCCTCCCATCTCTTCGGACTCCACGCCCCTTCCGGCCTGGACCCGAGGGCTGTGAGCGAGGCACTGGCAGCGCGCAATGTGCACGTGTCGCTGCGCGGGACGGCGCTCCGCATCTCGCCCCACGTCTACAACGACGAAGCGGACGTGGAAGCGCTCTGGGATGCGCTGTGTTCGGTGATCCGGTCCTAGTTCAACTGGGTGCCCGCCGCCTCGGGCGGGGCCTGGAAGTGGAAGCGCGGGATCGGAGCGCGGAACACGGAGCCGTCCCGCCGCCGGAAGTGGTAGAATCCCTCCATGTGGCCATTCGGACCGCGGAGTACGCAGAAGCTCTGGTAGCGGTGCGCTTCGCCCGGCCGCAGGATCGGGAACTCGCCCACGACGCCCTCCCCTTCGACTTCGTGGTCGCCCGCCACGGGATCATGGATCAACCAGTGGCGCCAGACTAGCTGCGCCATCTCTCCCCCCACGTTCTCGATCGTGACGTCGTAGGTGAAGACGTACTGGCCGACACGGGGATCGGAGTATCGGGTCGCGTACTCGGGACGAACCGTGATCGTGATCGCGTCCGCCTCCACCGGCGGGCGGGCGGCGGCGCCCCCCGTCTGATTCGAGGACATGCCGTTCCCATCGCTCGCCTGTTTCCGCTCGGGAGGTTCGGTGGGTCGTTGGCTTCCCACAGTCGATCCGCGCTCGCTAGATTGGTTTTCTGCCTATTCGCACCCTTCCCGCACCCTCGCACAGGACACGCCGACATGCAAGGAGCCATGCTTCTTCCCGAATTCGATCACGAGAACCAGAACACGCGCAGGATGCTCGAGAGCATCCCCGACGAGCATCTCGAATACCGCCCTCACGACAAGTCGTGGACCATGCGCGAACTCGCCACGCACGTCGCGACCATCGGGGGCTGGACCCGTCCCACCTTCGAGCAGGACGGCATCGACCTGTCCCAGCCCTGGGAGCCGCAGCAGTTCGCAAACTCGGCCGAGATCGTCGCCGCGTTCGACGCGACCATCGCCGACGCGCGCGAAGCCCTGGAGGCCGCCTCGGACGAGACCTTTCAGGAGATGTGGACGCTCCGTTCCGGCGACACCGTCCATTTCACCATGCCCAAGGGGCTGGTGTTCCGCTACTTCGTCATGAACCACATCGTGCACCACCGGGCCCAGCTCGCGGTCTACCTGCGCGAGTGTGACGCTCCCGTGCCGGGAATGTACGGTCCTTCGGCCGACGAGGGATTCTGATCCCGGCACCCGGGCACGACCCGCACCCTACAGGAGGCAGGCATGAAACGTTGGGGACTTTTGGTACTGAGAATCAGCACGGGATGGCTGCTGGTCATGTGGGGGCTGGACAAGCTGGTCAACGTGGAGCACGGGGTGGCTGTCGCCGAAGGGTTCTATGGCGGAATCGGCAACAGCGCGCTCTTCCTGAACGTGTTCGGCGTGGCGGAGGCTCTGCTCGGCCTGCTGGTCGTGCTCGGGCTTTGGCGCAGGCGCGCCTACCCGGTGATGTTCCTCATCCTGGGCGTCACCGCCCTGGCTGTGTGGCGATCGGTGCTCGACCCGTGGGGCTGGTTCATCGAGGGCGCGAACGTGCTCTTCTACCCGTCGATCATCATCGCCGCGGGCGCCGCCGTGCTGTGGGGCACCATGGATGAGGACCACATGACCCTCGACCACCGCATGGGCGGGGCCGGGAGCTGAGCGGGCGCACCGATCCGGTCGCGTCCGGCGACCGCATCGTCAGCCTGGATGTCCTGCGCGGCTTTGCCGTGCTCGGCATCCTGGTCATGAACATCCAGTCGTTCGCGATGCCGTCGGCGGCCTACACCAACCCGGCGGCCTACGGCGACCTCACGGGCGCAAACCTGTTGACCTGGGCCGCGAGCCGCCTGCTGGTCGACCAGAAGTTCATGACGCTCTTCTCGTTCCTGTTCGGCGCGGGCATCTGCCTGTTCGCCGAGCGCGCCGAAGCCCGCAGCGGCCGTTCCGCGGGGCTGCACTACCGGCGCATGTTCTGGCTGCTCCTGATCGGGCTCACGCACGGATACCTGCTCTGGTCGGGCGACGTGCTCGTGACCTATGCGGTGTGCGGCAGCCTCGTGTTCGTGTTCCGGAACCGCTCGCCGGGGATACTCCTCGCCGCCGGGCTGGTGGTGTTCTCGGTCGCGAGTGTCCTGTCCCTCTCATTCGGCCTGGTCGCGCCCGCGCTTCCCGAAGCGGAAACGGCGGAAATCGCCGCCGCGTGGGCACCGGCCGCCACCGAAATCGAGGCAACCCTGCGCGCGTACCGGGGCGGATGGCTGGCGCAGCAGGGACAACGGGTTCCCGACACTCTGATGATGCAAACGGCCGTCTTCCCTTTCCTCATGTTGTGGCGCGCCACGGGCGTCATGCTCCTCGGCATGGCGCTGTACCGCTGGCGGATCCTCGACGCCACTCGAAGCGACACCTTCTACCGCCGCCTGGCGTTCCTCGGATTCGGAGTCGGCGGCCCCGTGGTCGCCGCGGGGATCTGGTGGGATCTGGCCGGCGACTGGAGCTGGGAGCGCTCCTTCTTTTTGGGTTCCCAGTTCAACTACTGGGGCAGCCTGGCGATGGCTGTGGGCTACGTCGGTCTCGTGATGCTGGCGATCCGCCACCGGTGGTTTGCCGCGCTCCAGGCCCGCCTGGCCGCCGCGGGCCGCATGGCGTTCACCAACTACCTGGCCCAGACTGTCCTCTGCACGACCATCTTCTACGGGCACGGACTGGGACTCTTCGGCAGCGTCGCGCGCTGGCAGATGCTGCTGGTCGTGTTCGGGGTCTGGGCCCTCGAACTCTGGTGGTCACCGCTGGTGTTGCGTCGGTACCGCTACGGCCCGCTGGAATGGGGGTGGCGGTCGCTGACCTACGGAAG